>Ga0224555_1002366_pt1 | contig 22461 bp, 14 predicted proteins | sample 714S23034metaG_FD_180687 | JGI IMG/M metagenome (GOLD analysis project Ga0224555, IMG submission 180687) | Peat soil microbial communities from Stordalen Mire, Sweden - 717 S2 30-34 | ecosystem: Environmental > Terrestrial > Soil > Wetlands > Peat | place: Sweden: Norrbotten County, Stordalen...
CGCCCCCGGCGCCAACATCGGCGATGGCTTCGCGGTGTTTGAAGCCACCCACGGCACCGCCCCCAAATACGCCGACAAGGACGTTATCAATCCCGGCTCCGTCATCCTCTCCGGCGTCATGCTCCTCGACTTCATCGGCTGGAAAGAAGCCGCCAAGCTCATCGAATCGTCACTCGAAAAAACCATCCAGCAAAAATTCGTGACCTACGACTTCGAACGCCAAACCGCCGGCGCAACCAAAGTCGGCACCAGCGAGTTTGCCACAAGAATCATCGGCAACATGTAGATTGCTTTGAAAGGGCACGGCTTTAGCCGTAACTTGCTATTTAGGCAACGGGGCTTTACCCCTGAGGGAATCATGGTCTCAAATGAATGACAGGCTCACGAATCACTCCGCGAACTTCACTGACATGTGGGAGAAAAACATAAAGGACGATTCGAGGTGGATCAAAGCCTCTTTTTGTATCTACGGCGACACCCTTCAACCCGGCGAAATAGACAGGGACCTTGGCCTTCAGGCTACTAACTCTGGACTTAAAGGAGAACGCCAAAGCAAATATCCCAGGGCGAGACCGCTGCGAACTTCCATCTGGATACTGGACAGCTCGCTCGACGAGCATCTGCCATTGCAAGACCATCTCAAATGGTTACTAGACGCGCTGGAACCGAAGCTCGATGTCGTGCGCGGAATTGCAAAGCAATACGATGCTAAGTTGTTCTGCGCTTACTCTTCCGAACATGGGCAAGGAGGGAGTTTTTTCGATGTCACCCTGCTTGAGCAACTTGCGAAATTAGGAGTTCCGCTTGTTCTTGATCTTTACCCAACAGGTCCGATAGCCCTCGATTCGAACCAAGGCTGAACTAAGAGCTGCGTCTTTAAGGAGAATAGAAATGCGCAAAAAAGTAAGTATCGTCGGCGCCGGCAATGTAGGCGCAACCACGGCCCACTGGATTGCTTCCAAGGAACTCGCCGATGTAGTCCTGATCGATGTCGTCGAAGGCATCCCCCAGGGCAAGGCGCTCGATCTGCTCGAAGCGATGCCCATCGAGAAGCGCGACGTCAGCGTCACCGGCTCCAACGGCTACGAAGCAACGGCCCACTCCGATATCGTAGTCATCACCGCCGGCATCGCCCGCAAGCCCGGAATGAGCCGCGACGACCTGCTCCACACCAACTTCAAAATCATGTCCGATGTAATCCAGAAAGTCGTCGCGCAGTCGCCCGAATCGATTCTTATCGTCGTCTCGAATCCTCTCGACGCCATGGCTCAGGCCGCTTTCCGCCAGGCCGGCTTCAACCGCGAGCGCGTCATCGGCATGGCCGGCGTACTCGACTCCGCCCGCTTCCGCGCCTTCATCGCCGCGGAGTTGAACGTGAGCGTCGAGAATGTGACCGCCTTCGTCCTCGGTGGACACGGTGACACCATGGTTCCGCTGGCCCGCTACTCCACCGTAGCCGGCATTCCCATCACCGAGCTCATCGCCCCCGATCGCCTCGAAGCCCTCATCCAGCGCACTCGCGACGGTGGCGCGGAGATCGTCAAATACCTCAAAACCGGCAGCGCCTACTACGCTCCCTCCGCCGCCGCCACTGAGATGGTCGAGGCCATCCTGAAAGACAAAAAGAAAATCCTCCCTTGCGCGGCTTATCTCCAGGGCGAATACGGCATCGACGGCTACTACATCGGAGTTCCATGCAAGCTCGGCGCCGCCGGCCTCGAAAAAATCATCGAGATCAAGCTAACGCCCGAAGAAGACGCAGCGCTCAAGCGGAGCGCCGAAGCCGTTAAGGAGTTGTGCGCCGTCATCGGCGTCTAGAAACGTCTGGGTGGCCCAGGTTTCGATCTTGAGACCTGGGAGACGCCATCAATCCATCGACATGCTCAACTGGTGCCGAACATCCGCGCCCCGAATCCAGAAAATCACGTCCGTCGCGATATTCGACGCGTGATCCGCTATCCGCTCCAGATTCTTCGCCACCAGGATGCCATTCATCGATTGCTTGGTGAAATTCGGTTTCTCTTCGATGAGCTTGAGCAGATCGGCATGAGCCCGGCGATTCATGCGGTCGATCTCATCGTCCATCTCCCGGACTGAGTCCGCAAGTCGCGCATCCCCATCCAGCAGCGCCTGCAACGCGGTGCGGATCATCCGTCCGGCAAATTCCCCCATCGCCGCAAAATCCACCGGCAGGTCGATCTCCTCGGCAGTGAGAATCTCCTTGGTCCGGCGCACAATGCTCATCGACTGGTCGCCTATCCGCTCCAGATCGCCATTGATCTTGATCACCGCCAGGATGAAGCGCAGATCGATGGCCATCGGCTGCTCCTTGGCCAGCAACTCGTAAGCCATCTCATCCAGCTCCCGCTGCGCGCTGTCGATGGCCGTCTCGTTCTGCTTCACGTATTTGCACAGCCCCTTGTCGCGCTGCAGGTAAGCATCCACCGCGGTCTCCACCGCCTGCTGCGCAAGCGCAGCCATGGCAAGGAGCTTGTCCTTGAGCTCGTCGAGTTGCTGGTGGAAGTGAATGCGCGGCACTACGGTTTCTCCCCCATCCCTCCATTGTGCATCATGCAATATTACAGGAGAACAAATTTCGCGGCGAGCATCCGAATTGTCATACCCCGCCCCATGGCCCCTCGCAGTATCGACGCGCCAGTTCAAAGAAGGGCACAGTGCACCGGGCGGTATCGAATCAAGATTCCGCAAGGTTTACGGGATTGCTTGGCCACTGGCGTCGAGTCTCGGCCGCTCGATCTTTCCCAGCAAAAAAATATATCCCGCGATCCCGATCACCAGGTAAATCGCCGCTACGCCGAACGCCCACGCGTAGGAATGACGAGCCGCAACCAGGTAGCCGGTGATGATGGGCGCGCAGATTCCCGAAATCTGGTTGGAGAAGTTGACGATGCCCCCTACCTTGCCCACGTCGTTGCGCCCCGCGATGAGCGAGGGCAGCGACCAGCCCACCGGCGCTGCCGCCGCCAGCCCGCCAATCGAAATGCTGATCCACACCAGCGCCTCCTTGGCGCTGTGCGTATGTGCCGCGCCGAAGATGCCCAGCCCGCACGCCGTGCCGCCAATCAGCACAACCCGGCGCACCGTGCTCGCGTTCCAGCCGCGCTGCACCAGGAAATCCACCAGCCAGCCGCCGATCGCCAAGTCGGTAAATGTGGCAATCAGCCACGGCACGCTGGTGTATAGAAATGAGTGCAGCAGATCCACGTGCAGTGCAAAGGACAGGTAGCTGGGCAGCCAGGTGAGCAACAGATAGAAGACGTAGTTGTAGGAGCCGAATCCCAGCGCCAGGCCCAACACCTTCCGCTGCCCCAGCAAATGCAGCAGCGAAGAGGCCGGCTCATCCACCCGGCGCTGCGCCTTAGGATTCTCATCCTCCTCCTCGATGTACCGCCGCTCCGCATCGCTCAGTTCAGGATCGTCGCCAGGGTCTTTGTACACCCGCCAGAAAATGAGAAAGTAAACGAAGCTGATCACTCCCGTCAGCGCAAAGCTCCAGCGCCATCCGGCCTTCAGCAGCACGATTCCAATCAGCGGCACTCCGAGGACCGAAGCAAATTTCGCCGCCGCATCGAAAAGCGACGTAGCAAAACTGCGCTCTCTGGCGGGAAACCAGGAGCCGATAGCCTTGGCATTCGCGGGAAACGTGGGCGCTTCTCCAATCCCCAGCAAAAATCTGGCCCCGAACAATCCGCCCAGCGTAGGCGTCACCGCCGCGCCAAACGATGCCAGGCTCCATAAAAATGTGCCGATGCGCCCCACCCTCCGCACGCCGAGCTTGTCCAGGATCACTCCGATGGGCAATTGGCAGCACGCGTAGGTAAGGTTGTAGGCGCCGGAGAGATAGCCGAAAGAAATGTCCGTGATGCCGAAGGTCGCAATCAGGGCCGCGTGCGAAACCGAAAGATTCACGCGGTCAAAGTAATTGATCAGCACGCCAAGTCCCAGCAGCCAGGCAATGCGCCAGCGGCGTCTGGGCAAACTGTCCCGTCGATGAAATTCCTCGCTTGCCAACGGATTCCTCTTGCTGTTTCCGCTGAGAATTCGCTCAGCTCGCCCGCTCGGTGCTTCCCTGCGCCACTTCGTTCTCCAGCGTGCCGATGGGATCGATCGTGATTCGAACCCGGTCGCCCGCGGCCAGCGTAAACGCATCCGGCGGAACCACCCCGGTCCCGGTCATCAGGTAAACGCCGGCGGGAAAACTGTTGTCGCGAAAAAGATACTCGACCAAACCGGTAGGCGTGCGCTTCAATTCGGCCAGCGTTGTCGCGCCTGCAAACTCAACCACTCCCCGCCGCTCGATCTCCAGCCGAATGGGCGTAGTCGTCGGCAGCGGCTCGCTGCTGACCAGAATGCATGGGCCCAGTGCGCTCGATCGGTCGTACACCTTTGCCTGCGGCAGATAAAGCGGATTTTCGCCCTCGATGTCCCGCGAACTCATGTCGTTGCCGACGGTGTATCCAATAATCCGCCCCCGGTCGTTGATCACCAGTGTCAACTCCGGCTCCGGAACCGACCACGTTGCATCGCTGCGAATCCGAACGTGGCTGCCCGGTGCTGCGACGCGGCTGGCCGTGCCCTTGAAGAATAGCTCCGGGCGTTCCGCTGAATAGACGCGATCGTAAAAATCGCCGCCGCCGGCATTCTTGGCCTCGGCCATGCGCGCGCTGCGGCTTCTGTAGTAAGTCACGCCCGCCGCCCACACCTCCTGGCTGCCGATTGGCGCCTCAATGCGAGCCGCCAAAAAATCGCTCACGGCATCGCCGCCCCCCGCAATTGAAAGCAGGTAGCCGTGCAGATCGTCATGCGTGATCAGCGCATCCCATTCCGGCTCAGGGACGCGGTAGTAGCTGCCGTCGTGTTCCACGTAATGTCCGTTGCTGGTGCGGTAAAGCTTCACTTGCGCTTCTCCAGTCTGAAAATAATTTGCTCCGCGTCGTACACGCATCCGCCCCACACGCCGCCGCTGGCCTCCACCAGCGCCGCCCACAGCCGCGTGTCTTCAGGCAGATCGGGATCCGGATGCAGATCATCGCGCGCGCTGCGCTGGGCCAGCCGGCGCGTGCCCTCTTCTGCACCGAAAATCTCTTCGCCCTCCCCCACAAGATCGACAGAGCCGGTCAGCGCCGCGCGATCGATCACAATTTCGATCCGGTCGCCAGCGCGCACCTTGCCAATTGGTCCCCCCGCCAGCGCTTCCGGCGAGATATGCCCCACGCAAGCGCCGGTCGAGACTCCGCTGAAACGCGCATCCGTCAGCACCGCCACATGCTTGCAGTGCGGCAGTTGTTTTAGCGCCGACGTAATCTGGTAAATCTCCTGCATGCCCGCGCCCGCAGGTCCGCCGCAGATCAGCACAATCACATCGCCTTGCCTGATCTCGCCCGACTTGATGGCCGCAATCGCGGCGCGCTCCGATACATAGACTTTGGCCGGACCCTGGTGCCGGTAAACACTGCCCACGCCCACCAGAGACGGATGGATGGCCGTGCTCTTGATCACCGACCCTTCCGGCGCAAGATTGCCCACCGGAAAGCAAATTGTCGAAGTCAATCCGCGCGAATGGGCGCGATCCGGCGCCATGATCACGTCCTCGGGATCGATCCCGTCCTGTTCCTGCAAACTGCGGCGCAATGCTGCGCGCCGCTCGCTCTGCCGCCACCAATCAAGACTGGCATCCAGGCTTTCTCCCGTGACAGTCTTCACGCTTGTGTCGAGAAGCCCCGCACTGCGCAAATGCAGCATCACCTCCGGCACGCCCCCGGCAAGAAATACCTGCACCGTTGCGAACCCGCGCGGCCCATTCGGAAGCGCATCCACAAGCCGCGGAACCTGCCGGTTGACCTCCGCCCAATCCGCCGCCGTAGGCCGTTTCAGCTTCGCCGCATGAGCGATCGCGGGCACATGAAGCAATAGGTTCGTCGAACCTCCAAACGCCGCGTGAAGCACCATGGCATTGCGAATCGCAGCATCAGTCAAAATCTGATCCGTCCCTAGTCCAAGTTGATGCAGGCGCAGCAGCGCGCGGGCTGAGCGGCGGCCCGCGTCAAGCCAAACGGGCTGGCCCGAAGGCGCTAGCGCAGTGTGAGGCAATGAGAGCCCCAGCGCTTCGCCAACCACTTGCGACGTGGCTGCGGTGCCCAGAAACTGGCACCCTCCGCCCGGCGATGCGCAGGCCCGGCAACCCACCTCCGCCGCATATTCAAGCGTGATCTGATCCTGCGCAAAGCGCGCCCCGATCGTCTGCACCTTGCCCGCATCCTCGCCCGACTCGGGCAGCAGCGTCACACCCCCCGGGACCAGCACAGCTGGCTTCTTGCCCGACGACGCCAGCGCCATCATCATGGCTGGCAATCCCTTGTCGCACGTGGCGATGCCCAGCACGCCTTTCCTCGTAGGCAGCGAGCGCATCAGTCGGCGCAGCACAATCGCCGCATCGTTCCTGAACGGCAGCGAGTCCATCATTCCCGTAGTCCCCTGTGTCCTGCCATCGCAGGGATCCGTACAGGCTCCGGCAAACGGGATCGCGTCAAGCGCCTTCAGTTCCCGCGCCGCTTCAGCCACCAACAGTCCCACCTCCCAGTGGCCACTGTGAAAGCCCAGCGCGATTGGCTCCCCATTCTCGGCGCGCAGGCCGCCATGCGTGCTCAATATCAGAAACTCGGGATCGAGAAGGCGTTCCGGGCTCCAACCCATCCCCGCATTCTGCGTCAGCCCAAATAGATTTCCCGATGGCTCGGTAAGCAGCATCTCCGCAGTCAGCGGCAGCAGTCCCGCCGGGCCGCGTGCGTGCGTGGCTACGCTGAGCAGTCCGGCGTCGCCGGTCTCCAGTACCGAAGCCAAAGCAAGGTTCGTGATGAGTCGGCCCTTTCGATCCAAATATAGAACGCGTTCTTCTTCGCTTGCGTTCGAGGAATGATTTTACATTCCCGCGCAGCGTGGACAGAAGCGGTTTTGCGTTGCGCTGCTGCCAGACTCGCCGCATCCCACAAGATCACCGAATCCCGCGCCGGATACTTCTCCATGGCCGTCGCCCTCAGGGTGTCCGGCTTCATCACGCTTGGTCTGCGGAAGTCAGCGCCTCGGCTCGCACCGCATCGCGTGTGAATTGGCCGTCGACCAGCCGCCAGATGCCCAGCGGATTCTCGTCTTTCAATTCATCCGGCAACGCCGCCTGCGGAAAATCCTGGTAGCAGACCGGCCGCGCAAAACGATAGATCGCCTGCGTGCCCACAGACGTCATGCGGCTTTCGCTGGTGGCGGGATACGGCCCACCGTGAACCATCGCGTGGCAGACCTCAACACCGGTCGGATAGCCATTCACAATCAGCCTTCCCGCCTTGCGCTCCAGCACGCCAATAAGGCTTCTGTTGGCCTCGATGTCCGCGTTCGTCCCGTGCAGGGTCGCGGTCAACTGGCCTTCGAGAGCCTTGGCAAGCGCGATCAGTTCCGCCTCGCCCGTATAGCGGACGATCAGCGTGCTGGGACCGAAGATCTCCTTCGCCAACTCCGGATCCTCAAGCAGATGGCTGCCGCTCACCTGCAACAACGCCGGAGACGCATAGGCGCCGCTCGCTCCCGCGGGCGCTGCGCCCTGGGCGAGCGTCTCCACGCGCTCGTGGGACTGGCGCAGAATCAAGCCCGTTGCCTGATTGCGGCAGATGCTTTCAGTAAGCATCGCGGAGGCGCCCGACTGCTCCACTTGGACCTTGAGCGCTGCCACCAGGCTGTCCGCGTCTTCGTCGCGCGGCAAATAAACCAGGCCCGGCTTCGTGCAAAATTGTCCCACCCCCAAAGTGAACGATCCGAACAGTCCTTTGGCGATCTCCGCGCCGCGTGCACGCAGGGCTTCGGGAAGCACAAACAGCGGATTGGCGCTGCTCATCTCCATGAAGCAGGGGATGGGCTCGGCACGCGAAGCTGCTACCTTCATCAGCGACTTGCCGGCAGTGAGCGAGCCGGTAAATCCAACCGCTTTGATGGCCGGATGCGCCACCAGGGCAGTGCCCATCTCCGTGCCGGCGCCAAAAAGCAACGCAAATGTGCCTGCGGGAAGACCACACTCGCGAACGCTCTGGCTCACCACCTGGCCCACCATCTCGCTCGTGCCCGGATGCGCCGAATGCGCCTTCACGATCACCGGATTCCCCGCCGCAAGCGCCGACGCCGTGTCTCCTCCCGCGACAGAAAATGCCAGCGGGAAATTGCTCGACCCGAACACCGCCACCGGCCCCAGCGGACGCAGCACCGAGCGAATATCGGCCCTCGGCAGCGGCGTGCGATGCGGCTCTGCGGGATCGATGCGCGCATTCACCCACGAACCCTCCTCCACCACCTGCGCAAAAAGACGAAGCTGATTCACCGTGCGCGCCAGCTCGCCTTTAAGCCGCCCCTCAGGCAGCGCGGTTTCCCGGTGCGCCCGCGCCACCAGTTCGCCGGCGATGGATTCGATTCCGGAGGCGATGTGGCGAAGAAAATGCGCCTTCTCCTTGCCGGCCAGCTTTCCGTAAGTCGCAAACGCCTCGGTTGCCAAACCGGCCGCCAGGGCCAGGTCTTCGGATGAAGCGTAAAAATAGGCCGGATCGAGATGAGCGCCGTCGCTCGGATCGACGCCGGTAAAACTTGCGCCCATTCCCTGCTGGGACTCGCCATTGATAATCGAGAATCCATGTAGCATCAGCCACCACCATTCAAGAGAAGTTCCACTGCGCAGATTCGAAAGTGCGCCTTCCAGTAAGCCCGCCTGACAGCCATTAGAACTGGTTGCATAAACCCGTCTTTGAAAGGGCACGGCTTCAGCCGTGCCGAGAGAACCGCAAACATAATGGGGCTTTAGCCCCTGAGGGATGTTCTTTCATCGTCTTAGGCTATTTATGCAACCAGCTCCAGTTTACTATCCAGGACAAATGAAATCTGCGCCGCCATTTCTTCCCGTTGCCTCTCTGCCCAACACCGGAGTAAAGTTCCAGATTGTCATGCGATCGTGCGAAAAAAACCGTAAACTCATCGCAATGCGCAACACTCTCCTGCTTTTCTGCCTCTTGACCGGAGCCTCGGCTGCTCACAGCCAAAACACCATCGATGTGCGCGTGGACCTGGACAAAAGCATCGGCCCCTTCACGCCCGTCTACCGCTGGTTCGGATACGACGAGTCAAATTTCACCACCACGCAAAACGGTCGCGCGCTGCTCGCCCAGCTTCACGACCTGAACCCCGTTCCCGTCTACATCCGCGCCCATTTTCTGCTCACCAGCGGCAACGGCAAGCCGGAGCTGAAGTGGAGCTCATCCAATGTCTACAGCGAAGACGCAAACGGAAAGCCGATCTACGATTGGACCATTCTCGACGGCATCTTCGACGCCTACGCTGCGGCGCATGTCCGGCCCATGGTCGAACTCGGATTCATGCCCCAGGCACTATCCTCCCACCCCGATCCCTACCACATCCCGTGGCCCACAAAACCGGGCGATCTCGAGGGCTGGTCCTTTCCTCCCAAAGATTTCGCGCGTTGGGGCGATCTGATGCATCGCGTGGCGGAACACATGGTCGAGCGCTACGGCCTGGCTGAGGTCTCCACCTGGTATTGGGAGGTGTGGAACGAGCCCGACATCAGCTATTGGCATGGCACCGAAGAGCAGTACAACCAGCTCTACGACTACGCCGTTGCGCGTGTGCGCGAGGCGATTCCGGCCGCGCGCGTAGGCGGTCCAGCAACCACCGGTCCCATCGCAGGCGGAAAGAGCGCGGCATTCCTCGAGGCGTTTCTCAAGCACTGCGCTGAAGACAAAAGCAGCGCCACCGGCGGCGCGATCCCTCTCGATTTCATCTCCTTTCACGCCAAGGGCAGGCCCGGCATTGTCGACGGCCACGTGCAGATGGGGCTGAACCATGAGCTTGAAAATGCGGCCGCGGGTTTCGCCATCGTGCGCGGTTTTCCAAAGTTTCAAAGCCTGCCTGTGATTCTCAGCGAAGCTGACCCGGAAGGATGCGGTGCGTGTTCGCCGCAGCAGCATCCTGAGGATGCGTATCGCAACGGCGCCCTCTATCCCGCTTACACCGCGGCGGCCATGAAAGCATTCCTCGAACTCGCCGATCGTCAGCACGTCAACCTGGTCGGATTCCTCACTTGGGCCTTCGAGTACGAGAATCAGCCTTATTTCGCGGGCTTGCGCGCACTGGCCACCAACGGCATCGACCTGCCCGAACTGAATTTCTTTCGCATGGCTGGAATGATGCAGGGCGATCGTGTCGCCGCCATCAGCAGCGGCGCCGTCCCGCTCGACAGCATCCTCGCCAATGGCGTGCATGGGCAAGCAGACATCGACGCGCTGGCAACGCGTAACTCCTCGAGCGCCGCAATCATGCTGTGGAACTACGCGGACGATGATGTCGCAGCGCCCGCCGCTCAGGTCCACCTTGCGATCGAGGGAATCACACTCTCCGCAGACCGCGTCCGTGTGGAGCAATTCCACATTGACCAAACCCACAGCAACGCCTACACGCTCTGGAAGCAAATGGGTTCCCCGCAGCAGCCCACGCCCGCCCAATATCTTGCGTTGCAGGCCGCCGGTCAGTTGCAGATGATGGATTCGCCGCATTGGATGCGTCCGGCCAATGGACGCCTGCAGATCGACATCGCTCTTCCGCGCCAGGGTCTGGCCTTGCTGCGAATCACATGGCCCGGTCGCTGATCGCCCGCAACCGCTCCTCAGTCGCTGTTCTTTACCTCGAAGGGCACCGTCAACTGCGAGCGATCGCCGCTGATCGTCGTAGCCGTGATCGTCATCTTGTACCGCCCCGGAGACGCCACCACTCTGCCCTTGTCGGTAAAGAAATCCGTTGAAATCGTCAGGCTGTCTTCCTGCGACAAGGTGGTCGAGAAATCCACCACCGACGTAGCCAGCGCGCAGGATGCCGTAGCCGGTTCCGTCGAACACGCCAGATGCACGCGTCCTGAGTAGTTGTCGGCATGCAGGCTGATCATGCTCGCCACTGAAGAGCCGGCCTTCACCGGCGCTGGCTGCCACTGAATCCTGGGAGCCGGAACGGTGGGTATCTTGTACACCCGAACGTAATCCACCAGCACGTCCGCTGGACTGGGCGTGGTCGCGTCGGGCTGCCCGGCCCAATCGCCCCCGATCGCAAGATTCATGATCAGGTAGAAAGGATGATCGAACACCCACTCCCCGCCTTCCGGGAGATCGTTGACATCTTGCACAAGATATATGTTGGCCGGGTCGTCCACATAAAACTGGATCATGCCCGGAGACCAGATGATGCCGTAGGTGTGAAAACTCCCGTCATCCACCCGGGCACCGTTGGATAGCCTGTAGTCGTGCCACAATCCGTTACCGCCGTAGTAGCGGGGACCATGGATCGTCGAGCGGATCATCGTCGGGCCCAGCCCATTGGTGCGCGGCGTCTCCGATACATTCTCAGCCAAAGTCACAGAGCCCGACGCCGGCCAGCCAACCGTGGCGAAGTTCGAGCCCAGCATCCAGAACGACGGCCATAGCCCGGTCCCCACCGGCAGCTTCATGCGCGCTTCAATGCGCCCATATTGAAAATCCTTTAACCCCCTGGTCGTCATCCGCGCCGAGGTCCACGATCCGTCGGAATTTCGCTCCGCGCGCAGCACCAGGTGCCCCGCTCCGTCCTGGAACGCATTGGGACGGTGCGGATCGCACTCCTGCGGGTTTGCGCCGCGAGGCGAGCAGTACGTTTCCAGCTCGTTGTTGCCCCACAGAGACGAACTGCCCGTGTCGAAGTTCCATTTGGATGCATCCGGCAACTGCTGCGCCGCACCGTCGAATTCGTCGCTCCACGCCGGTTCGCCCCACTTGAACGATTGCGCAGCCGGCTGCGCCGGTCCCTCCGTGCGCCTGCCAAGCAAATATCCTGCAAGAAAAATGGCCGGAACGACAACAACAACCAGTCCAATCCTCAGCATCGCGCGGCGATGCGCCTCAAAGAATCTCGCCGCCGGGGATGTTTGCGCTCCCTTTCCGCTCGCATCTCCAGCCGAAGCCGTTTCATCGCCTGCTGGATTTTCGCCCTCCGCCGCGTCGAGCGAGGATTCGTCCGGCGGGATAGGAAGATGCGCGCCCGGACTATGCGGGCGCACAAATTCAGGTACGTAGTGCCCCAGCGGCAAAACGATTTGAAGGGGATGATTCTGCCCCCCGTTCTGATAGAGATTCCACAGCTTCTTGCGCAGCGCGCGCGCCGTTACTCGCACGATCGGATCGATGTGGGAATCGAAGCTCGATTCTTTGCGCCCCAGAGCTTCGACGGCAATCGTGTACTCCCGTATCTCGTCCGCCTGGCCGTCAAAATACTTGTTGCAGATGAATGACAGAAAGCGAACCAGGCTGGCTGAGCGGCTGATCTCCGGATCGCCGAGAACCCGCTCCAGTTCCTCGCGCTCTTCCTTGAAGTTGGAATGCGCCGACTGGACAGCACCCGGCTCATGAGACACCGGGTCCGCAGCCTTCTCCAGACCTTCCAACGATCCGTCAAGTCGCATTCTCGCCTACCGAGCCATCCCGGCAACACCCAACCATCAGAACCTCCGGCCTACTGCAATCAATGCCATGCGTAGGCTGCGGAACGCGCCTTCGATGCTGACGATGCCAGCGTTCAGCTTAAGATTTACAAGCTGGAATCATAGCACTTTGATGAAGGCCGGATGAAGACCGGGTTTTCCTTTGCGGCCGGCGGCAGTTCGTGCGCCGCCTGGCAAAGGGGGGCGATATCACAACTCATTTAGAATCAAACAACTGTAAAAGATCGAGCAATTAAAGACACAAACCGGCCGCGCCCACTTTTCCTGTCTTACGGCTTGCCTTTCTCCGCCCGTTCGTCCCCCAGCCGGTACACCCGCACATAATCCACCAGCATGGTCTCCGGAAACGGAGTTGTAGCGTCCGGATCGCCCGGCCAGTATCCGCCGATGGCAAGATCCAACACCACGAAAAACGGATGGTCGAATGCCCACTGCGTACCCGGGGGAAGCTTATCCGCCGTCTGCGTCTCGTAAAGAACATCGTCCACGTAGAAGCGCACTGTCTGCGGCTCCCACTCGATCGCAAAAACATGATAGTCGTCGCTGAATCGAGCTTGGTTGGGCAGCGTGAACGTGGAGCCCAATGGATTGCTTCCCGAGTACCCAGGGCCGTGCAGGCTGCCGTGGACCTTGGTGGGCTCTGAGCCCACATTCTCCATGATGTCGATCTCTCCGCACGCCGGCCAGCCAACCGCTTTGAAGTCGGTGCCCAGCAACCAGAATGCGGGCCAGATCCCCTTACCCTTCGGCACCTTGATGCGGGCCTCCACGCGCCCATACTTCAGCTCGAAACGTCCTTCCGTTTCGATGCGGCCCGAGGTGTACGTCCGCGCAATGCCGTCCTTGCCGGTATACGCCTCTCTTCGCGCCTTGATCACCAACTTCCCGCCTTCTTCATGAACATTGACGGGCCGGTCCGTATAGTATTCGAGCTCCCGGTTCCCGTAGCCCGACCCGTTATTGATCACCGCCCACTTCGCTGCATCGGGCGCGCTGCCGTCCGGGCCGTTGAACTCGTCGCTCCAGATCAGGGTGCCCTTTTTGCCGGTCGTATCGGCGCTGGGCGGTTTCTGCCCACCGGCGTATTGCGCGCCGGCCATGCAGAAACCCAACGTCACCCATGCGCATAGAAGGCCTTGAAGACTGCGCTTCAATCCGGACATTGCTCCTATTCCTTCTGTTCCCTGCCCGTAAGTGCGCCACAACCTGGCTGCCCTTCTCGAGACGGAACCATTCACGTCAAAAAAAATGCGGTGCGTGGACCCACCCGATGAAGCGGGAGTCCCGCCGGTAAAATCAGAAAAAACTCAGTTGGTGTAGACCCGTACGTAATCCACAAGCATTTGCGAGGGAAACGGTGTCGCGCCGTTTGGATCTCCGGGCCACGAGCCGCCCACGGCAAGGTTGAGAAGAATGAAATTGGCCTGCCCGCCGTCAAACGGCCAAACCGCGCCGCTCAGTCCGCTGATGCTCGACGTCGTATAGGTCACATAAGGCTGGGCGGGATTGTCCACGTAATACGCCGCGCTGCCCTTGCTCCAGATCATCCCGTAGGTGTGCCAGCCAGCTGCCGTCTGCCCTGCGGGAAAGTCGTACTCCGTCCCCAGGCTCCCGCCTGTAAACCCGGTGCCGTGAATTGAGCCCTCGTTCCAGTCGGGCGTTCCGGCCGCGTTAATTCGCTCCAGCACGTCCATCTCGCCGCAAGCCGGCCAATCCACAGTGTCGATGTTATTGCCCATTAGCCACGCGGCCGGCCAAAAGCCCTGCGCCTCCGGAACCTGCGCGCGTACCTCGAACCGCCCGTACTGAAAGCTGAACAGGCCCTCGGTCTTCAGGCGCGCCGAAGTATATACACCGGCTGAAGGCTGCTCCGCCACAATGTGCAGATAGCCGTCCGTGCCCACGTAAACATTGGGGCTGGCCGTGCTGCACGGTGATGCCGAGGAGTTCCACCCGCAGTAGTCCTCCATTTCGTCGTTGCCCCATCCGCCCGCGCCGGTGTCGTAGCTCCACACCGTTGCATTCGGCTGGGCGTTGGCCCCGGTTGTGTTAGTGAATTCGTCGCTCCACACCAGCGTTCCCGAAGCGATATTGGACGTGAAATTCTGCGTGGCGACCGTGCTGTTGTTGTCTCCCGAGGCCGTGGCAATCGCGTTCATCGTCAGATTCGACGCCACTAGAAACGGCGCTTCGTACACTTGCGAAGATGGCGTCGGCGTGCTCCCGTCCACCGTGTAGTAAATGGTGGCCCGGGAGGTTGTTGAAGCCAGCGTCACCACCACCGCCCCATTCTGCGCCGCCGTGGTCGAGATCGTGGGAGCTGCCGCCTGCGGGCTCGTCGGATTGCCCGATGCCGTGCCTCCGCCGCTGCCGCAACCCGCCAGCAAAAATACGCTGACCGCAATCGCGCACCGCAACCGGAACTGCAATATATCAGCCATAAAACCGGATTCCCTTCCCGCTCTTACCTTTGATTCCCGCCCCGGAGGTTGACCCAGGTCCGGATTGCCGGACCTGGGTTCCCAACCCCCTAGAACGTCATGCGCGCGCCAAACTGACCTACGCGCCCGCCTACGCCCCCGTAGCCGGTGGGCTGGCCAAAGGTCTGGATGGAATTTGGGGCCTGGTCATTGATATTCGTGTCGGGACCACCCAGCGTGTCGCGGTTGAACACGTTGAAAAACTCCATACGGAAAGTCAGGTTGTACCGGCCGTCCGGACCCATCGCCAGGTTCTTGTGGACGCCAAGGTCTTCAGTCGCCAGGCCGGGGTTGCGCACCTCGGACTGGTAGTTGCCCGCATTGCCCAGTTGCGCCGCAGCCGGATTCTTGAAGCAGGCCGGATTAAACAGAGGCTGGAAGAGCTTGTGCGTGCCCGTATTCAACTTGCAGCCGGGGACAATATTGGCATACACAGCATTGAAGCCTTGATAGGAGTTGGACGAATGCACCGAGATCGGCGTCCCCGTGTCGTAGTGGAAATCGCCATCCAGGCTCCAGCCGCCGATAAAATCGTTCGCCAGCGAATTCACGTTCGACGCCAGTTGCTTGCCCCGGCCGAAGGGCAGGTTGTAAATCACGTAGCCCTTCACAATGTGCGTCTCGTCGAAGTCGGAGATGTCCTTCGCCTCGTCCTTCAGGTCGTAGGTGTTCTGCAGCGATCCGGTCCACCACTGCTCCTGGAAGTCCGAATCGACGTCCCCGTGCGTGCGCGACCAGTTATAGCTGGCCATAAGTGACAGCCCGTTCGCCGCCCGTCGCGTCACGCTGAACTGCATGCTCTTGTAGTCCGAGTTGCCCAGCGGCACGCCCACTGAAAGCAGCGGACCGTACCCGGCTTCTGCCTGCGGATAAGGAGTGATTCCCTCCCACCCCGGCCCTGCGCCGCCCCAGTACCCGTTGTACGTCGACGGGAACTTTCCATTCAGAACATAGTTCTGCATGTTGGCCACGGTAGGCTGATTGGTCTGGAAGAAGCCGCTCTGCAGGTGATAGCTGTGGCTCTGAACCCAGTTCACGTCCAGCTTGGTCACCTTGTCCAGCTCGCGTTGCACGCCCAGGCTGTATTGCTGCACATTCCCCGGAGTCAGCGACCGCGGATCCACGCTGACAACGTCCGCCTGCGTGTATTGCGGCGTCTTTACTTGGGTCGAGGTTGGACTGTACCCACCATCCCAGTTGAAGTTCCCTTCCTGCGTAACCGCGTGGAATCCCTCGTCGCCGTCCTGCTGATACGGAACGCCGCCCCACGTGTTCAAGTTCAAAGGCGTGAAGAACACTCCGAAATTGCCGCGCGCCACCGTCTTGTCCGTGATCTTGAACGCAACGCCGATGTGCGGCGAGTAGTTGAAGGGATCCTGGCGCTTCTCAAACGACTGGCTGCCGCTGGTCAGATACTCGTACTGGCCCATCTCCCCGGTAACCGGGTTCAGCGCGTTCAGATCGAAATTCGACCAGTGTCCGTATTTCTCCTTGTAGGGATTGTTGAAATCCCAGCGCAGGCTCAGGTTCACAGTCATCCGCTGGTTCACCTTGATGTCATCGCTCGCGTACCACGAGAACGCCTTGCGCCGTCCATATTCGTTGTCGGGATTGTTGGTCTCGGCGTTGTACACGTCGCCCAGCAGGAAGCTGCCGAACGCGTTGCCCACCTGATCGTAGGCGTTGAAGTCGTACCACGCCGGCGCTGTATTCGTGGGATCGAAAATGAGCGGATAGCCGCCCGTGAACGTGTTGTCGTCGGTGTGGTAGTTGAACTGCATGGCGCGGAACTCGATGCCGAACTTCACGTTGTGGCGGCCGTGGTTCCACACCGTCTCATCGTTGTAAATAAACGTATTGCCCGCATAGTAGTCGTTGTATTGACTCCCCAGCGGAGAGAAACTCCAGCCGTTCTGATAATTCGCCCCGCTAAAATACATGCCGGAGTCGAAATAAATCAGCGGGAAATTGCCCGCGCCGTCGTAGCCCAGCAGCTTGTTGTCCCACTTGCCGTCTTGCGATACCGCGATGCTCGGGTTGCGGAAGCGGTTGAGCGTCGCATACACCGTGTTCAGCAGATTCGGCGAGATGGTAATCGCATCGCTCAGCCGCACGCCCGGCGCAGTCGTATTGTGCCAGTAGGAATTCGCCATCGGTCCGCCGTACTGCGCGGTCGGCGACCACACTCCGCCCTGGTCGGCGTTGATGCGCGGATAGTCGTCCCAGTAAAAGGAGCCCGCAAGGTGCTGCTTGCTGCTCATGTTGTAGTCCATCTTCACGCTCGACTGCGTGTTGTGAAACCACGGATCGGGCGAGTACGACGGTCCCGCGTCGTTGGCCGTCAAATCGGACTCAGGCTGGTAGTACTGGTGATAGAGTTGGAGAATCTGCGCGGTGGTCTTGCTGATCCGGCTGGTGGGAATCTGGTTGTTTGGAAATACGCAGCCAAACGCGCCGCCGACCGCCGTGAGTGGATCCACGATGGCGCCTTTGTAAACCGGCTGGCCGCAACTATCGAATGCCGGTGAACCACCATAGGTCATAACCGGCACGCCGGGCGAAAGCATCGCGCTCAGGTCGGCATTCTTCGTCACGTCGCCGCTCGAATCCAGGCCCATCATCGCGTCCGTGGGCACCGTGCGCGAATTGGCGCCCAGGCCCCACATCGACTGCATGTAGCGCTCGAACGAAACAAAGTAAAACAGCTTGTCCTTGACGATCGCCCCTCCATAACCGCCGCCCCAGTCTGAAAGCGAGTCGTTGATCTTCAGATACGAAGCCGCATTGGCCGGATTGGTGATCGCCGAAAGATGATTGGAAGCGCTCACCGCGTCCAGGTCCGTCGAATGTAAGAATCCGAATAGCGATCCGTGCATCTTGTTGGCGCCCGACTTCAATTCGTAGCGGAAAACCCCGCCTCCGCTGCGCCCCGCGTCGGCGCTGATCCCCGCCGTGTCCGTCTCAAACTCCTCTACGGATTCCATCGGAGGCTGCGACTCGCTGATGTAGCCGCCCAGTTGCGATACCGCCGAGGTGCCGTCGATCAGCACTTCCTTGGTCATCGCCATACCGCCATCGATGTGCGAGGCGTAATCGGTACCTTCCGCTCCCGGCACATACGCGAAAATGAAGTTCGACAGATTGCGGCTGCCCTGCACGTTCAGCGGGAGTTCGCTCACCGCTTCGCTGTTCAGGTTGCTTGAAACCGTCGAATCCTCGGTCTGCAGAATCGGCGCGGCACTGGTCACCTCGATCGTCTCCGTTGACCCGCCCACCTTCATCGCCGCATCGATCTCCGCCACCTGGCCGATCAGCAGCGTCACGCCCCGGCGCTCCAGAATCTCAAATCCAACCTTCGTAAACCGGACCGTGTAACTGCCGATAGCAAGGTTGTCCACGCGGTAGAGACCGGCGCTGTTGGTGGTCCTCGTCTCCTCCTGCCCGGTGCCCACGTTGGTCACCCTGACCTCCACGCCGGGCACCACGGCCGACAAGGAATCCGTAACCGTGCCCGTGATGGTTCCCAGGTCAGACTGCGCGAAGATAGGGCCGGCCAGGCCAAGCGCAGCCAATACTACTAGGGCCAGAGTCTTCTTCCAGATCATGGTCAATCCTCCTAATGCCGCACCCTGCGTGCGGGCCGGTGCGCTTCGTTCTCCCTGTCCGCTTCTCTTGCACGGCAACTGCCTGCAGCGGGCTTCCGGGCTTGAACAAACGCATTTTTCTGAACCTGAAGAGATATCACGTATCTCCTCATCGCATTGATTTCTGCTGTTCTCTCTGAAACCCGCAGCCGATCCATCCGCCGCGTTTTTCAGAAACAAGAGGCATTGAATGCTCGCTTGTGGAGGGCTGGAAACGTAAGGCGGGGATAATTTTACAAGTGCCGGAAGATCGACTGCGTAAGCGGCTCACAGGCTCCGATCAAAGCCTCGTCTATATAGGTTGGCAGCTCGCCAGGGCAATTTTTGAGCCCTCCGCCGCCTATATCGTTCCAAAATCACTCCTGTTTCAGTGTTTCCCGATTTCAAAAAACCGCCAATTGCCGATCCGGACGCCTTCTCCCAAGCCTCAATCACAAAAAGAAGCAGGCCCAGCTCTTTACACGTAAACTGCTGGATTTCATTGGACAATTAACACGTAAGAAGAGAAACCGCCCCGCCAATCTGAGAAGCAGACAGCCCCCGGATAAGCCGCTTTCCGCCCATCCACCCTGAATCCACGGGCTTCTCCGCCGCCCGATTCGCACCCTCAGCTGAACAACGCATCGTCCCAGGACTGCACTTCATCCCACATCGGCGTCGGTTCAAAGTACCCCGTTCCCGGCTTCACATGCTTCTTCAGCTCGTCGTCGTTCAGCGCCACTCCCAACCCCGGAGTTTCCGGCACCTTGATGTATCCCTTGTTGATAATCGGCTTGTCGAACCCCGTAACCAGGTCCTGCCACCACGGCACGTCCAGCGAATGATTCTCAAGAGCCAGGAAGTTCCGCGTCGCCGCGGCGCAATGAACGCTGGCCATGCAGCTCACCGGCGTTCCCGCAAAGTGCATGGCCATCGGCACCCCGTAACGGAATGCCATGTCGCCGATGCGGTGGGTTTGAAGAATACCCCCTGAGGTCGCCAAATCCGGATGTATCTTGTCTACCGCGTGCTCCCGGCAGAGCGTCTCGAAATCCTCAATCTTGTAAATATCCTCGCCCGTCAGCGTCGGCGTCGGGCTCTCCTGCGTAATCTCCTTCAGCAGGTCGGTGTAATACCACGGAATTACGTCCTCCATCCACTCCAGGCTGAACTTCTCGTATGCCTTGCCCAGCCGAATCACCGACTTCACCCCAATGTGGCCCAGGTGATCCATTGACAGCGGCATCTCGTAGCCGATGTTGTCGCGCACCGCCGCCACGTACTCGCACAGCCGGTCGATGCCTTTGTCGGTCACCTCCGTCGCGATAAAAGGATTAGGCTGTGCGCTCCTTTCCCACCGGCTCATCCCCGCCGGCTGCATCACCATCCCCGGCATCCCGTCCAGAACGTTGATCCCCAGGTCCATCTTCATCCACGTCAGCCCCATCGCGGTCCGCTCTTTGGCCCGCCGTCCGTATTCCACCGGGTCCAGTGACTCCGTGGTGTCCGCGTAGATGCGAATCGCGTCCCGCCACTTGCCGCCCAGCATCTGGTAAATGGGAATGTTGTAGACCTTGCCCGCAATGTCCCACAGCGCCATCTCCACCGCGCAAACGCCGCCCGCCTGCCGCGCGTTGCCTCCAAATTGCGCGATCTTCTGAAACAGGTAGTCGATCCGCAGCGGATTCTCGCCCAGCAGCCGGCTCTTGAGCACCATCGCGTACTGCGGCCCCGCAATGTCCCGTACCTCGCCCAGTCCGTACACGCCCTGGTTCGTGTCGATCCGGATCAGCACGCACGGGCTCGGTCCCGGCTTCACAATCACCGCATAACGCATGTCGGTGATCTTCAGCGACGACGGGCTTGAAGCCGTGTTCACGTTCTGGATCGCCGGCTCTGCCTCGGAAGCGTTGGCGCCGTGGCTGAGCGCGCTGCCGGCCAGCACGGCCAATGAAGATTTCAGAACGCTGCGCCGGTTCAAGTGGACTTTGTTTGCATCGGACATTTCGGATGATTCCTTTTCGGGTTGAATTTAGCCTTCCCATATTACTCCCGCGCTGCCAGGAGCCGGAATCGAAACCCTGTCGCCGGATTTCAATTCACGCTCGATCATGAGCCCCCACATAGACGAAACCAATTCCCTTGTGGAAGAATTCTAGGCCGCACTACATTCTTATCCATCGGAGTAGCAGACATGACATCCGGTTTCTCGCGAAGACACCTCTTGAAGGGCATCGGCGCCGCAGCCCTCGCGCCCGCGCTTTTGCCCCTGGCCGCGCAGCAGGAAAAAAAGCCGTGGTGGCTGGGCGATGGCATGCCCCAGGAAAGCGCCGCCACTCCCAAAATCGCCTGCGCCATCAGCCTCCGCGGCGGCGTCACTGAACAGGCCATTCGCGGCGTAGTCCAGATCGGCGTCTATCACGTCCTCTCCGGCGGTCCGCCGCTGCCCTGGACCGCAACCCAGCTCCAGCCCATCGTTGACACCCTCAAGGCCGGCGGCGTAACCCTCGGCAACCTCATGTTCGGCGGCTTTCCCAACACCCTCTACGGCCGCCCAGGGCGCGACGACGAAATCGATAAGATTCGCCAATCCATCCAGGCCGCCGGCCAGGTCGGCCTTCCCGTCGTCGAGTACAACTTCTACGCCCATCGCGCCATCGAAGCCTACTATGAACAGACCGGCCGAGGCGGCGCGGGACTCACCGGCGCGGACTACGGCCGGATGCAGGGACTTGAGCCCCTGCCAGATGAAGGCGCGCACACCCTCGATGAGATGTGGGCCAACATCGCTTATTTCCTCAAAGCCGTGATTCCGGTCGCGGAAAAGGCCAATGTCCGCCTCGCGCTCCACCCCAACGATCCGCCGTTTCCCGTGAGCCGCGGCTCGCAGCAGATTATGGCCACCCTCGCCGGGTGGAAGCACCTGATCGAAATCGTCGACAGCCCCTCCAATGGAATTACCTTCGACTGCGGCGTCACCCGCGAAATCGGCGAGGACCCCGTCCAGGTCTGCCGTTACTTCGCCAGCCGCGATCGCATCAACCACGTGCACTACCGCAATCCCCACATCGACACACCCTACCTGAAGTACGACGAAGGCTTCATCGACGAAGGCGACATCAACATGTTCGCCGTCATGCGTGAGCTGGTGCGCAACCATTACACCCGGGAGATTTACCCCGAGCATCCGCGCGCCATCGACTATGACCGCGCTCAGGGACCCATCCACGGCTATCCCGGCGGCGGAGGCTACGCTGGTGACCTCTACGACATCGCTTATGCCAAGGCCATGCTCCAGGCAGCCCTGGTTGTGGAAAGGAACAAGGATTGACCCGTGCGCCAATTGGTGCCGAATCGTCTCACCATGTAGAACTTTCCGCTGACACCCGTTTCCGCAAGGCCTATTCGTTGCCTTGGCTTCCAAGGCAGACCGCCTTCCACTCGGCACGAAAGGTGCGGAGCAGAATCGCGCTCCGGTATCATGATTGTGCGGGCAATCACCCGCGGATGCCCCATGCCGGATGCAGTTCCGCACCGGAAGGCGCTTGAGATCGAGGAGAACGCCATGACCGTTTCGCGCAGACATTTTGTACAGCTTGCAGGCTCCAGCCTGCTCTTGCCATCGGGAATATTGAAGGCCCTTCCATTTTCTGAAGGAGTGCCCGCTCCGCCGGCCCAGCCCGGCCAATCCAGGGTTGCCATTGCGCACGGAGACGATCGCCGCAAAAACGTTTATCAGGCGCTGCTCAGCATTGACGATCAGATCAGGCCGGTC
>Ga0224555_1002367_pt1 | contig 22454 bp, 17 predicted proteins | sample 714S23034metaG_FD_180687 | JGI IMG/M metagenome (GOLD analysis project Ga0224555, IMG submission 180687) | Peat soil microbial communities from Stordalen Mire, Sweden - 717 S2 30-34 | ecosystem: Environmental > Terrestrial > Soil > Wetlands > Peat | place: Sweden: Norrbotten County, Stordalen...
GGGTGTGGGTGGTGAAGATATTGCTGGCGCGGGTGGCCTGCAGGGCTTCTTCGAAAGTCAATCCATGTTCGCGCTTGAGCACGCGCACGCGCTCCAGCGCCAGGAACGCGGAGTGGCCCTCGTTCATGTGATAGACGGTGGGTTCCACGCCGACGGCCTTGAGCGCACGCAACCCGCCCACGCCCAGGACGAACTCCTGCCGCATGCGCGTGTCGGTATCGCCGCCGTAGAGCGAGTCGGTGATGCTGCGATCCTGGGGCAACTGGTTCTCGGGGATATTGGTGTCCAGAAGGTAGAGCGTTACTCGTCCGACTTCCATCTTCCAGACCTGAATCATGACCTTGCCGGTGGGCAGCCGGACGAAGACTTTGAGGTTCTCGCCCTGCGCATCCAGCACCGAAGTAACGGGCAGGGTGTAGAAATCGTTGGTCGGATAGCGCTCCTGCTGCCAGCCGTCGGGGTTCAACACCTGGCGGAAATAGCCCTGCTGGTAAAGCAGACCCACCGCCACTAATGGCAGGTCGCAATCGCTGGAGGATTTCAGGTGATCGCCGGAGAGCACGCCGAGACCGCCGGAGTAGATCGGGAGGCACTCGGAAAGGCCGTACTCGGCCGAGAAGTAGGCGATCAATTTGCCGTCGGTGCGCGGCTTGCCGCCCAAGACGTGCGCATCGTAGCGCTGGCAAGCCATGTTGTAGAGCGCCAGGTAGCGCGGGTCGGCCGCCGAGCGCTGCAAGATCGCGCGCGAGACCCGGCCGAGCATCAGCACGGGATTGTAGTTGCACTCCCGCCAGAGATTCGCGTCCAGCCTTCGGAACAGAGCCCGGATCAGCGGTTCCCAGGCCCACAGGATGTTGTAGGCCAACTCCGGCATGCGGGACAGTTGCTCGGGCAGCGCCGGGCGAACCAGGAATTCATGAACGGGTTGGATACGAAATGGCATTTCAAAACGATTACGCTCTTTCTAAAGTAGCAGCAATCGGGTGGAGATCGGGCGCAGCTTGCGCGCCGGGGGCCCCTGCTTCCGCGTCCACCTCCGCGTCCGGCAGCGGGAGGCGTCCCGCGCGGTCCAGGGGGACCACCCCACCAAATGGCTTTGAAACGTACTGTACGTAATGAATTTCTAAAGACAGTTACGCTTTTCATATTCTGTCTTTCTATCCTCCGCAACGGCTCCAAACTTTGGTATCCTTACATAAGTCGGTTTGAAATGCCGACTAGAAAGTAACGAAGGAACGATGCGAAGCAAGCTTCTACTGGTGACTCTGGCGATAATGACGCCCACCTTTCTGTCCGCTGGATTGCTGGATACAACCGTAACGATCGGCATCCCCACCATGGACGACTATTTCTTTTACACTGAGTGTACTGCGACTCCCCCCTGCTCAGTGAACTTTGGCGTAATCAACCACGGAAATCCGGTGCCGGCGGTCACGAATTATGACATCCCGCAGACGGTCCCCGGTCCCGTCGTCTCCGGATACGTGAGCGTTTTGGGTCTCAGTCTTACCGGAACGGATGTTGTAGTTGGGCTCGCGAGTAATGTTGGCATTGCGGGCGATCCCTGGCCTTTCGCGACGCCAGAGGCAAGCATCATAACGGATCTTTTAACCGCGAACACTGCGGCTCTATCGACCTTCTTCTCGGATCCCGCCAACATATCCGATTTTGTCTCTTACAGCGCCGGCACCAGCACCACGGGGAATCTTGGGGAATTCTCCAACGGTACAGTGGTTGGATCCCTTTCCACGAATCTACCGTCGGGTGTCCCGGAACCGGGAACGCTGGCCTTGCTGGGCTGCGGGCTGGCCGCGCTGTTCTTTGCCGGCCGCAAGGCTACGGTCCGCCGCTAGTAGCCTCAATAACTGTTCACTTAATGATGTTTCGGTGGGGCAGACGATCGTTTTATGTCGCCTGCCAACGCTCCCCGAAGGCGGCAGACCACAAAGTGCGATGGTCTGCCCCACCAAAGTGAACAAGCCTGAGGCCTGTACTACGATTAGTTAGGGCTTCGACGCGAACGCGGCATGCACGGTGTTGGAGTGCCCCGGCCCCACGGTTATGGCTTGGGTCAAATCGCGATACCCGTCGGCGGAGAATACGGCTTGGTAGGCGCCGGGCGCCAGCCTGGTGGTGAAAGGCGTCCGGCCGACGGGCGCGCCGTACATGGTGACCAGCGCGCCTGGAGGATTCGAAGTGAATCCGATGTCCACCAGGAATCGGGCGGGATCGAGCTTGAATTCACCGTCGACGTAGACGGCGACGGCGGTGCCTGAGGGGAACGCCTCGCCCTTGCCGTAGGCGAACAGCAACGTGGGCGCCGCCGGCCTGACCATGTCCGCGGCCGCAGCCGCGCCGCCGGTTGCATCCGTGCTTCCGCGTGCCTGGCCCTGCTGCGCCGCGCGAATGGCCACCTTGACGCCATTCAACAGCGGGATGCCGTCGAGGTTCACCCCCATTTTTCCGCCTCGTCCCATGCGCGTTTTCGGTTCGGCATCGGTGATGGTGGCGGTGACTCTGACACCGTGCGCGATCACCAGCAGGCCGTCGATTCTGAGATCGTCGAGGATTTCAAAATCCGCCAGCTCGCCGGGCTTGATGTTGGTGAAGGTGAGATCGCGCGCCAGGCGCAGCCGGATGGGGGTGCCATCGTGCAATGCCAGCGCCACGGGAGCGGTGGATTGGTTTGGGGCCGCATTGCGCACGATCATGGCAGCCAGGATCTTGTCGGAAACGCCGGCCCTCTTGAGCGCGATCATGTCGTCGGATGAGAGCGCGTACCGTCCCGGCTGCTGGTTGATCGTGGCCACGATGGTTGACTCGGCGACGCCGTCCTTGACGAGCTTTCCGATAATGGCGTTGTCCAGCGGCGCCTGAGCATGGGCGGCCAAAGAAGCGAGGATCAGCAAAGCGGCGAGTTGGCGTACGGGCATAAAAGTCCTTCCAGGCTCCCGGCCCAAGATGCGGGCTGGGCCACCAATCATTCTGAGCCGAATCGGGTTGGGCGGCAAGGTTAACGATAGATAGCGGCAGGCAACCAGGAATCGCATGCGCGGCTATTGAGAACTGGTTGTTTCCGGTACCGCCAACACGATTAGGGAAACGGGTCATCGGTGGCACGCGGACTGTCGCTGAGCTGGGGGAGGAACTTTGAGCCGGAGAACCCTTTGCAATCCTGGGTTCAGAATACGCCGGCGCGGCTTTCGGAACCAACAAGGGCGGCTATGAACCTTGTGGACGGCGACCGTGACGAGGCGCGGTGAAAGCAGGGAGCCGCCCGAAAGGCGGCTGCGGCCACGATTGGCCGCCCCACGGTGCAACCTCTACGGGAACCAAGCTTTTGCCGTATCCGGAGCAAGCCATTTCCCTGGGCTGCCGGAGTCGCTCAAAATAAATAAACGATAACAAGACCTTTAAATCCAGAGTATAATCGATGCCAGACAGGAAGCCACTGGATTCCTCGCCGGTATCGAAAACCCCGGCGCAGGGACAGGACTCGCTATGAAAGAAGATTCTGCGTGAACCACATCGACATAGGTACTCCGCTCCTGGCCTTTTCGTTATTCATTTGGCCAACAGGCGCATGCGCGCAACAGGCCCCTGCTGAGGCTGGCAACGCGCAGGTCTCGCGCGTGCCCGCCGCTGCGGCACAGGTGCCCCGCCTAGTCAAATTCAGCGGCGCGGTTAAAGACGCCGACGGAAAACCGGTGAGCAGCCTAGCCGGGATCGCTTTTGCCCTTTACCAGGATCAGCGGGGCGGAACCCCCCTGTGGATCGAAAACCAAAACGTGCAGCCGGACGCCGCCGGCCGCTACACCGTCTGGTTGGGCGCAACCAAGAATGAGGGAGCGCCCGTGGAGTTGTTTGCGTCCGGCCAAGCCCGTTGGTTGGGTGTGCAGGTAGAGGGTCAACCGGAACAGTCCCGCGTCCTGCTGGCGGCGGTCCCCTATGCCTTGAAAGCGGTGGACGCGGAGACCGTCGGCGGACTGCCACCCTCGGCGTTTCTGCTGGCCGGAGCGGGGGCGGCCGGCGCGCAGGCAGTGGATTCCCACCCGAGGCTGGAGTCGGCGGCCGACGCGACGCCCGCAGTGGGCGGCAGCGGCACGCAGAACTACATTCCGATGTGGACCGACAGCGCGGGCACGCTGGGCAATTCGGTACTGTTTCAGTCGGGCACGGGGAGCACCGCCAAGATTGGCGTGAACATCGCCACGCCGGCGGCCACGCTCGACGTGAAGGGTACCAGCGTCATCCGCGGCACGCTGAGTCTGCCGGCCACGGGTGCGGCCGTAGCCACCGCCGGCAAGACCTCAGAACCCTTGAATCTGACGGCTTCGGTGTTCAACAGCGGTACGAGCGCGGCGGTACCCCAAACGTTTCAGTTAAGGGGTGACCCGGTGGGCAATAACACCGCGACGGCCAGCGGCGCTCTGAGCTTGCTATACGGATCGGGCACGAGCGTGCCGGCCGAGACCGGGCTGCAAATCGCCAGCAACGGCAGGATCACGTTCGCCAGCGGGCAGACCTTTCCGGGAACGGGCGCCGGCACCATCACGGGCGTGACCGCCGGCGCCGACCTGGCGGGTGGCGGCACATCGGGGAACGTGACGCTAAACCTGGACACCACCAAGGTGCCCCAGCTCAACGCGGCGAACGTCTTCACCACCAACCAGACGGTGAACGGAACTGTGACCGGGACGCAATTGGTTTCCAGCGTTGCTACGGGCGCCGCGCCGCTGGTGGTCAGTTCTACGACACAGGTGAACAACCTGAATGCGAGTTTCCTGGGAGGATTTTCGGCCGGCAACTTCCAAGCTGCCGGAACCTACGCGACGTTGGGCGCCAACACCTTTGCGGGCGATCAGAAGATTACGGGCAATGTATCCGCAACCGGCTCGGTCTCGGGCGTGACCGCCAAGTTCAGCGGGACGGTTACCGAAGCCGGAGCACTGCTCCCATCGGCAGGCACGGCGACGGCCGCGACGGGCTACAATTCGCAACCGGTCGATGCGGCGGCATCCGCATACAGCAGCAGTTTGGGGCAGGCTGTGAGTCAGGATTTCCAATGGCTGGCCGAACCGGTGGGGAACAATACCAGTGCGCCGTCCGGCAAACTGGACCTGTTGTTTGGGGCGAATGGCGCTACGCCGGCCGAAACCGGACTTTCGGTGGCCAGCAACGGCCAGATCACGTTCGCCACCGGGCAGACTTTCCCGGGCACGGGCCCAGGGGGCATCACGGAGGTGACGGCGGGCGCGGGATTGAGCGGCGGGGGAACCAGCGGCAACATTACCCTCGCCAATACCGGAGTGCTGGCGGTGGGCGTGGGCCCGGGCGTCTCTGAGGCCGGCGCGGCGAGCTCGCCTGTGCTGAGCTTGAACACGGGCTACACAGACAGCCGCTATCTGCAGCTGGCCGGAGGCGCGCTGAGCGGAGCGCTGACGCTGCCGGCGGACGGCTTAGCCGCAGGCACGCAATTAGTCCTGGCCGGCGGCAACGTAGGCATCGGGACCAGCACGCCGGGGGCGCTGCTGGAAGTCGCCGGGAACATGAAGATCAGTGGGACGGGAGGCATGCTGACATTCCCGGACGGGAGCACGCAGGCCACGGCTGTGAGCGCCGGCCCGGATGGGGTGATTGCGGTGAACCCGCAGCAGGTGGCGCTGCTGAAATGGTTCCCGGCGTACCAGTCCCCGGCGACCTTCCCGGTGGGCACGCCCGCTGGCGTAGCCTTCGACGGCGCCAGCATTTGGGTGACGAACAGCGACAGTAACACCGTGACCAAGCTGCGGGCCAGCGACGGGGCGGTCTTGGGCACGTTCAGCGCTGGTTCCAATCCCATCGGCATGGCCTTCGACGGCGCCAACATCTGGGTGGCGAACAACGGCAGCAACACCGTGACCAAGCTGCGGGCCAGCGACGGGGTTTGCGTGGGGACCTGCACGTTCAGCGTGGGCAACTACCCCACGTCGGGCGTGGCCTTCGACGGCGCGAACATCTGGGTGACGGCCTACCGCGGCAACAACGTGACCAAGCTGCGGGCCAGCGACGGGGCCTGCGTAGGGACCTGCACGTTCAGCGTGGGCACCGGCCCCGAAGGCGCGGCCTTCGACGGCGCCAACATCTGGGTGACGAACTTCAACAGCAACAACGTGACCAAGCTGCGGGCCAGCGACGGGGCCTGCGTAGGGACCTGCACGTTCAGCGTGGGCGGGAATCCCATGGGTGTGGCCTTCGACGGCGCCAACATCTGGGTGGCGAACTTCGGCGGCACCACCGTGACCAAGCTGCGGGCCAGCGACGGGGCCTGCGTGGGGACCTGCACGTTCACCGTAGGCCTCTACCCCTTCGGCATAGCGTTTGACGGCGCCAACATCTGGGTGGCGAACTGGGGCGGCAACACTGTGACCAAGCTGCGCGCCAGCGACGGGGCCTGCGCGGGGACCTGCACGTTCGGCGTGGGCGCCTATCCCGCCGCTGTGGCCTTCGACGGCGCCAACATCTGGGTGGCGAATAGCGGCAGCGGCACCGTTTCGAAGCTGTAGCGCCAAGCTTGCCCGCAGCCGAACGGAACGAACTGCTGAAACAGCAGACCTCCGATCCCTTGAAGAGCGGCTGGCGAGAGTCGCAGCGCAAAAAGCCGGCCTGAGAGGCCGTCTGCAGGCCGAGGGCCTGCCCCACTAAAAAAACTAGTGTAGATTTTTACGACAAAGAGGTCTTATAATAAGCTTTAAGCAACTGCCATCCGCAATCCAAGGAAGAGGGGGAAGTTTTGTCCAGCACATCCAGCATTACGCGACCGAAGGTGACTATCGACGGCAACGAAGCCGCGGCTTACGTCGCCCACCAGATCAACGAAGTCATTGCCATTTATCCGATTACGCCATCGTCGCCTATGGGCGAATGGGCGGACCAGTGGTCTGCCGAGCTGAAGCCGAACATCTGGGGCACGGTGCCCACGGTGGTCGAGATGCAGAGCGAAGGCGGGGCGGCCGGCGCGCTGCATGGCGCGCTGCAGACGGGGTCGCTGACGACCACTTTCACCGCGTCGCAGGGCCTGCTGCTGATGATCCCCAACATGTTCAAGATCGCCGGCGAACTGACCGCCACGGTCTTCCACATCGCGGCGCGCACGCTGGCCTCGCAGGCGCTCTCCATCTTCGGCGACCACGGCGACGTGATGGCCGCGCGCGCCACCGGCTTCGGCATGCTGGCCTCCAACTCCGTGCAGGAAGTCATGGACTTCGCGCTCATCGCGCAGGCCGCCAGCCTGGAAGCGCGCATCCCGTTCCTGCACTTCTTCGACGGCTTCCGCACTTCGCACGAGGTGGCCAAGGTCGAACAGCTTACGCCCGACGACATGCGCGCCATGATCGAAGACGACCTGGTCCGCGCGCACCGCGCCCGCGCGCTCTCGCCCGATCATCCGGTGATCCGCGGGACCGCACAGAATCCGGATGTGTTCTTCCAGGCGCGCGAGGCTTCCAATCCGTTCTATGCGGCTTGCCCCGCCATCATGCAGAAGGCCATGGACAAGTTCGCGCAGGTGGTTGGCAGGCAATATCACCTCTTCGATTACTTTGGCGCTCCGGATGCCGACCGCGTGGTGCTGCTGATGGGCTCCGGCGCGGAAGTGGCCGAGGAAGCCATCGCGCACCTCAACGCCGCGGGCGAGAAGGTTGGCATGGTGAAAGTGCGCCTCTACCGGCCGTTCTCGATCGAACACTTCATCGCGTCGCTGCCGGCATCGGTGAAGACCATCGCGGTGCTCGACCGGACCAAGGAGCCGGGCAGCTCCGGCGAGCCGCTTTATCTGGATGTGGTCACTGCGCTGAGCGAAGCAATGGTGACGGGCAAGCGCGTGATCGGCGGGCGCTACGGCCTCTCCTCCAAGGAATTCACACCCGCCATGGTGAAGGGCGTCTTCGACGAGATGTCGAAACCGAAGCCCAAGAATCATTTCACCATCGGCATCCTGGACGACGTCGGCCACACCAGCCTGGATTACGATCCCGCTTACTCGAGCGAAGTGCCGGGCACCGTGCGCGCGCTGTTCTACGGCCTGGGCGCGGACGGCACGGTGGGCGCGAACAAGAACTCCATCAAGATTATCGGCGAAGAAACCGAGAACTACGCGCAGGGTTACTTCGTTTACGATTCGAAGAAATCCGGCGCCATTACGGTTTCGCACCTGCGCTTCGGACCGCAACCGCTACACTCCAGCTACCTGATCACCAATGCAAATTTTGTAGCCTGCCACCAGTTTTCGTTCCTGGAACGGCTGGACATGCTGAAGTGGGCCGAGCCGGGCGCCACCTTCCTGCTGAACAGCCCGTTTAGCCCCGATGAAGTTTGGGACCAGCTTCCACGCACCGTGCAGCGGCAGATCATCGCCAAGAAACTGCACTTCTATGTGATCGACGGCTACGAGGTCGCCAAAAAGACTGGCATGGGCGGGCGCGTGAACACCATCATGCAGACCTGCTTCTTTGCCATCAGCGGTGTGCTGCCGCGCGAGGAAGCCATCTCCGCAATTAAGCACGCCATAGAGAAGACCTACGGCAAGCGGGGCGAGGCCGTGGTGCAGAAGAACTTCGCGGCCGTGGATGCCACGCTGAGCCACCTGAGCGAAGTCAAGGTCCCGGCGGAAGCCACTTCCAGCTCCGATATGCGCCTGGTGGTCCCGGCCGGCGCGCCCGACTTTGTGCAGAAATTCACGGCGCGCATCATTGCCGGCGAGGGTGACGATCTGCCGGTCAGCGCCATGCCTCTGGACGGCACTTTCCCCACCGGCACCACGCAGTGGGAAAAGCGCAACATCGCGCTGGAGATTCCGGTTTGGGACGAGGAGTTGTGCATCCAGTGCGGCAAGTGCGTGCTGGTGTGTCCGCACGCCGTGATCCGGGCCAAGGTTTTCGAGCCAGCGCACGCCGAGGGCGCGCCGGCCACCTACAAACACGTGCCCGCGCGCTGGAAAGATTTCAAGAGCATGCAGTACACGCTGCAGGTGGCGCCTGAGGATTGCACCGGCTGCGCGCTGTGCGTGGCGGTGTGCCCGGCCAAGAGCAAGAGCGAAGTGAAGCACAAGGCCATCAACATGGCGCCGCAAGCTCCGCTGCGCGAGCCGGAAGCCGCCAATTGGGAATTCTTCCTGAAGATCCCGGAGACCGACCGCAGCCTGCTGAGCCAGGGCCTGGTGAAGGACAACCAGTTGCTGCAACCGCTGTTCGAGTTCTCCGGCGCTTGCGCGGGATGCGGCGAAACGCCCTACATCAAGCTGATGAGCCAGCTCTTCGGCGACCGCGCCATCATCGGCAACGCCACCGGATGCTCGTCGATTTACGGCGGCAATCTGCCCACTACACCTTATTCGGTGAATAGCGCAGGCTTGGGGCCGGCGTGGTCCAATTCGTTATTTGAAGACAACGCGGAGTTCGGGCTGGGCATGCGGCTGGCGATCGACAAGCAGAACGAATACGCGCGCGAACTGGTGGCGCGGCTGGGCGGGGCGATTGGCGACGAGTTGGCGCAGGCGCTGCTCCACGCCGATCAGACCGCCGAGGCGGGCATCTTCGAGCAGCGCGCCCGCGTGACGCTGTTGAAGGAAAAACTGCGTGGGGCAGGCGATCGCCTTTCGTCGCCTGCCGCCCGCGACCTGCTGAGCCTGGCCGATGCGCTGGTCCGGAAGAGCGTGTGGATCATCGGCGGCGACGGCTGGGCTTACGACATCGGCTACGGCGGCCTGGATCACGTGCTGGCATCCAACCGCAACGTGAATATCCTGGTGCTCGATACGGAAGTCTACTCCAACACGGGCGGCCAGATGTCCAAATCCACGCCGCGCGGCGCGGTGGCCAAGTTCGCGGCCGGCGGCAAGTCCGCCGCCAAAAAAGACCTGGCCATGATGGCCATGAATTACGGCACGGCTTACGTGGCGAAGGTGGCCATGGGCGGCAACGACAGCCACACTATCAAGGCGTTCATGGAGGCGGAGTCGTACAACGGGCCGTCGATCATCATTGCTTATAGTCACTGCATCGCGCATGGTTACGACATGGTGCACGGATTGGATCAGCAGAAGGCCGCGGTGCAATCCGGTTACTGGCCGTTGTTCCGGTACGACCCGCGCCTGGCGGCCGAGGGGAAGAATCCGTTCCAGCTCGATTCGCGCGCGCCCAGCATCAAGCTGAAGGATTACGTCTACAACGAGACGCGCTACACCATGCTGGTCAAGAGCAATCCGGACGAGGCCAGTCACCTGCTGGAACTGGCTCAGAAGGATGTGCTGGACCGCTGGAGGATATACGAAAACATGGTTCACATGCCCATGAATGGCACGCCTTGGGCGCCCGGGGCGCCTGCCGCAAAGCCCGCGCAGGAGGTAAAGCAATGATCGACCTATCCAAGACCATCGACTTATCCACCACTTATCTGGGATTGAAACTGAGGAATCCGCTGGTGGCCTCCTCCTCGCCCATGTGCGCGGACATCGGCAACATTCGGCGCATGGAAGACGCGGGCGCGTCGGCCGTGGTTCTGCAATCGCTGTTCGAAGAGCAGATCGAACTGGAGAGCTTCGAACTGGACCGCTTCATCTCGGCCGGCGAAGATGTCGGTGCGGAAGGCATCAGCCACTTTCCCGACATGCTCGGCTACAACCGCGGACCCGAGAGCTACCTGAAGCACATCCGCAAGGTGAAGGAGGCGGTGCGGATTCCGGTGATCGCCAGCCTGAACGGGACCTCGGTGGGCGGGTGGCTGAAGTACGCCCAGGAGATGCAGCAGGCCGGCGCCGACGCCCTGGAGTTGAACATCTACTACATTCCGGTGGACCCCGAATTCACCGGCGACCAGGTGGAGCAGAAATACTGCGACCTGGTGCGCGAGGTGAAAGCCGCCGTGCATATTCCGGTGGCGGTGAAGCTGGGGCCGTATTTCAGCGCGCTGGCGAATATGGCCAAGCGCCTGGAGGCCGCGGGCGCGGATGGACTGGTGCTGTTCAACCGTTTCTATCAGCCCGACTTCGACCTGGAAGCGCTGGAAGTGGTGCCCAACCTGATCCTGAGCAACCAGTACGAATTGCTGTTGCGGCTGCACTGGATCGCGGTGCTGTACGGCCAGATCAAGCCGGATATGGCGCTGACCGGCGGAGTCCACACCGCGACCGACGTGGTGAAGGCCATGATGGCTGGCGCGAAGGTCGCTATGATGACTTCCGCGCTGCTGAAGAAGGGCATCAGTTATCTGGATACTATGCTGACCGAGTTACTCATCTGGCTGGGCGACCACGAGTACGATTCGATTAAGCAGATGCAGGGGAGTATGAGCCGCAACGCGGTGCCGCAGCCGCAGGCGTTTGAGCGGGCGAATTATATGAAGGTGCTGAGTTCTTACGCGATGCAGTAAGAGGGGGGCAGGCCCCCGGCCTGCGCGGGGCTCTCAGCCCCGCTCCCCGCGAGCGAAGCTCGATTGACCCCGAGGGACGACGCCTCGAAAAAGGGATGCCTCCCGACATGCAGCCCAGCTCGAAATGCACGCTCCCCGGATGATGTCGTTGCCAGATCACCCGGCGGCGGTAAGTCGAGCCTCTTCCGCGCCGCAGAAACCGCTCCAGACTCGCGTGGCGCTGGGTCCTGCTGCTGGCGGATTGGGCGCAAGATTAGCGGTGCCGCGTGTCACGATGCGGCGCGCGCGCCGTCGATGAGCGGTTCGGCGATTAGCCTCATCTTCTCAAACAAGCTGGCAAAGTATTCCAGAGCTTCATCCTTTTCTTTGAGTTTCACAAGGGTCCCCGGGGTGTTCCAGTCTTGATACTGGGTATCTACGTAGGACCACCATTCCCAGTACCGATTCTGCCCGGCCGCACCCATTCCCTCGTCCATCTTCGCTTTAAGGCTGGGGATATATGTATCCGATGGGTTGCCGTCTTTTACGATGCCGAAAAAGGCCCTCGCGCAATCCGACCGCGCGAAGCAGAGTGAGAAGGCGAAACGACCTTGCCACTGCCGCTTCGATGCTCTGAAGCCGAGCCCCTCAGGCTGAAGCAGAGCGCTGTCAGGAACCCGTGTGATTTCCCATTCGTCGTCGAATTTGCTGCGCAGCCTCTCCTCCAAGGCCGCCTGAAAGTCGCTCGCTATCCCTCGCACAACGTCCGGCCAAGCCTCCTTCACGAGGTATGCAATTCTAAACCCCTTGTCGCGTGGCTGGTCTCGTACGTAATTCATAACCAGCGCCAAGTCTTGTTCACTGAGCATTCCGGTCTCCTTCATCACGTTCACATAGTCGATAAAATCCTTCAAGAAGCTCCGCACCCTGTCAGCGCAACAAGCTTGGCAGCAAGCCTCCAGCCAGTCCTTGATCTCCTTCTTATACGAGATTTTCAGGAACTTGTGTTCGCGCTCAAGCCTGTCCGCCACCTCTCTGTCTGGGCTGTCAAGGTTCCGCCCGGCGTCGGCAGGTAGATAAACCAGCAGGTAGCCGTCGGCGAGTTTATCCAGGTGATCGGAATAGTCCGTGACCCACCCCCGCTGATCCGCAGCCCATAATGGCTTGTTCTCGATGCCGATGGCGAATCGGTTGTCAGGGCGCAGTACAATATCGATTCTCCTCAGCGGACTCGATGCGTACCGCGTGAACTCCTCGCACTTCGGCCTGGGAGCGTTTTGGACAATCGCCAGGTGGTCCAGGTTGACGATCTTGAGGAAGCACCTCAGAAAGGCATCGCCCTGCCCGTGGGTCCCGTTCGGATCGAGAAGCTCACGGATTATTGATGATAGCGTTACCTCGCGGGAAAGCCAGCGAAAGACGTTGAATCGATTTGCGGACTGCCGATCAAGTTTCGCTGCCTCGTCCAATCCGGAGTTCAGGTCGTGGAAGAAGGTCCCGAGTTCCTCGTTGCTCACCGTCGTCATGCTGCTCACCTCCATCGGCCCAGCCCGGTGCCAAGCCTCGTAATTCCAGCGTCTAGGATCTCATTGCCCGAATATAGCACTTTCCTTGTACGGCGGCGCAATCGTGGCCGCGCCGCCGATGCTTCCCGGCTCGATAACTACGACGGGACGCGAGGTCTGACTTCAGCGGTGGCCGGATCCCCCGCAGCGCCGAACCCCACCTCCCTCGCCGTCGCCATCACCAGAAACTCACTCGCCTCGCTTCTTACACGCCTCAAGCCCGCAAGCAGGTCATCCAATCCGATCTCTCCACCGCGCGCGAAGGTCATCTGGCCCGCCAGGATATACGCCTCCCGGATCTGCGCAAACGAAAGTCTGTCCGCGTGCGTTGCAGCCTCCGCGATTGCGGCGGCGTCCAACGCGCCACCGGTCAAGCGCTCCAGATAGATCCGCCGCAGCGGCAGTGACGGCGGCGGGAACGGCGCCAGGCGGTCGAAGCGGCCAGGGCGCCGCAGAATGGCAGGATCCAAACGCGCCGGGTCATTCGCCGTCGCTACCACCACCACGCCATCACGGCTCCCGAAGCCGTCCAGGCAACCTAACAGGTGCTGCAGAGTGATGCGCGGACGATGGGGCCCGCCATCGTTCTGCCATGATACCCGGTCCAGGTCTTCCATGATGATGAGTGAGGGCGCGTGGTTGCCCGCGACCTGGAACAGATGAGTCAGTGCATCGTTGGGCAGTTCATCGTTGCAGAAGTCAATCGTGAAAGAGTCGACATCGGGATGGCACGCCATAATCCGCGCCACGGCGGTCTTCCCGTTTCCAGGCGGGCCGTAGAGAAGATAGCCCCGCCGGTAGGGCAAGCCGCGCGCCCGGAACCACTCTTCTCTCTGGAAAAACGCTTCGAAATCGTCGCGCACCAAGCGGTTCAGACACGGGTCCAACACAACCGAGTCCCAGTTATAGCCATTTTGATCTAGCGGCAGATCTTGGCCGCCGGGCGAGACGATGCGCCTTGGCGACTCGACACCCCGCAGGAGATTTAGTACCGCGGCGGCTTCCTTGCGGTTGACGATGACCCACTGCCGCCAGTTCGACGTCCGCTCGATGTAGGAGACATAAGGAATGTTGGCGCTGACAACCGCATGCTCAAGGTCGCGGAACCAAACCGCTATGGGCGTCTCCTTCCAATGCGGGTCCCATGCGGGCTTGCGCGGAGTCAGGCTGGCGCCGCGCTCGCGTCCGGGAGTCATTTCGATCCGCGGGCTCACTCCTGGCGGTAGCTGCCAGCGGCTCACAATCGACCGGATGGCCCCCGCCGCTTCCAGGCACTGGTCCAACGCGACGCCGTCCAAAGCATCCTCCGCCGCCAGTTGGCCGAAAGGGAACTCCAGTTCAAGCGTGAGGGTTTCCGCCATGGCGCAGCCGGCTACGGATTCGATCCAGCTCCGGTACGGCTCCAGTTGCGCTTCCATGCAAGCCACTGGCGGACTCAGGCCGATTTCCAGTAAATCGCTCATTGTTTCTCCTGAGCCCATCCTAAACGCCGGTTGTGCGATCAAACGCCACAACGCAAGCGCGCGCTCGAATATATTGTGGAACTATGCCCACTGCACACCCTTCCCTCAGGCGCGAGCGGCAGGTCGTCCGGCTGCTGTCGCTGCTCGGCACACTTCTGGAAGGCGGCCGTCCGTCGGTCCATGAATTGGCGGCCAGATTCCGAACCAGGCGCGAGACGATTTACCGCGACCTGCGCGCACTTGAGGACGCAGGCTATCCGGTAGTTGGCGATGAAAATGGCCGCCTCAGCCGGCCGCGGCTGCTCGCCGAATCGCGGAAGCGGGTTCCCGAACTGCGGCTGACCGGTCCGGAGATCGGCGCGCTGCTCTGGGCGGTGAAGGCGGCGCGGCCGGCCCCGCCGTTCGTCGATGCGCTTGACGGCGCGACCGCAAAGCTGCGGGGCTTGGCCACGGGCAGGCCGGGTGCCCGTGCGGACGAGACCGTTGCGAACTGGTCGAGCGGCGAGAAGGATTACTCGTCTCACCGCGACACGATCCTTCGTTTGGTGGAAGCTATCCTGCTTCGAAAGCGCTGCAGCGTAGGGTATCACTCTCCCGCAAGCCGCTCCGCGAAGAGTTACACCTTCGACCCGTACAAGTTGGTGACCGTTAGCGGCAGCCTGTATTGCCTGGGCAAAGTGCCCCGCTACGGCGACATCGTGACGCTCGCCGTTGACAGGATTCGCTCGCTGAAACTGACAGACGAGAGCTTTGACGTTGATCCCGCATTCGATCCCGAGACGCGGCGCGCGGGAGCCTTCGGCGTGGTTCAGGAGGAGCCTATGGACGTCGTAGTGCGTTTCAGCGACGAACAGGCGCCTTATATCCGGGAGCGGCAGTGGCACCCGAGCCAGAAAATTCGCGAACTGCCGGACGGCCGGATCGAGTTGTGCTTCCACGCGGGCGGGACATTTGAGATTACGCGCTGGATTTTGGGATGGGGCGGCGCGGCCGAGGTACTGGCTCCACGCGAACTGCGCGCGCACGTGAGTAATGTTCTGCGGGCGGCCTGCACTAATTACAGCGCTTGAACCGCACAACAGCGTAAGATGGAAGCATGAGGACTGCCGAAATGCCGCAGTTGAGAGATCCCAAGGTCGATCCTCACCTACAGGCCGCCGGCGAGCGCGTCAAGGCGGCGGCAGAGGAGTTGGAGCGTCTGGGCATCGCCCGCCACGACGGCACGCGGATTCGCACCGATATCCCCGAGGACATGCGGGAAGGCGCCGACCGCGACTTTGGCGGCTGATGCCGCCCAGAATGTTCATTGTCGCCGGTCCCCCGGGGAGCGGCAAATCCACGGCGTTTCCGGTTTCCGGCTTCGGCGTCGATTTCTTCAATGCCGACGACCGCGCCGCTGCCCTAAATCAAGGGTCTTACCTAAACATCCCGCGCGCCATCCGCGGACAAGTCAGCCGTCTGTTCGAAGCGTTCGTCGAAGATCACATCGAACGCCGCGTCAGTTGCGCCTTTGAAACCACGCTGCGAAGCGGCGTTACTTTTGAGCAGGCTGCCGCCGCGCACATTCGGTTTCGTGATCGAGATGCGATATCTGGCCTTGCAAACGTTCGAAATGCACCTGGAAAGAATCAAGATGCGTGCAAACATGGGCGGTCACAGCGCCCCGGAGTCAATCCTGCGCGACATATACGATTCGAGCCTCGCCAACCTTGGCCTCGCCATCCGCGAAATGGACTTTATCCACGTGTACGACAACAGCCATTTTGGAGCAGCGCCTGCCGTGATGCTACAGGCCGAGAAGGGTGAAATCATCTATCGGGCCGACCGGACGCCGGCTTGGCTCACCGCGGCGCTACTCTAGAAATGTCAAGTCCCTGTGCTGAGCGCGGGCGCGGATGGACTGGTTCTGTTCAACCGCTTCTACCAGCCCGACTTCGACCTGGAAGCGCTGGAAGTGGTGCCTAACCTGATTCTGAGCAACCAGTACGAATTGCTGTTGCGGCTGCACTGGATCGCGGTGCTGTACGGCCAGATCAAGCCGGACATGGCGCTGACCGGCGGAGTTCACACCGCGACCGACGTGGTGAAGGCCATGATGGCCGGCGCAAAAGTCGCGATGATGACTTCCGCTCTGCTGAAGAAGGGCATCAGTTATTTGGATACCATGCTGACCGAGTTACTCATCTGGCTGGGCGACCACGAATACGATTCGATTAAGCAGATGCAGGGGAGTATGAGCCGCAACGCCGTGCCGCAGCCGCAGGCGTTTGAGCGGGCGAATTACATGAAGGTGCTGAGCTCCTACGCGATGCAGTAGGGGCGCGGGTGGTAACATTGGATCAGGCCGGGCTCGCCTTGCGGTTCGCCGCTGAAACGCCAATGGCACACGAAACCAAAGAGATCGGTTGGGACGCCGTCGATTTGCAGGACCCTGAGCAGCGAGCGAGGTTCACGGAGCAGGAGCTTGAAAAGGCCCGCGTCAGACGCCGAAAGGTTGTCGCCGATCTTCAGCGCCAGGGCTTGATCGATTCTCAAGGACGGCGCATCAAGAAAGAGATGCCGCCCGATATGCTGCCCGACTCAAAATGCACGCTCCCCGGATGATTGTCGTCGCCGGGCCACCCGGCATCGGCAAGTCCAGCCTTTTCCCCGTCTCGGAAACCGGTCTCGACTCCTTCAACGCCGACGATAGAGCAGCGGAACTGAACGGCGGCTCCTACCAGAGCATCGCCCCGGAGATGCGGACCCAGGCCGGCAGGCAACTGGAGCAGTTCATCGCGGACCACATACACGACGGAAGAAGCTTCGCTTACGAGACGACTCTGCGGACGGACATTACCTTTCAGGCAGGCGAATGAGGCTCGCGCCAACGGATTCTTGACGGTGCTTCTCTACGTGGCGCTGGATGACGTCGAGCTCAACATCAGCCGCGTTGCAATTCGAGCGGATGGCGGTGGACATTCCGCCCCGCCCGATGAGATCTGACGGATACATGGCGCAAGCATGAAGAACCTGAGCCGGGCGATTCAAGAATTCGACCAAGTGCGGGTGTTTGACAACAGCCGCTACGACGCAGGCCCCGACCTCGTGTTGGAAGTTATCGACGGCAGAATTCATTACGGTGGCGGACGGCGCGCCCGCCTGGCTTCTTGACGCGCTGGGCCCTACCTCAGGCGGATACCAGCGGGATTCACGATGAGGAGCATGCTGCGTCGATGAGCGGCTCAGCCAACTCCCTGATCTTGAGGAACCCAGCCGACGAAATAGCTTAGCGCGTCATCCTTCGCGGCAAGCTGCTCGGGTGTGTCTGGGGCGTTCCAGTTCCTGTACAGTCTGTCCACCGGGGGCGCCCATTCCCAATGGGGCCACTGGCCCCCGTTTATTTTCTGTGCAACTGGAGCAGATCCTCGCAAAGCACGCTGCAAGTTGCATCGCGGTCAATTTCAGGAACGAACACACTGTGTTGCTGTTCCGTCCATTCGAATTTCCGCATACGAATATCCGCATTATATCGTCTCGCGCGTCATCCTCTTATCTTTCGCGCATCCCATGAATCATGAGTGCCGCAGGTGGCCGTCCGGCGTTCATTCAACGAATTCGAATTGGCCCACCACGACACCGGCACCCAAGCGGCTGCCGGCGCGGCGATCCGGCGGTGCGCCGGGGCGCGCGGGCTGAAGACGCTGGGCGGCAGCCTGTGAGTATGAAATCCTTAACGATTCTCCGGGCAACTGGCACTTTTCGCGAATCCGAACGATCCGTCTACCGATCCCTGCCTTTTCCCAATTGACTGTCCACCTTCTTCATGACACGGCGCGAAGTCTCAACGAGTAGGCGTTCACACTCTGCGAATGATCCACACAACTAACACAATCACGAGAACGGTCCCGAGCAATCCTAAACCGAGCATTTCATTTCTCCTTTGAAAATAAACTTACAGCGAGCACGTGCGCGCATTGTTCGCTCTGGCGCGATGCAGGTGTCGTGCATTAATCGCTATTGCACGAGTCGCACCAAACGTCGTTCTCTGTTGAGCCGATTCGCTCGCCGGCGAATTGCGGACTCGGTTTGGAAGGATCGAGGCCCTCTGATCGTAACGATATGCGGTCACGTGACCGCGGGCGGTCAGAAACGCCAGTGCGTACATTCATGGTCGCCAAGGGCACACCAGGGCTTACGTTTAGTAACTTTGCGCCAAAAAAACACGTTTCCACGTCTTTTCGTGGATGGCATTACGCTCGAGGTGGCCTGGGCATGGCTGGAGTTTGGACCAGCCTCCTATGGCTTCAACGTCCCTTTGGCTTTGGCCACTGGGATTAGGGTCGGATAGAACTGCACAAACGTTTCGTCCACGGCGCCGTTCTTGGCATGGCACGCCTGGCAGCTTGAGTTGGCCGGAAACGGCTTGGCTGTCCGTTGAGAGTTGCCGAATTCGAAGAACGCCCATTTTGTTGAGAAACGCTCCGCGTCTTTGACGTGGATCTCCAAACCCGCTAAGCCTTCCTGGTAATGGCCACCGTTGTTGATGGAACCTTGGCTGGCGGAGTAGCGTACCTCCAAGGCAAACATGGTCTTGTCCGGCCAGGAGCCGGTCTGAAGAAATGCTTTGTAGGCCACGGGCGTCACGAAGACGTTGTCGAAGCGCTCGGCAGAGGGGGCGGCGGCGGAGTCGATAGGGCCATAGGTCATAGCCAGCCCCGAACTCAGATAAATCCATTCGCGATAATTGTCCGGCCGCATGAGCTGACCGTCCCCGGTGAACCGCAGATCGTCCGGCGGAGCCTGGGCCGGCAGGGACGCGCACAACAGCGACAGGGCGATCAGCAGTCTCTTAAGCATTGCTAATATGTTATCGCGTCTTCACGGCTCAATAGCTTCCGATATCGCCGCACATGGCCGTGCCGCTGGGGGTATTTGGGAGTACGCGAAGGCACATCCTCAGCCAGCAGCGGCAGGGGTGGACGGCGCTGCCACGCGCTCAGCACCGCTCGCCGGCTGGGCCAAGATCGCCCGAACCTTCGCCTTCAGGGTCTCTCCATCGAACGGCTTCGGCAGGAACGGCATGTTGGCATTTTGGCTGACGATCTCGCGCATGTCCGCACCAGACATTACCAACACCCTGATTCCGGGTCGCTCTTCGATCAGATGCGCGCACAGGTCGGTGCCATTCAGCCTGGGCATCTGCACGTCGGTAATCACCAAATCTATTAGTCCGGGGTACTTGCGCGATAGCTCCAGCCCTTCGTGACCATCGGCAGCGGAAAGAACGAAATACCCCTCGTGCTGTAATAGCAGAGTGACCAGATTTCGGATTAGGGCTTCGTCATCAGCGACAAGGATGACAGGCTGGTGTACCCCCAAGACCGGAGGTCCGGGAGATGGACAGGTTGATTAGTCCCGCCACTGGCGGGATGCTCTGGAGTCATCTTGCGAAATGCTCCCTGCTGCTCAGTATACAAGCTCACTGCTGTCCGGCTAAAATCTTCCACCAGCCAGGAACTCCCGCGGAATCAATCAGCTAGGGGCGGACTTGGATTTTTCGATTTGAACTTTTTCAGGCGAATTCCCCCCCCACTGCCGACGGCGACACCGTGGTTGCGATTGCCGACAATGAGGGGTGAATGTCGGTCAGACTGTATTTGCTCAGCTCATGGCGCACCTGCGAAAAGTGCGTTATGGCAAACGCGACCCGGCCGACTTCGGCCATCCGGAAGGCATCGCCCGGCGGACCCGCGCCGCGGCGTGGGTACATGGACTGCGACGTGCGCGGGATCAGGAGAACGGGCTATCCTAAAGGGCGTCGAGGTCGACGCGACCCAAGATAAGCGTCCGAGTGCACCCATGTTTTGAGATCCCCGCCCCAAACCAGGCAATTGTGTTGGGGAGTGAGGCGGCGCGAATCCGGCTTAGGGGTGAACCTGTTGAGGCGAGTTTGACAGCGCATGTAACAGCCGCGCCCCGTCCTCGCGTGTCACTCGAAATCGAGCTGTCGCCTTATTTTGGTCTCGACCTCACCACCGAAACTGAAGTCACGCCTCTTTCGACGGGGTGCACGGTCCGCTGCCAAATCCTCAAAGGCAGGATGTTTTCCGTGGACCCTTCAACCATTCGGCTACGGCCACTTCAAGACATCACGCAGGGTGCGCTCGCCACCGCGGTGTCGAAGGTGGTTTTCGTGATCCCGAATTTCCCTGACTTCCTTGCACATGGCGTTATCCGGAAATTGCCGGGCGGCGGCGGAAAGCGCGAAGACGAGATCAGGCTCCAGTTCTTCGACTGGAGAGTCACAATCGAAAAGACGACCCACATCGACGAGAGGGAAGCTTTGCTCACCGATCGCGGCGGCTTCGGCATCACCGCAGCAGGTGTTCTGGAAAGAACAGATCGCCAACCCTTCATTTGGCAGGATGCCGCTCCCCAAATCGCGGCCCTGCGGATATTCCTTTCCTTTGTGTGCGGTAGGTGGACCGGCCCGATGCTTCCCGCCGGCCTTGGCGCAGCGGGTGAATGCGCATGGTTTCAATGCAGTGTCCCTCTTATCGCGGAAGGGCTCAAGCGATGCTGCCAACCGTCCCTCCGCCCGACAGAGCGCTCCTTCCGTTGAGCCTACCGATGCTTATCCGGTTCAAGCCCTAAAGCAGGCACTACCGAAGAAAATCGAGAACTGGTCGCTGACCAGTTTGCAGCAGCGGCTGGTGAAGACAGGCGGCAGGCTGGTCAAGCACGCCCGATACTACTGGCTGATGCTGACCGAGAGCCATCTCACACGGCGGCTGTTCGGGAGCATGGTAAGGCGGATCGATGCGCTGGCGGTGGCGACCGGGTAGCGGGTGGGTGATGATACAGCGAAACCGGGCAACTCAGGACGCGAGGGCCGGAGGGGTGTTTGTGGAAGGCAGTGAAAAGACGGGAGTTCGCGACTTTGGGTTTTGCGAGCAGCGCGGGAGCCCCGTTTTGCAGGGTCGAAAACGGCTCCCGGAACAAGAATGCGGCTCGCAGGAACAAAGGATGGCGGTTTGGTTTACACTGAATGAGAGTTGGAAGTCCAAAATGGAAATTCCGGCTGGGTCGAAAAAGGAGATTCCAGCTAAACTCGATGCGAGCGAAATAAGGTTTCTTGCCGGAGGATAAGAGCCATGAGCGTGACTGCTGAAGAAGTCAAAGGGATGCTGGATGTAGCTTTGCTCACGCCCACCACCACGCCCACAGAAGTTGAAGCGGTGGCCCTGATAGTGCGCAATGAAGGGTATGGGCAGATGTGTGTAAATACGGCTCACATCCAGCGCGCGGCTGCCGCCCTGAAGGGCTCCCGCGTCAAGGTGGTTGCCCCTGTTGGTTTTCCTCTGGGAGCGGTGAAAACGGAAATCAAAGTATTCGAGGCTGAGCATGCCCTGGCCGACGGCGCAGCGGAGATTGATATGGTCCTGAATATAGGTGTGTTTCTCGATGGCGACTTCAAATCTGCGGAAGGCGATGTGCGCGCAGTCGTCAAGGCCGCCGGCGGAGCCGTGGTCAAAGTTATTATTGAAACTCCCTTCCTGACGGACAGACAGAAGGCCGACGCTTCCCGCGTGGTGCAGGCGGCGGGCGCGGCGTTTGTCAAAACCTGCACCGGATTCAGCCCCGATCCCTCCGCTCTGTACGAGGACATCCGCCTGATTCGCCGCACCGTAGGCCCCAACATGGGGGTCAAGGCTTCCGGCCGGGTTGGTAATTACTTTCGTTTTGCCGCCATGCTGGAAGCGGGCGCTAATCGCATAGGGCTTAATTTGCAGCAGGCCCGTGAGATTCTTCGCGGTTGGAAGGCGGAACACCCTCGGTCCGGGAACTGATGCGGCATCCGTCGATGCCCAACGTGTCGTCCACGGGGTCTTGTAGTGCGGGTGAAGACGCGCGCCTTCTCCGAGTTGCAGAGTTACTACCTCTTCGCGGAAAAGTTGTATTTGTTTGCCGCGTCGCAAAGAGGATGACAACACAGGGACTCGATTGCAGCGGCAGGTCGAGCGATTATCGGGGCTTGACAGGAATGATTGGATCCGGG
>Ga0224555_1002368_pt1 | contig 22453 bp, 20 predicted proteins | sample 714S23034metaG_FD_180687 | JGI IMG/M metagenome (GOLD analysis project Ga0224555, IMG submission 180687) | Peat soil microbial communities from Stordalen Mire, Sweden - 717 S2 30-34 | ecosystem: Environmental > Terrestrial > Soil > Wetlands > Peat | place: Sweden: Norrbotten County, Stordalen...
CGGCCGCAGACGTCGTGTGGGCATCATTGAGCTGCGACGATTTTCGCGATCTGCTCCGCAACCGCCGCGCGTATCTCGGCATCGTCAAGGTCTTGCAAGCCGAACGCGACCCGTAGGGTTGGTCCGAGAAGCCCCCATCCGATCTGCAGAGCCATCCCATGGGCAGCCAGGAGTCGGGCCGTGCGGTCGTCGCTGTGGCCGGCCCGCACCTGGCTCAAGAATGCTTCCATACCGGGAAAGCGCTGCTGGAGTTCTTCTACCGGAAAGCCATCGAGCGTCGAGCGCACCATGACGCGCGCTTGAAGTTCGTAGGAGGCCTCCAATATCTCCAGGGGGGCTCCAGACTCACGAAGCTCCGCCGCAGAGTCGGCGAGGTTTTGCAGAGTAGCCGCCAGGAGTTGGCGTTTGCTTCCGAAGTGGCGATGCAGCAGGCCGTGGTTCACACCTGCTCGTGCGGCGACCTCACGTATGGACGTCGCGGCCGGACCCTTCTGTGCAAACAACTCACCGGCCGCTTGGAGGACGGCGGCGATGACCTCTTCTTTGCCAATTGGCTTCGCGGTGTCCAAAACCGTTGCCTCAGATGTAGCCATGTGTGTACAGTAGCGGATAACCGAGGTGTAGACAGATGCCTACACCGGTGAAACGTTAAAAAGGAGCAGCGGTGAGTAGTGAATTTCGTGTGGTGAAGCTGGGTGAAAACATCGGGGCGCGTATCGATGGGGTGCGACTCGGTGACCTGGATACCGAGACGGCGGCTGAGATCAACAAAGCGCTGATTACCCACAAAGTGGTGTTCTTCCGCGGACAGCATCACCTCGACGACGAGTCCCACTATGCCTTCGCCGAGAGCCTGGGCGTGCCCACGACGCCGCATCCGACGCTGAAGTTCGAGGAAAGCCGGGTCATGCGACTGGAATCCATCGGGGGCGCCGGCGCCAACCAATGGCACACAGATGTCACGTTTGTCGACCGACCGCCGAAAGCCTCCATCCTGCGCGCCGTCGAGCTACCGGCCTACGGCGGCACCACCACCTGGGCCTCGACCGTAGCCGCGTACCAGCAACTACCTCAGCCGCTGCAGCAGCTCGCGGACGGCCTGTGGGCAATGCACAACAATGCATTCGACTACGCTCAGGTCGACCCAGCGAAGTTAGCGGCGCTGGAATCAGACCCTGAAGCGATATTGAAGTACGCCAACCAGTTTCATTCCACACATTACGAGACTCATCACCCGGTGGTGCGGGTGCATCCGGAGACCGGCGAGCGGTCGCTGCTGCTCGGCAACTTCGTCAAGGCCATTTTAGGGGTCAACGGCGCTGAGTCGCAGGCATTGTTCCGGATCTTCCAGGATCGGATCACATGGCTGGAGAACACAATTCGGTGGAACTGGGAGCTCGGCGACGTTGCGATGTGGGACAACCGCGCGACCCAGCATTACGCCGTCTCGGACTATGGCAATCAACGCCGCGCCATGCACCGGATCACGCTCGCGGGGGATATTCCGGTGAGTGTGCACGGTGAACACAGCCGAATAGTCTCCGGGGACGCCAGTGACTATTCCGTCGTGGACATCCCGAAACCACTTGTGGCCTAAGCGGTCAGCCCCGCGCTGATGGGCTCGACTCCGCTATCCCTTCACGAGGGTGAACTGTCCGACCTCAGAGACGTTCCGCTGAAAGAAGTCAGAACATCCGATCAGATAGCGCATGTAACGGTCGTAGATTTCTTCAGAGGTCACCGCGATGGCATCGTCGCGGGCGGCTTCCAGCTTCGTCGACCAGGTGTCGAGTGTCCGAACGTAGTGGGCGGTCATCTTCTGCAGTGCCTCGACTGAAAACCCCGCGCCAGTGGCGTATTCGACGACGTCCTCGTCGCACGGCACCGAGCCGCCGGGAAAGATCTCGGCGGCGATAAACCGCATGAACCGAAGATCTTTCATGGTGATCGGGATGCCCATCTCCGGCCAGCGCTTGAGCGGGTGACCCATGATCGTCTGCAGGACCATCCGACCGTCGCTGGGCATGATGCGGTAGCACAGATCGAAGAAGGCCTTATAACGCGATTTGGGGAAGGCTTCGAACGCTTCGATGCTGACGATGCGGTCGACGGGCTCCTCGAACTCTTCCCACCCGAGCAGCCGCACCTGCCGGGAGCGGCCGGTGTCGATCTGATCGAGTATCTGTTGGCCGAGAGCGCGTTGGTTCTTGCTCAACGTCAGCCCGATGACGTTGACGTCATACTTTTCGACCGCGCGCTTCATCACCGATGACCAGCCGCAGCCGACGTCGAGAAGCGTCATTCCGGGCTGCAGGCCCAGCTTGCCGAGCGCGAGGTCGATCTTGGCGATCTGGGCCTCTTCCAGCGTCATGTCGTCGCGTTCGTAGTACGCGCAGCTGTACGTCCGCGTCGGATCCTGAAACAGCCCGAAGAAATCATTGGAGATGTCGTAGTGGGCTTGAACATCCTCATACGCCGGCCGCATTGTCGGCGAGCCACCGGACCCGCTGTCCGTCATAAGAAGTTGACCTTCCGGGTCGATCTTTTCGGTCGCCAGACTGCGTTGCTGCACACGAACTTTATAGCGTATTTTCGGATCCGGCTAAGCGGGAGCCTTCTCGCAGGTGTATTGACAGACATCGGTGTAGCCCTCGCGGAACAGGTCAGCGCAGCCGGTCAGGTACCGCAGGAAGCGCTCATAGACCTCTTCGGACGTGATGGCGATGGCCTCGTCCTTCTTCGATTCGAGATTGGCTGCCCAGGTGTCGAGCGTGCGGGCGTAGTGGGGCCGTAGCGCCTGCTTGCGGGTGATCGTGTACCCGGCCTTGACCGCATGCTCTTCGACCTGCGCGCTCAGTGGCAGACGACCACCGGGGTAGATCTCGTCCATGATGAACTTGATGAACCGCACCCGCGACATCGTGAGGGGCAGCCGGCGCTCTTTGATCTCTTCGTCGCTGGGGATGATGATGGTGTGCAGCATCATCACTCCGTCGTCGGGCATCAAGTTGAACGTCTTCTTGAAGTAGTCGTCGTACTTGTTGAAGCCGAAGTGCTCGAAAGCGCCGATTGACACCACTCTGTCGACCGGCTCGTCGAATTCTTCCCACGGCTGCAGGCGGACTTCCATGTGGCGCTTGCTGGTCGAATTCGCGAACCAATGGTCCTCGATGTGTTGCTTCTGATTCTCCGAGAGCGTCAGTCCGATGACGTTGACGTCGTACTTTTCGACTGCGCGCATGATCGTGGAGCCCCACCCGCAGCCGATGTCGAGCAGCGTCATCCCGGGCTTTAAGCCGAGCTTGCCGAGGGACAGGTCGACTTTGGCCCGCTGCGCCTCTTCGAGCGTCATGTCCTCGCGCTCGAAATACGCGCAGCTGTACGTCTGGGAAGGGTCCTGCCACAGCCTGAAGAATTCGTTGGAGATGTCGTAGTGGAACTGGACCTCCCCGGCATCCGAACCGCGCGTTTGCGCTGCGGACTTCGACAGCCACTTGGACTGCGCATGGGGCGTCGGGCTGTGTGTTGCGTTTGAGGTATTTACCACTGTTCTTCCTAAAGGATGTGAATCGAGAATCTCACTGCCCTAGCCGCCGCGGATGTCCACTAGTGCTGGCTAGCGACTTTACCCGCCTCGTGACCCTAGTACACCAAACGACGTGCCCGGTGCTACCTGACGTGTGCTTTTGGTTAACGGCTGGAACCCTACGGCGCCGATTCACCAGGTACGACGACGGGGCCGCGGCACCACGGTAGCTTGTGACGTTATTGCGCCAGCAGATTCACGATCCGGGTGAAGACGGTGGGCATGGCCACGGCAGCCGGCACGATGCGCGACCGGGCGGGAGCATAGGCGCTCGCCTGAAGCAACGCCGCAGTAAGCATCCGATAACGGCGAGTCAGTTGGCGCCAGCGGCGGTCGTAATCTTCTGTTCGGTCGGCTAGTACGCAGTCCACCAGCAGTTCGGCCGCGCCAAACGCCAAGCCAAGGCCTTCGCCGGTGAGCGCGTCGACGTAACCCGCGGCGTCGCCGACAAGCAGTACGCGCCCAGCCGTCCGGCTCGAGACCCTCTGTCGTAACGGCCCTGCGGCGCGGTCCGGCTCGTGCGGCTGCCCAGCGATCCGGTCGCATAGCGCGGGGAATTTCTGCAGGTGGCAATCGAATCCGCCGCGCTGCGACGTGAGCAGGGCTACACCCACGCAGTCGTCGGCGACGGGTGTCACGTACGCCTCGGCGCCCAGCGCCCAGTGCACCTCGACGTGGTCCGACCACGGCGCGGTTTGCACGTGCCGGCGGATACCCCAGCGGCGCGGGCCGGGACTGGGTTGCTCCAGGCCGAGGGATCGGCGGATGGGTGAGTGCAGCCCGTCGGCCGCGGCGAGGTAGCGCGCCCGCCAGCGCCCGGCGCGAACGCCATCCGGGTCCTGGCTTATCTCGCGTATCTCGTCGTGGTGGATTTCTACGCCGGCCTCGACGGCCGCGTCGATAAGTGCGCCGTGCAGCACGGTCCTGCGCACACCGCGCCCGGTGCCCGGCCCGAATTTCGCGTCGACGTGCCGCTCGCCGTCCCGGTAGCTGATGCCCCGGATCGGTTTGCCATGCGGATACACCCCAAGGCGTTGCAGATGGCGCAGGGTATGCGGCATCAGGCCCTCACCGCAGGCCTTGTCGATCGGTCCGCGGCGCCGCTCGACGACGACCACGTCCAGTCCGGCCCGAGCCCCGTGTATTGCGGTCGCCAGTCCGGCAGGGCCGCCGCCGACGATCAGGAGGTCGATCATGTCAGGCTCGCGAGTGCCGCATTTTCAACTTTGACGCGGGCGCCGAGCAGGCCCGCGTTGAGTATCGAGAACACCAACGCGGTGACCCATGCGGTGTGCACCAGCGGCAGCGCCACACCTTCGGCGATCACGGCGACGTAGTTCGGATGGGGCACGAGCCGGTATGGGCCGCCGGTGATGCGGCTCGCGCCCGGGATGACGACGACGCGGGTGTTCCACTGGTAGTCCAAGGTGGTGATGCACCACCAACGCAATGCCTGCGCCGCCAGCACAACGCCGAACATGGACCAACCCAATGCGGGAATGAAGTTGCGGTGCAGCATGATTGGCTCGGCGAGACATCCCACTAGCAGGCCGATGTGCAAGGTCACCATCACCGGGTAATGTCCGGCACCGAATTCGACCCCACCGTGTGTCTTGCTCACGGAGCGGTTACGTTCGGCGACACGCACTTCCATCAGCCGCTCGATGGCGACTGCGCCGATCAACAACGCATACCAGGTCATGGCCGTCTCACCGCCAACGCAGCATGACGAGCTCGGAGCAGAAGCCGGGCCCCATCGCGAGCATGACGCCCGGGCTGCCGCTCGGCGGCTGCTTGGCGATCGTGTCGCGGAATACGTGCAGCACCGACGACGACGACAGGTTACCGACCTCGCTCAACGAGCGCCACGTGAGTTCGAGTGCCTCGTCGGGCAATCCGAGTGACGAGACGATCGTCTCGATGACCTTGGGGCCGCCCGGATGGCTCACCCACGCACCGACATCCGTGATGTCCAAACCGTATGCCGCCAGGAGCCCTGCCACGTCATCGGCCAGATACCGCTCGACAACGCCGGCCACGTCGGCGGACAGAATGAGGCCGAATCCGGTGGAACCGATCTTCCAGCCCATCGTGTCCTGCGAGTCGGGGTATAGGTGGCTGCGTGAACCGAGGATTTCCGGTCCGCGGGCGCCGATCTGCTCGGCACGACGCTCGCCCACCGCGACGACCGCCGCAGCGCCGTCGCCGAACAGCGCGGTTCCCACAAGGGAAGCCAGCGACGGACCTGTCGCGGGGAAGGTGAGCGAGCACAGTTCGACGGAGAGCAGCACCGCGACGTCGTCGGGCGCACCGCGCAGGTAGTCGTTGAGCCGGCCTACCCCGGCGGCACCGGCGACGCAGCCGAGGCCGAACATCGGCACCCGGCGTACATCGGGGCGCAGTCCCAGGCGCGTCGCGATGCGGGCCTCGAGCGAGGGGACCGCAAGGCCGGTGACGGTCGTTGACATGACGACGTCGACATCCTGCGGGTGCAACCCCGCCTCATCCAGCGCGGCGGACATTGCGGCACAACCGAGTTCCACCGCCTTGTCGATGAAGATGCTGTTCGCGTCGCCGAAGTCGGTCAACGACGCGTACTGCTCGAGCGGCAGTACCAGGTAGCGACTGTTCACTTTGGAACTTGCATGGAATTTGCGCAGCGCGTCCCCGTGATTCTGGAATGCCGGGAGCGCGGCAAGCGTCTCGGTGATTTCGTGCTGGGCATAGCGATGCTCTGGCAGGACGCCCTGGACACCCGCTATGACGCTGCCGGCTTTGTGGGCCCGAAATCCGCTGCCGCTCTGAGATACCGTCATTTTTCTCACCCTTCTCAAACGATGTGGCTTGCCGGCACCGTTGCCGCTTTTAGAACCTCACGTTTTTGCTCGGCGTCCGGTTCATGGGGACCACCCGCTTCGACGATTTCAACAGCCGATGACTTTTGTCAACACTTGGTGACTTGAACATACGCGCGCCGGACTATCTAGTCAACGGGTGATGACATAGACTTGTCGGACCATGACAACACGGCCGCGCAACGCCGCTCAGACCAGGGCGGACATCCTGGCTGCAGCGCGCCGCCGGTTCGCGACGGAGGGCTTTGAGCGCACCACCCTGCGCGCGATTGCGGCGGACGTGGGGGTGGATGCGGCGCTGGTCATCCGGTACTTCGGTAGCAAGCAGGACCTGTTCGCGACGGCTACGGAATTCACCATCGAACTGCCCGATCTGACCGACGCGAGTCCCGACGACATCGCGGACATGTTGTTGCCGCGGTATTTCGCCGTGTGGGAAGAGGACCACTCGTTCATGGCTTTGTTGCAGGCGGCGATGACCAGCCGAGTGGCTGCCGACACCCTCAATGAGACCTTGGCTGCGCATGTCGCGCCGACGCTGAGGTCTGCGACCCCCGACCATCACCAGCAGCGGATTGCGTTGACGGACGCGTTCGTCATCGGGCTGGCCGCCACCCGTTCGGTCCTGGGCAATCTCCCGGCGGCCGAGCTCAGCCGCGAGGAGCTCCGGCGGTGGGCGGCGCCGGTGTTCCGGCAACTACTGGTGGGGCCGGCGCCGTCGTAATTTCGGGGTTCGGCCGAAGCGAACAACGGGTGCCATAAGGTTTTCGTGTGACTGTCACGCGGCCTCGTAACGCTGCGCAGACGCGTGCGGACATTTTGTCGGCGGCGCGTCGCCGCTTCGGGTCCGAGGGCTACGAGCGGACGACGTTGCGGGCCGTCGCTGCCGACGTCGGAGTGGACGCGGCATTGGTCATCCGGTACTTCGGCAGCAAGCAGGATTTGTTCGCCGCGGCGGCGGACTTCGTGATCGACCTGCCCGACCTGTCGAGTGTCGAACCCGACGAAATCGCCGGCATTTTGCTGCCGCGTTTCTTCGCGGTCTGGGAAGAGGACGAAACGTTCCTGGCTTTGCTGCGGGCCGCGATGACCAGCCCGCTCGCGGCCGACGCGTTACGGCGCGTGTTTGCCGAGCAGGTTGCGCCCAAACTGATCACCGCCACTCCGGACCACCCCGTGCAACGGATCGGGTTGATGGGTGCGTTCGTCATCGGGCTCGCGATCACAAGGTATGTGTTGGTGAATCCGCCGGTGGCCAGCCTCAGCCGCGAAGAACTCAGCCGTTGGGCTGCCCCGGTGATTCGGCAACTCCTGGTGGGGCCCGCCCCCACGTAGTCACTTCTCTGGCGGCTCCGTCGCCGAAAAGCTTTGTAATGAACTGTTTTTTGTGCACCTTGAGGTGACCGACCCCACGCTGTGGGAGCAGGCTGGCAGTGCCGCGTTAGGAAGGCTCGGTCGCCTCGATGCTCTGGTGAATAACGCCGGCGTGGTCTACACGGTAGGGACGTGGCATAGGCTTCATCCACACCACGGCGAAGGGTCAGCCCATGCGAATCAGCCTGATCACCGGCCTCAACAACGAATCGCCAGTCGAGTCCTGTATCCGTGACTTGATCCAGGTGCGCGACGAGGGCTTCGCGCGGCTGTGGGTAACCCAGATGCCCTACGACGTCGACTTGCTCACCGTTCTGGCTGTCGCGTTGCGCGAAGTTCCGGATGTCGAAGTGGCCAGCGGGGTAGTACCCATCCAGAACCAGCATCCGACGCTGCTCGCACAGCGGGCGTTGACCCTCAACATCATTGGCGGCGGGCGGTTCACACTCGGCATCGGAGTTACCCACCGGGCCGTAACCGAGGGAATGTGGGGCATCTCCTGGGACAGGTCGGTGAAGCGGCTCTCCGAATACCTCGACGGTTTACTGCCCTTGCTCGCCAAGGAGCCGGTCGACGTGTCCGGCGAGCTCGTCACGACGAGGGGAGCGTTGCAAATCCCGCACGCGCCGACCCCGCAGGTGTATGTCGCTGCGCTGGGTCCGCAGATGCTGAGGGTCGCCGGCCGACGCACGTCGGGCACCATCACCTGGATGACGGGGCCGAAGACGTTGCGAGAACATATCGGACCCACACTGCGCGCCGCGGCCGCCGATGCCGGACGCGCGGACGGGTCGGTCGCGGTCGCGGCAGCGCTGCCGGTAAGCGTGACCGACGACGTTGAAAAGGCCCGGTCACGCGCCGCCCAACAGTTCGCGATGTACGGCCACCTACCGTCTTATCGCGCGATGCTCGACCGAGAGGGCTATTCCGGCCCGGAAGACGCCGCGTTGATCGGCGACGAGTCGACGGTGTGGCAGCAGCTCGACGTGCTCCGCGACGCCGGCGTGAACGAGTTCGTCTGCATCCCGTTCGACCCCTCGCCCGAGGGAGGGCAACGGACACGAGCGTGCTTGCGGACCTGGAAAACCGGGAAAACCGCCGCAAATCCCGCCTCGCATTAGTGACCGACTTGAGCCACTGACGCCCCGCCCGCCCAAACAAAAGTCAGTAAACAGCCTGTTGAACAAGCCATTACGATCAGGCTGATTTACACGGATGTGTCGTAGCCGTCCGGTCGTTAGGCTCCAAATCCCACGTCTGGTGAGAACCAACCAGCGCGCGAAGCAGTCAGTCGCCGGTGACCGGCAACTTCTACGATTCCGATTCTTGATTTGGAGGCGGCAATGACGGAGCCCACGGGGCCATCAAAGCGCCGCGGCAAATTGCCATTTTCCATACCTCGGCTCAATATCCTCGGAATCGTCGCCATCGTCGTCGCGGCAAGTCTCATCGCCGTCCACAACCTGCACCACGACAATTACCCAAACCAAATTCTCAACGTCTCCTACGACCCGACCCGGGAGCTTTACGTAGCCATCGACAAAACCTTCGTCGACCAATACCGGCGGCAGACCGGCGTCACGGTGGAAGTCAAGCAGTCGCACGGTGGTTCGGGACGGCAGGCTGCTGAAGTCATCAATGGCCATGAGAAGGCGGACGTCGTTTCGCTGGCATTGCCGAGTGACGTTGACGCGCTGCGCAAGCGCGGACTCATCGCACCCGACTGGCAAAAACGTCTGCCGAACCATTCTGTCCCCTACACGTCGACGATTGTGTTCGTCGTCCATAAGGACAATCCATTGGGGATCCACGACTGGCCCGATCTCATCAAAGATGACGTCGAGATCGTGTCACCCAATCCGCGCACCTCAGGCAATGGAAAGTTGAGTGTTCTCGCGGCCTGGGGTTCGGTGACGACCCGCGGTGGCAGCGACCAAGAGGCTGCTGACTATGTCAGAGCGCTGCTGAGCCACGTCAAGGTCGCCGACACCGGAGCGCGCGGCGCCGCCATTTCCTACTCGGTGGAAAAGATCGGCGACGTGCACCTGACCTGGGAGAACGAAGCTCTCCGGGAAGTCGCGGAGAACAAGGACGAATTCGAAATCGTTTATCCGCCAGTCAGTATCCTCGCCGAGCCCGCTGTCACCTGGGTCGATGCGAATCTCCCGAATAAAAAGATCGCGTCCTACGCCAAGTCCTACCTGGAGTACCTCTACACCGACGCCGCGCAGGAAACCGTCGCCCAGTACGGCTATCGTCCGCTGAAGCCGGACATCTTGGCCAAGCACGCGGATCGGCTGCCTCCCATAAATCTGTTCCCCATCAATGCGATCGCCAAAAGCTGGTACGACGCGCAGGAAAAATTCTTCGGCAGCAACGGCATCTATGACGTGGTCTCGTCGGCTCCGGCCAGAGTCGCGTCTGCACACCCTCGGCGAAAGACGAAGACGCCATGAGCATTGTGGACAATTTGAAAAGCCTGAACTATGACGGGGATAAAGCGCGTCGCGATCTGGTCGCCGGGCTTACCGTCGCGGCAGTGTCGTTGCCTCAGGGCATCACGTATGCGTTGGTGGCCGGCGTCGACCCGAAATTCGGCGTGTACTCGGCGATCGTGGTGACCTTCGTCGCTTCGGTTTTCGGCTCATCGTCGCATCTGGTCAACGGCCCGACGAGTGCCATATCGCTTCTGGTGTTCAGCTCTTTGGCGTTCCTGGACCCGGAAAATCGGACGGTCCTGTTCGAGGCGTTGTTCCTGCTCGGCGTGCTGGTCGGCACCTTTCAAATCCTGATCGCGGTGTTCAAGCTCGGTGATCTGACCCGATACATCTCCGAATCAGTCATCCTCGGCTTTCTGCTGGCAGCGGCCATTCTGATCGCGGTGGGTCAGCTCGGCAACGCGCTGGGGGTGAAGGACCAGGGCACCGGCCGGCAGTCGGTGCTGAAACGTACCTATCTCACCCTGTTCCAGGGTGATGCGATCAACTACCGCGCGATCGTCCTCAGCGCCGCGACCGTGGTGTTGGCGGTCGTGCTGCGGCGCCTGGTGAAACAGTTCGGGCTGCCGCAATTGGACCTGCTGGCGGTACTGATCATTGCAGCCCTGATCGCTTACCTCGCCGGATGGTCGACCGAAGATCACACCGGTAACACCGCGGTGACCCTGACCGCGAAAATTCCGCAGGGTCTGCCGCTCCCGCACATCCCGTCCGTGCAGCTCAGCGAAGTGAGCCAGTTGGCCCCAGGCGCTCTGGCCATCGCGTTCATCGGCCTGCTCGAGGCGCTGTCGATCGCCAAAGCCATTGCCTATCAGAGCGGGCAGAAGATCGATTACAACCGGCAGATCATCGCGGAGGGCCTGGCGAACCTCACCGGCGGCTTCTTCCAGGCCGTGCCGGGCTCGGGTTCGGTGACGCGCTCGCCGATCAACTACCAAGCCGGAGCGGTGACCCGGTTCTCCGGCGTCGTCGCCGCGATAACGGTGGCGATCGCTGTGCTCCTGTTCGCGCCGCTGTTCCACTACATGCCGCGTGCCGCGTTGGCCGGACTTCTACTGATCACCGCCGCAAGACTGATCGACGTCAAGCGGTTGAGCTACGCCATAAAGGCGTCACGCTACGACGCGGGGCTGGTGATCGGCACGGCACTGATCGGCGTTCTCATCGACCTGGACACCGCGGTGCTACTCGGCGTTGCCCTGTCGATCCTGCTGTTCGTGCCGCGGGCGGCCAAACTCAAGGCACGGGAATTGGTGGTCGCGCCCGAACGGGTGGTCCGCGAGCGGGTGCCCGGCGATCCGGCCGATCCGTCGACGCTCATCTATGACTTTGAGGGCGAGCTGTTCTTCGGCGCCGCACCGGAACTCGAGCGGTATTTGGAAGAGCTGGGCCAGCGAATCCAAGACGACGACGTCAAATACCTCGTGCTGCGGCTCAAGCGGGTGCGCCACCCGGATGTCGTCGTCATCGAACGGATCGAGAAGTTCGTGCGGGAGGAAACCAGCCGCGGGGTGACCGTCCTCCTCGCCGGCGTGCAGCCCGACCTCTGGACGCTGCTGAAGAACGTCGGCTTCGAGAAATGGTTCCCCCCGGAGCACGTCTTCCCCGAAGAGGACGAGGAATTCTCCGCAACGCTGAAGGCGGTCCGCTACGCCCACACGCAACGCGGTTTCGACGAATCCGGCGCGCCAGTTCCGGTGGCTGCCGTGTCCAGCAACGGAGAGTCCAAGCAGGACTACTACTACCTGGTCTGAACCAACTGGCCTGAACCACACGGTGTTGCAGGAGACATAAGCTCGGGCAATGGCATTGGACGAGGCACTGCCGACTCCAGAGGACGACCGCCGATACGTGATCATCGGCGCAGGCGCTATCGGTGGCACCGTCGGCGCTGTGCTGGCACGGGCCGGGATTCCCACGGTGTTGGTCGCCCGGGGTCGCCACGCCGAGGTCCTGGCGGCCGAAGGATTAACGCTGAGAACGCCAGACGGTACCTTTCACACCCCGGTCACCGCGGTATCCCGGGCCGAGCATCTGCGCCTGACTCCTCACGATGTGCTGGTCTTCACGACCAAGACCCAGCAACTCGAGGTGGCGTTGCAGGAATGGGTGGATCAGCCGGTCCACGGCACCCACGGTGTCGTTGGGACTGCGGGTGAGCTGCTGTCGGTGATGACCGCGCTCAACGGCGTCGTCGCCGAAGAGAAAGCGCTGCGCTATTTCCGGTCGGTGTTCGGTATCTGTGTCTGGTTGCCTGCAGTGCACCTCGAACCCGGTGAGGTGATCGTGAGGTCGTGGCCGGTGGTCGGACAGTTCCATGTCGGACGCTGGCCGGCGCAGCTGCGTACGCACGCCGACGCCGAACTGTTGCAGGGCTTGACCGAGACATGGAGCACCGCCGGAATCCGGGTGCGTGCTGTCGACGACGTCGCTCCCTGGAAGTACAACAAGCTGCTGAGCAACCTGGGCAACGCCATCGGTGCGTTGTCCGCAGAGGGTGCCGACGTCGGCCGCGTCGTGGCCGCGGTACGCGAGGAAGGCGAGCATGTATTACGTTACGCCGGAATCGAATTCGTCTCCTTCGAGATATCCACCGCGGCTCGCGCCGACGGACCGACGCCTCGACCGGTACCAGGACGGAACACCGGCGCAAGCAACTCCACCTGGCAGTCGTTGTCCCGCAACACCGGCAACGTCGAGACCGACTACTTCAACGGCGAGATAGTCCGGCTCGCGCACCGGCACGGCATCGCCGCGCCCATCAACGCCGCGTTGGCGCGGACAGCGCGTGCAGCGGTGCGCAATGGATCTGGGCCAAGCCATTATTCGGCGACGCAGCTGAGCGAGCTGCTCGGGATCCCTTGACGTCCTCCGCGGACTGAATTCCGGGGATTCCACTCTCCCATCCCATCGACTTACGCGGCAGGAGTGGCGAGTTGAGGTTCACGGTTCGCAGACCGCCTACCGGCGAGGTCTCCCCGTGCAGTCACCGCCCGTCCGGCGGCAATGTTGCGTGCAGCGTTGACGTCGGCGTTGCACCGTCCAGCAGTGCAGGCTTCGCACTCGAAAACCGCTTGGCTCTTACGGTTTCCGGGAGCGACGTGTCCGCACGCGGAGCATCGTTGCGACGTATACGCGGCCGGAATCTGCTCGACCCGACCATAAGCCTTATGCTGCAAACGCGCAGCGAGCACACCCCAACAGCTCCGGCTGATAGCCCGGTTCAATCCGCGCTTCTGCGCAACGCGCACACCGGGCTGCTCTACCGTTCCACGCGCAGAGCGGGTCATCGCACGCACGTCAAGCGCTTCAATCCTGATCGTGTCGAAGCGGCGCGCAATGTCAGTGGTGGCTTTCTCGACCCAATCCTTGCGCCGGTCGGCCTCACGCGCTCTCAGATTCGCGATCGCCAGTTTCGTCCGGGCGCGCCGGTTGGAGCCACGCTTGGCCCGGGCGAGCCACTGCTGCAGCACCTTCAACCGCTTGGCCTCACCCCGGCTCGGACGAGGTACTTGCAACAACTCACCGCTCGACAGCGCCGCCGACACGACAACGCCACGGTCGATACCGACCACGCTGCGGTCGCCCGGACCGGCAATGGGGTCAAGGACGTGGGCGAACGCGACATGCCAGCGGCCGGCCCGATCACGAGTGACACGGTAGGACTTGACGCCCGGGGGCACCGGCCGCGACAGGCGAAACCGCACCCAGCCCACCTTAGGCACCCATACCCGACCGAACCGGCGGTTCAGCCGCTCGACGTGATGCCGTTTCACCGCGACCTGCCGGAACCCTTCGTGCACATCAGCTTTGCGCCACCTTGGGCGACGGTGCGTGCCGTTGAAGAAATTTCGCATGGCCTGCGCGAAATCCCGCAACGCCTGCTGCTGCACCGTCTGACTCCCGGCACGAAGCCACCCGTACTCGGCACGGGCCTCGGTCAACTGCGCGGCCTGCTCGACGTAGCCGGGTGCCTCGCGCCCCGGTTGCCAATGCTGTTGCTGCTCCACCGCCAGATTCCACACGTACCGCGCATCCCGGCAATGCGCCAACAGTGCCTCCTCCTGCTCAGGGACGGGCATCAGCCGGAACCGCGACATATGCGCACGGTAACCGTCGACACCGACATCCCCGGTGTGGCACACCCGCGTCACAGCGGGGATCGGCTTCCCCGGACTAAAGTCCAGGATTTCCAGCCGAAGGAGATTCGATGACTGACGGGTCCGATCGACCTTTCGAAGCCCGCCCTCAGTTGGAGCGCCGACTCGGCACCGCCGACGCGGTCGTCATGGGTCTGGGTTCGATGATCGGCGCCGGTATCTTCGCCGCACTGGCGCCGGCCGCTGCGGCCGCCGGGACCAGTTTGCTGATCGGTCTGGCCGCCGCGGCGGTGGTGGCGTATTTCAACGCGACGTCATCGGCACGCTGTGCGGCTCGCTACCCCGAGTCTGGTGGCACCTATGTGTACGGGCGCAAGCGACTCGGCGAGTTCTGGGGGTTTCTCGCCGGTTGGGGGTTTGTCGTTGGCAAGACGTCCTCGTGTGCGGCGACGGCATTGATCGTCGGCTTTTACGCCTGGCCGGCTCAGGCCCACGCGATCGCGGTGGTCGCCGTTCTTGCGCTGACCGCACTCAACTACACCGGTATTCAGAAGTCAGCGCTGGCGACCCGGATCATCGTTGCCGTCGTGCTGGCGGGGCTGGCGGCGGTTGCGGTCGTCGCGTTGACGGCTCCTACCACCGACTTCGACCGCCTCGGCATTGGCGCCGACGCGAGTGCCCACGGGGTGTTGCAGGGGGCGGGATTGCTATTTTTCGCGTTCGCCGGCTATGCGCGGATCGCGACCCTGGGCGAGGAGGTCCGCGATCCGGCGCGCACCATTCCCCGCGCCATCCCGCTGGCGTTGGGCATTGCACTGGTCGTGTACGCGGTCGTCGCGGTTGCGGCGCTGGCCGTGCTGGGCAGCCAGCGTCTGGCGCATTCCACGGCACCGCTTGCCGAGGTGGTGTGGGCCGCCGGGGCAGCCGGATTTGAGCCCGTCGTGCGAATCGTCGCCGTAATAGCAGCGCTCGGGTCACTGCTCTCGTTGATTCTGGGGGTCTCGCGCACCACATTCGCGATGGCACGTGATCACTATCTACCACAGCAGCTTTCAGCCGTACATCTCAAGTTCAAGACGCCCTACCGCGCGGAGGTCGCGGTCGGCGTCGTGGTCGCGGTGGTGGCCGGAACCGCCGACGTCCGTAGCGCCATCGGGTTCTCGTCGTTTGCCGTCTTGGTGTACTACGCGATCGCCAATGCCTCGGCGTGGACCCTCGGCGGGAAGATCGTCCCGACAGCCGGATTCGTCGGCTGTCTGGTATTGGCCTTCGCGTTGCCGCTCAACTCGGTGCTGGTGGGTACCGTCGTGCTTCTGGTCGGCACCGTCGCATATGCGGCGCGCCGCGGCCGATCAACCTGAACGGTGGCGCGCCTCGACGGCGGCGAGGTCGGCGACGCCCGCATCGCCCCGGCCGTCCAGTTTCGCGCCGAACCACGCGGTGAGGATCTCTTTGGCCAGGTCGTCCGCGAGCGTGCGGTTGGAAAGGCACAACACGTTGGCGTGGTTCCACACTCGGGCGCCCTCCGCCTGCCCGGGATCGGAACACAGCGCGGCGCGGATGCCGGAAACCTTGTTCGCCGCAATGCTTATACCCGTGCCGGTCCAGCAGAAGAACACACCTTGATCGCAGTCCCCGCGCGCCACGGCTTCGGCGGCCGACTCCGCGGCCAGCGCCCACGGCGTCTCCGAGCCGACGGCGACAGACCCGAAGGGCACGACCTGATGACCGTGTTCCTCGAGCCATCTGCGCACGGTGTTCTGCACCGGATAGGGCTCGTCTGAGCAAAGGGCGATCCGCACCCGACCAGTGTAGGTTTCTGCCGGCTCGGTGCTAAAAGAAGAACCCTGCATACGGCGCATCGTGCACTGCGAACAATCGGTCTGCCACATCAACGACCGCCGGGTCACCGGCCCAGGCCAGCCCGGCGACGGCCAGGCTGCGCCAGGTGGCGTCACCGAGTAGAACCGAGGCAAGACCCTCGACTCCGACGCGGAGTCGGGGACGCTGCTCGGTCACCTCGGCGCCGTGGCCGGCGATGCTTACGCTGATTGAATTGTCCGGCAACAGCGGGTCATTGACCGCAATAATGACGGCGCCGTCTCCCTCGTATTGCCTTGCTGTCAGGGCCTTCTCGACATCGACGATACGTAGCCAGGTTTCGTCGTGCACGGCAGTCACCCGCATGGCGCGGCGATCGAGAAGAAGCCAGGGCAGCGGATCGTCGACCGGTAACATCCAAAACACCACGCGGTCAATGAGATCGAGTTCGATAAGGAAACGTAGCAGCCCAAGGTAGGCCTCGGTCGTTGGTGCGAAGAAATCTTCGACCACGATGGTGCGCTGATCGCTGACGAACCAGGTCTCGGTATCAACGGGACGGTAGCGGGCGAAGCCCGTTTCGGATCCCGGCGCACCGTGGACCACGACATACCAAGGACCCGATGAGGATTCGGTTCGCAGGCGCAGGCCTTGCCACCACACGTCAGGCCGGTCGAGGGTTCCCGGGCGGGATGGACGATTCCGCGCATAGATCCCCGGCAGGGCATCCCAGACGTGCGCGGCGTCTAACAGTCGTACCGGCCCGCCGGCCCCGACGTCGGGACGCAGGGCTGCCCGTGCCGTCTGGACCTCGACGGTCTGCGATGAACTCGCCACGCCGTAGCCATACCGCTCGTAGATCGTCGCCTCCGACGCCCGCAGCGTCGCGATCACCTCACCTCGTCCGGCGATATCACGCAGCTGATGATTTACGAGATCGGTGGCGATGCCCTTCCGGGTGAATGACGGCAGCACCCCGATGTGTGTCATAGCCGCGTGGCCTACGACCGCTCCCCCGGGAAGGGTGAGTCCGCTCGTCACGGCGTCAGCGGTGCCAACGAGTTGGTCTTCGACGAAAGCTCCGACGGTACGGCCAGGTTCGAGCAGCGTGGTGATCTGGCCGGGCGCCAGGTTTGACAGGGGAGGGAACCCGATCATCGCCGTGCGAAACACGTTAGCCGCAGCGAAGAGTTCGTCCTCGCCGTCGAGCACCCGGATCTCGGTCGCCATCACGACATCATGTCTCGTGCCCATCGGGGCAGCTGAGGCGCCTCGGTAATCGTGCCGACGCATCGCGCGGCACGCCGGGCAAAGGTACTCCGAGCCGTGGCTCAGAGGGCGAGTTAAATCCGCCCAGAATGCAACTTGTCCTCAGCTCATACAGCCCCTAGCGTCGTCGGCAGATGTCTCCTCGATTCTTTTGGTTTCTGCCCACCACCGGTGATAGCCGCTCGATCGTCGGCGGGTCGCACGCATCGTCGAACCGCGACATCCCGAACGGATATCGGCCGCCCAGCCGTCGTTACCTCGCCGAAGTGGCACGCGCCGCCGACCGGCTCGGCTACGAGGGCGTGCTGACCCCGACGGGGACCTGGTGCGAAGACGCGTGGCTGACCTCGGCTGCGCTGTTGGCCGAGACCGAGAAGCTGAAGTTCCTTGTCGCATTCCGCCCCGGACTGGTCCCGCCCACCCTGGCCGCGCAGCAGACCGCGACACTGCAACGCTTCTCTGAAGGCAGGGTGCTGCTCAACGTCGTCAGCGGCAGCGACGACGCCGAACAACGCCGATTCGGTGACTTTCTCGGCCACGACGAGCGCTACACGCGCACCGCCGAGTTCCTGCAGATCGTCACATCAGTCTGGACACAGGAGTCGGTGGATTTCACCGGCAAGTACTACACGGTTGCCGATGCCCGGGTATCCGCACCGCCAAATCCTTTGCCGCAGATTTACTTCGGCGGTTCTTCGGCTGCTGCTCTGCCGATCGCGGCCGAGTTCGCTGACGTCTACCTCACCTGGGGTGAGCCGCCGCAGTCGGCAGCCGCCAAGATCGACAAGGTGCGCGCGCAGGCTGCCGCGCGCGGCCGGACGGTCCGGTTCGGCATCCGGCTGCACACCATCAGCCGCGACACCTCGGATGCGGCCTGGGCCGTCGCCAACGAGATGCTGGCCGATCTCACTGACGAACAGATCGCCAAAGCCACAGCGCTGCATGCCAAGTCGGAATCCGAGGGGCAGCGGCGGATGACCGCGCTGCATGGCGGCCGGGTCGACAAGCTCGAGATCTACCCGAACCTGTGGGCCGGAGTGGGTCTGGTCCGTGGTGGTGCCGGCACCGCGCTGGTGGGCAGCCACAAAGAGGTCGCGAACCTGATCGGCGAGTACCATTCGTTGGGCTTTGACGAGTTCGTCTTGTCGGGCTATCCGCACCTGGAGGAGGCGTACTGGTTCGCCGAAGGTGTGCTGCCACTTCTGCGTGAGACGGATTTTCAATCCGGCTGATTTGAACGCTTCCGTCGCATTTCGGGCGGTAGGACCGGTGAGGAGAGGTTCGTCGCATCGGCGCGATCTTGTTCGCCTGGCTAGACTTTCAACCAGATGGTTAGAGCCGTAGGGCGGGAGTGACGATGCCGTCAGCAGAGTCCCCGTACCGCGGTGCGTGTTGTCAGCCGCCCGCACGCCAGGCGTGCGCGGCGGCCGGGCTGGAATCGCCCGCCGATTCTGCGCGTTGGTTCTAGTCACGCATAGCTGACGCTGACGCGTCGGTTCCATGGGTGTATCCGTCAGGAAAGCAGGTCCAGTGGCTAATTCGTCGAATCACTTGCACCTCGCCGTGGCATTGGACGGTGCCGGCTGGCACCCGGCGGCATGGCGCGAAGCCGACGCTCGGCCGGCCGAGTTGTTCGATGCGGGCTACTGGGCTGACCTGGTCGCTGAAGCCGAACGGGGCCTGCTGGACTTCGTGACGATAGAAGACTCGCTGGGCCTGCAGTCCGACGATCCGTTCGAGCCCGACGATCGGACCGATCGGGTTCGGGGCAGGCTGGATGCGGTGCTCATCGCCGCCCGAATCGCACCGCGCAGCCAGGGAATTGGGTTCATCCCCACTGCGACCGTCACCCAGACCGAGCCGTTTCATGCGTCGAAGTCGATCGCCACGCTCGACTATGTCAGCACCGGCCGAGCAGGTGTTCGCGTTCAGATCTCCGCGCGCCACGACGTGGCGGACCACTTCGGGCGCCGCGCATTGCCCCGGCTATCGGCCGCCGCGATCGACGATCCGGCTGCGCAGCAGCTAGTCGAGGAGTACTTCGCCGAGGCCGCCGATTACGTTGAGGTGCTGCGCCGATTATGGGACAGCTGGGAGGACGACGCGGAAATCCGCGACGTCGCAACGGGGCGGTTCATTGCCCGGGACAAGCTGCACTACATTGATTTCGACGGACGCTGGTTTTCCGTCAAAGGGCCCTCGATTACGCCACGCCCGCCTCAGGGTCAGCCGATCGTCGCTGCACTGGGTCACGGTGGCGCCTCCTACCAGCTCATCGCTTCCAGCACCGACGTGGGATTCGTTACGCCGCACGACGCCATGCAGGCAGCTGACATTGCCGGCGAAATCGATGCGTTGCAGCGGGCCGTCGGCCGCAGCGAGGACACGGTGCGCCTCTTCGGCGACCTGGTGGTGTTCCTGGATGACGAGCCGAAGACAGCGCAAGCCCGACGACGCCGACTCGACGACCTCGCAGGCACCGAATGCCAAAGTGATGCTGAGATTTTCGTCGGCACACCCGCGGGATTGGCCGACATCCTGCAGGAGTGGCACGCCGCCGGGCTGTCCGGTTTCCGGTTGCGGCCGGCCGCGCTGCCCCACGACCTCACCCAGATGACCGAGAACCTCGTGCCCGAGTTGCGCCGCCGAGGGCTGTTCCGTACCGCCTATGAGGCCACAACACTCCGCGGCGTACTCGGATTGCCCCGTCCAGCCAACCGCTACGCGACCACCTGACCATCGATAACGAGGATTATTTCCAATGAGCAAGCCGGTCAAGCAGATTCACTTGGCAGCGCATTTTCCGGGCGTCAACAACACGACGGTGTGGAGCGATCCAGCGGCCGGCAGCCACATCGAATTCAGTTCGTTTGCGCAATTCGCGCAGACGGCTGAGCGGGGCAAGTTCGACTTTCTGTTTCTTGCCGAAGGGTTGCGGCTTCGCGAACAGAACGGCCAGATCTACGACCTCGATGTGGTCGGGCGTCCAGATACCTTCACCGTCCTTGCCGCACTCGCGGCGGTCACCGAACGGCTGGGGCTGACCGGCACGATCAACTCGACCTTCAACGAGCCCTACGAGGTGGCGCGGCAGTTTGCTTCACTAGACCATCTCTCCGGTGGCCGGGCCGCGTGGAATGTCGTGACGTCGTGGGATGCGTTCACTGGAGAGAACTTTCGCCGTGGCGGATTTTTGGCTGAAGACCAACGTTACGAGCGGGCACAGACTTTCCTGCAGACAACGCAGGAACTCTTCGACTCGTGGCGCGGTGATGAGATTCTGGCGGACAAGGACTCCGGTGTTTTTCTGTCCACTCCACACGCGGGCACATTCGCGCATAAGGACGCGTATTTCGACATCCACGGTCGGTTCAATGTTCCACGAAGCCCGCAGGGCCGGCCGGTCATTTTCCAGGCCGGCGACTCTGACCACGGGCGTGACTTTGCTGCTCGCGCTGCCGACGCGATCTTCTCCCGGCACAGCACTTTAGACGCCGGGCAAGCGTTCTACGAAGACGTCAAGGGCCGTCTGGCCCGATACGGGCGCCGTCGTGACCAGTTGCTCATCCTGCCTGCTGCGACATTCGTGATCGGCGACACCGATGCCGAGGCCGACGAGATAGCCCGCGAGGTACGGCTGGCGCAGGTGTCACCGCAGACGGCGATCAAGTTTCTCGAGCAACTCTGGAACCGTGACCTGTCCGATCACGACCCGGACGGCCCGCTGCCGAGTGCGGACCCCGTAGTGGGGGAGAACACCATCTCGCGCGGCCGGGCCAGCGTCCGAATGTTCAGGGACTCCATCGCGATTGCTAACGAATGGCGGGCCAAGGCCGAGGCGCAGAATTTGACCACCCGCGAACTGATTATCGAGGTGCTGGGGCGTCAATCCTTCGTCGGCTCAGCACAAACCATCGCGGCGACGATCAACGACTTCGTGCAGGCCGACGCCAGCGACGGCTTCATTCTGGTGCCGCACATCACGCCCGGCGGGCTCGATCCGTTCGTTGATCAGGTCGTACCGCTGTTACAGGAGCGCGGAGTGTTCCGCACCGACTACACGGGCACCACACTGCGCGACCACCTGGGTCTGGCACCGCTGCCGGCTCCGCGCCGAAACGCTAACGCGGATAACGCTACCGGCGTGGCGTCCTGAGGCTCATGACAACGTTAGGAGTGCTCGACCTCGTCCCAATTTCATCGGGTTCAACCGCGCCGCAAGCCTTGCGCAACAGCATCGATCTCGCTCGGCAGGCCGAAAGCCTTGGCTACAACCGTTATTGGTTCGCCGAACATCATCTCAATCCCGGGGTTGCGGGCACCTCTCCCGCTGTGCTGCTGGCCTTGACTGCCGCTGAAACCTCGACTATCCGGCTTGGTTCGGGCGCGGTGCAGATGGGTCACCGCACCGCGCTGTCCACGGTGGAGGAGTTCGGGCTACTGGATGCGCTGCACCCCGGCCGATTCGACCTTGGCCTGGGACGTTCCGGAGGTAAGCCGCGCGAGCCGGTACCGGCGGCGGCACCGGCAGCGCGGGCATTGGTCAACGGCCGCACATCGAACGGGTTGTTGATCCCGGCGAAGTTCGATCCCCGGCCGCTGTTGAAATCGCCGCGTTTCGGTGTGCACAAGGCGCTGCTACAACTACCGGGCGCGGAATCGCAGGACTACACCGAGCAAGTCGACGACGTTCTCGCCTTGATCGCGGACACCTACCGGTCGGCTGACGGGATTGAGGCCCACGTCGTGCCCGGCGCGGGCGCAGACCTGCAGGTGTGGATCCTGGGCAGCAGCGGCGGGGAGAGCGCAGCCGTGGCCGGCAACCGGGGTCTGCGATTCGCCGCGAATTACCACGTGGCTCCCGCCACCGTCCTGGAAGCGGCTGACGGCTACCGGGCCGCGTTCACATCCTCGGCCGAGCTCGACAGGCCCTACATCGCGGTCTCAGCG
>Ga0224555_1002370_pt1 | contig 22412 bp, 20 predicted proteins | sample 714S23034metaG_FD_180687 | JGI IMG/M metagenome (GOLD analysis project Ga0224555, IMG submission 180687) | Peat soil microbial communities from Stordalen Mire, Sweden - 717 S2 30-34 | ecosystem: Environmental > Terrestrial > Soil > Wetlands > Peat | place: Sweden: Norrbotten County, Stordalen...
TGAATGCGCCATTCGAGCCCGCCCGGATTGCTAGCCACAAGCCGACTTGCACTAAGACTTCCCGTTAGTGATCCGGGTGGCGAATCGGGAGTTTCCATCCCTCGTCCTCCAACGACCTGCGCTGGGACGAAATTTGCGGGCGGAGAAACTGGTTCGCGCCGCGGACGCGAACCAGAGTATTTCGTATTAAGCCGTCTAGGAGGAAAGCTAAATTAACATATCGTCAACGTATTGGCCGGTTTGAAAACTTTGAAAGAGCGTTTGCGCCGAGTTTTCGTACACTACGAAGATCCAGCTTGTCAGCTAACGTGCGGACGGAGCCACTTCCAACTATCTTTCGCTGCGTTCTTTGCTTTGAAGCAGAGATCGCGTGGAAGGGAGCGATCCTGCGCCGACCAGACAGGCTGATGACTTGAGATCGCGTGGTAGACCCATTTACGAGATCCGGCGAGATCGAATATTCTTTGGGGCCCATGGAAGGCGGTATTCGCGTTAAGGAAAATGACACCGGTGTTATGCTGAACCGCAAACGTTTTCGCAACTCTTGGCCACAAGCAATGCCGATCATTGGCAAAATATCGGTCGCGGCAGAGCGCGAACTCCCCCCCAATCAGCCCCTCCTCACGATAGTCAGAGCAAAATAAGAGACCTCCAGTCAGCCGCCGTATTCGGTCGAGGTGCACGTATCGACCATAGTCCTTTTCCGCAGTCTGGAGGTCGAATCGGGTGAAAAGCGCGTTCAGGTCCTTATCGCTAATCGCGCCCCTTACGCCTTGCACCATTTCGCGCGGTTCGATGTATGGCTCGTAATAGGCTTTGGACGGGTCTACCTTGCACCCCAGTCGATCAAGATCCTCCGCGAAGAGATCTAGTATCCACCTTATGAATGAGGGAGAAGTGAAGGTTGTGTGGAGGTCATGCCATCCTGGCGATGCGATGACTTCAGCGTAACCGGGTTCGCCAGCATAGAGGTCTCGACCAATCCTACCGTTTGGAGCACGCTTTATCGTGGGGAATACCAACTCGGCATAGATCTTTGGTGGTAAAAGCTCGGGAAAGAAGATATGCGGAGTCGGGTCACGATAGTAGAGGTATTCGATCATCCACGCTCCTCGTTCAGCCGAGCCCGACTCGGAGCCCGCCAGGCTCGAGAAAATAGGCGGGCGGTGTCTTGGGCCACCGTGATCCAATCGTGAGCTGGGCGCAGCGAGACCGCTGCGGTTGCCCCACGGGCTATGTGTGCTGTAGTCAATGTCGCGAAGGCCTCCGCGAGGCCGTCCTCGTCGACGTACGTAATCGCCGCGGTTCCCATAATCTCTCGCCAGTACTCCCAGTCAGCGTTGACCAACATTGGGATGCCGCGGCCGATCGCGTCGGCCACAAGACCGCTAGTAAGATGACTACCGCCACCGTGCCAAGCGACAAGGCAATCGCAGCACTTAACCTGCATAGCGATTTCCTCTCGCGCGAGCCAGTGTGAACGTGGGCGGCGTGCAACTCGCGGGTCGGATGGAAGTCGTTCATCCGGGCCCACAGCAGTCACGAGCAACTGACGGTCAACACCGGCCCCGGCCAGAAAGGCGCGTGCGATATCTGCGACCCGTTTTCCCGGCTGCGGACGACCGAGGACTCCGAAGCGAAGTGTGCATGGGGCGAGGCCGAGCCGACGCTCGCACTCGATACGATCCTCGCGAATGGTCAACTCGGCTGAGTAATGCCCATGGGGAATCACATCATGGATCGCGTTATTCCTATAGGGAAATGCCTCGGTCATCTCGCGCATTCCCCACTTGCTGTGGTGAATGACGGCGCTAGCGAGCCGCGCCATTCGTGCGTACAACGCATTGCCCGCGTCCTCCGGCCAGAAGTGCGGACGACGATTATGCATTGTCCACACAACGAGCGCACCTGATCGTCCGAGAGATTCGAGTAACTCAAGCGTTTCCCCTATGTGCGATGAGCACCCAGGCGAGGGGTTAGCGAGCAAATGTTCGGGCCAGCCGACATGTACCAAGTCGACACCACTCCAAGAGTTGGCGAGATCGCGGAGCGATTGTCGTTCGCGCCGAGGAATCGCGCGCACTGCTCGCGACTCGAGTGAATCGAGCGACGACATCGCGCCGTAAAGGGCGCGACAGTAGTCATGATCACCAGGTAAATAGGCGACGAGTAGGCTCATCTCACAGTGCTCCTTAAGACTTTAGCATCATACGAAGTTGCGCCTCGCAAGTTCCAACACCCTCGGGAGGGCGGCCTGAATGTCGCGCTTATGGAAGGGCGCCTCGCGGACTGCGGTTAGAATGCGATCTGCGAGGCGTTCGATATGATCGAGTTCTTGGGGTTGAATGGCGAAGTGCCCGAAGCCAAAGTGGGTGAGCATGCCCTCCGCTTTGTCCTGGTATTCGTAGCACATGACCGGAACACCACATGCTAGGGCGGCGATGGCCAAGTGCATGCGCTGACTCAGGAGAAAGTCGAGGTGCGCAGCAAGCCACTTCGCGTTGTTAGCCGTCTTTGGGCAGGGGGCTGCGAGGACCCGCTGACGCAGTTCCTCTGGCAGTGCGGCCAAGAGGCGGTCGTGCAGTATCTTGTCAGGCACCTTACCCCTGCGGTCGTGGGGGATTAGAACTAAAGCCAATCGAGGCTCCTGCTGCAAGAGCCGAACCGTCAACTCGGCAATCAAACGCTCCCCGTCGTCAACCAGTCGCAGGAAGAGTCGGTTAAGATTCATGCCGACGACGAAGTGCTTCCGCTTTCTCTGAGCCGCAATCCAGCGTCCACTTTCGCATAGCTCGGCCGGAGCACTCGTGGCTTGCCCGAGGAGAAAGGCAATGTCTGCGGCAAGTGCCGCAGGCTTCGCCGTCTCGGAGTGGAAACGAATCAGGGAGAGGGGGTCTCGGACTCGAAACTGAATCCCCTCGGGGAGAGTGCTGATCCTACGAGCGAGCACCGTATCAGGATGCCGATTGAAACTGAAGCCGCTTATAATCACATTCAGAGCGCACAGCGACGCAAGTTCCGCTAGTTCGAGACGTGCGATTTCCCGCTGTACGCCGTACCCACCGTCGAGACAGTCCGCTGCGATGAAAAATATCGCGCGGTACCGGGCGGCAAGAATGCAGAACCTCAGACAACTCGTAAGGCCGAGGCCTCGGCGTAGACCCGGGACGCAAACCTGAAGGACGGCCGGGTCTGGAACGTTCCACCGGTCGCTCGGCTCATAGCAAAGGATTGCAATCCGCTTCGCACCTCTGCGCTTTAGTTCATTTACAGCTCCCTGCAACATCGCCTCGTCTCCGAGGCTGCCGGTTCTCGACGGTGCGACGAGAATGGAATCCTCCCGCTTCGGCCTAGAAAAGATCCGAAGGCTCACTGCTCCAAGCGCCCCTAACTGACGGGGCAACAGGTTTAGCCTGCCGCCCAGACGCCACGTCCTCGAGAAGGCTTCAGGCCCACGGTGCACGCTCCCTCGCGCAGAATCGGAATTCTGGGAACCAGATGCATACTGCCCTCTAGCTTTATCTAAAAGAACCTTCGCCTCGAATCCGCCTACCGCCTCTTCGGCTTCGTTGGGGGATTGACTCTCGTGAGCGTGGCCTCCGTTGCTAACCTCGTGCGCAGCTAATGACATAGGTTACAATTTCGTTTCTCCATAATACTGCGTCCTTGAAGGACGGATGGACATATTTCCGCTTGGAAAGGACGCATTCGTCGTGAAAGTACTTGCGTACAACTCCGCCGCCCGCGGTACCGGTCAGTTCGTTCGTGGGCTAAAGCTCGCGGCGACTATCGTCTCGGCCTTCGGCGATGCTCAGTGCACTCTTCTCGTAGGCAGCAACTACTTTCCAAGACAATGTCCGGCGAATACGACGATCATTCGTATGCCCGAAATCACCAAGACGCTTAACGGACGAGCGGTGTGTCGCAGCCTCAACGTCGAACGCGCGTTCGAGATCCGACAGGCAACAATTCGAAGCGTCATCTCCGAATTCCGACCGGATGTCTTTCTCGTTGACTCAAGACCGCTTGGCCTCAACGGCGAACTTGTTCATGCGCTCCAAGAAATTCGGGCTCGGGGCGAGTGCAAGATTATGCTGATTCTGAGAGACATCGTTGACCAACCCGCATTGGTTAAGGCGCGTTGGCGTGACGAGTCGGTATACGAAGCAATCGAGAACCTGTATGACAAGGTCATTTTTCTCGGCGAAGAGTCGATCTACAACGCCGCAGAGATGTACGGCCTGACGAGTTTCGGCAACAAAGTGATCTACGTCGGCTACTTGGGCAACCACGTCACTCATGTCGCAGACCAACGCCGGCGGCACGATGGACCTGACGCGATGAGTTCTGTCCTCGTCACGGTCGGCGGTGGCTATGACGGTGACCTTCTTGTGCGCGCTCTATGCTGCTACATCGAGAGCATCGCGGACGCGGAGAGGCACATATCTTTCAAGATTGTCCTTGGCTGCAATTCGCCACTTTGTAGGAAGACACTCGTTGCCGAGTATCCCCGGATCACACGCGACGCGGAGATTATTGCCTCCCTGGACGATCTAACAGCCCTGATCGCCGAAGCGGACCTTGTTATTACCATGTGCGGCTACAACACCCTGACAGAGGTGCTGGCGCATCGAAAGAAATTGATAGCGGTACCTCGAAGTCACTCAGGATGCGAGCAGATTATCCGGGCCGAGGCGGTCGCGAGAGCCTACGACGGCATCTGGGTGCTGCCGGAACGCAAACTTTCGACTGAAACGATTGGCCAAGCGTTGCGGTTAGGACTGGCTGCTCCCCCACCGCGACGCGAGTTTGAGATGTCCGGCAACGCACGGCTGGTCGAACTCTTATCGAATGAGGTCCAGAATGCGCGGCACTAACCTTGTGAACTGGGGTTCCTTCGATATCGATAACTTCGGTGACCTGCTATTCCCGTTCTTGGTCGAACATCATCTCGGTCGGAAATACGACGAGATCATTCACGCGTCTCCTACCGGCACTCGCTCGGTTTGGCCGGATGCAAAACCTACCCTCACTATCACCGACGCACTCGCCCGAGGCGGAGTGGGCGCATTACTCGTCGGCGGAGGGAACCTCATCTCGTGGACACGGTCATCTTCCAAGAACTACGTCGAAGATCCATTGTTAGCAGACGTCGTCCATAAGTCCTTCTCGCTCGTGCCCTACATTCTCCGCTCGAAGTTCCGCATACCGTACGCGTATAACTACGTTGGAGTCACAAAAACACTTCCACCCAGTCGGCACTCCCTAATTAAGGCCGCTATCGAAACGGCGGCGTGTATATCTTGCCGTGACGAGGCCAGTGTTCGACACCTAAGAGCATGCGGAGTCACTAAGCAGATCGCGCTTGGATTAGACTCCGCAATCGGCATCTCGGCGGTCTTTGACCGTGTCGAGTTGCGAGAGCACTACCACTCGCACGTTAAGGAGTCCTACGGAATTCCGAATGTATCCCGCCTCGCTACAATTCACGTGAAAAGGCGCTATTTGGATTGCCAGTTCCTCGATCTAGCCCGCGTAATCCGCGCATTCGAGTCAAACGGCCTCCACGTCGTGTGTATGCCGCTCGGTCTCTGTCATGGAGACGACCAGGTGCTCGACGACGCACGTTTCGGCGGGCATTCCGCGACCGTTATCCACCATCCAAAAACACTGCGCGATATGCTGTCGATCTTGTCCGTCGCGGAGTGTAGTGTGGGATCATCCCTCCACGGGGCAATTGTTTCCCTGTCCTACGGTAACGCCGCGGGACTTATCGCTGACGAGGAGCGGTCCGGACTATGGAAATTCTCCGGTTTGCTCTCGCAAGTTGGTCTGTCGAGTTGCCTGTTCAAGACCTGGGCTGACGCAGCGACGGTGCTTGAGTCGATCGGCCCTTCCGCGCTAGGTGTAGTTGAGCCGCGAAAACTTGAGCGTCTCGGAGCCCACGAACCGTGGGATTCTATTAACGAGCATCTCCGTGTGTCTAATTCGGTTGGCCCCTCGCTCGTCTCAGATGCAGAAGTGAGAGCTTGTGTAACCTACTATGGACTGTAATCCTAATTTTGCACAAACCGCACTGACGCATGGCATGAGCGAGGGTACCTACTCTTCTCTGACTGGTCGGCATAGTCTGCGGAAGACATATGGGCGCAACCTCGGGAACACGCCAGTTATAGCCGTCGACGTAGGCGGTACCGTAGAGGACACGTGGCCTGCGAAACGGTCTTGGTTCGCCACAAAGGGCTTCGATATTGGCCAAATCCCAATTGGAAGACGCGAGATCGTTAAGCGAGTCGGCGGCAATGAAGATTTGTATAAAGACATGGTGTCAGATGTGTATAGCGACGCTAAGATCGCGTCTCATCACCTGACCGACGGTTGCTCTGAAGCCCTCCGGCATCTGGCAATGCGATTTCGAGTCATCCTGCTGACCTCGCGTCCGACGGACCAGTACCTGATCACTCTCGAATGGCTCGGCTCACTGGGTATCGGCGGATTGATCGATGACCTCGTGTGCGTCGGCCCTTCCCGCAGGAAGTTGGATTGGTGTCGGGCTATCAACGCCAGCATCGTTGTCGATGACGATATGCGCCACCTAGAGGCGGTCAAGTTGGAAGAAAAAATACGCGCTATACACTTCGGTAGAGGTGCGGATCCCACGGCGGCCATGGGCAGCGGCGTTCTGTCGGCCTGCACTTGGCCCGACGTCGTTACGTTAGTTGGTGGTCTCATGCCTACGGCAGAGCGCGCAAAAAGTCTTGGAGTTCAGCTGTGATCTTCCGATCAATCAAGGACCTGAGCCGCGATATTAGGGAAAAGCTACTACCCGCCCTGCCCCGCGACATTGGAATAGTCTACGGAATCCCGCGTTCCGGAATGATTCCAGCCACAATAATTGCTACGGCTCTCGGGGCCAAGCTCGGCGTTCTTGGTTGCCCAACTTTTATTGGAGCCCGGCAGAGGAACTTTGCGCTCCCAATGGGCGATAAAACTCTAGTCGTCGACGATAGTGTCCACCACGGCCGCGCCATAGCGGGTGCGCGGGCTGAATTGGATTGTCTTGGGGCTGGCTATTACACTTGCGCAGTTTACGCTCACTCGCGATCGACGCATCTCGTCGACTTTTTCGCTGATGTCTTGGACGATCAGAGGATATTTGAATGGAATTTCTCAGGCATTAAGTTTGCCGGCACCTTTTGTTGGTCGTTGGACCGGGTAATTTGTATGCTGGCGCCTAGACTGACTGGAGGTCTCGTCGATGGAATTGAGGATCTTCGTTCTGCCAGACCGCTATACCTTCCGCAGATACGAGTGCGCGCAATCATCGCCGAACGCGCCGAACGCTGGCGAACTGACACGGAGGCATGGTTAGCGAAATACGGCGTCGTCTACGACGAACTCATCATGCTTCCGAACTATACCGAGGTCCGTCAATCCCTGATCTCTGTGGCAAGGTATAAGGTTCAGTGTTTGAAAGAGACCGGCTGCGAAGTGCTTGTTGAAGGCCAGGACAACATCGCAAAGATGATCGCAGGGTTCACGGGACTTCAAGTCCTGAGCGTGGAGTCGATGAGGCTTTACCCGTTAGCGGACGATCCAACGGTCGGTCGAGGTTAGCACGGTGCGAATGGACACAGTCTTTTTCGATGCTGACGGGGTTCTAATCGATTCCTCGCTGCTCGCTTGGTCGGCCGCACGCGAGCTTCTTTCTCTTTTCGGCAAAGCGCCGTGTATAAATAACAGTGCCGAATACAAACGCCACTTCGGCCGCGACGCACAAGTTCGGTTGGCGGGGGAAGAGGGTGCCTCTGCCTTGAGAGCCATGCATCGCGTCCTGATGCTTCATCGATGCGATAGAATTCGGCCGTTCGCCGATGTGGTGGATGTCGCGAACACGCTCAGTATTCCAGCGGTCATCGTCACGGGAGCATATGCGGTTGGGATCCGACGCACTCTCGGCACCTCCGCAGCCAATTTCCGCGACATTTTCGGTCGGGAGCACGGATCGAAGACCGAGTTGCTCGCGAGGTTTGCCAAGGGCCGGAACGAAATTTACATCTGCGACACCGTCAAAGACGTCATGTTGTGCCGACACCTCCGCATCCGGTGCGTCGCCGTCACTTGGGGTTATGACACGGCCGATGACCTCTCGGCCTGTTGTCCGGATTACCTCCTAGGGTCGGTCGCTGAACTTGTTCGACTTCTACAGAACTTCGGCGTGATTCGTGACGATAATAACTGTGGGAAAGGCAGCACTGCCGCCGAATCTTCAAACAGGTGAAAAAATGGAAACAGCGTGTCTCTGGACCTTCAGGGAGAATGCCTTCGTCCGAAGTAAGTTGACGAATTTACTCACCTCGCAACTCTCGGAATGACGCACTCCAAGTCCGCGCATGCACTTAGGTTGGTGCCAAATCCGGCCAATGTCTGCCCATTTTCATTCAGGTGGTTTGGAGTTTGCGTATTTCGGCGAGGATCTTTGTGAGCCGGTTGGCGAGTCGATCAAGGCATTGGCGCTTGTCGTTGTTTGGGAGAGATCGGCGGAACACCTCCAGCGCGTGCTGGGAAGCCTGGAAGGAATCGACGAGGCCGTTGAAGCCTGCACGGAGTTTTGAAGACGAGGGTTTTGGCTGTGGGGCCAGATGTCTGGGTTTGGCGCGAGCCAGCTGAAACTCGCGTTGAAGATCGGTCAGGGCTACGTCGACATAGCGCATGGTCATCTCGGGGTTGACGTGGCCGAGTAACTTCATCAGGACGGGGAAGCTTACACCGGAGCGAAGCATTTCCGTGGCATAGGTGTGTCGAAACTGGTGGGGGACGATGCGCGTGGAGAGTCCGAGAGAGTGGCAGACCCGATGCAGGTAATCGCGGAGTTGAACAACAATGGCCACTTTACTTCCCGGACGTGCAATGAGCCGTCCATCGGCGGGCAGCGGATCGAGGGAGCGGAAGAAGCGCAGGCGGTGAACGAGATCGCGGACGAAGGCATCGCCGGGGACCATGCGTTCGGTTTTGAGCTTGCCGAGGGGGACATGAATGGCCCACTGATCAGGGCCTGCGGAGCGCAGGCAATCGAAGGACAGATCTGCACACTCGCCGATGCGCATGCCGGTGCGGCGGAGCAGCAGGAAGACGTTTCCGCCGAGATCGTTGCGGCGCAGGAACTCCTGTTCGAGCAGTTGATCCTGCTCTGCGGTGAGTGGCCGTGGCAGGGTGTGAGGCGTGCGCGGAATATCTTCGCGCCGTAACAGGTGAGCGAGTTCAGGCAGTTGGTTCGTCCAGGCCAGTTCGTTGAGGATGGTGCGGAGAGCGAAGAGGCGGCCGATGCAGGTGGTGGTCGCCAGGGGTGGAGTCTGCGCACGCAGGCACGCCGTCCATCCCAGGATGTGCGGATCGCGGCGCAGTTGCTCGATGCGGGTGACCTCGGGATGCTCGGCGGCAAGATAGACGAGGAAGTGACGCACGACGATGTCGTAGTTACGAGTGCTGGAAGGGGTAAGTGCGGTGCACAGAGACTCGATAGCACTCGCGAAGGCCAGCGCCAGCGGATGCTGGAGTGGAGGGCGGCGCCAGCGCTTCACGACGGAATCCTCGGCTGGGGGTGGATGCACTGCGCGGCCGCGCGGGCATACTGCAGATAAACGTCCTGCGGTGTGACCTGCACGTAATGCATGGTGGTTTCGATGTCGGAGTGTCCCATCAACTGCATCAGCGCGGGCAGGCTGATGCCGGCACGCACCATATCCGATGCGAAGGTATGCCGGAAGCGATGAGGGTTAGCGATCTTTACGCCGGTAGTGCGGCGATGGTAGCGGAACAGGGAGCGTAATCCGGCAGGCGTCATGCGGGCGCCGCGTGCGGGTCCCTTGAGCACGACGAACAGTGTGGCGGAGCAGGGGTCGGGCCGTTCCAGGTACAGATAGTGATCGATCAGTTGCGTGGTCTCAGGTGCGAGGGGGAGGAAGCGCATCTTGCTGCCCTTGCCGCGCACGCGGAGCTGACCTTCGGAAAGCAACACGTCGTCGCGGTTCAAGGCCATCACTTCAGCGGAACGGAGCCCGTGCATGAGCATCAGGCCGACGATGGCCAGGTCGCGCGCGTTGTGGAAGCTGGACCAGAAGCGCGCCACTTCTTCGACCGAGAGCGGGACAATGTTGCGCCTGGGCTCCTTCACGCGCAGTCTGCTTAACTCGAATCTGGGGCGGCCGAGGCCCATCGGTCTGCGGTGCAGGAAGGGCTGATGAAACCCATGCGCCACCTGACAGGGCGCATCGGGGAACTCGCTGCGGATGGCGCGATCGGCGGTAGCGACGCGGTCGTTGATGGTGGTGGCAGAAGGCGCGGGTTGGCGGCTGGACTGGAAGCGCACGTAATCGAGCAGAGTCGATTCGGTGAGGTCTGCCCTGGAGATCTCGCCGGTGTGGTGAACGCTCTCCCACCAGCGCACGAAGTGCAACAGGCTGTGCGCGTAGCTGTACAGGCTCTTGTCTGCAAGACGGCGGACATACTCGCGGTCCAGGAAGCGGTTGATCCATCCGACTCCCCGGCCGGCAGGTTGCTCCACCACCTGAATCGGGCTGTGTGCGCCCGATGGGATCTTCTGACGGACTACGCGGAACTTCATGGCTGCGCGGCCTCCACGAGAGACTGGAACTCGAGCGCGTCGCCGCCCTGAACGAAGAAAGAGTTGGGATCCTGGCCCCGTGGCAGCATGACGCGGCGAGCGGCGATACCTTGAGTGCCAAGACGATGGGCCAGCTGCTCCGCAGCTTGTTGTCCGCTCTGGTTGGCATCGACGTCGAATGTGAGATGGACGGTGCGGGGACCGTCGCACAACTGGCGGAACTGGCCGTCGTTGAGATGGGTTCCCAGCGAGCAGGTGACGTTGTGAAAGCCCACCTGCCGTAACGCGGCATAGTCGAACAACCCCTCGACAAGAATCACCGCGGGGCAGTGCCAGACCTTCTCCCATGCATACAAGCCGCCCTTGCTGCCGGGCAGAAAGCGATGGGCGAAGGCGGCGCCGAGGCTGCGGCCGTAGAGGTTGACGACGTGTTTGCCCTGACGCAACGGGAAGACGATGCGCTGGTAGAAAGCATCGGAGCCGTTCACGTTGAGCAGGCCGACTTGCCGCAGCAGATCGAAGGAGTAACCCTGTGCCGTGAGATGACGGCGCAGACTCCCGCCGGGCGCGTACCCGATCTCGAACTCCCTGATCAGGGTGGGATCGTGCAGACCACGCTTGTTGAGATAGCTCAGTGCCTCGGGGTAGTTATCGAGTTGCTGCCGATAGAAAGCGGCGGCCTGTTCAAGTACCGCTCGAGAGTCGTCTTCTGAAGTAGTCTGCGGATCGAAGCAGGCGAGGCTCTGGCGGAAGGGCAGATGGCGGGACAACTGGATAAAGCGAATCAGGTCCCCGCCCTGCCCGCAGCCGTGGCAATAGAAGACATCTTTGCGCGTGTTGACATAGAAGGAGGGCCGCGTCTCCTCATGCAACGGACAAAGTCCGACGAACTCGGAGCGGCCCACAGGATGACCGGTCCAGTTATGTTGCCGCAGATACTCCAGAAGCGGCATCCGCCGCTTGCGTGTTGCGACGTCGTCTCCCACAGCGCTTTTTCGCCTCCGGAGCCCAGCGTAGGCGGGTGACGCCGGCAATCCCAGGCAAGGATGGTGGGCGAAAGGGTTTTTCTCACAGACGCAGCGGCCAGAGAACTTCGAGAGCCGGAGCTATCCAGGACAACGGCCCCGCCTGGTCAAGAACCTGACGACCGCGAGACAGCCAATGAGCCACGCGCGTGACGGTCTGGCTGAGAAAGGAAAGCGCGAGCTGAGAGCAGTCCAGGCCGCTCGACCAGCGCCGCACTGTCGACGGGTCCGGCAAGCAGTCAGGATCCTTGAGGTGCGGCAAAGCCTTTTCCCACGAGCAGTGTTCCGCAAAGCGCAGCCGCAACGCCTGGCTGCGCGCCACCAGACTGTAATGCGTGTAAGGAAGAGAGAACACAGGAAGGAAGGTGAAGGTCGTCCCGCAATCGGCGCAGCGGCCGCGATGGATCCAAATCCAGTCGTGATGCTTGTCGTGCGCCTGCTTGCGGCGGCGGCCATGACCAACGATCGAATCCCGTTCACAGACCGGGCATCGGCGTAAGATGATCTCGTCGCAGTCTTCTGCCCAGTCGGTCGAAAGCTGGTTCTGCCCGGCGGAAACTGAGACAAAGAGGACCGTAACCCTCAAAGGGGCTCCCCTCTGGCGTTGACCCTCCAAGATCTCGGCCGGAGCCTGAGCCCCTCCTCCTGAAGAAAAAACCACCTGAAAGAAAAATATAGCTTCTTACTCACAGGCCGCAGGGCGTGTTCCACGTTATTGGCCGGTTATCTCCGCCAATGCACTCAGCGACAGACGGATTAGTACCGGGAAGTCTTAGTGCAAGTCGGCCAGTGTTTACAAATGAGTCTGGTAATGGCACGCCTTCGGCGTGGATGCCACTTTGCAAATTCAGCCTGTCCGTGGCAGCGTCCATTGCATTGGGTGGCAGCATAACGTTGCACCCCATTGCAGCATTTGATTGAAGCGGGTGGCAGAATTCCTTTTATTCAACACTGGGCGACTGCGGCTGCAGACGCTTTACTCTGGCTTCGCTCGGCGGCGCGCTCTGCCTGACGTTTATCCGAAGCCTTCTGTGCGTCCGCACGAAGCGTGGCAGCGTACTCGGTGAGCCCCCGCACTGTGAGGTGCTTCGTCTCCTCGTAGTGCTCGAGCGCCTGCTTCTCGCCGATATAGCGAAAGAGATTGCGAGCGAGATTTCCCCCTGGATTCGCTTTGGCTCGGCGCACAAGAGCCGCCGTGACAGCTTCACCGTCATTCATTTCCCCTGTCGCATCGAAGCGGCGGGTGGTTTCGCCGCCTCGTGCAATGACGGCAGCAGCAAAGGTGACGCGGTACGCAAATGCGTCCGGGTCGTATACGTCTGATCGTGGCATGGTTGACACCTTTCTTTATGCTTGCAACTCTTCGGGCCGGCAATCGGAATGTTCCTTGACGAACGCTTTGATGCTGGCCGTGAGAACGTTCATTGACTGGGGCAGGCCGACCTTCAGGGTTTCTCCGCATCGCGTGCAGGTTCCTAGTGCTCCGTCGCTCCCGCCCGTTACTATCCAGTCAGTCCTCTTCGTGCTCATCCTCGTCCTCTCGATCCGATGCGTAATCATTGAGTTTTTTCTAAGACCGCGGCAAAAAGGGCATAGTGCGCCTCGGCGGCAACACTATGTCCAACTTGCTACAGACAGCCAAAGATCGCTTTACGAGAAGCGCATCGGCATCAGTACCAGCTTGAAGCGGATATCCCTGTTGGCAGCTTCCGGTTCCAGCAGTGCGGCACTCTTGCCGTCCTTGAAGCTGAATTTGACCTCGCCGACGCTGCCCACCACTTTGCAGAAGTCGAGGATGAAGTCGGCGTTCAGCTTGATCAGGATTTGCTCGGAAGCGTACGGCGCGTCGAGCGTATCCTCGGACTCGCCGCTCTCTGTCGTGGATGCGCTGATCTTCAGAGCATTGGCTCCAAGGGCGAGTTTCACGCCGCTGGACTTCTGATCCGTAAACTGCGCAACCCTGCGAACCGAACGCTCAACATCGACGGTCCGCAAGATGACCGTGTTGTTGTTGCTCCGCGGAATAACGGCCTCGTAGTTCGGAAACGCTCCCGCTTTCTTCCTGGAGGTGTATTCCCTATCCCCGATCACCATAAACAGCGTGGTGTCGCTCTCTGCGATCTCGACCGTCTCGCTCTTTGTGGAAGCGAGAAGGGAAGCGAGATCGTGCAGCGCCTGGTTGGGGATGAGAAGCTTACGGGGAGCCGTAACACTCGCCAGAGCCTCGTCCTTCTCGGCCAGTGCGAGACGGGTCCCGTCCGTGCTGACCATCGAAACCTTCTTGGGTTCCAAAAGGAGGAGGGCTGCGGTGAGCGTGTAACGCGACTCCTCCATCGACACTGCACAGATCGTATGAGCGATCAAGGAGCGGAGCACGGTGACAGGTAACGTCACCTTCGGCAAGCTGCCTACTGTTGGAATCGCGGGATAGTTATCCCGTGCCATGCCGACCATCTTCGTGTTGGAGCGACCGGCCTGAATGCGGACCCAGTCATTCTCCAGCAGCTTGATGCTGATGTCGCCGGCAGAAAGCAGCTTGATGTAGTCGTACAGCTTCCGCGCCGGAACGGTGGCAACGCCCGGCTTCTTGACTGTGGCAGGTGCCTTCGTGGTCAGCGTTTGCTCGATGTTCGACGCTGCGATCTTGAGGAAGCCGTCTTGAGCTTCGATCAGGAGATTCGACAGAATCGGAATCGTCGTCCTGGACGAGGTGATGCCTTGGGCTGCGGCGACCTCGGCTAAGAGAGCGTCGCGATTCACAACAACCTCCATGAGAACGCTTGCCTTGGCTTTTGCGACTGAAGTGGTGGAGGGCACAAGCGCAGGCCCCTTCGGCGGGGCCTGCGGCTGGGGGGTGACAGGAGCAGTGGACATGAAAACCTTTCAGGGGATGGATCTGGTGCGGGTGTTGCGATGGGGATTTCGGCCTCACAACCCTTGGGAGATATCCCTGAGCGCTGCGAGATCGTCGGCTGCGACCACGGCAAGATCGAGCGAGCATCCGGCGTTGTCGGCAGAGGCAATCAGCTTCTTGATTACCTCCCTGACGCCAGGGCTCGCATATGCAGCAGGTGACCAGCTCGGACCGGGATTCTCAATGCAATCGTCGACCACGTCGACTTGCTGGTCTTTGGCGTAGATACATCCTCGATCCTCTGCGTCGTCGCCATTCCAAGTGATTTCCCCATCAACTGAATAGCCTTTGGGGGCAAGGAAGTGCTCAACCGTGAGTTGGAGCCACGTCCCAGCGCCTGATCGGCTTTCATCGGCCTCCGGCAGAATCTGCGACCGATCTTCGCTGAGTTCCAGCAGTCCCACGGAATAGGGGATGTCCCGCTCTGGACTGGCGGCAACCCGGTCGAAGAATTCCTTCGTGTGGTCATTGCGCTGGTTGTTGACGATTTCGAGGAAGGTGGCGGCATCTTCCTCGGTAAGCGACGGTGTGACGTCAATTTCGCCACAGTAATACACGCTGTATCCCATGTGTTCCTTTCGACTTGAAGCACTTTCTACCCGACCGAAGCGCCGGGCCTTAGCCAAACAGCGAGATTTGAACGTCGTTGTCTGAAGAGAACGCTGGACGCGGTGGGAGCCGCATAGCGACGAAAACAGGTTCGCCGGCTGCAGGGGCCAGGCAGGGCGCCGGCACAACGGTTGGACCACTCTGATATTTCTCCTGCAACGCGACCAGTATCTGCCGTTCCCGAGTCTCTATCTCGCGCGCCAACCGTGCAGCATAGGCCTCGACGTAGTTCGTCGACTGAATCGCTGCCGATGTTGCACGTTCGACGTCAGAAAAAGTGACCTCCGAACTGCCATAACAGGGCCACTCGACCAGGCACCTGAGAAACCGGAGTTTGCCCGCGGTATCGGTAAAGAACGTGGAAAAGAAGCCGTCCACGTTGTAATGAGCATTATGCGGCGCACTGCATAATGCTCATTATGTGGAGGGCGTGATTATGCGGAGTACTAACGTCAACACAGCGTGGATACAGCGTTCGAACACTCGTTTGCTATGCATAATCACACCATTCAGGCCCCTCCGCCCCCAGCCAACTTCCGGATGGCCCGTGACACGCCAGAAATCCGGATGGCTGGACGGTCCCCGATGCGCCTGAACCCTCGCTGAGTGACTTTGCGATTTAGCGCCAACTGATGATGCTGAGCAGCTCACTCACGGCCAAGCCGCCGCAGGTTACCGGTCCGCACGAGCGCTACAGGTCGGTGGAAGGTCGGTCGCCCATCGCGTTTTATAGATGGGCACTGAAAGCGGTGCCGACATATAGGGCAATGCGAAGCGCAACGTCGATGTCCAATAACCACCCTTGTCCGCGAGTGTGTAGACGATTTGCCCTGATTGCGGCTCTACTGAAAAGCTCTTTACATCGAGCAGGTTTGCGAGCGGACCATAGGGCACGAACTTCTCTTGAGCTATCGGAAACTCATAGGCATGGTGCGTGGTGCTGACATACAGGGTTGAGCAATCAAAGCTCATTCTGAAGTCGTGGCCGGTCGATTCTGGAAGACTGTAAACTTTGACGAAGCTGACGTGGACCGCACCGCCCTCATCTCTTTCGACTCGTACGTTCACCAATTGGTCAAAGCCGTCGGCCCATAGCACCTCCCTGCTTCCATCCCAGACCAGACCGTGTGCTGCATGAAGCGGCAGCTCAGCGAGCCTGACGTTTGAGACTCGACGGTCGAAGAATACGATTCGGTCGCCTGTACCATCGGTGGCGTCTGACGATGCGACGGCGATCAGATGATTGGGAATGAGAACGGCGGAGTGGGCGTTCTTGACATTGGCACTGAACAGCGTGTCGCCGCTTTGTCTTGAGACGATGGCAACTGCATCATGCGAAGAGGTTACGAGCAACTCTGCACCGCCGCTCGTCGGTTTACATTCGTCGATGGTTGAAAACTTGCTGACGAGTTCCGATGGCATTCCCTTGCTCTTGTCCGGCGTCCACGTCCAGACCGGAGTGAGTGTAGCGCCGCCCTCATGCATGGCGACCTGGCTTTCAACGACAATGGAGCGACCGCAGGTAAGGACGTGGGGCGGAGCGGGTGCTGTGACCGGCTCTCTCTGCGACCAGGACGGAAAGGCCGCACAGGTAAGGAGGACGCTTAGAATTGCGCTGGAGCGCATGATCGATTCTCCCGAAAGAAGAAGCCGGAACACTCGGCAGAGTGTCCCGGCATTTTGGATTAGAACGCGAAGCGCGTCCCGAACTGGAGCGATCGTGCGGCAGTGGTTGCGTTAGGCTGGCCGAAGTTGCTCGCACCGTAGGCTGTGCCGATGCCCGCGAAACGATGGCGATTGGCCGGATTGAACGCCTGTGCATAGAACGACCAGGTCACCTTCTCCGTCAGCTGCGTCTGTTTCGTGAGCTGAACATCTTCCGTCAGCACCGGGAAGTTGCGTAGGTTGGAGTAGGTCGGTCTGGCATTACCAAAGCTGCTGTTCCCAGGGGCAGCAAACGCTGCGACATTGAAGATGTTGTTTGTCCCAGGCTTGAAGTCGTGGTTCGAGATGTGTGATGACGGGTCCACACCTGCGACCAGGTTGGGGCGTTGATAGTAGTTGAAGATCGGCAGAGCGTTGCTACTCATCACGAGAGCCAATGGAAAACCGCTCTGATAGCGCTCGACCCCGGACAGCGTCCAGCCTCCGGCGAAGGCATTGGTCAGCTTGCCTTCATGCAGCAGCCAACGGCCTTTGCCGAAGGGCAGCTCGTACGCTTCATTTAGAACCAGTGCATGGCGAACGTCCTCGGGCAGTAGCGTGTAATCGGCGCTTGGGTTGTACGCGTTCTGTACCGAGTTGTCCGTTCCGGTGTTGCCCTCAAGCGTGGTGTACGAGTACCCCAGAGCCTTGCCGTAGGTGTAGTTGGCGTTCAGTGTCAGGCCGTGCGAAAGACGATTCTTCAACACAACCTGCGCCGCGTTGTAGTTGGACGAGCCCGCCTTCGCAGCCAGAGAAGTCAGCGTGCTGTACTGCGGGAACGGTCGCAGCGCCTGCGCGACAGTTCCGCTGAAGCCCGAATACGGAAGGGAAGCGCCGATCGCCGCGAGGTTAGCCGCCGTTGCGGTCGAGGTCAGCGTTGAGCTTCCCAACGAGAGGTAAGAAGGGTTGAGCTGATTGATGTTGACCAGGTTGGGGTTCACCTGGCGCGTATTCTTATCGGCCACATAGGCCACCTCAAGTACGGTGTTCGCAGTGATCTGCCGCTGCACGCTCAAGCTGTAGTTCTGCGTACGAGGCATCGCACCGACGTTGCTCGCGTAGTACGAACCGGCAGAGCCATTCAGCGCAGTCGGCGTGAGCGTCTGGCTCGTCGAGTAGTTGGGCACTCCCGAACCCAACGTGAACACCGGCGACACGCTTCCGGTGGTATTGGTAAACTTGCCCGTCTGCGCAAAGCCCGAGTTGTAGATATCCAGATTCGGCAGGTAGTCGGTGTAGTACACACCGTAACCGCCGCGGATGACAGTCTTCGCACCGAGCTGATAAGCGAAGCCAACGCGCGGCCCCACGGCCGAGTAGTCCGTGTTGAACAGAGTCGACCGACCGTTTCCATAAGAAGCGTTCCCAGCAAAGGTCAGCGCCCCCGGCAGATTGCCCGCACTAGAGTTGGGCGTCGTCAGGTTGATGATGCTCTGGTTGTTATGCGCTTCATGCGGAGCGTTCTGCCACTCCTCACGCAACCCAAGATTGATCGTCAGATTCGGCAGGACCTTCCAATCATCCTGCAAGAAGAAGCCCACATACGACTTCCTCGTGTCGAGCGGGAAGGGCACAGCAATGGTCGCAGCATCTACCTGCCCGAGCAGAAAGCTGGCAAACGCATTGCCTGTGCCCGATTGCGACTGCGGGTTCCCGGTCTCGTTGGTCTTGAAGGTGAAGGCCCCGGTCGTGGTGGCCGGGCTGTAGTCGTTGTACTGGACGGCACGAAACTCCCCACCAAAACGGATGCTGTGCCTACCGCGCGTCCAGTACATCTGGTCCTTGTAGTAGAAGTCGTTCTCCGTCTTGTTGGCATCGGTGATATCGCCAAACGTGCTGTAGCCCGAGATCGCAAACGTCGGGAACAGCCCGCCAGCAAGGCCATTGATCCCCAGCAGCCCCGGATAGTTGGGGTTGCTTCCGGTCGGCGTCTGCGGATTGACGAAGCGGTTATAACCAATGTTGATGAAGTTCACCAGGCTCGGCGTAAGCGTCCATGTGTGATTGATCCGCGCCGTATAGCTCGAAACCGTCTGGTGATAACCCGACGCCAACGGGATCGGAAACGCGCTGCCAATGTTGATACGCGGCACCGACGTGTGCACGAATGCAAGACTCAAGTGCTGCGCCGGCGTCAACACCTGATCGACCTTCGCCGTATACGTGTCGGGCTTCAGCACTTCGTCACCCTCAAACGCGCCGATGGTCGTCTGCCCAGGCTTTGGTATCGGGTACAGCGCGAGAATGTTCTTCGCGACCGGGTCCAGTCGGCTAGCGGGAATGAGGTTCCCTGCAAATGCAGTCCGAACGAAGCCCGAGCCCTTTGGGTTCACGACCGTCGTTGCAGGATCGTAGATGGGAATCTTCAGGTCGCTGAAGTCGTAATACCCGTTCGCATTCACGGTCAGCTCCTGAGCCGTAGGCGTCGTCGAAGTTCCATAGCTCGTCGCGCCCGAAAACCGCGAGCCAACATACGAGAAGAAGAAGAAGGTCTTCGCTTTGCCGTGATAAAGATGCGGAAGTACAACCGGCCCAGAGACCGTTCCGCCAAACTCGTTCTGGTGAATCGGAGGATTGGTCAGCACAGCGCCCTGGTTCTTGGCAAACCAGTTGGCCGCATCAAGCGCCGTATTGCGAAAGTACTCAAAGATGGAGCCGTGCATCAGGTTCGTACCCGACTTGATCCCAAAGCTGCCAACAGCAAATCCCGTGTGCCCGTAGTCAGCCGGCAGCAGGGTCGTCGTCACCTTGAACTCGTTGACCGCATCGACCGGTGGCGAGCTCTCCGTATAGTTGCCGACGATGCGCGTCTGGCCGCCCGGCAGCCCTTCGATCAGCAGCTCCGTATCCCAGATCGGCCCGCCGTTGACAGAGATCACATTGGTCGCACCCGTGTACTCGTTGCCGTCCAGGCGGATGTTGCCCTGCACCCCAGGCGCAAGGTAAACAAAGCTGGCAGGGTTCCGCAGCCGGTTGTTCTGCACCAGCGGCAGATGTTGATACTCCTGCTCCGTGATCGCCGTGGACATATCCGCCGAGTTCGGCTGTAACTGGTTCGTATCCGCGGTCACCGTGATCGACTCGGTGGCTGCACCGGCGGTCAGCTCTACGTCGAGGGTCGTTGTGGTGTCGAGTGCGAGCGTGACCCCATCGCGCTGCTGCGTCTTGAATCCGTTGCGGCTCACTGTCAGCGCATAGACGCTAGGCTGCAGGCTCACCGCCTCGAACCTGCCCCCCTGATCGGTGTGCAGCAGTTGGGCCTGATCGGTCCGGGTGTTCACCACCTTGACCTCCGCACCGGAGACGACGGCGCCGGTGGAATCAGTAACGTGCCCGTTAAGCCGGGCAGTCTGAGCGTGGGTTGCCACAGTACCGGCCAGCACAAGGCAGACGGCAGCCAGCACCGTGGGCAGCTGAAACAGATTCCTGAGTTTGATTCCGAGTGACATGGTCTTCTCCTGATGGTCGAGCCTTGCGCAACCTCTACCGGTGATCGGTGATGACACCACAAGCTTTCTCAGTTGCGCACCCTGAGAGTGTCATGCGGTCTACCCCACGTTCAGGAGGTTTACAGGAGAACACCCCAGGGAGAACCCGGTGTAAATCCAGCAGTTGTAACCTCATAGCAACAAAGTCACTTTCTATACACAATTTACTGCTAGACTTAAGTCGAATTTCAAACCCTCCATGCCAGCCATTGAAAATATCTCAGCCGATCACGATGTGACCGCTATGGAAGACGACCCGCGATGGGCTCTGGTGCAACGCATCCTCGCGTCGCGGAACTTCTCCAAGTCGGGTCGGCTGAGCGCCTTCCTCCTCTATATCTGTCGTTGCGCTCTAGAAGATCGTGACGACGAGATTACGGAACAGCAAATAGGTATTCACGTCTTCAACCGTCCAGCCGACTACAACCCTGGGGACGACAACATCGTCCGCACCACGGCCCGCCAACTTCGGCAGCGACTGGCGCTCTACTACCAGGAGGAAGGTGGTGGAGACGACATCCGGATTGAGGTTCCCAAGGGGGGCTACCACCCCAGCTTCGTCCATCTCGCCGAAGAGAGTTCGCTCCACCGTGAGGCTCCGGTCGTTGAGTCAGGCCCTGCACATTCCGGGCCTTCCATCCATATTCCGCCTGCCATACCCATCGAAGCAGCTCGCTCCAGCGTTCCATCCCATCGCTGGTCGTCGTTCGCGGTCGTCCTGGCTGTAGTCTGTGGGGCTTGTCTGGCGCTGCTCGGCCAGCGCCTCCTACGTCGAGTCGCAGTACAAACGGGAACGACCGCTCCTCTCTGGTCGACGGTCTTCGTCACAAGTCAGCCGACGGTCTTCGTCTCCGGAGACGCCGGCCTGAACATGTACAACAACCTTGCTCGCACCCAGGTGAAGCTCGGGGACTACGCCAGCGGGGCCTATCTCTCCACGCCTGCGGCGCAGGCACCCGATGGGTACACGTGGGCGTCACTGGCCTCCCGTCGCTACGTCAGCTTCGTCGATCTGACCTTCGCCGATCAACTGCGCCAGATCGAGGCGGCCCATGGTGCGCAATACTCCATCAAATTCGCCCGTGACGTACACCCCGAGGACTTTCGTAACGTCAACGTGATCCTCCTCGGCGCGCCGACCTACAACCCGTGGGATGAGATGTTCGACAACCGCCTCAACTTTCATCTCCATTACGACGGCACACGCAATATCGTGAGCGTCCTGAACGCGAAGCCTGAGAATGGAGAACCGAGCGAATACCTGCCTGCCGCAGAAGACCCAACCCATCGGGGATACACCCACGGTTTCGGCTACATTGCTGTGACGACAAACCTCGAAGGCAATGGCCGCGTCATGATGGTCGAAGGCTCCACGATAGCCGGCGTCGATGCCTCACTTTCATTCTTGATGAACGATGCCAAGATGGCACCGATCCTCAAGAAGGCATCGTCCTCCAAGGGTGATCACAACGACTTCGAGATCCTTCTTGGTGCTAACTTCCTCAAAAGCAGCAGTCCAGACGCACAAGTCCTCGCGACTCGATTTTATCCATCAAGATAGTGTAGGACCGCTGAATCGTCTTGATGGTAAGGGGTTCGGAGAGGTAGCCCATAACTTAGCCATCAGCCCCCGCCTTGCGCTTCGCTCAGCTGCGGGGACCTATCCTTCAGGCGAATGGACATGTGGCTTAGCGGTGATCTGTGAATACCCAAAAAGCTTGGGTTTACATGCGGACAGAGCGTTGAGAGTTCACTTGGCGAGAACAGGCCGAGTCACTTATCCAGGGCGGCTAAAAGTCAAATCGGGGCTTCCGGTCGGATTGTCGGCCATGCGGAAGTGATAAATGTGGCGACATCGTGTCTCCTTGAGAGCAAAGGAGGCAACATGCTCGAAAACCACGTAAGTGCAAAAATCACCCGAAAACGACTAAATTCAGGTCCTGCCGCCAACCATATCAATGATTTCTCGGATTGGCTGTATGCCCGAGGCTATAAGAAACGAAGCCTCTTTCGAATGCTTCAGTCTTTCGCAGCGTGGACTGATTGGC
>Ga0224555_1002371_pt1 | contig 22408 bp, 15 predicted proteins | sample 714S23034metaG_FD_180687 | JGI IMG/M metagenome (GOLD analysis project Ga0224555, IMG submission 180687) | Peat soil microbial communities from Stordalen Mire, Sweden - 717 S2 30-34 | ecosystem: Environmental > Terrestrial > Soil > Wetlands > Peat | place: Sweden: Norrbotten County, Stordalen...
CGGCCGCCGTCATCCACCTGCCCCAAGTGGCGGAATCCGGTGTCGTCGCGTTCCCCCAGGCCGAGCTCACAGTTGACGGCCGCACGCTCCCCTCCTACTGGCAGCTCTCCGCACCGGCCAGCGCTTCGTTCGGCACGACCATCGAACGCCAGCGACTCCTCCAAGGACGCCGGGCGAACCCCGGCGCGCCGAACCAGGCGGTGGTGTCGTACAACGAGCTGAGCGGTGTGCGCCTCGGCTCGGTCGTGGGCTTGAGGTTCTACACGCCGAAGCAGGCCGGTGAGATCTTCGACTCCTTCGGGCCCATTCCCGTCCCCACGGGGGCTTCGGTGACCGTGCACGTCGTCGGGGTTGTGGCGTCCTCAGCCGACTTTCCCTCCGGGGGTTCGCCATCCGCGACGCTCTATGTCACGCCCGCACTGTTGGGTGAGGTCGCGAGCACCTCCGCTGTCGCCTACGTCTCCGCCGTTCAGCTGCGCGGCGGGCCCGGCGACATCGCGTCCTTCGAATCCGCGGTCGCTCACCTTCGTGGTGGGGCCGATCTCTACGTCAGCGACGTCGACGGCAGCTACGCCGTCATCGAACGCTCCATCCATCTCCAGGCGGTGGCGTGGTGGATCCTCGCGGCCATAGCCGGTGCGGCCGGGCTCGTCGTGATCGCCCAGCTCCTCGCGCGCCAGGCTGCCGTCGACGCCCGCGAGTACCCCGTGTTGAGGACGATCGGCATGGGCACCGGGGATCTGTTCCGGCTCGGTCTCATGTCCGCGCTGGCCATAGCACTGGTCGGCGGGCTCGGCGCCATCGCGATCGCGTACGCGCTGAGTCCCCTGACCCCGATAGGCGAGGCCGCCGTTGCCGAACCTGACCCGGGTCTCGCCTTCGACTCGGTCGCGCTCTTGCTCGGTGCCCTAGCCGTCTTCGTCGTAGTCGCGGCCGTGGGAGCGATCCCCGCCCGACTGGAGGCGAGCCGGCGGAGGACGCGAAGCGACGAAGGTGGCGGCCGTGGACCGCAGCGACCGTCGCTCGTGGCGGGGTGGCTCGCCCGTGGCGGTGCGCCGGTCAGCGCCGTGGTGGGCACACGTCTCGCCTTCGAGCGCGGCCGGGGCCAGACGGCCGTGCCCACGTTCGCGGCCTTCTGCGGCGCCACCCTGGCCGTCTTTGCCCTGATCGCGACATCGGTGTTCGGCGCGAGCCTCGGTCACCTCCTCGATTCGCCGCGCCTGTACGGCGGTACCTTCGACCTCCAGATCGAGAACCCGGGCGGCACGATCACGACCATCGTGCCGGCTCTGCTCCGCTACCCGGACATCTCCCAGCTCAGTTCCGGAGTCGAGGACTCGGTGCGCATCCAAGGCAGGGTGATCGACACGATCGCGGAGGTCTCCGACAAAGGGCCACTGCTCACCCCGCCCGTCATCTCGGGCCATGCCGTCGACGGCCCCGACCAGATCGTGCTCGGCGAGACGACGCTGCGCCAGGTGAAAGCGCATGTGGGTGGCCGGATCAAGGTCACCATCGGCCACCGGGCGATGCCCTTCACGGTCGTCGGGACGGCGGCCTTCCCGGTCTTCGGGGCCCAGGGCGGACTCGGGACCGGCGCCGACATGAGCCTGCGGTCCTATGACCGCCTCGCCGGCTGCACCCCTGGGGACACGAGCACTATCTGCATCCTCGACGGTGCTGTTTTGAACGTGGGGCCTGGCCCTGGGGGCGCCGGCACCCTGGCGCGCCTCGAGACCGCGTACGGCAACGGGGCGGTTCTCCCCGTGGTCTCGGCCTCGCTCGTGAATTTCGGCCAATCCTCGGACCTCCCCCTCGTCCTGGGCCTCGCGATGGCTCTGTTCGGGGCGGCGGCCGCCCTTCACTTCCTGCTCGTGAGCGTGACGCGGCGCCGGCACGATACGGGGATGCTCAAGACGCTCGGGCTCATCGGGCGCCAGGTACGCGCGGTCGTGCTCTGGCAGGTCACGGCCGTGGTGGTGGTCTCTCTCGTCATCGGGGTCCCGTTCGGCATCGTCGCCGGCCGCTTCGCGTGGAATCTTACGGCCTCGGACTTCGGCGTCATCTCCGACGTCGTGATCCCGGGCTGGCAGGTGGCGACCATCGTGGCCGGATCCATCGCGGCCGGGAACCTGCTCGCCGTCGTCCCGGCCGCCATGTCGTCACGGCTGCGGCCCGCACCCCTGCTGAGGGCGCAGTAGCTGTCGCAGGGCGAAAGGACGAGCCGCGGGGCCGCCAAAGATCGTGAACGTTCGTCTATGGCGTCCCATCGGAAGCCGCAGGTGCATTTGCTACCGTCGAACGCCGTAGCGGCTTGATGGCAAGAGGAGGTACCGAGATGACGAGCGCCGACCTGCTGACTGACGGTTTCGGGCGGATTCACGAGATCGTGGAGGAGGTGCTGGACGGCCTGACGACCACCGAGCTGACATCTCGCCTCGACGGCGAGGCGAATTCGATCGCCTGGCTCGTATGGCACCTGACCCGGGTCCAAGACGACCACATCGCGGACGTCGCCGGAACCGATCAGGCCTGGACCTCGTCGGGCTGGGCGGAGCGGTTCGCCCTACCGCTGGAGGTCTCGGATATCGGCTACGGCCACGGTCCCGACCAGGTTGCCGCGGTCACTGCCGACGCGGAGCTGCTGCGTGCGTACAACGACGCCGTCTACGACAACACGCTCCAGTTCGTCCAGCACGTGACCGACGCCGACCTTGATCGAGTCGTGGACGAGCGGTGGGACCCGCCTGTCACCCTCGGCGTCAGGCTCGTAAGTGTGATTGCCGACGATCTGCAACACGCCGGGCAGGCCGCGTATGTACGCGGGATCCTCGAGCGCCGGCGCTGAGCGCGGCCGTCGCCTGGTCACGAACCGAAAGGGGCGCTAGACGGGTCGGAGCCGCTCAAAGAGCTCGGCGAGCTCCTCCCGGTCGTCGATCACCACGTCTGCCATGGGCCGGCGAGCTCGAAGCAGCTCCGCCGTCCTGCCTGTGGCAGAGAGCAGCGCAGGGTCGCAGCCGTTCGGATCGGCGAGCGCAACGTTGCCGCTGCACGCGGTGACTGCTCCATCGGGTCCTCTCGGGCGCACGACCACGAGGAGCCGTCCCTGAACCACAGCGAAGCGCGCGGTGTGCATCGCGCCTGAGGAGGTCTCGCACTGGCAGATCACCACGGCGAGCGAGAGCCCCGACTGAATGCGGTCACGGGCGACGAGCTGCTGCCGGCCAACCGGTGTTCCCAGCGGCACCTCGGCTATGAGGCCTCCGCCGCGGGCCACGATCTCCTCCGCGAGGGCGGCGTTCGAGATTGGCGTCGGGACGTCCACGCCCGAGCCGAGCACCGCCCAGGTGAGGCCGCCGGCTGCCAGCGCGCTCTCGTGGGCGACGGTGTCGATGCCGGCCGCGAGCCCGGAGATGACCGCGAGGCCTGCAGCGACTGCACTTCGGGCGGCCGCATCCGCCACACTCCGCCCAAAGCGCGACGGGTGGCGCGTACCCACGATCGCCACGGCCGCGACGGGCGGCAACGGGCCGCGCACCCAAAGCGTCCTCGGCGGGGAGGGAATCCGACGCAGGCTGGCCGGGTAGCCGGGCGCGTCGATCCCTACGGCCTCAGCCAGGAGCAACCTGCAGACGGATCGGTGTGATCGTCGTCGAGCCGTTCTCCGCGGACGGCTCGGTCACCGGCGCTGATTCTCCGTCGGTCGCCGGTGCTGACCGCTCGTCGTTCACCAACGCGTCCTCCCCGGCGGTCCCTAGCCCAGATGCTTCCTCGGTCGTCTGAGCCACAGGCAACAACAGAGGCGAAACTCCCGGGCGTGAGGTGGCGATGGAGCCGGAGGCGGGCTTCGCAACTACTGGACGGGCGCGACCCGGGACCCCGATCTGGGCGTGGGTGCTCGCAGCTGCCGGCGGGTGAGCAAGAGGCGCGGCTGCCTTCTGGCGCAGTTCCATCAACGACCTCGCGCGCTTCCATTCCTTACCCTGCAGCAGCTGCACAAGCTCGGGCATGTCACCAAGAAGATGCTCGGCTTCGCTGCGGTACTGCCGGGCGACACCACCCATGGCGAAGATGGCGGCACGAGAGAGCGAAGAGCCTTCCTCGGTCAGGGCGATCACCTGCAGGCGCGACGAGGCAACTGCGGCATCTTGCATGGAGCCCAGGGCGTCCTGGAGGCGGGTCATCTGGCGCACGAAGCCCTTCAATTCACCGTCGTACAGCCCCGAGGCGAACTCGAGCGCGTAACGGAGCCTCTTGCAGCGAATGCGCAGCCGGTGGTAGTCGGTTGCTGCACCCGTGCGCTTGGCCCGGCGGGCAGCCTTTCTCGCAGCACGGTGCCGCTCGCCGATCAACGCTGGCATCGTTACAACGGCGGGCGCGCGGCCGGCAGTCGAGCGGCTCGAGGGACCCTGTGCGAGCATCGCCACGAGACCTGACACCAGCCGTTCGTAGCGCCGCGAGTCCAAAGCCTCGAGCAACGCTCGCCTCGCTTGCACACGATGACCGGCAAGCAGATCGGCTAGCTCGTCCAGGGCTTCACGGTGATCCCCGGGCATTTCCTCGGTCCAGTCATCGAAACGGCCGAGCTGGATGTCAAGGTCCCGCACCTCGCCGAGCAGCGCGGCCAGCCAGCCGAGCTCAGCGCGCAAACGCCCGGCCCGCACGGGAAGCACAGAGGCGAACATGTCCATTCCCGCGCGCATTCGCCTCGTCGCCACCCGCATCTGATGGAGCGATTCGATGTCCTCTCCGAGGCGCGTCCCCGGCACGCGTGCGAGCATCGCCGAGGCTTCCTTGCGAAGCACCCGGTAGGCGAGCTCGCCGAGCGTCGAGTCCGGGGACACCCCGACGGGCCCGAGGTCCGGGGGACCCGGGATACCGATTCCGGCGGCCATGAGACCAGCTTCGAACTTGGACAGGGTCGCCGGCTGAAGGCCGCACTCACGCCGCAACCGCTCCACGAATGGTTGCATTGCGTCCACCCAGGCAGGCTGCACCTCGACCTCGACGCGAGTCAGGCGGAGCCGTCGTCGTTCGTGCCCGATCGCGATGACCGTGTCGTCCAGCGCGAGCTCTCCCACCCTCTCGCCGTGGATAGCGAGATCGAAAGGACGTCGCCGTGTCCGCACCTCCAGAACCTGGTTGAGAGCCCGCGCTCCCGCGAGCGCCTCCACCCGCCATCCGACCTCACCGGCGCGATCCAGACCTGACAGGCCCGACGCGGGCAGCGGTTGAGTCACCTCGAGGCGGCGACGCAGCCCCTTCGTAACGGTCGAAAGGTCCTTGAGCGTCGTCTCCAGGCGTCCGGCGCGCCGTCGAACACGCAGGACGTAACCCGCGCGGCCCATCCTCCAGTCTTCGGTGTCGACATAGACGTCGACAAGTCGTTTCGGGGCGCCCGGCACGATCTCGAGTCCCGGAATCGGCTCGGCGACCGCCGTCGGACCGGTCCTCAACGCCAGCCAGCGCTCAACCGGCCGCAGGTCGAGTGCGTCGAGCTGCCACTCGACCTCTATGTCCGTTCGAGACTCACCCTGTGCGGACACCGAATACAAGCTAGCCGCGGAACACAAGAATCCTTCACAGTGCTATCGGTTACGGTCGGAGCATGACCGATTCTGCAGTGGCTCCGCCCCACGACCGCAGCGTCGTGCACGCCGCGGGGGGAATAGTCCTTCGCGCCGGCGACTCGGGAGGATGGGAGGTCGCCGTCGTGCACCGCCCCGAGCATCTCGACTGGACGCTCCCCAAGGGCAAGCTCGAAATCGACGAGACCCCGATCGAGTGCGCGCTGCGCGAAGTACGGGAGGAGACGGGCTACAGCTGCCACCTCGGCAGGTTCGTCGGTCAGGTCGAGTACACCGACCGCCGCGGCCGCGTGAAGGTCGTCTCGTACTGGCTGATGCAGCCTGTCGACGGCGCCTTCGAGCCCACGCCGGAGGTGGACGAGCTTCGCTGGCCGTCGCTTGGCGATGCCGGCCGGCTGCTCAGCTACTCACACGATCGAGACCTGCTCGAATCGGTCCAAACTCCCCTGACAAAGGCGAGCGAGTAACTCCGGCACCGGCGCGCCAGCCCATGGCGGTCCTCACGCGAACACGTGCAACAGGCCGACCGCGGCGCCTCCGAGCACGAGCCATGTCGCGTTCACGCGCCACCGCCACAGCAGGCCAAGACTGCATACGGCAGTGAGCACGGCAAGCCAGTCGACCAAGCTCGTCCGACCCAGTTGCACCGTGACACCGGTCATCAGGGCGACAGCGGCGACGTTGACCCCGTCGAGCGCGGAGGCGCTCCACGGCGAGCGCCTCGCGCGACGCAGCAGCGGCATCAGCGCGGCCACGAACACGAACGACGGCAGGAAGATCGCGACAGTGGCGAGCAGCGCGCCGGGTAGTCCGCCGACCACGTAACCGATCGAGGTCGCCGTGGTGAAGACCGGACCCGGGGTCACCTGGCCGATCGCCACCGTCGCGAGCAGCTGGGACTGTGTCAGCCAGTGGTTGCCCAGCACGAGATCGCTGTGGAGATAAGACACAAGGACGTAACCGGAGCCGAAGACGATCGAGCCGAGCTTCAAGAATTCCAGGAACACCGACGCCAGCGAGGCCCGCGCGAAACGCGACGGAGGAGAGCCGACATGACGGGCGAGATGCATCCTCGTCACGAGCATCGGAACCGCCGAACCCGCGCCGCCCGGCACGGCTCGTGTCAATCGATGTCTGTTCTCGACAAGGGCGACGACCAGCGCCGCGCCGAGAAGGATCAACAGCGGGCTCACGCCGAGGAAATACGCAGCAAGGCCCGCTCCGGCGACCACTGCGAGAAGCCGACGTTTGACGGCGGTCCTCGCCAGTCCCACCACCGCGTTCGCGATGATCGCGACGACCACAGGCTTGATGCCGAACAGCATGCCGGCGCCTGCGTCCGTCGTCCCGTAGCTCACGTAAGCCCAGGAGAGAACGAGCACGAGCAACATCGACGGCAGGATGAAACAGGCGCCGCCGACGATGAGCCCCGCCCAGCCTTTGCGACGACGGGCCAACATGAGGGCGACCTCGGTCGAGGTCGGCCCGGGGAGCAGGCTCGCCCCGCCGATGAAGTCGAGCAGTTCCTGCTCGCTCACCCAGCCTCTGCGCATGACAAGCTCAGAGCGCATCATCGCGAGGTGTGACGCCGGACCGCCGAAAGCCGTAGTGCCGAGACGGAGATATGAGCTCGCCACCTCGGCGAGCGTCGTCGGCAGCTCAGGCGCCGGTACGCAGGGCTCTGCGTCGCCCGGCAGCGCGCTCATGGCTGGTGGCGTCGCAAGACCCACCCGCCCGTCCTGTCGCGGCACACGGTCGACAACCTAACCGGACCCGGCCGGCCGGCCGTGAGAAGATCCGTTCATGGCTGACTCCTGCCAGGCGCCGCAAGGCTTCCTAGCGGCAATCAGCGACGCCGTCGGACCCGATCACTGCCTCAGCGATCCGGATCTCAAGGCCTCCTACGAGCTCGACTGGACAAGGCGCTTCGGTGGCCCCGCCCTTGTCGTGGCCCGGCCCGCGAACACCTCCGAGGTCGCCAAGGTGCTCGCCGCCTGCAACCGGTTCCATGTTGCCGTGGTTCCCCAGGGCGGCAACACAGGTCTCGTGGGCGGCTCGGTGCCGAGACACGGCGAGGCAGTGCTGAGCGTCAGCCGTCTCAGCCGCGTCCTCAGCTGCGATCCCGAGGAGGGGCTCATCGTGGCGGAGGCGGGCACGACGCTCGCCGCGGCGCAGGCGGCGGCGGCAGGCGTGCACGCCGAGCTGGGCATCGACATCGCGGCGCGCGACTCCGCGACGCTCGGAGGCATGGTCGCCACCAACGCCGGCGGCATCCACGTCATCCGGCACGGCCCGATGCGCGCCCGCCTCGGCGGAATCGAAGTCGTGCTCGCGGACGGCACCGTCGCGAGCCGCCTGTCGGGGCTCGTGAAGGACAACGTCGGATACGACCTGGCCCAGATCATGGCGGGCAGCGAAGGCACGCTCGGCGTGGTGACAAAGGTCGTACTCCACCTCGTTCCGGTTCCGCCCTTCCGCGTCACTGCCCTCATCGGTCTGCGTGGCATCGAGCACTCGTCGCCGGACCCGGCTGAAACTGTCCGCTCCGTGTCGGAGGTGGCAGTCGGGTTGGCAGCTCGGCTGCGCCGACGCGTGGACGGGATCGACGCGCTGGAGCTCGTGTACGCGGACGGGATGACGCTCGTCCGGGAGGTGATGAGCCTTCCCGCCCCGCCGGACCCTGGAGCCGACGCCTGGCTTCTTGTGGAGGCCTCGGGCGGGCGGGACCCGAGCGACATGCTCGCCGAAGCCATCGAGGACGCCCCGGGGGTCACAGAAGTCGCCGTCGGCGACGATGCGGGCGGCCGCGCTCGCCTGTGGGCGTACCGTGAGGGCCATACCGAGGCGATCGCGACGCTCGGAGTGCCTCACAAGCTCGACCTGACGCTGCCGATGAAGGCTTTCGCCGAGTTCGCCGGTGCAGTCCGGTCCGAAGTCTCGGCGGCATTGCGCGGGCGAACCGACACGCGAGTCATCATGTTCGGCCACGTCGGTGACGGGAACCTGCACGTCAACATGATCGGCCCCGAGCCCGAGGACTACCGCGCCGATGACGCCGTCTTCCGGATGGTGATACTGCGCGGCGGCTCCATCAGCGCCGAGCACGGAGTCGGCGTCGCGAAGCTCGACCTCGTCTCGGCGGCCCGCTCGGCCGGCGACCTAACGGTCATGCGGAGGGTTAAGGACGCGCTCGACCCGAGCGGGATACTCAACCCTGGCGTGCTCCTGCCGCCCGTTGGCTAGCAGGATTCGGCGCGCCCTGGCGGAGGCAGTACCGTCCTTGATGTGTCAAGGCGCGCATGGCTCCTCTTCGGCGCGCTCAGCGCCATATGGGGCGTGCCGTACCTACTGATACGCATATCGGTACGGGAAGTGGCACCGTCGACGCTCATCTTCTTCCGCACGGCGCCGGTCGCGTTGGTCCTCCTGCCGGTGATCGCCTACCGCAGGCAACTGCCCGAGCTTGTGCGCTGTTGGCGGCCGTTGCTCGCGTATACGGCGGCAGAGATCCTGCTGCCCTGGCTCATGCTCTTCAAGGCCGAGGAGCGGCTCACGAGCTCACTTGCGGGGCTGCTGCTCGCGGCGGTGCCGCTGGTGGGGGCGCTGGTTTCAAGACTGAGCGGCGACGAGGACCGTTTCGACCGGACGCAGATCGGAGGGCTCCTGCTCGGACTTGCGGGCGTTGCGCTGCTCGTCGGCATCGACGTCCGCGGGGCCACCGCCTGGCCCATCGCAGCGATGTTGGTACCTATCGTCGGCTACGCCATCGGGCCGAGGATCTTCAACCGGTACCTGTCCGAGCTGCCGAACCTCGCGGTGGTGGCCGGCTCACTGGCCATAGCGGCACTCTTCTACGCGCCCTTTGCGTTTTCCAACCTGCCTGCACATATGTCCACGGAGGTGACCTGGTCGGTGATCGGCCTCGCAGTCGGACCCACATTGGCCGGATTCATCGTGTTCTTCGCTCTGATCGGCGAGATCGGACCCGTCCGTACGACCGTTGTCACCTACGTCAACCCGGCTGTTGCCCTCATCCTCGGCGTCGTACTGCTCGGCGAGCCCTTCACCATCGGCCTGGGCGTCGGCTTCCCGCTGGTCATCGCGGGCTCTGTGCTCGCGACCCGCCGGCGACAGCCCGTGACCTCCAGGTCGTCTGCCGCGGTCGAGGTCGCGGGACCTGACCCTACGATGTAACGCAGGCGGGGGGTTAGTGGACGGTACTCCGTAGCCCAGTGAGGCGGACGGCAAGTGGGGGTGTTCCATGGCCGAGGAGTCTGAACAGTCGTCGGGTCGTCCCGATCCGGGAACGAAGCCGGTCCACATGGGCCGTCGAACGGTGCTCGGGATCCTCGGGCTGGCAGGCATCGGCATTGCCGTCGGCGCGAAGGTCGACAACGCGCTCGGGAGCGTCAGCAGCGCCGTCAGCAACGCCATCGGTGTCCCGTTGCCTGGAGACGACCAGTTCCGCTTCTATACCGTCACCGGCTCCTATCCGGTCATTCCCGCCGACACCTACGAGCTGACGGTCGAAGGCATGGTCCGCGAACCGCTCCGGCTCCGGCTCGCCGACCTCCTGTCCATGAAACGGACCACTCTCGTCCATCGGTTCCAGTGCGTCACGGGCTGGTACGTGCCGAACGTGCATTGGCAAGGAGTGCTTCTTTCCGACGTGCTCGAACACGCCGGGGTAGCACCCGAGGCGACGGCACTGAGGTTCTTCTCGGCCGACGGCGAGTACACCGAGAGTCTCACGCTCGCCCAGGCCCAGCGTCCCGACATCCTCGTAGCCGACAAGATGCTTGGCGCCAACGTCACCGCCGACCACGGTGGTCCAGTTCGGTTGTATGTCGCGCCCATGTACGGCTACAAGTCGATCAAGTGGCTGAACCGCATCGAAGTGACGAACCAGGTCGTCAACGGCTACTGGGAGGACAACGGCTACCCGGCCAACGCCTGGATCGGCGGCTCATCGTCGGTGAGCGTCGTACCCTGAGTCTCGCCGGAGCCGGAGCCGGAGCCGGACATCGAAATGTCCTCTGACACAGAGCTGGCACGCTTCGACCTTGTCGAGCGCCTGGTGCATTGGAGCACGGCGATCATGATGCTGACGCTGATCGTCACCGGGGCGATCTTGTACCTCCCGTCTCTGGCCCTTCGTGTCGGCCATCGCGGCCTCGTCGAGAACATTCACGTCATCACGGGTCTGTCCCTGCTCGGGCCTCTGGTGCTCGGAGTCGCCGGGCCCTGGCGCAAACGACTGATCAAGGACCTGCGCCGATTCGACCGCTGGGGAGCTTCCGACTTCGACTGGTTCAGGGGCCCCGCCCGCCGCTCGGGTCTTCCTCGGGACAAGTTCAACGGAGGCCAGAAGATCGAGGCCGCCTTCCTCGGGGCGGTGATGGTCGCCGCGCTCGCGACGGGCGTCATCATGCGCTTCGCACCGTCGTCGTGGATCACCTGGGCGACAGGGGCCACACTCGTGCACGACGCCCTCTTCTTCGCGATCGTGGCGGCCGTGATCGCGCACGTCGCGTTCGCGCTGTCGCGGCCCGACCAGCTCGTCTCGATGTTCAACGGGCGGATCCCGCGCTCGTGGGCGAAACTGCACGCTGGCGCCTGGCTGTCCGAGGTCGAGGTGTCCAAGGGCGAGGTGTCCGAGGCCGATGTAGCTGGACCACCGGGTGGATCTTCGCCGTAAGATGCGCCAGTGCCACCACGCCGCGGGAACCCACGTGTACTGGCTGTGGCGCGCGGTGACGAGCCGGCAGATCTCCTTCTCAAAGGTGGCAGCGTCTTCGTGCCCGGCACACGAGAATGGGTGGCAACCGATCTCGCCATTGCAGACCGGACCATCGCGGGTTGGGGCCCTCGCGAGGCGCACGAGACCGTAGACGTCAGCGGAGCGGCGCTCACCGCCGCCTTCGTCGACGTCCACATGCACCTCGAGTCCACCAAGCTCTGGGTCGACGAGTTCGTCCGCGCCGTACTGCCTCATGGGACGACGGCGGTGGCCGCGGACCCGCACGAGATCGCCAACGTCTTCGGCGTTCCAGGCATCGTCGCCTTGGCCGAGGCGTCGGCCAAGCTTCCGTTCACCTTCGGGATCTCGGCGCCGAGCTGTGTGCCGGCATCTCATTTCGAGAGCCCGGCCGCCGAGTTCTCCACCGCGGAGCTGACCGAGCTCCTCGACAGGCATGGGGCGATCGGAATTGCCGAAGTCATGAACTTCCCAGGTGTCGTGAACGGCGACCCAGAGGTCCTCGCCAAGATCGCGACCGCCGGCCACAAGCGCGTCGACGGCCACGCGCCCGGCGTTGCCGGCCGCCAACTGGATGCCTACCTCGCCGCCGGCGTCGAGTCCGACCACGAGTGCACCGAGCTCGAAGAGGCCGAGGAGAAGCGCCGCAAAGGCATGTGGATCTTCATCCGGGAGGGTTCCGCGTCCCGCAACCTCGCGGCCTTGATCGGGACAGTGCTCCTCCACGGGACCGATCGGATCGCGCTCTGCACCGATGACCGCGAACCGGACACACTGCTGCACTCCGGCCACGTCAACGACTGCGCGCGCCTCGCGGTCGCGGCCGGCGTGCGCGCCGAGGACGCCCTCGTGATGGTGACGAGCAATCCCGCCGACTACTACCGTTTCGACCACTTGGGCTGGCTCGCGCCTGGCTACCAAGCTGACGTGCTGTGCTTCGACGACCTGTCGGGTTTCGAGCCGGCGCGGGTTTGGCAGGCCGGCAAATTGGTGGCCACGAACGGTGCCATCGTGCCAGGAGCCGTCCCGAACGTGGGCGCCCCAGACTGGATGCGCGCGTCGGTCCACCTGGAGAGCCCGCCAGGACCCGGTGCGTTCGATCGCCCGCCGCCCGCCGGCGGCCGTGCCCGGGTGATCGGGGTCGAGTCGCGCTCACTGACGACACGGGACCTCGTCCTCGATGTGACCGATCCGTCGGCGCAGGTGGCGCGCATCGCAGTGGTCGAGCGGCACCGCCGCACCGGCCGGATCGGCCTCGGATACGTGCACGGCTTCGGTCTTACCCGCGGAGCCATCGCGTCGACGGTCGCGCACGACGCCCACAACTGCATGGTCGTTGGTGCCATCGACGAGTCCGGTCCGGCCGAGATGGCCGTCGCGGTCGCCCGGCTGGCCGAGATAGGCGGCGGGCAGGTCGCGGTACGCGATGGACGAGTGCTGGCCGAGGTTCGGCTGCCCATCGGCGGTCTGATGAGCGACCAGAGCATCGAGGAAGTGGCCCGAGAGGTGCGACTCCTGGCTGACGCTGCATCCAACGGCCTTGGCGTGACGATCGACTCGCCGTTCATGCAGCTGAGCTTCCTCGGCCTGTCGGTGCTCCCGGAGCTCCGGATCACCGACAAGGGTCTCGTCGACGTGATGAAGTTCGCGATCGTCGATGTCGCCGCGCCTTGACCGACGCGACCGCGACCTGACCGAGCCGACCGCGCCCTGGCCGGCACCGGATGGTCGCTGGAGGTGGTCGGCGACTATAGGCTGTATTTATGCTGGTATTTCTGCCGGTCTCCCTGGAAGAGGCCTTTGACGCGTTCGAGCAATGTCCGGACGCCCAACTCCTCGCCGGCGGGACCGACTTTATGGTCGAGGTCAATTTCGCCCTCCGGCAGCCTCCGGCGGTTGTGTGCCTGCGTAAGGTCGAAGAGCTCAAGGGGTGGCGGCTCGACGGTGCCGACGTGGTGCTCGGCGCCGGCATCACCTACACCGAGCTCATGGCGCCACAACTCGGCGACCTTCTGCCGGGTCTAGCCCAGGCGTCGCGCACTGTCGGGTCCCCGCAGATCCGCAATGCGGGCACACTGGGAGGCAACCTTGGCACGGCGTCGCCTGCCGGCGACTCGCTCCCGGTGCTCGCTGCGCTCGACGCCAAGATCGTCGTGGCATCCAAGCAGGGGCGCCGAATCCTGGAGCTCGACGATCTCATCGTCGGCCCCAAGCGAACCACGCTCGGCCCAGGCGAGGTCATCGTCGAAGTCCGGGTTCCAGCCGCGCTGGGGTCGCAGGAGTTCCTGAAGGTCGGCACACGCAACGCAATGGTGATCGCTGTCGCGAACGTGGCGCTCGTCGTCGACTGGGCAGGGCGTTCGGTCCGGTGCGCTCTCGGCTCGGTCGGGCCCGTGGTGATCCGAGCGCGCGACGCAGAAGAGCTCATCTCCTCCAGGATCGACTGGACGGGACGGACACTCCCCGACGATGGCGACCTCGCAGAGTTCACCGCGTTGGTACGCTCCGCGGCGCGGCCCATCGACGACCACCGCTCCACGGCGGACTACCGTCGGCACGCCGTGGGAGTGTGCGCCTACCGGGCACTCGGACGCGTATTCGCCAACCACAACGGAGAGACATTGGAGCGCACATCGTGGGCGAACTGATCGACTACCAGCTCCGCGTCAACGGTCGGGAGCGCGACGTTGCCGACGCGTGGCTCGGAGAAAGCCTCCTCTATGTGCTGCGCGAGCGCCTCGGCCTCCCCGGGTCGAAGAATGCCTGTGAGCAAGGCGAATGCGGATCGTGCTCGGTTCTCATGGACGGCAAGCTCGTCTGCTCCTGCATGGTGCTTGCCGCGGGCGCCGTCGGTTGCGACATCGTGACCGTCGAGGGTCTTTCCGCCGGAGAGGACGATCTCTCCGACATCCAAGCCGCGTTTCTCGCCGAAGGCGGCGTGCAGTGCGGGTTCTGTACCCCGGGCTTCGTGGTCAGCGTGCACGACCTGCTCGAGCACAATCCCGACCCTACCGAGCTGGAGGTTCGCGAAGCCGTCTCGGGCAACTTGTGCCGCTGCACCGGCTACGGCCGGATCCTTGCAGCGGTCCAAGCCGCTCAAGAAACACGTCGAGCGTGAGCACCGCCTTAGTCACACGGCGCGGCCGGCTCGGTGAGAGCACGCCGCGGCCCGATGGAGTGCCCAAGGTTCGCGGCGAGTTCGCCTTCTCCTCCGACATGTCCGCCGAAGGCATGCTCTGGGGACACATCTTGCGCTCCCCGCATCCTGCCGCGGTGATCCACGGCATCGACGTGTCCGAGGCCCTGCGGATCCCCGGTGTGCGAGCGGTCCTCACCTCCGACGACGTGCCCGGTCGCAAGACCTACGGTCTCGATTACCCCGACCAACCCGTCTTCGCGTGGGACATCGTCCGGTTCATGGGCGAACCGGTCGCTGCGGTGGCAGCGGACCACCCAGACACGGCGCGACGCGCGGCCAAGGCGATCATCGTCAACTATGCACCGACCGAACCGATGACCGATCCGGTGACGGCCGCCGATGCGGAGCCGATCCATCCGCTCGGCAACGTGCTCCACCGTCAGAGGGTCCGTACCGGCGATCCTGACGCCACCGGAGCGGTCGTGGTCGAGGGTCGCTATGAGACAGCCATGCAGGATCAGGCTCAGATGGGCCCCGAGTCCGGGCTCGCGATCCCGGGTGAGGACGGCAGTGTCGACCTCTACATCGCCACCCAGTGGCTGCACATCGACCAAGAGCAGATGGCGGCATGCCTAGCGCTCCCGCTCGAGAAGGTCAGACTCCACCTGGCCGGAGTCGGCGGTTCCTTCGGGGCCCGCGAGGACCTGAGCATGCAAGTGCAGATATGCCTGCTGGCGCTGCGCACCGGGCGCCCGGTGAAGATGGTCTACTCCCGCGAGGAGTCGTTCCTGGGCCACGTCCACAGGCATCCGGCGGTCATGTGGTACCGCCATCACGCCGATGCCGAAGGCCGGTTGGTGAAGGTCGAGGCGCGCATCATCCTCGACGGCGGCGCGTACCTGTCGACATCGACAGCCGTGACCATGAACGCTGCCTGCATGGCGCCGGGGCCGTACCGAGTCGAGAACGCTGTCGTCGAGGCGGTTGCGGTCCGGACCAACAACCCCCCTTGCGGGGCAATGAGGGGCTTCGGCTCGGTTCAGGCCTGTTTTGCGCATGAGGCCCAGATGGACAAGCTGGCAGCAGCGCTCGGGATCGACCCGGTCGAGCTGAGGCTCCGCAATGTGCTGAAGTCCGGGGACTCGCTGATCACCGGGCAGGTACTGCGGGGCACCGCGCCCGTCGCCGAGGTCATCCGGACCTGTGCTGCTGCTCGCCTGCCCGCCGGCGGTCCAACGACCGCGGCGGAGCTCGAGCTCCCCGGCGGCGCCGGTCGAACCGCCGACCGCAACCGCGTGCGGCGTGGTGTCGGGTTTGCCGTGAGCGTCAAGAACCTCATGTACGGAGGCGGCTTCGACGACTACTCGTCGGCACGATGCCGGCTCGAGGACGGTGTGGCCACCATCACCTGTGCCGCCGTCGAGGTCGGGCAAGGCTTTGTCACCCTTGCGCAGCAGATCGCCCGCGAGGTGCTCGGAGTCACCGAGGTGATCCTCGCCCCTCCGGGCACGGCCGACATCGGCTCGGCGGGGTCGACCTCGGCCAGCCGCCAGACCTGGATGTCCGGCGGGGCCGTCCAAAAAGCCTGCCTTGCGGTCCGTGAGCGGTTGTTCACGTCCGTCGCGAGCGGGCACGGCGTCGCACGGGAAAGCCTCGAGATCCTCGACGGGCGGATTGTCTCGCTCGACCGGGAACTCGACCTTCCGATCTCCGAGGCCTCCCCGGGCGAAGTGCTGGAAGAGACCGTGGAGTTCCACCACGCCCCCACCGCGGAACTCGACGCGGACGGCCAAGGCGATGCCTTCGTCTCGTTTGCCTTCGCCGCCCACCGTGCAGTCGTCGACGTCGACCTCGATCTCGGCCTGGTGCGCGTCGTGGAAATCGCCACTTCCCAAGACGTTGGTCGCGTGCTCAACCCGGTCCAGCTGGTAGGCCAGTTGGAAGGCGGCATCGCTCAGGGTGTCGGGCTTGCCGTGATGGAGGAGATCGTTCTCGATCATGGCCGGGTGCGGAATCCCTCCTTCACCGACTATGTCATCCCGACTGCGCTTGACATGCCTCCCGTGCACATCGCGGCGCTGATAGAGGAGGCGGAGCCCGGGTCGCCTATGGGCGCCAAGGGTGCCGGCGAGCCGCCGATGATCTCTTCAGTGGCTGCCGTGGTGGCCGCGATCCGAAACGCCACCGGACTGGAGCTTCCGAGAGCGCCTGTCCGCCCTCAGGACATCGCGCTTGCGGGCTCAGGCCCTGGTCCGGCAACGGGATCAAGTCCTATCAATGTGGAGGTATCGCCGTGAGCACACAGGTTGCCGTCTATCTGCAGGACGCACACGCAGTCCGAGAAGGAATGGAGATCGCGCGCTACGCGGAATCCAAGGGGTTCCACGCGATCTGGCAGGCCGAGAGCCGACTCGTGCGTGAGGCCACCGTTCCGATGGCGGCGTTCCTTGCCGTCACCGAGCGGATCAAGGTGGGCTCCGGGGTCGTGAACAACTGGACACGGAACCCGGCGCTGCTCGCATCGACCTTCTCGACCCTGGACGACCTCGCTCCGGGCCGGGTGATCCTCGGGATCGGCGCCTGGTGGGAGCCACTGGCCAGCAAGGTGGGCGTGAAGCGAACCAAGCCCCTGCTCGCGATGCGTGAGACCATCGAAGCAGTCCGCGCCCTGCTCGCCGACCAGCACGTCACCTACGACGGCGAGTTCGTCCATCTCGACGGTGTCGAGCTCGACTACGTCCACCAGGAGCGCCGGCCCAAGGAGGTTCCGATCTACCTCGGAGCAACCGGCATGCAGATGATGGAGCTGGCTGGGGAGATCGCTGACGGAGTCGTTCTCAACTACCTCGTTTCGCCGATCTACAACGACATGGCGATGGACCATCTCGAGCGTGGCGCCCACCGGGCCGGCCGCTCGGCCACCGACCTCGACCGCCCGCAACTCGTGGTGTGCTCGCTCGACGAGGACCGCGGTGCCGCTCTCGACGCGGCACGTCTGCTAGTTACCCAGTACCTCGGTCAGCAACCACACATCATGAAGGCGTCCGGCGTCCCGGAATCTCTGCTGGAGGACATCAGCAAGGTGCTGACATGGCCCGCAACCGCCGAAGAGGTGGAGGCGGCTTCCAAGTTCGTGCCCGACGAGGTCGTGCAGATGATCACGGCGTCGGGGACTGCCGACGAGTGCAAGGCAAAGGTGGCCGAGTACGTGCACCGCGGGTGCACCTGCCCGGTGCTTTACCCGCTCGGCTCGGACGTGCACGCCATGATCGACGCGTTCGCGGACTGGACCGCCTGAGCGCGCCTATGCGCGTTAGGTGTCAAGTGGAGGATCGGGGCGCGGCAGCAGTCGCGTCGGTGTCGAGGTGGGCTCTAGAGCCGGGCCCAGAGGCGCTGCGCCTGTTCGCGCGCTCGCGCGCGTATTTCGAGCGCGTCGACGCGTGTCGGACGTCCGTCCCGGAAGACGACCTCACCGGCGACGACGACCTCAACCGGCTGCACACCTGGAGTGAAGGCGAGATGCCACGGGTCGATCGGGTCGTAGCTCCAGCGGACTCGGTCCTCTGCTGCCTCCGGGACGAGGGCTCTGCCGCCCTCCAGCCAAGACCAGGCTGCATCAGGAGTCGCCGTCACGTCGTCCTCCCGGTGGCGGACGTAGGCGATGCGGAATTCCTCCAGCATGTCCCCGCCGATGCCGTCGGTGCCGAGCACGACCGTGTTCTCCAGACTCGCGGGGCGGGCATAGCCGACGCCATTGTTCATGTTCGAGCGCGGGTTGTGAGCCACCGTCCCCCGAAGCGGGCGGTCCAGGTGCACGCAGTGGGCGAGAAGCCAATCGTCAGTCGTCATGCCCTCGAGCCGCTCGCCGGCTGCCGAGTCGACGCGACCCTCGGCGACGTGGATGTGCACGCCTTGGCCGAGGTCGGTTGCCAGCCCGGCCACCGCCTCGAGCGTGGACTCCGAAAGCGTGAAACAGGCATGGGCGCCGACGAACCCGCGCCCGCCCGAGCGCAGGAAGCGCTCGTTCTCGGCCAAACCGGCACGCATGCCATCAGGACCGTTGCGGTCAGTGACCTCGTAACAACAAGAGCTCCTTACGCCGACCTCGGCGCAAGCGTCCGCGATGACACTGAGAGAGCCCTCGATGGCATTCGGGGACGCATGATGGTCAACGATCGCGGTCGTCCCCCGCTCGAGCGCCTCGAGCGCTCCCAGCATCGCTGACCACCTGATCATGTCGAGGTCGAGCGCGCAGTCGAGCCGCCACCACACGAGCTCGAGGATCTCTTGGAAATTGTGCGGTGCTCGCGGCGGCGCCGGCATGCCGCGAGCCAGCGCCGAGTAGAGGTGATGGTGGCCGCAGACCAGTCCGCAGGTCACGCCCGGTACGGAGAGGTTGTCCGTGACCTCAAGAGCGGCAGCGCTCATTCGTCCGCCGCGCCGACAGCCGCACCAACCGGCACGCGCATCGGCAGACTCGAGCGCCAAAGGCCGTCCAGGTCGTGCAACGCAGCGGCGACCGCTCCGGCCGTGGGCACCAGGCCGATCTCGCCGACACCCTTGATCCCATAAGGGGATCTCGGCTGGGGCGCCTCGACGAGAATGACCTCGATGGTCGGCACGTCCTTGGCCCGGATGATCCCCAGGCTCCGAAGCGTCATGTTCTGTGGCCGCCCCTCGTCGTCACAAGGGAATTCCTCGGACAAAGCGTAGCCGAGGCCCATATGCACGGCCCCTTGGATCTGGCCCTCACACAGGAGCGGATTGACGGCACGTCCTACATCGTGGACCGCCACGACCTTTTCGATCTTGCCGGTCTCACGGTCCAGGACCACGAGTTGGGCGGCGTAGGAGAAGACGGCATGGATCACCGGGTTCTCGAGACCCTCATCCAGCGAGTTGGTCCAGTCGACGCGGTACTCGCCCTCGTAGTCCACACCCGGGCGGCACCCGTCAGCGAGCGCGCGCCGACAAGCGTCGGAGACCGCGCCAGCTCCCATCACCGTCCCGCGAGAACCGGTCGTCTGGCCGGCACCCAGCTCGCGCGTCGTGTCGACCACCACCCGCACCTGTCCCGGATCCACGCCGAGCTCCTCGACGGCGACCTGGAGCGCGACCGTGTGGACACCCTGGCCCATCTCGGTCCAGCAGTGGCGAACCTCCACCTCGCCATCTTCGGAGAACCGGACGACTGCCCTGACGATCTCGAGAAAACCGTTCCCGAGACCGGAATTCTTGAGCCCGAAGCCGAGGCCCACCGCCTTGCCGTCGTTGACCGCCTCGTCGTAGGCGGACTTTACGGCCTCCAGGCAGGCTCTCGCGCCGAGCGATCCGTCATCCATGATCTGTCCGGGCCCCCACACGACGCCTGGCGTCACCGCGTTGCGAAACCGCATCTCCCAGGCGCTGATGCCAACTTCAGCCGCCAACCGGTCGATGACTCCCTCCATCGCGAACTGCGCCTGATTGGCGCCAAAACCGCGAAAGGCCCCGCACACGGGGTTGTTGGTCCGCACGGCAATGGACTCGACGTCGATCGCCGGCACGCGGTAGGGCCCCGACGCGTGACCGGCGGCGCGTTCTAGGACCTCCGCACCGACGGACGCGTACGGCCCGGAGTCAGAGAGCAATCGAGCCTTCAAAGCGGTGAGCCGGCCGTCACCGTCGCATCCGGCCCAGTACTCGATGCGAAACGGATGACGCTTGGGGTGCAAGAGCAACGACTCCTCGCGCGACAGAGTGCACTTCACCGGTTGCTGCAGCAACCACGCGGCGAGCGCCGTCTGGGCCTGGTTGGACATGTCCTCCTTGCCACCGAACGCGCCGCCATTGGACACCTGCTCGACGACGACCTGCGCGGTGGTGACCCCGAGCACTGCGGCGATCTGGTTGCGGTCGTCCCAGACGCCCTGACCGCCTGAGAACACCTTCAAGGTGCCATCCGGTCCGGGCGCGGCAAGTGTCGACTCGGGTTCGAGGAAGGCATGTTCGACGCGCTGGGTCTGGAAGATCTCGTGGACCGTGTGGGCGGACGTGGCGAGCGCGGCATCCACGTCGCCGCGCCGGTAAGCCCTGCGGGCGAGCACGTTGCCGTCGAGCTCCCAGACAGCGTCCTCGGGATCGTCGATCGCCGCCACCGCGTCGGTCAGCGGGCGCAGCGGCCTGTAGGAGACCTCGACGAGCTTGGCTGCCTCCCGGGCAGTCTCCCTCGAGTCGGCGACGACAAATGCAAGGACATCACCCAGATAGGACGTTCGTCCGCCCTCGGGTATGAACACCGGCCAGTCGGCGTGGATGATCCCGACCCGCAGGTCACCCGGGACGTCGGCAGCCGTGAACACAGCCTTGACGCCGGGCACGGCGCCCGCCGCAGTCGTATCGATCTTGAGCACGTCGGCCCTGGCGTGGTCCGCAAGCCGGAGCGCTCCGTGAAGCATGCCCGCAACCCTGATGTCGTCCACATAGTCACGGTCGCCGAGCGCGAGCTCGATGCCCTCGTACCTGGCGCCTCGGGTCCCGAGGCCTCCAGAGGGGATCGCCGGAGGCGATTCGCCGCTTGCCAGCACTTCCACCGCGTCGAGGATCTTGCTATAACCGGTGCAGCGGCAGAGATGCGCCCCGAGATAGCGAGCAGCCTCGTCGCGGGTAAGACCCGATCCCTTCTTGTCGATGAGCGCTTTGACCCGCACGAGAATGCCGGGCGTGCAGAAACCGCATTGCAGGGCCCCGGCGGCGGCGAACGCGGCAGCCAAGCGCTCCCTCTCGGTGGCGTCGAACCCCTCCAGGGTGGTAATCGACCTTCCAGCCGCCTTCTCCAGTGAGATCTGGCAGCTCACCGACGCCTTGCCGTCGATCAGCACCGTGCAACATCCGCACTGGCCCGACGGCGAGCAGCCGTCCTTGGCCGATGTGACGTCGAGCTCCTCGCGCAAGGCCGCGAGAAGATGCGGGTGATCGCCGACTTCGACCGGCTGTCCGTTCAGCGTGAACTTCGTCATCGCCTGCGCGTCCCCCTATCGCCTAGGCGGCCCGGTACCCTGCAGACCGAGGTGTTGTTCAAGGTTCTCAGAGTACCGGTTCCGCCTTGCGACTTAGCCCCCCGGGTACGGCGAGGCGAAGAGCCTGTTGCAACGGCCGCCGTCTACCCTCAATCCAGGGTGAAGAGAGTCCCGGTCTCGCCATGCAGCGCTCGGGCGACGTTCTCCGGATTCGTCACGATCGCCGTAGTTCCACCGTTGGAGAGATAATTGACGACCGCCTGGATCTTCGGCGCCATGCTGCCCGCTGCGAAGTGCACGCCCTCGGCCAGGTGCGCCTTGGCCTCAGCCAGCGTGAGGTGGCCGACCAGGGTCTCTTCAGGCGTGCCGAAGTTCAGCGCCACCTTCTCGACCGCAGTCGAGATGATGAGAAGGTCGGCTCCCAGGTTGTTGGCCAGCAAAGCCGACGCCAGGTCCTTGTCGATGACGGCGGCGACACCGTGGAGATTGCCGTCCGCGTCTGCGACCACCGGGATCCCGCCCCCGCCGACCGTGATCACAACGACGCCGGCTGCGATCAAGGCTCGGATCGCGGGAAGCTCGACGATGCGAAGAGGTTGGGGCGATGCCACGACTCGCCTGTATCCCCGATTCGCGTCGTTGACGATGTCCCAGCCTTCCTTGCGACGTCTTTCGGCCTGCTCCTCGTCCATGAACCCGCCGATGGGCTTGGTCGGGTTCTTGAACGCCGGGTCGTCAGCGGCCACCTCTGTCTGGCAGATGACCGTCGCAGCCTCTCGGTCTACGCCGAGCCGGCGAAACTCGTTGCAGAGGTTCTGCTGCAACGCATAGCCGATCGCGCCCTGGCTGTCCGCACCGCAGACGTCGAGCGGGACCTCGTGCATCTCGTGGGCCGCAAGCTCCGAGCGCCGCAGGATGAACCCCA
>Ga0224555_1002372_pt1 | contig 22369 bp, 19 predicted proteins | sample 714S23034metaG_FD_180687 | JGI IMG/M metagenome (GOLD analysis project Ga0224555, IMG submission 180687) | Peat soil microbial communities from Stordalen Mire, Sweden - 717 S2 30-34 | ecosystem: Environmental > Terrestrial > Soil > Wetlands > Peat | place: Sweden: Norrbotten County, Stordalen...
AATTCAAGGGCGAGGTCTACGTGCTGAGCAAGGAAGAAGGCGGGCGGCACACGCCGTTCTTCAACGGCTACAGGCCGCAGTTCTACTTCCGGACTACCGACGTAACCGGGAGCGCGAAGTTGCCGGCGGGCACCGAGATGGTGATGCCGGGCGACAACGTGCAACTGGAAGTTACGCTGCACACCCCGGTGGCCATGGAGAAGGGACTGCGCTTCGCCATCCGCGAAGGCGGCAGAACCGTAGGCGCAGGTACCATCTCGGAGATTATCAAGTAAAAAGGGGAGGGGCGCGATGGACATACGGGTCGACGGGTATCGTTCCACAAACGAAGACTGGCTAACCGCCCATCGCATCCCGTTTGACGAGCTGCCCCCAATTACAGATGAGGAAAAGCAGGTGGCGAAGAAATTGGGAATCTCCGCTGAAGAATACTTGCGAAGCCGGTACGCCGGCGATCTATCAAGGAAAGAGCTTGAAAGGCGTGCAGAAGTGGTTGGGGCACTCCTTGAGAGATGGCTAATCCAACGTGGTCTCTCCGGAACTGTCGTGGGGGTTTGGCTGAAGACTCTGGAAGGCAGATTTCGCGTGGAAATTGAACGGCCGGACGGCATCCAAATCGTGTTCCTCAAAGAGGATCTGATCAACGATCTTCTAGATTCCGGATCGAGGGAGGCACAAGAGGGTCTGGATCGCCTCTTGGCGGCAAACTTCGGGTTTTCGGAAGCCGCGCAGGCGTCATGAAACTCGCAGGCCAAAAAGTCGCAGTCATCCTGACTGAGGATGGGAAGCAGGTTTTGGCTCTCGCCTCGATTGGCCTACCCGATTCACACTCAATCTCTGTCTCAGTAGAAGAGTCTGAGGATCTTGGAATTTGGATTCGGATTCCACGCGAGGACCAGATGCACTTTTTCTTGCTCCGGTGGGAATATATTTTGGGAATCGACTTGCCGAGCGGAACAGGCCGACTGATTGGAATGCGGGCGTAAAGCTTCCCTAAAATCGCATTTTGTTGGATAATAGAGGAGGTTGTGCGTGGCCTGACCGCACTGCTTTCCGCAAGAAAATTCAGGATCGGCAGCAGGGGCCATATAAGCCCTGCGTCGCGGCGTGTCAGAGGAACCATCAATCTGCCAAGCTGCTTGCCAGCCGAGGTGGCTGGCCACGTTAGGAGAACAGACAGAATGCGCGAGATCATCACACTGCAGTGTCCTGAGTGCAAGAACAGGAACTACTCCACCACGAAGAACAAGAAGACGACCACCGGTCGGCTCGAGTTCTCAAAGTTCTGCAATACCTGCCGCAAGCACACGGCCCACAAGGAGACGAAGTAGAGCAGCCCCTGGCTTTTAGCCGCTAGCTTCTAGCTAAAGGCTAAGAGCTGGAAGCTAAGAGCTCCCAAGGGGGAGTAAGCTCAACGGCTAAACTGCCGGTCTCCAAAACCGGACTTCTCGGTTCGAATCCGAGCTCCCCCGCCAGTTTTCCCGCCTTCCCCTCTTCCGCAGGCAGCGGGGCATGGTTGGCACCACGGCAGACGATTTCAGCAGCAGGAAGGACTTGAGACAGCACATGGCGAAGGCAATTGCATTGGCAGACAACAACGATGATAGGTTCAGCCGGCTGAAGTCGCGGCCCCGGGAGCTTATTGACTTTCTGAAGGACGTGCGCAGCGAAATGCGCAAAGTGGTGGCGCCGACGTGGACCGAGGTGAGAGCCACCACCATGATCGTCATCGTCACGGTATTCATTTTTGCGGCTTACTTCGAGCTGGTGGATTTCGTGGTGGGCCAGGGCGTCACCAAGTTCATTTTCCACTTCACCCATAACCAGTAACCGGCCGCCGCGCCGGACAAAGATCACGCGGCACAGACAGCACCACACCGATGCACGAAGAAGGCACACAGACCATGGCGGTAGACGAGCAGACTCCGGAAGCGCAGGACCCCGGCGGCGAAACCCCGGCGGCGCAGCTTGCACCGCCGGTGAACGAGAATTTCAAGTGGTACATCATCCACGCGTACTCGGGCTTCGAGCGCAAGGTGCGCGAGTCCCTGGAGAGCCGCATCCAGGCGTTCGGCCTGCACAACCGCATCGGTCGCATCATGATCCCCACCGAGCCGGTCACCGAGCTGCGTAACGGGAAGAAATACACCATCGAACGCGTCTTCCTGCCCGGCTACGTGCTGGTGGAGATGGAACTCGATAACGACCTGTGGCACGTGATCAAGAACACGCCGCGCGTCACCGGCTTCCTGGGCACCGGCGACAAGCCGGTCGCGCTCTCCGAGGCGGAGGTCAGCTCCATCCTGTTCCGCTCCGAGGCGGCCAAGGACAAGCCGTCGATGAAGGTGAAATTCGAGAAGGGCGAGCAGGTGCGCATCAACGAAGGCCCCTTCGCCAATTTCAACGGCACCGTAGACGACGTCAACGAAGACCGCCAGACGCTGAAGGTGATGGTCTCGATCTTCGGCCGCTCAACGCCGGTGGAGATCGAGTTCGCAAAGGTCGACAAGATGGAAGCGTAACCTCCGGGCGCGCGATCAGGCGAACCGGGCCGCGCAATCCTGCGAAGCAGAGTTTTTTGAATACCAATCAGCAGCCGGCTGTGCGCCGCCGCTAGAACGAGTTAAAGGAAACCCTTTATGGCACCGAAGAAAATCACTGGATACGTAAAACTGCAGATCACCGGGGGCAAGGCTACACCCGCTCCCCCGGTCGGCCCCGCGCTCGGACAAGCGCAGGTCAACATCATGGAGTTCTGCAAGCAGTTCAACGCGCGCACCTCCACCCCGGAGATGTCCGGCATCACCATCCCTGTGGTGATCACGGTGTATGCCGACCGCAGCTTCAGCTTCATCACCAAGACGCCGCCGGCGGCGGTGCTGCTGCTGAAGGCCGCGGGCATCGAGAAGGGCTCGGGCACTCCCAACAAAGAGAAGAAGGGCAAGGTCACCGAGAAACAGGTCCTGCAGATTGCCACGCAGAAGATGCCCGACCTGAATGCCAACACTGTGGAAGCGGCCGCCAGGAGCATTCGCGGCACCGCCCGCTCCATGGGCATCGAAGTCGTCGGCTGAATCCCGCAACCAATCGGAAAAGCGCGGAGCCGTATCGGTTCCGCGCTTTTCTTATGTCGCCAGCCGATTCAAGGGTATGTTAGCGTCTGCGGCCCGCACCCTCACGCGCGAAGTGCACCTGCGTCACCGCACGATCAGCTTTTCCGTCTGCTCTGACATGGTCGCGGTGCGCTCCAGTTTGTCCCAGTTGAACGGCTTGCCGTCGATGGCGCGCTTCATGGTCTTGAACAGCACAATGGAGAAGACCTGGCGGTAGGTGAAACGCTGAATCCAGATATGGAACAGCAGCCACGCGTCGCCCTTGCTCGCCGGGTGTTTTCGTTCCAGCGTGAAGGCAAGCGCGGACGCCGCGAAGTCGATGATCAGGAATGCCAGAAAGAACGCCAGCAGTTTCTCGAAGCTGGCGGCCGACGCCGCCTCGGGATGAAAGTGCTTGTCGTAAAAATAATTGATCACGCCGGCGACGAACATCAGGTCGATCAGCGGCGAGACCAGCGGCAGCAGAATCTGGAAGATAAGTGTATTGGGCAGCGCGAACAGGCCCATCGCGCGGCGTTTCGCGATCGCGCCGCGATGCTTGAAGATGGCCTGCAGGATGCCGAACGACCAGCGGAATCGCTGCCGCATCAGCCCGTTCATGTCGACCGGAGCCTCAGTGAAGGCCAGCGCTCGGTCTTCATAAATCACCCAGTAGCCCTGTTCGAGCAGGTTCATGGTCAGGTCGGCGTCCTCGGCAACAGTGTTGGTATGGTAGCAACCGCCCTGCTTCACGGCCGCGGTGCGCCACGCGCCAATCGCGCCGGGAACCACCATCACCACGTCGAACAGATCCAGCGCGCGCCGCTCGAAGTTCTGGCTGGTGATGTATTCGAGCGCCTGCCAACGCGTCCACAGGTTTACGCGATTACCCACCTTGGCATTGCCGGCCACGGCGCCAATCTTCGGATTCGCGAAGTGCGAGACCAGGTTGGCGATGGCATCGTGAGCGATGACGCCGTCGGCATCGATGCCGATGTAGATTTCCTCGTTGGTCCGATTCAGCCCGAAGTTCAGCGCGTCCGCTTTGCCGCCGTTGGGCTTGGTCAGCACCGTGAGTCGGCCCGATGCAATGTCCGCCGGGTAGGCATCGACGGCGGCCCGGTAGGTGTTGTCCGTCGATCCGTCGTCGATGACGATGATGCGGATGTTCTTGTAGTTGGACATCGTCACCGAGCGGATGGTGCGCACAATCACCTTTTCCTCGTTGTATGCGGGGATCAGGACCGCGACCCGCGGCGCATAGTCGGGGCCGGCAAAGTTCTTGCGCTTGCGCAAGCGGTCGATGATGGCGAAGACACCGATGATGATCAGGCGCGCGCTCATCAGGATGTCGCCGACGAAGAAGACTGCGATGACGAAATGGTTGAAGAAAGCCCACACCCAGAAGGCGATCGCATCCACGCGCGCTTCCCACAGTTGATGCTGGTTCAGCGGCGGCATTACCTCGGCGCGGGTCTTGCGCATCAAGTCCGAGACCGGGACGATCTTGTAGCCATGGGCGCGCAGCGCGTCGATCAGTTGAGGCAGCGCGTCGATGGTCGCCTGGCGATCGCCGCCACCGTCGTGCAGCAGGATGATGGAGCCGCGCATCCAGGAACGCGTCTTCATGTCTTCCATCTGCTGGAAGACGCTGTCGATGATCTCCTGCGGGCTCTTGACGGGACGTTCGTCCCAGTCGTCGGTATCGATCTTGTTGCCGACGATCACATAGCCGAGGTGCTGGATGCGGTCCGCGGGAGCTGCCTGGTCGTTGGTATCCGGCTCCTGGTCGATCGAGTAGGGCGGCCTGAAGTAGAGCGGCTGCACCCCTAGTTCCGCCGCGAACAACCGCTCGGTCAGATTCAATTCCAGGTCCACGCTGGCGGTGGAGATTCCGCTGATGTCCGGATGGGTGAAGGTGTGGTTGCCAATCTCGTTGCCTTCGCGGTACACGCGCTGCATCAAGCCGATGTTGTTCTGCGCCTCCTCGCCGATCATGAAGAAGGCCCCGCTCACATGCTTTTCCTTCAGGATGTCGAGAATCCTCGGCGTCCACGTCGGGTCCGGCCCATCGTCGAAGCTGAGGGCTACCTCGTTAGGGACATAGCCGGTCTGGGTCACGGTATACGAGAGCGGATACGAGGTCATCGTCTCCGCGGTCACGGAGCGGTACCCTTCCGGAACCGAGTCGTCGTCGTCCATGGTCACCACGCGATGGCCGGTTTGCATTTTGCGCGAGACATCGAGAATGTCGCCTTCGCCCTCGAGGTCGACGTCGTAGCCGGGCTCGACAGCGGCGAGGTCCTTCACCGGATCGGCGTGAATCGGCCGGTCCCAGATGTTCCACAGCGAATTGTCTTCCTGCCCAAGCACCCACAGCGAGAAGGTCTCGATGCCTAGCGCTCGCGCCGCGCGCATCTGATTCAGCACCGTCACAGCGTCGAGGAACCACACCTGGTGCCGAACATGCGGAACTGCATCATCGTCGTCATAGGCAAAGTGGCCGTTGAGCGAGTCGGGGTCGAGCTCAATCTGAGCTTCCGCGTCGGTTGCCTCCTGCCAGGCAGTTTGCGTCGATATCTCCTGCACCCCAAGCACCTTCGGCACGAAATTCTTCGGCACCCTGCCGGGATGCTTCGGATCCACAGGCGGCAGCGACATCTCCCAGTCGTATCCATAGCTGCCGAGCGCGCAGATGGCCTTTTCCTTGGGCACGATCTTCAGCACGTTCTTCAGGTTGTCGACAAACCAGTCCTGCGAGGCAATCGGCCCCGGCCCGCTGCCCGTCTGGTGCTGGTCGTAGTTCATCAGCAGCAGGCCGTCGGTGTGATCCGCCATGTACTTCAGGTCGAAATCGTCGTCTCCCACCGGCGTGTTGACATACAGTTTCAGCTTGCGCTGTTGGAAGTCCTGGTACAGCGCCGTCAGCAGCGCCATGTAGCTTTCCTGAGCTTCGGAGGGTATCTCCTCGAAGTCCAGCGAGATTCCGCGATAGCTCGGGTTCGCGACCAGGAACTGGTCGATCTGCTGGATAAAATGGGCGCGCGCGGCAGGATTCGTGAGGAAGTCACCGATCGACGGGAGCCACATGCTCTTGACCGAATCGTAGTTATTGACCAGCGGAAAGATCTCCGGAGGTGTCGCGTCGGCCGCCGCCGATGCGACGGTACGCGCGACCCGGTTCTCGTGGTCCACCCTGTTGACGCCGTCCTTGTCCACCACCGCAAATGGACGATTGTCCAAGGAGTACGAGGTCAGCGTGCCGTCCGGCGTCACCACGTGAATCCACGCGGGAAAGAGCAGATCGATCTGGTGGATGTGCTGTTTGAGCGACGAGTAGCTCGCCGGATCGTCTTCAACGTAGTACGCGGCGCGCAGACCTTCTCCCGAGTTCAGAATCACATCGGAGGGTTTGAGGGTCGTCCTCCGATGCGTGGAGGTATGCGGCTTCTGGCCGCCCCTGGCCGGAGTCGCTTCCAGTTGCACTGCGCTGCGGTGGGTCGGAACAGGAGGCTGCAGCAGCTCGGGCAGCGGCGTCATTCGCACCAAGCCGATGATGAACAGCACCCCAACCACTACGCCGAGCAGCGCAACGACATCGAAGATCCGCCGTAACCGCTTCCAACGCTTGCGTTGAGGATCGAAAAAAACCTGCTTCGTCATGTTTCCTTAGTTGCCAATTCTGTGCTGAAAAGTGGACTTGAACAAGTCCCGGACCGCCATCGCGACGAACCTCAGAACGGAGCGCCGGAAACGGCCACTGGAACACGCGTTTGCCGGGCGCCGGTGGACGCCCCTGCGCAATCGTACGCAGCGCCCGAAACACAAGTCAACGCGGCGCAGCCCGGCGACCGCTATCCCAGTATGATGCTGCTAGATGAATAGGAGAGGGCGGTTCCGGCTATACGCGGGCGCGGCACTGGTGGCCGGTCTGCTGTTGCGCCTGTGGTTCGTCGCCCATCTGGCGCGCGTCGCCGGAGACAGCCTGGTCTACGGCGAACTTGCCAAAAACTGGCTGCAATCCGGCATATACGGCTTCGGCCATGAGACGACGTCTGCCGGCGCAATTGTGGTGCGCCCCACCCTTATCCGCCTGCCCGGCTACCCCCTCTTTCTCGCCGCGTGCTTCCGCCTCTTCGGCGTGGAAAACTACCGCGCCGTGCTGTACGTGCAGGTGGCCGCCGACTTGCTCACCTGCTGGCTGGCGAGCGCCCTCGCCGGACGGCTTTTCGGCGGTCGCGCCGCGCTGGTGGTCTTGTGGCTGGCGGCGCTGTGTCCCTTCACGGCGAACTACGCTGCCACGCCGCTCACTGAAACCCTGGTGCTCACCACAATCGCTCTGGCGTTCTACGGCTTCGCCCGATGGCAGCAGGCGGGAGCGCGCTTCAATCGCTGGCTCTGGGTCACCTGCGCCGCGCTGGCTTATTCTCTTTTGCTGCGCCCCGAGCAGAGTCTGCTGGCCGTGGCAGTCGTTCCCGCCATGCTGTGGGCCGCGCTGGCTATGCCGGGGCGCCGCATGGGGGTGCTGCGCTCCACTGCGCCGGTATGGGTCGCAGCGCTCTGCGTCCTCTTGCCGCTGGTGCCGTGGACGGCTCGCAACTGGCATACCTTCGGCGTCTTCGAACCGCTGGCCCCGCGTTCCGCCAGCGATCCTGGCGACCCGCAATTCCACGGCTTCAACCGCTGGTACCGCACCTGGGCAATCGAGTTTGCCTCCACCGACTTGACCTACTGGAACTACGACGGCAACCGCATGGAGATCGCCAAATTGCCCGCGCGCGCATTTGCCCTGGGATGCCTCGCCCCCGGCAGCGTTGTCCCCGAATCTCTGCCGCTCTACGCTCCCACCGCCGCGCTGTTCGACGACTATAACCAGCAGACGGCCGCCTCGTGGCCCGTTGACGACCGCTTCGACCAGCTTGCCCGCCGGCGCATACGCGCCAGTCCCATCTGCTACTATGCCGCCCTGCCAATCGCGCGCGTACTCAACATGATGTTTCGCCCGCGCGTCGAGCTGATGCCCATCCCCGACACCTGGTGGAAGTCCCCAACTCCGCCGCGCCAGACTGCCTTCGCCGCCGCCTACGCCGCGCTGAACCTTGCCTACTTCCTGCTCGCCTTCGCGGGCCTGCTCGCGTGGCGCCGCCGCGGCTGGGCCGGCTTTGGCGCGCTTGCCGGAGCGATGGCGGCCGCCGTTGCCCTGCGCCTGCTGCTGCTGCTCACGCTGGACAACTCGGAGCCGCGCTACACGCTGGAGCTTTTCCCCGTGTTCCTGGTCTGGGCCGGAGCGCTCTTCGCTTCCCCATCCGCCAGGCCGGCTACTTGGGCTGGAATAGCAGCGGAGCAAAGTGGATGAGGTTGTCTTGCCAGACAATCCAGGAGTGGACGCCGGGCGTCTGCACGTAGGTGACCGGCATGTCCTTCGACTTCAGCCACTCGACCAGCCTGTGGTTGGGCTCGCTCAGGGAGTCTTCCGTGCCGCAGGAGACCCACAGCAGGCGCAGCTTCGCCGACTTGGGATTGATACCGGCCAGGTCGGGGTTGGTGGGAAGGCCCTGCGCGGCGGAACTGAGACCGATGACCCAGGCAAACTTGTCCGGATTCGTGAGGCCGATCGTCAGGCTCTCCTGGCCGCCCATCGACAGGCCGGCAATGGCTCGGTGCTCGCGGTCGCGCGCCACGTGGTAGGCGGCCTCGACCCGGGGCAGGACCTCAGTCAGCAGGGCCTGCTGGAAGCGCTTGTAGTGGTCCGCGGCCTTGGTCGGATCGCGGCGCGACTCGGTGGTCAGCACGTAGTTCAGATCGCCATAGCCAAGCGGCATCACCACCACCATCGGCTTGATCTTGCCCTGTGCCAGCAGATTGTCGAGGATGTAGTTGGCGCGGCCGACGGCGGTCCAGGTATACGGACCTTCATTGAATCCGTGCAGAAGATAAAGCACCGGATATGCCGCCTTTGCCTTCGCGTCGTAGCCCGGAGGAGTGTAAACGTAGTAGTCGCTCTGGTCGCCCGGCAGATTCAGAACCACAGACGAGGTGTAGAAGTGGTGGTGAAGCTCGCCGTGCGGAACGTCTGCAGGGTCCCAGAGCTGGGGCGACGGGCCCGGCACGGTAAGCAGATTCGTGACGTTCTGGAACTTGATGGCAACGTGCGGATTGGCCGGATCCACCCGCCATTCGCCGTCAACGTCGAAGTAGTAGTTGTAGATGGCCGGCGGAAGGGGCTGGGTGGTGACGGTCCACACCCCAGCAGCGTCCTTCTCCATGGCCATGGGCTTGGGCAGGTCGCGAATGTTGAGCATGACCTTCTTCGCGCCGGGATCCTTGTAGTAAAACGTGATGGTGCGGTCGGGATTGATCTCGGTGGACTGGAAGTTGATCGGCGGGGCCTGCCCGAAGACGAGAGCCGGAATCATCGCGAAGAGTATGGATGAGGCTGACGCGCAAGGTAGATTCATGCGCGCCAGTTTAGCCTACCGAGTTGGCCAGCGTCACCCGGACCTGGAGCGACCGCGCTCGTTGTCACCGCGCCGGAGCGCGCTGCAGTCGATGGCGGATAATGAGGGATGCCCTTTCGCTCAGGATTCGTATCCATCATCGGTCGCCCCAACGCGGGCAAATCCACGCTGCTGAATGCGCTGCTGGGTCAGAAGCTGGCAATCGTGACGCACAAGCCGCAAACTACGCGAACCCGCATCCACGGCGTGCTGGAGTTGCCGCTCAAGAAGAAGGCCGGCGGCGAGCCGGGCCATCCTGCGGCGCAGTTGGTGCTGGTGGATACGCCCGGCGTGCACAAACCCCAGACGCAGCTCGACCGGCGCATGATGCAGGAAGTGCAGGATGCACTGGAGTCGCGCGATGCCGTGCTGTTTCTCGTGGATGTCACCCACCGGCTGCCGCGGCCGGACACTGGAAGCGCGCAGCCGCCAGTCGATTCCGGCAAGCCCGCCGGTCCGAAGATCACGGGGCGCATGGCGATGAGCGCCGCCGAGGACGACTTCGCGCTCTCGCTGGTCAAGCGGCTCGACTGCCCGGTGATCCTGGTGCTGAACAAGATCGACGCGGTGCGCAAGCAGGAGCTGCTGCCGCTGATTGCCCACTGGAGCGCGCAGCACAGCTTCGCCGCCGTGGTGCCGATCTCGGCGCGCACACAGGAGGGCCTGGATACGCTGCTGGACAGGGTCGTCGCGGTGCTGCCGGAGGGGCAGCGCTATTTCCCGCGCGACCAGGTAACCGATCAGCCGGAACGGTTCCTGGTGGCCGAACTGATTCGCGAGAAGATCCTGCTGCTGACCGGCGAAGAGGTTCCCTACGCGACTGCGGTGGTCATCGAAAAGTTCGAAGAGCCGGCGTCCCTCAAGAAAATGAAGGACGGGCGCCTCCCCGTGACCAAGATCGCCGCCGCAATCTTCTGTGAACGCACCGGCCAGAAGGCGATCCTGATCGGCAAGCAGGGCGCGATGCTGAAGCAGATCGGAACCGCCGCACGCAAGGACATCGAGAGCCTGCTGGGCACGCGCGTCTTCCTTGAACTGTTCGTCAAGGTCCAGGAGGAGTGGCGCTCCAGCCGCGGCTTTGTGGAGGAGTTGGACTGGAGACGGCAACTGGAACATATCGCCACCAAGCAGCAACGCGAAGAATCGTAACCGTGAATTTCGACCGGCAGCAGGTCACACGGCGGCGTACGGTTCGACGCTGATCGGCTTTCTCGGGTCAATCAGCAGCCACATCAGCGCACCCATGCCCGCCAGCGCTGCCGCCACTACAAACGACATCTCCCAGCCAAAGTGCGCCGCAATCAGCGGAGTGAGCGATGCCGTGCACGCCCCGCCAATCTGGCCGCCCATATTCATGATCCCCGACACCACCCCGACATACTCGCCGCCGATGTCCGCCGTCACCGCCCAGTAGCCACTCTGCGCAACGTAGAGGACGCCGGCCCCGCAGGCCAGCACCACCGCCGCCAGGGCCGCGCTCTCCACCCGCGAACCCAGCACCAGCAGCAGCGCGGTCAGCGCCAGCGCGATCCCAGGCAGCAGACACCGGCCCTGGCGCAGGCCCTTGCGCGCCACAATCCAGTCGCTCACCACCCCACCCCCCAGGCAGCCCACCGTCATCGCCAGGAACGGCAGCATGGTGTATACCGCACTGGTCTTCAGATTCACCGCGCGCACCTGCGCCATGTAGATGTAGAACCACGAGATGAATAGCCACGCCACATAACCAAACGAAAAATAGCTTGCAGTAATGGCAAGCACCGCCTTGCTGCGGAAGATCTTCCCCCAGGGAATCTTGTGCTTTCCATAGCTCGCGGCATCGTCGTCGGCTGCCGCTTCGGTCACGCGCCGTTCGCGAAGGATCAGTGCCCGTTCCGCATCTCCTACCCACGGGTGTTGCTCGGGGGTGTCGCGCGAAGCCAGATACCACACCAGTCCCACTGCCGCGCACAGGCACGCGCTGAACCCGAACGACGCCCGCCAGCCATAGCGCAGGATGATCTCCTTCACCAGCGGCGGAGTCAGCCCCGACAGCCCCACTCCCGCGAAGATCAGCCCATTTGCCTTGCCGCGTTCTTGCACCGGAAACCAGCGCTCCACGAACTGGCTGGTGGCCGGAAACATCGTGGCCTCGCCCGCGCCCAGGGCAAAACGCACCCCCAGAAGGACCAGCAGCGCATCTACAATTCCGTGCGGAATCAGCGCTGTCAGCGAGATGAAGAACGCCCACCACGCGCCCAGCAGCGCCAGCGAACGCCGCGGGCCCAGCCGCCGCGCCAGCAGGCCCGCTGGGACCTGAAATCCTGCATAGCCGATCAGGAATGCGCTGGAGATCCACCCCAACCGGACATTGGTGATTGCAAATTCCTTGCAAATCTCAATCCCGGCCAGCGAAATGTTGGTGCGGTCCAGGTAGGCCGCCGCGGTGATGACGGTCAGCCAGAGCACCAGCGCGTAGCGAATCGGTACGCCTGTTTCCAGCCTCTTCGTTTCGCTTGGCGTCATTTTCGTCACGGCCCAGGCTTCGGGTCCGACCCGCGCACATGCACGTCCCATACCTTCGCCATGCGCGAGGTCCCGCCCGGGCCGGTGACGTTCAGGATAACCGTATAGACGCCTTCTTTGCCCGGCTTGTCTTTGTATTGGTGGATTGGGTTCTGTTCCGTGGATGTGGTCCCATCGCCAAAGTCCCATTTCCAGGAGGTGATTTCTCCCTGCGAAAGATCTTTGAATAGAACAATCCGCTCGACCGGGTCGGCAACCTTGAACGACCACTGCGCGTCGATCGCCTTGCGGAATTGCGGCTCCAGAGGCATCAGGCGAAACCCGACCAGGTCGGACGCGTTGCCGAAGAAGGTCTGCTTATGCGATAGGTTCCAGAACTTACGCTGGTTCGAGTTGGGATCGTGGTAGTCGATCACCGCAAACGACAGCCCGATTAGCTTGTTCTCCGTCAGCACGCTCTCCACCGCCCGTTCCGGCCCTTCGCACCCCGCGTAGTCAAATGGCGTGATCCAGAACTCCAGCGTGTAGTCGCCGGATTGGCCCGGCCTGAAGTTGTAGTGCTGCGCGTGGTTGGCGTAGGGAAGGTCTTTGGTGTACTGCGCGCATCCCCAGTCCATGGCCCAGTCCTTGCCCTCCGCCGGGGTGAATATATGGTAGTTCTGCGCCAGCGCACCCTGCTGCGCAAAGTACGCATCCGAACTGCTGATGCGCGGATCGAGCACGGACATCTGCCCCACCGCCGCGGGCGTCCACACGTCCCGGTGATACTCATCGATCAGCGGGCCGCCGGACAGGTCGCCGTCCACCACAACTTCGAAGATGTCGTTGTGCAGGTCGGGGCGCGAGAAGTCCCAGTAGCCCTTGTGCGCCTGGTACAGAAAATACAGCCGGTTCAAGCCTTTCACCCACCCCACTTTTACCTTCACGTCCAGATCTTTGGGATCGCGGTCGGTGCCATGCCCGCCCGGCGCTTCGGTGTCTTCCAGTTGGTCCATGCCGATGGCGTAACTATCCGGCACCATATTCCAGTCATCCGCGTTGCCGTCGATGCGCGGAATCATGTCGGCGGGAAACTGGAATATCTTGAACGTCACCCCCGGCCGCTCCAGCGCGCTGGCCGGAAAGATGATCATAAGCAGCAGACACAAAAGCAGCTTGAACCGGGACATCGAAATGCTCCTCATCCGGATGGTACGCTCGCTGCCAACATCAGCGATCGATTCGCTTGGTGACCTTGTCCAGCGCGGCGCGGTCGATGGGATAACCCAGCCCAGGCTCGGTGGGCGCCGGAACATATCCATCCGCGTCCGGCCGGAACTTATAGCTGTACTCGGGCCGGTCAGCGTACTCCGGCGGGAAAGGCATCTCAAACCACCAGGAGTTGGGCAGCGCAAGCTCCACATGGAAGTGCAGCGCCATGTCCGGAACATTGCCCCAGTTGTGCGGTGTGCACTCCAGCCCATGCGCATCGGCCAGCAGGCCTACGCGCATCGCACCGGAGATCCCGCCCACGTTGTCCGCGATCAGCCGCACCACATCCAGCGCATCGTGCTTGATGTAGTCGGCGAAGTCCGCGATCGAATAGATGAACTCACCCACGTGGATCGGCAGGTTCAACGCCGCGCACAACTCGATCAGTCCTTCCTGGTCCGTGGTGCGAATGGGATCCTCGAACCACGCATAATTCAGGTCGTCCAGCAGCCGGCCGACTGTCATCGCCTCGGAGCGGTTATAGCGCTGCACCGGATCGTGCATCAGGACAAACTCATCGCCCACGGCCTTGCGGACCTCCCGAATCTCCTCCATGTGCCCGATATAGCTGGGAATCGCCGGACCGGTGGCGTGCTGTCCATTGCCCGGATGAATCTTGTACGCGCGGAATCCCTGGGCCTTCGCCTTCGTCACGTCCGGCACATAGTCTTCGATGGTCGGCAGGTGTTGTGAGCTGGCGTAGGCCATCAGGCGGTCCTTGGTCGGCATGCCGCCGGACAGGATCTTGTAGATGGGGCGATTGACGGCCTTGCCCAGAATGTCCCACATGCAGACGTCAGCCGCTGCGGTGTAGTAATTCGGCCACGTGCCGCCGCCGCGCGTGGAGAGCCCCGATCCCTGAATCTGCGGCCCCTCAAACGCCGAATGCGACCCGGGGTTGCCGGAACCCGCGCCAAATCCCGATGCCACGAATCCACCTCCCGCTGCTCCTGTACGAGTTCCACCACCGCCACCCGCTCCCCCGGCACGGCGGGCAGGCGCGCCGTCGAATCCGCCCGGGCCCTTCATGCCCGTGGTCGAGGTCAGCGTTGGCAGGATGTCCATGATGTTCTTCCCGACCAGCGCCGGTTTGGCCCATTCCAGCCAGCCCGGTGTCGCGTTGCGATCGCCAATGGTGTAGTTGCCCTCAATGCCGCTGTTGGTCACGATGGAAAGCAGCTCGCCGCTCTCCGGGCTATTCAGCTTGTGGACTTGGCTGATGTCCGTAACGTAGACCTTCACCTCCTTGATGGTCAGATCGGGAAGGTCGCCCGGCTTGACGCCCACTGACTGGGCCGCGGCGGCGATGGGATTGGCGACAGCGGACAGGCCGGCTGCGGCAAATCCAGCAGAAGCACCAAGAAAACTGCGGCGCGATACATTCTCTTTCACGTCATCTTCTCCTTACGATCAATGCCGGGCCACGGTCAATCTTTCAACCGCGCTCAGGGTTATTTCTGCCTTGTGGGGTCTCCAGACGATGGTCCGGGCGCGTCCGGCAACGCGAACGACAGGATGTTGGCCCCGGACGCAATTGCGACGTACTGTTTGCCCTCCACTGCGTAGGTCATCGGCGAAGCCCTGAACCATGCACACCAATCGGGACGCTTCCTCAGGCCCACAACCGCTCCACACTCTCGCATAGCAGGAAGTCGCACGCCTATCCGCGCAGGTAAGGCTTCAGGTAGGCATTCAGCGCATCGCGGACATTCTTCTTGTCGGCATCCGTCAGAGATCCCCCGCCACGGGCTCCGCCGCCGCCCGTGCCCACGCCGGGCATTGGCCGCGACTTGGTGGTTTCCTTGAAGATGCCGCGCGCCACCATCACGTAGGCGTCCGCGCCGCTGATGGTCGAGAACGCCTGAATCCGCCCAAACATATCGTAGGATTCGTGAATCTTGCCGGCTGCATACAACTCCCAGGCCTGCTGGAACAGGTCCGCCATGCCCACCGTCGGGCAGAAGCCGGTAAAGCCCAGCCGCATCTCGTCCATCATCTGCCGAACACCCTTGCCCGCAAACACAGCCAGCTTGCCGCCGGTCTTCTCGCGCAGTTCGGTCACGCGCGCCAGCGGGTCGCCGGCCTCATCCTTCACCACTTTCACCGTGGGAATCGACTTGAACATCTCCACCACCAGGTCGACCGACATATCGCCGATCGTCTGCACGAACAGGGGCAGGTCGGTGGCGCTGCCGATGGCCTTGTAGTACTCCAGTAAGGCCGCGTCGTCGCCCTTTTCCGGGGGCAGCGAGCAGATGGCGTCGGCGCCGCTCTTGGCCGCATGCTTGGCGAAGGCAACTGCCCCGGCAAGGTCGTCGTTCTGGGTCTGCACGCCAATCACAATCGCGGTCTTGCCGCCTTTGCCGGCCGCGATCATTTGCTCGGCGCCCGCAAATCGCTCGTCCGCAGTCAGAGTCGTCCAGCCGCTGGCAATCTGCGGCCAGATGATCCCGGGGACGCCCCCGCGATTGCAGAACGCCACCTCGGCGCCCAGGCAGTCCAGGTCGAGCTTGTTGTCCGGGGTAAACGGACTGGAGGCAATGGGGAAGAGTCCGCGCAGCGGCTTGGCAGACGTACCCTCGAAACCAGCAGCCAGGCCGAACCGCGAAAGCGCCGCTCCCGCCGCCGCCGATCCCAGCGCCTTCAGGACGGTTCTCCGGTCTAACTCCTGCGTGAGAAACCCCATGGTTCTCCCCTGTTGTTTCCGCTGTCGCTGGCTGCGTACCTTGATACATCTCCGTCACTTCAGGTGTCAATCAACCCTGCGCAGCTGTCTCAGTCCGACGGGGATAATCGAACTTGCTCAAAACATTGAAGGCAGTTCGATAGGTGGCGTTCGGTCTGCGATATGTTGTCTGGCAGACCGACATAATCCAGGCTCGCTCAAGTCCTCGGGTAATGGACTGCCGGGAACGACTCGAAGCCAGGCTTTGCGAAGAGATATCCCTGAAACAGGCGTATCCCCTGGCTGGCCAGCCACGCATACTCATCTTCGGTCTCAATCCCCTCGGCGACGATGTCGATCCCGAGATCGGAACAGATCTGGCTGATCGCCCGGACAATGGCCTGGCGTGGGCCGTGGCGCTCTATTCCGGTGATGAGTTTCATGTCCAGCTTTACCTGGTCGGGTTGGAACTCCGCAAGCAGGTTGAGCCCGGAATACCCCGCACCAAAATCATCGATTGCCACCTTCAGTCCAATGCCGCGGTACTCGTTGATCAATCGGCTGAACTGTGAATGGTCCTCGATGATCTCACCTTCAACCACCTCAATGACGATGCGCTTGATAGGCAAGTTGGCCCTCTCTGCAGCCTCCAGCGAGCTCACAATCGACGTCGGCGACGCTTCGAGACTCCGTGGCAGAAAATTGAGGTTCAGGTGACAACTGATTCCCAACCGCATGGCAAGGTTAATCGCATGTGCACGCGCCTTCTGGTCGAATGCAAACAGCCTCTCCGTTGGTACCTGGCGCAATACGTGAGGTGCCGACTCATTGCCAACGCCGCGGATCAGCGCCTCGTAGGAGAAGACTTCGCGCGCGTTCGCATCAACGATAGGCTGAAATGCGAAGCTGAAATCCGGATCCGGGGCGTCCTGCGACTCGTTGCTCAGGCTGCACTCCACCTTGCACCCAAGTGCTTCGGCCGCCAACGGCCCTCAGCGAACGCCGCCAGAAGCTTCTTCGCGCGGCCGGAGTCAAGCTCCGTGAAGCAGGAACCCCCTCTGAAAAAGTCGTTCAGTCCGGGGATCTTTCTTAGCTTCTCCGGAGAGACGCTGGCGAAACCCATCGTCCAATCCGCGAAGGCCCGCTCCGCGATCGGCTCTCGGATAATGATCGTCAAGTGGGAATGGCGCTTATCCGCGCGAAGCTTGGTCAGTAGCCGATCAATTGCCTCAGGCTCACCTTCAAGCACCTGAAAGAAACTGCTGTCCGCATCGGAGTGCAACAGTATGCCGGTCAGCCCGGTAAGTTCATTCGCGGCCGTTGCCTTTTCAAGCAGTTCGGTCAATTGAGGCGCCCCAAACTCCGCGGTTGCAACGCTTGCGTAGATCAGGTGTTCCAACGCCTTTGGCATTTTCAATTTCTTCCTCGCTGACTGCGCGCAGTCGGCTGGAAACTAGCCTGCGCCACTAGTTCATCGGCCAAACGGTTAGTCTTCTTTAGCGACCTTGAGCAAAAAAGTGCCGAAATCGAAGTGGCTTTGAGGTGATCGCAGCAACAACGATTCGTCCACCACGGTGAGCTTCCCTGAAAACGTTTCCGGTAACCTCATCTGTCCCGGGCTTCCAAACTGAGACACTGCGGCCCCGGTCTTCTGCTTGACACGCCACGTATAATTAAAGAAGAGTCAGAACAGAATCCACCGGCCTCAGGATTGTGTCTCTCTCGATTTGGGGCGGGGAAATTGACAATACATAAGTCCAATGAAAAGAGCTACTTATATCTAAGTCGTTTACTTTCTGGATCATAGTGTCTAAGTCTTTTAATTTCTAGATTATGCAGAGATCGATAGGGGGTGGGGGTGCCACCAATCACCCCCGCGACCGGCCCGGAGGAACGACGAGGGATTATGCTGGACGGCAACCTGCGCACCAGAAGGAATATCGCTTTGAGACCAGTTTCCACCGTTACCGGAACCCTCGCCGCAACCGCCGCTGTCGCCCAGGCTCCAAGCGGGCCGCCGATAGCCGATTGCGCGATTACCTTCGGAGGGTGTCAATGAACCGTAGATCGTTTCTTCTTTCCGCCGGCGGCGTGATGGCCCATCCGCTGCTGAACTCTCTTGCGCCCACGCCATCGAGCCTGCTCTATGCAGCCCAGCAAAGTGCTGCAAAGAAAGCCGCCGCCGCCTCCGCGAAAGCCCCTCAAGCCAGGGCGGACCACTCGCTCGCCATCCAACCCTGCACCCTGGAAATCTCGCCGGGTGTCAATATCAGGACGCTGGCCTACAACGGCCAGGTCCCGGGCCCGATCCTGCGCCTGCGCCAGGGAGTGCCGGTGACGATCGACGTGGCCAACCACACCGACCGCGAAGACATCGTCCATTGGCACGGGTTGACCACCGACTCGCACAACGACGGCGCCATGGAGGAAGGCTCGCCCATGATTCCCGCCGGCGGAAGCTTGCGCTACACTCTCGCCGCGCCGAACCCCCCGGGAACGCGCTGGTACCACACCCACACCAGCGCGGGCTCAAACCTGTCGATTGGCACCTACACCGGCCAGTTCGGCTTCCTGCTGGTTGAAGGCCCCGGCGATCCCGGCCACTACGACCAGGAGGTGTTTCTGGCCATCCATCATTGGCAGCCGTCCTTCGTTCCCATGGTGGAGACGATGCAGGCCGAATCCGCCAATCATCCGGCGACCCCCGGCTCCGACGTGGGCTACCAGTACGCCACCATCAATGCCCACCGCCTGGGCGCGGGCGAACCGATCCGCGTCAAGCAGGGGCAGCGGGTCCTGATGCGCCTGCTGAATGCCAGCGCTACGGAGAATGTGTTGCTCGCGCTGCCCGGTCATACCTTCCGCGTCATCGCCCTGGACGGCAATCCGGTGCCCAATCCCAAGGAAGTCGAGGTCGTCCAGGTGGCGGTTGCGGAGCGCGTCGACGCCATCGTCGAGATGAAGTCGCCGGGCGTGTGGACGCTGGGCTCGACGCTGGAAAAGGGCCGCCAGATGGGCCTCGGCATTGTGGTGGAGTACGCAGGCAAATCCGGCCCGCCCGTGTGGAAGGACCCGCCGAGCGCCGCCTGGGACTATACCCAGTTCGCCATCGCCAAGCCCCTGGCCGACCCCGACGAAACCTTGCCGCTGGCCCTGATGGATATGGGTCCGCAGAAGGACGCCAAGTTCGACACCTGGGCGATCAACGGGCAGTCGTGGCCCAATATCGATCCCCTGAAGGTGACGCGCGGAAAACGCTACCGCCTGCTGTTCCAAAATACTTCCAACGACCAGCATCCCATGCATCTGCACCGGCACACCTTTGAGGTGGCCAGCATCGGCGACAAGAACATCAGCGGGCTCAGGAAGGACGTCATCAACGTGATGCCGCTGGAGACGGTGGGCGTGGACTTTGTGGCCGACAATCCGGGCGACACCCTGTTGCACTGCCATATGCAACTGCACATGGATTTCGGCTTCATGCAACTCATCAAGTACACCACCTAGGTCAAATGTCGAGGAGATTATCCCCTTGACGCAGGGTGTGGGTTAGGCGGAGGGTTTTCCCATGCTGGAATGGCTGTTCGGATGGGAAGTGTCGAGCGTTGTGGTGGTCGCATTGGCCGGGTTTGCATTTGCGGTGCTGGCGATGAATGACTTCAAGATCGCCAAATGCCTCTTCCTCCTTGCGGCAGCCGACGCGGTCGGAGGGGTGGCTATGTGGAGCACAAAGAATGGTTGGACGATGGGACGCTCTGTTGCAGTGGCGTTCGTCGCGACGGGAATGATAGGGGTGTTGACCGCGCTGGCTTTTAGATACGTGGACGGGAAACAGAAAGGTGACGCAAAGGACGGTCAACTCAAGATTAGCGGCACCGTCACTATAGAGAATGGCGCAGATAAGGTGATACCAGCACCAGCTACTCAGGCTCCGCCACCACCTCCGCATCACCATGTAGCGGTTGCTACACCAAAGCCCTCCGGGCCGGACGTTAGCGCGAAATTGGTGTATCCAGAGCAGCCTGCGCTTCTACTCCAAAATAAATCGGATACTACTGCTAGAGGGGCCGCTGCCCTTATGCAGACATGGAACCTCGATAGACCCAAAGATAAGAGCATTCTCAATATTCCGTTCTCTACTGAGCCGAACGGATTCATCAAGAATGGAGCCTACATGGTTCCGATCAGTTTGATGGGACGACCCGATGTTATGAGCCAAGTAAATCCCGGTGATCGCATCGTCGGATGGATGACTGTTACATGTCCGGATTGCGTACGGGTCCGCGCCTACTGGTTCTACTTTGTGGTCGGGAAAGGCGGGTGGTATGCAGAGTGCCAGGATGGCCAGTATCCGGGCATGAACTCTATCGCTAAGAACTGGGATGTGTTTGCGAAAAATGGAGAGGCAGCCTTGGATGGGACCGTGCCGAAAGACAGCCGCGTAGCCATTACCGATCAAGTTCCATGAACAATATCAAGCCGCAATCAGGTTCTTGTATTCCAGCACTGGAGCCTCAATAAACTTCTGCATCGTATCGCGAAATAGATATGGATTAGTCCAATGGTTCATGTCGGGACGGCCTGGAGTCTAAGTTACCGGCGACGGATTGAAGAGCGCGAAATCGTTGTGCAGCCCCCAGTGGTCCGCCCAGGTCTCCTTGCGGCCGCTGGCAACGTCCAGCACCATCTGGAAGATCTGCATCCCCACCTGCTCGATGCTGGCCTCGCCGGTAGCGATGGTTCCCGCGTCGATGTCGATCAGGTCGCGCCAGCGCTTGGCCAGCGAGGACCGCGACGCGACCTTGATCACCGGAACCATGGCCAGTCCGTAGGGCGTGCCGCGGCCGGTGGTAAAGACGTGCACATTCATGGCCGCGGCCAGTTGCAGCGTTCCGCAAATGAAGTCGCTGGCCGGCGTCGCAGCGAAGATCAATCCCTTCGCGGTCACGCGCTCCCCCGGACCGGAGACGCCCGCAATCGCGCTGGTGCCCGCTTTCGCAATGGACCCCAGCGCCTTCTCCACGATGTTGGTCAGACCGCCGCGTTTGTTGCCTGGGCTGGGGTTGGCGCTGCGGTCCACGCCGCCGCGTTCCAGGTATGCGTCGAACCAGGCCATCTCGCGGACCAGGTCGCGGGCCACCTGCTCGTCCGCGGCACGCGCCGTCAGCAGATGGATGGCGTCGCGAACCTCGGTGACTTCAGAGAACATCACCGTCGCGCCTGCTCGAACCAGCAGGTCCGAGGCGTAGCCTACCGCGGGATTCGCCGTGACACCGGAAAACGCATCGCTGCCGCCGCATTGCAGGCCCACCACCAGGTCGGACGCAGGCCGGGTTACGCGTCGCCGCGCGTTCAGCTGCACCAGGCGCTTCTCCGCCAACTCCATAATCGCCGCCACCATGTCGCCGAAGCTCTGGTGCTGCTCGTCCTGCAAGCGCACGATGTAGGGAGCGGACGCGAGAATGGGAAGTGTGCTGGAAGGCAGCAGCCGCACCGGCTGCAGCTTTTCGCAGCCCAGGCTCACCACCATGGGCGCGCCCCCCAGGTTCGGATTCAGGCTCAGGTTGTGCAGTGTTCGGATGGGAATCTCGGCGCCGGGCGCGTCGATGGCAACGCCGCAGCCGTAGTTGTGGGTCAGCGCGATGACGTCGTCGACGTTGGCATAGCGCGGCAGCAATTCCGACTTGATGCGCCGGACCGCGAAATCGACCGTTGCCGCAACGCACTGGACGGTGGTGGTGATGCCCAGAATGTTTTTCGTGCCCACCGATCCGTCATCGTTCAGAAAACCCTCGAAGGTGTAGCCCTCAAGCGGCGGCATGGGCAGCGGCGACGCAGTTGCCAGCGGCAGACTTTCGAGCGATGGAACCACGGGGAGAAGCATCCGGTCCTCGTGCACCCAACTGCCCCGCGCAATATCGCCTTTCGCATATCCGATGACGGAGCCGTAGCGCAAAATGGGCGCGCCGGCCCGGATATCCACCAGCGCAACCTTGTGCGCTTCCGGAACATCTTCGATCAGCGTCAGCCCCGAATCGAAGCGCGTGCCCGCCGGCAGGCCGCCCTCGTTGACGAGGATCGCCACGGTGTCCAGCGGGTGGACCTGCACATAAAGCGGACGTAACTTCTTTTCCGTGGACATCAACCCTTCCCCATGCGGCTGTTGCAAGCGCGCCGCGGCTTACGGATGCTCAATCTTTCCCTCGACCAGCCGCCACAAATGGAGCGGGTTCGCGTCGTTAAGCGATTCCGGCAGCAATGCCGCCGGAAAATCCTGGTAGCACACCGGCCGCAGAAATCGCTCGATGGACATTGCGCCGACGGAGGTCACGCGGCTGTCGGAAGTCGCGGGCGATGGG
>Ga0224555_1002373_pt1 | contig 22354 bp, 16 predicted proteins | sample 714S23034metaG_FD_180687 | JGI IMG/M metagenome (GOLD analysis project Ga0224555, IMG submission 180687) | Peat soil microbial communities from Stordalen Mire, Sweden - 717 S2 30-34 | ecosystem: Environmental > Terrestrial > Soil > Wetlands > Peat | place: Sweden: Norrbotten County, Stordalen...
TCCGCACGTCGAGCAAAACAAGGTCAGGCGGGTTGGTCAGGCACTCGGCAAGACCCTTCACCGGGTCTACAAAGACTTGCACGGCGGCGCCCGGCAGGCGCAGCATCCGCTGGATGTTCTCCCCCAGCGCGGCTTCGTCGTCGATCACAACAATGCGGCTCACTCGGTCGTCCCTCCGGCAAACCAGTGGTAGGGCTGGCCGCGAGTAAATCGTGCCGGGGGCAGCTCGATTACGAAGCTCGCCCCGCCACCATCTCTCATCTCGTACCGAACGCGGCCATCATACATATCAAGCAGGCTTGCGGCCAGAAACAATCCCAGACCCAGCCTCTCTCGCCCCGTGCTACTTGATATGAACGGCTCGAAGAGATGTTGCCGGATGTTCTCCGGAACACCTGGGCCGTTGTCTTCAATCCGTGCCACTACTCTGGCGCCGGCCGTGCGATACGGCTCAAGGCGCATCCAGATCATGCTTTCGTCTCGCCCTTTCAATGCTTGCAGGGCGTTGGTCAACAGGCCGCGAACCGCTTCGCCAATGACGTGCTCGGGCACGTCCACCCGTGGCGCTTCCCCGATCTCCTCCATCAGCGTCACTCCCTGGCTTTTTGCCGCGGGCCGCAACGCTGCCATTGCATCTTCCAAGGCCTTCTGCGGAGCCGATGCCTCATAGACTTCTCCGGCACGCTCGCGCCGCAGCGCCTGCAGCAGCGTGCCGGCGATGTTGCCCATGTAGCGCGTCTCTTTGAGCATCTGCTCGAGATCCGCACACAGCGCGGTATCGTGCTTGCGTTCGTCCAGCAGAACTTCGATGCGCCCCGCCACGATTGCAAGCGGATTGTTGAACTCGTGCATGAACCCGGCAGTGAACTGGCCCAGCAGAGTAAGTTGGTGGCTCAGCCGCGCCTGCCGGTCTGCAGCCTGCAACTCCTCGCGCAAACGCGACGTGCGGTAGCGGACCGTATCCAATTGCAGCTTCAGTTGCGCGGCGGCCTCCTCGCTCTTCGCCGCGCAGGCAATCAGCCGGCGTCGTTGTTTGAACATAAAAAAAAGCGCGGGAAGAGGCGCTGCGAGAATGGCAAGGATGGTAACCGCGGTCCTGAACGCCGCCGAAACGTGGAGAACCCAAAAGGCAGTGCCGAGCACGGGCAGAACCCAGGCCCCACTGAGCGAGAGCAGAACGAGGTCTCGCACAGGCGCGGGATTAGAGCCACCGAATTGCGTTGGTACTTCTACCATATCGCTCAAGTGTAGTTCTTCAGGCGGGTCGAGCCGCAATTGGCAGTCTTCGCTTGTTCGATTCTCTTTTCATTGGCATTCGCACCCATGGACCTTAAAGACATAGCAGCGGGCTAGAAAGTAATCTCCTGGCCGAAGGAAAGCGTGGACCTCTCATAGCTGTTACCACTACACCGCAAAAGCCATGATTGAAATCTATGCGCGCGATGGAGCCTGCACTGGTAACACGGTGGGCTTCTTTTGAGGATAGGTATTGCTAAACGCCCCAGCGTCGGGGAGTCCTCCGCGACTCTCCCCCGAGAGCAGATCGCGAGATCCCAGCCGCCATGCCGACTTGCGAGGAACGATTCCAGAAATGTACGTTACCGACAGAACACGAATGGGCTATGGATGAGGGAGAGCAATAGAATTATGTGAGCGGAGTTAACATGGCTAATCCTATCAATGCGCTGAAACAAATGTCGATACCTCCAACCGATGAGGCATTGTTCAACATCTGGCTCTAGTTAGACGATGCAATTGAATTCCTGAAAGAGAACATACGCCATGATCAGTTTGTCCCTTACGCGAATCTCCCCAATGTCTTCATACACGCGATGCTTGTTCCGACTGAGTACGTCACGCCGCCGAATATTGATGATCTCATGTTGTGGAATTGCAATGCCTGCTCGTGTTGGGGCGTAGACATTTCGTATCACCCGACGCCTTCTGTTGATATATCGCCGCCTCTTGACGGCGATAGTAGCGAAACCCTCTCGAAAGGGGAGCAGCTAATTTTCGCGCGCGAGTTTGAAGGGCGCGTCGGAGACAAACGTTACTTCGAAATGCTCCAGAAGTTTCTACATATTTCTGATCTTCACTATCTCGCAGAGAGGAATGCCTATTGCCGCCTCGATCGCCATGGGGACGTTGATGATGTCATTCGCATAATCGAGATACCAGTGGAGGCTGGCCAAATGTTCGGCGGCACAATCGTGGCCGTCACGCGAGAGGTTTTAGATCGCTACGCGACACTCACCGGCTCTACGATCGTGCGCACTTTCGACTTCACTCGGGTTTGTTTGTCGCGGTTTGGTGGCTGGAGAGACAGCCATGACGCAGCCGTTACTCAAATGGGCGATCTATTCTTTCGCACCCATATCGAAACGGGATATGCCAGCTATATACGCGGATGTCAGGTCATACCCTCCCAAGCCTCCAAAGAAGAAATCATGGAGGAGTTTCGTCCCGGCTCCGGGAGAAATGAACAATATGCCTCGTTCATCGCCCATGACTGGAAGATCGTAGACGCCAGGATTGCGCATGCGATACATGCGGCAATCGTCTTCCATGAGATTGTCCGCAGCCACGCAGGGGACGTCAGTTCTAATCGGAAGCTCGTCATTGCCTTCAACTTTCCACTACATATGGCGACAGGGGATTTAATCCTGTCGGGAAGGCCGTCACTTTGCGGCAAAGGGCTTGCCGCGCACCCCAGTGTAGACGGCGTCGAAGACGCTCAGTCCATGGATATTCGCCACGCCGCCAACGGTGACCGGATCGCCGATGGATAGAACCTTGCTCTCCGCGTTGGCGAACTCCGGCCACTGGGGAAGGCCGTGGCCGTTCGGATTGCCCGACTTCGCGAAGTTGGCCCAGTAGCTGGACATCTCCTCGGCCACTCTACGATCTGCTGCGGTCCAGTGCCACGGCTCCTGGTCCAGATGGTCGAAGACATACCAGAGCTCGGCGAAGTGGCTCGCGCCCCAACCCGCATACACGGAATCGGCGGGGAACGGTGGCTGTTGGCGAAACGAGTAGTAGTAGACGCTACTCTTCCCGGTTCCGACTTGCAACCTCGCCCACGCCCACATGTCCCAGCCGAAGCGCAGGTCGCGCTCTAGGCTGAGTTGCGCCTGCCGCGACTCTTCGTCGGTGGCATGGGGATAGGCTGCGAGCAGCGCAGGGGGAAGCTGGCCAACGCTGTGCTCAATGTCGCTAGCGAACGTCGCGGCCGTCACATGGCTGACATCCGTCAGGGCACGCGCCTCCTCGGTGTTCGAACCGATCAGTAGCGGAACATCGTTCTGCTGCCCCGACGAGAACGCTTCATACGGTGAAACGGGAAGCACATACGGTTCGATCACCGGGTGAACAATGCCGCCGGCGTTACCGATGAGCTGACTTGCTGGCAGTTGTCGTAGTTGCTGCAGCGATGTCGCCCCCAGCGAAGCCGCGTACTTCACCCCATCCTGTTCTGCATTGGCGAGTAAGTACTTCGGTGCGAGTTGGAGTGGCTCAAACAGACCGCCGCTCTCTCCGATGGCGCGCTGAAATAATCCTTTCGCACGCGGCGAAGCCATGAGGATGCTGACCGATATCGATCCGGAGGATTGACCGGCAATCGTTACATTTTTCGAGTCGCCTCCAAAGGCAGCAATATTTCGCTGAACCCATTCGAGTGCGGCGATCTGATCCATCAAGCCGTAGTTGCCCGACGAGTGGTGTGGCGACTCACGCGTTAACTCCGGATACGCAAGAAAGCCGAGTGGGCCAAGTCGGTACGCGATGGTGACAACGATCAAGCCTTTGTGCGCCAGCCGGTCACCCCAGTACAAAGGCATTGAGGACGAGCCATTGATGTAACCACCGCCGTAAATCCAGACAATCACCGGCAGATGCTCCCGCGCGCTCTTGGCCGGTGTCCAGATGTTGAGGTAGAGACAATCCTCACTCACCGCAGGCGGTGTCTCGCCCGGCATGGACACACCCTCTTGCATACACGCCGGTGCAAACGCATTCGCCTTACGTGTGCTTTTCCAGGGTGTGACAGGTGCCGGAGCGCGCCAGCGCAGGTCGCCGATCGGAGGCGCAGCGAATGGAACACCGTTGTAGATATTCAATCCGTCTTCGTGCACGCCGGATATCGCTCCGGATTCCGTCGAAGTTGTAGGGTGTTGTGCCAGCGTGACAGCGCATGTCGCTGGAATAAGGAAAAGAAGCACGGCTCTATTGAAGAAATTGGAGTAGGACGTTGACATAGAACCTCCTGGTCGTCAGATACCTCCGGCAATTGTCCTGTCGGGGGTTATCTTCGCAGACTGACCGGGGAGCGAAGAGGCTAAACGCTGCAAGGATGCAGGGGCGAGGATTCGGATAAGTCGAATCATCTGCTGTCCTGCAATACGACTTGCACAATGGCTTTGTTCCCTGCTTACGCTGGTGCTGCCGACAGGTGCGGACCTTGGCTGAGGAGGCATCATCGGAGACGAATCGCCAATCCTGGCCCGAGGAACCAAAGCTTAAGAATCCGCTACATCTGCGGCGTCGTTCAAATCGCATGGTGTCGCGAGGCATTTCGTTTCTCGCTTGACGTGAAATCGCCGAAGCACGTTTCTAGAGCGGTAAGCGCAGGAAATGTGCTTCGGCGTGGAAATTCTCCACCCGTGATTCCCCACCCGTGATTGGCCAGTTTTACACGTATTTCGGCGTATTTTGACGGGCCCCTACGTCGTGTAAGTAGTTGTAAGTATTGTTTATTAACGCCCTGAAAAGGCCGGCGTCGGCGGTTCAATCCCGTCTCTGGCCACCACATTCTAATTTAGTTAGCTGAAAATTAGAGAAATAGGCTCACCCTGATTACTCCGTGATCCCATGGGTCGCCTCAGAGGCGGCGACATAAAGCGCTCGTTGAGCTGTCAGACGATCATCCCTTCCACATGGCTGTAAAGCCCAAGCGTGGTTGTTACGTTAGAGTGTCGTAGCGTCTTCTGCACCACCGTTGGGTTCTCACCCTGGCTGACCAAGAATAAAGCCAAGCTGTGGCGCAGGGCATGAAAACCGAATCTCGTTTTCTCGCCTTTTCGCAATACCCCCAACTCAAGTGCAATGGGCCGGAGATAATCCGCGACCAACATTTTGCCAACGCAGGGTTGCTTGCCCTTTTTGCGGAAGCTCGGAAATACCCAGTCTGTGTCTTGGGAATATGGACTCTCCTACCGCCAACCCTGCAAACGAGCCACAAGCTCTGGGCCACACGGAACCGTACCCTTTGACGTTTCCGTTTTTGGCTTCCCGATCTTTCCACCAGTCCAGCTGCGCCGAATCCGAATGACCTGAGCTGTGAATTCGATATCCCCCATTGCAGACCCAAGCACTCCGAGATTCTGAGTCCGGTTGAAGCGGCCAGCATGGTCAGCGTAGATTCTGCCAACGGCAATTTAGACCAAATCGCAAGAGCTTGTGGTGGGCTGATGATTATGCTCTCGTAATTGGACTTGGTGGAACAACGACCTCCCACTCCTCTGCCCTTTTTGTGCGTGATCGGATTATGCTCGGCACCAACAGGGATCAACTTGTGTCGTTATGCATGGGCATACACCAACGACATAATTGCTTTCAGGCGGGCACAAGTTTGATTCGCCAATCCCTCTTTGCGCAGGCTCAAGAGCCAGTTCTCAATGTCCAAGGTTGTGATTGACAGAGCCGGTTTCTTGCCCCACCGGGGAACAATTCGTTTCGACAGATTGCGCTTGTAGTTGCTAACTGTGGTGTGAGACCTCGGAATCATTACTTTCGATTGGTCGCCAAGCTCGTACCGCACATAATGAGCGGCGATGTCGGCAAACCTGATGGGACGACCTCTGAAATCGCAGTCTTGCTTGAACGCGATGGCAACGTTATGGTGATGAACAGCGCTGGAACCTCGCGGACCGTGAAGGTGGGCGCCAACCCCATTGCCGATCGTATCCCTGAACGAGAAGACACTGGTCGTCCGTACCATCCCCATGGGGCAAATTCCGTGTGCCCTGGCGGTGAATCCAGCCACGCAAAGGCTCTATGCCGTTAACTACGGCGACGAGACGCTGAGCGTGATCGACCTTCGCTCGCAGCGGGCGATTGCCACGCTCCCCGTAGGCCACCACCCGCAGGCAGTGGCGGTGGATCCAATTCGTAACGTCATCTATGTCGCGAACGTGCACGGTAACAGCGTCACGGCCATCGACGGCCGGAACAACCGGGCGATTGGCGCCTTCGCCGCCGGTGAAGACCCATACGCCGTGGCCGTAGACGCGAAAACGGGACAGGTATTCATCGCAAACTACGGAATTCCTGCTCTCATCCAAGTGAAAATGGCACGCCGTGCCGCGGACGTGACGCAGTGAGGGATCAGCCAGGGCAAGCGCTCTTCGGCCCTAAGGAGTCTCTGATTAAGTTCAAATGGATGCACCCAGCATTCCATCGGAGACTAAACGCGCACGTTATTTCGTGGCACATAGGGCACGACCAAAAGTCATGCCCTTTCAAAACATCGTTCAGATGTAGCGCTAATGTGGCTGGCTAATTGCGTAGAGATACCACGTGGCATGGGGCAGCCACTCCTCGGTCCATCGCCAGTCTTCGTCCTTGCCGGTAACTGCAAATCCTTGATTGAAGGCGATGCCGTCTTCGTTATCCAGGGCCGACGTGATGCCGTTCAGGATGGCCCCCGGTGCATTCGTAAACTTATATGACTTAAAGAACATGTACGCGGCATTGTTGTGTCCGCTCCCCATCAGCATGCTGGTGTCGAAGGGATTGCGGCCGAGGATCCAGTGCAACTGGTTCCACGCGTAGTTGCGCAGCTCCGCCTGAAATCGCGGCTGATCGGGGAAAAATGGAACTGCAAGGCGCGCCGCCGCGGCCAGCGATCCCAGCCGGGCGTTCTCTCCCTGCCACCAGGGCGCGGCCTCGGTGTCATGCGGAAAGAAGAATGCCGTGCGCAGCTTTCCATCCTTGGTGCGCACAAGTTGACGCGCGTAGCCGAAGGGATTGTTGACTTCCGCCGTAGCCGCAAGTTCGAAGCGCAGCGAGCGCTTCACAGTTTGCAATGCCTTTCCACGATCGTCAGGCGAGGCGATGAGTGCGTATTGCAGCAGGCTGATGACGGGCAGTCCAGCATCTGACGGATGGAAGAAAGGACGCGTGCCTGCATCGGCGCGCCAGTAGTCACGCCATGCGCCTGAAGTTGCCAAGCGCGCCATCAGGCTCTGCGCGCGAAGAGCAGCCGACGTGCGGTATGTCTCCTCGTGGCTGGCCTTGTACAGTTCGGTTGCGGCCATCAGCGCACAGTAATCGTCAAGGATGTTCTCGACTCCGTCATTCAGCAATTCGCGGTTGTGGCGATCCAGAAAATTAAACGCTTCTTCGGCCGCCTGCAAATAGCGCGCGCGCGGGAAATCGCCATTCGCCGGCATGGTGCTTGCCAGCGCCAGCGCCGCAATCGCCATCCCGCCGCCGGAGCGGAAGCTGGCTTCGTACGCGTGTGGTCCATCCGCTACGACAATCGACTCCGTGGATTCCGATGTGCTGGTCTTAATGCGCGTCCGCCAATTCGGATTCCCGATTTCCCGATCCTTGGCGAGCTTTTCGAGTCCCGGCGCGGAGATCGTCTCAAAGAACGAACCCTCGGGCCGTTTCATCCGCACCAGGAAATCCGCTCCGAACAATCCCTCATCGAGCAGCCTTTGCTCGTATTCGCTGAAATTGTCGTTGTTTCGGCCCTTCAGAAGGTTGTAGCTCGACAGCAGGCTCCAGGTCGCCAGCGGAACCTGTTGCGGATTGAAATAAGACGTCGGATTCTGGTGCGACAGATGGATGCCGTAGTCGCCTGTCGCGTCGTACCAGCCACCGTGAACGTCGACGGAAGTTCCTGGTGAGCCGGGCACTGCCAGGTGCCGGTCGGCCTGGTCGAAAGGCCCGCTCGATCGCTGTCCCTTGAAATAGAAAATGACATTTGAGAGCGTATCGCGTTCCAGAATGTCGTCTTGAATTTCAAACGGACACGATTGCGCCTCACCCTTTGCCGTGCGCACATGGACGGCATACTGCCCCGGCTGCCGCCAGCCGGAGAAATCCGCAATCCAGAACGTGAAGCCTGCCCAATCGTAGACGTTTCCCGCCGGCTTCAGATCGCCAACATAGACCGTTTTGGCGGTGCCGGTATCCACAAGCTCGAACTTCTTCGGCTGATCCTGCGCGGTTCCAGAAAGTATCGCCTGCTTGGCCCCCGAGGATTCGTAGCCAACCTGGTCCACCAGGACGCGTACCTGGCCGAAAACACCTGGCGCGCAGATTCCGCACAGTAAGACAACGAAAAAATCATTCAGAATATGAGCAGCCTTCATCTTCCCCCACCGCTGTAAATTCTGCCGCAGCCGCTCGCCACTGCCGGCCGGCCCACAAAACTGGAATCAGTCTAAACAAACCACCCAAGACTTTGATAGTGTTATTTATGAAGTTTATGATCGAACTCCGATTCTTGATTTCGTTTTTGCTATGCGCGGTCGCTGCTCCAGCCTTGGCCTCTCCCGCCAGTCCTCGTCCGCCAATGGTGGTCGCCTATATCTTCCCTAGGGATACGCTCTTGCAGCCGGGACAAATCGATGCGCGCAGCCTCACGCGGATCAATTATGCCTTCGCCAACATTGCCGGCGGCCGCATGATTACAGGCTATCGCTTCGACGCCGAGAACTTCGCTTTCCTGAATGGGCTTAAGAAGGACAATCCTTCGCTCAAGGTTCTGGTCTCTGTCGGCGGGTGGCTGTGGTCAACGAACTTCTCCGATACTGCGCTCACCCAACCTAGCCGGAGGATCTTTGTCCAGAGCGTAATAGATTTCCTCGACCGATATCAACTCGATGGTCTCGACATCGATTGGGAATATCCCGGCATGCCCGGCGCTGGACATCCATTCCGTCCCGAGGACAAACGGAATTTCACCCGTCTGCTCAAGGACCTGCACACCGAGTTCAAGCGCCACGACAGGAAGTCCCCCAACCGGCTCTTTCTCACCTTCGCCGCCGGCACATCACAGGAGTATATTGCCCATACTGAACTCGGCAAGCTTCAGAAGTACGCCGATACTGTGAACCTGATGGCATACGACTATTACATGCCTGCAATAAACTCGTTGACGGGGCACCATGCGCCTCTCTATACAAATCCAATGGACCCTGCGCACATATCGGCCGACGCCTCTGTTCGGAGTTTTGAAAAAGCGGGCGTGCCCGCTGCCAAAATCCTGCTGGGCGTTCCCTTCTATGGTCGCGCGTGGGCCCATGTTCCCGAGTTGAACCATGGCCTGTTCCAAACCGGCCAGCCAGCGCCTCAAAGCATTGCCCCATATAGTCTCCTTGACGGCACGATCGCCAAGTCTGGCTTTACGCGCTATTGGGACCCCGTCTCCTCGGTCCCGTATCTTTACGACCCGGCAATGCAGACTTTCATCTCCTATGAAGACACTGAGTCCCTGGCCCTTAAGGGCCAGTATGTTCTCGATCACCGGCTCGGAGGCGTTATGTTCTGGGACTATGAGAACGATCCGTCCGGCCAACTTCTGGCAGCAGTCAACCATGCGCTCTATCACATTCCCGTTACTCACAGAGAGGCTCAATGAACGCAACCACAGTTTCGCCCACCGCTAGTCTGGCGACAGACGCTTCCTCCTCCCGCGTGGTCTCCATCGATATCTTTCGTGGGTTGACCATGGCGGTGATGATCTTTGTGAATGCGCTGGCCGAGGTGCGCGGCCTGCCCTGGTGGACCAGCCACGCCCATGCCTGGGAGGACCGGATGACCTACGTGGACATGGTCTTCCCTTTCTTTCTCTTCGCGGCCGGAATGTCGATGCCCTTAGCCGTGACGCAGCGCCTCAAGCGCAATCCTTCCACCGTCGCACTTTGCCTGCACATCCTCTCGCGCGTGCTCGGCCTCCTGGTGCTCGGTTTCATTCTTGCGAATGCCGAGAAGGCCGACCCCGCAAAAATGATGATTCGCGGCGGTCCATGGGCGCTGCTGGGACTGCTCTGCATGATGCTCTTTCTGAATGTCTATCCTCGATGGGAACGCTTTCCGGCCTACGCGATTGTTCTTCGCTTCATCGGGCTGGCCGGCGCCGTCCTCCTTCTGGCGCTCTTCCGCAGAACCACGCACACCGGCCAGACTGCTTGGCTCGATCCTTCCTATCCTGAGATTCTCGGCCTGATCGGTTACACCTATCTCGCTGTTGCTTTCCTTTATCTGCTCACCCGGCGCTGGAGATGGGCGCCCGCTCTCTGTTTTGTCCTGCTGGTCGGCCTCTGCGCATCTTCGACCCTGCGGCTCGTCCCGTTTCCAGTTCGCCTGCCTCTCTACTTCTGGCCCTTCGGCAACGGAGCAATGGCCTGCATCATGATGGCCGGCGTGGTTACCTCCATCCTCTTTCTGGGTACCGGCCGGCGGCCCTCGCCGCGGTTCTCCATCGGCATCGCCGCCGGTTTCGCGCTGCTGACACTTCTTGCGGGCGCGGCCCTCACCCCGCTCGGCATCTCCAAGATCCGCGCCACGCCCACTTGGTCGTTATACAGTGTGGGCGCCGCCATCCTTCTCTTCATCGCCCTCTACTGGCTCTGCGATCTGAAGCGATGGACCGCCTGGACATTCCCGCTGCGCTCTGCCGGCTCCAACACTCTTTTGACTTACCTTCTGCCCGACCTCTGGTATTTTCTTTTGGTGTCAGCCGGGATCACCTTCTTCGACTCCCACTGGAATGTGGGAGCGCCGGGAGTGATCAAGTCGCTGGTGTTCACTGCCATCATCCTCGCGCTCTCGGCACTGTTGACCAGGTCCAAGGTTCGGCTGCAGCTATAGAACTCGTGGGGTGGCTCATTGAGCCCCGTTTGCCTTCCGTATTCGCAACCTCCGCCGACGCGCTGAAGCTGAAAACAATTTCAGCGCGTCTTGGGTTGGCGTCTCGGTTCACAAGTTCTTCTCAATCACCTTCAACAACGAGTGCGGAGCCGGGGCGTCGCCAAGCAGTTGCCAGATCATAATGCCGCCATATTGTTTGCCGAGCTGCGTCTCCTGGGCCATGGTGTCTTCGCCGACGTAAAAAAAGCCCTGCCCGTCGTCGAGCGCGCCGCCGCCAACTAGGTTCACCTTCCAGGCATTGGGATACGCAGCAAGAATCGTGTTGTAAGTCTCTTCCTTGGAATCCAAGGCGTTGGAAGCAAAGAAGGGCACGCCGAGGACAATTTTGTCTCTGGGGATATTCTCTTCCTGCGCGTAAAACTGAAGCGCCGTAACTGCGTTGGTATACGAGGAATAGTTCATCACGTTGATGAAATCGAATTGATGGAGGGCCGAACTCGGCATTGAGGCCTGAAGGTACTTCGCAACGGCGGCGGTCACCAGCTTGCCTTCGGCGTGCAGATTCAACGTAAGCAGGGATACAAAGCTCGCATACGGTTGCCCCATATTGGCCGGATCTTCAATGTCCACGTCCACGCCATCGAAATGGTGTGCGCGGATATATCGATCCAGAGACGCGACCAGCGGCGCCGAAAGCCCGGCGTTGTAAAACTGGATGATCATCTGGTCGCCGCCGCCGCCACCAACGGACAGAAAGACCTTGACGCCCGCCGCATGCGACACGGCAACGACCGCATCGATGTCGGCATCCGACTGCCCCTTCACTGAGAACGCCATATCGCTTTGCGCGGTGCATGTGCCGTCGCATTTCGGCGGATCGCCGAATGCAAGGTTCAAATCCGTCATCCTGGAAAGATCCAGCGTTTTAATCGAGTCCGCTAAGTTGACCCCCTTGGGAGCAAACAAATACACGACGAGCCGCGGCGTCGAGGGCGCGGCAGGCACAGGTGCAGCCTGGTCCTGTGCGCAGGCAGCGGCAATTGTTGAAATCGCAAGAAGCAATGCAACCCCGGCATCTTGCAACCGGGAGCATTGCAGCCGGCGAAGGCAGAATCTTAGTGTCATGGTTTGTTCTCCAGGGGTGATGGCTGCTCGTCATTCAGCCGCGACAACAAATTAAGACTCCCCTCATTGTGCGTCCTCGAAGAGCTGGTGTCTACCTACTCCGGTTCAGTGACGGCCATCGATGGCATCTCCAATACAGCTCGGGAACTCAAAGTCGGCGACGCCGACGACATCACTCTCGATCCTCGCACCGACACGGTCTTTCTCTCCACCTACGAAGACCCATCGATCCGCTTTGTGGACGAAGCAACCGGCGCAGCCACCAAGGCCAGCGCCGGTCCCCATGCCTGGGGCATGGTGTTCGATCAGACCTCGGGCACGCTTTTCCTCACTCACACTGCAAGCGCCGAGATTGTCGCGCTCGACGAGAAGACCCATGCCGTCCGTACTCTTCCTGTGGGCAGAATCCCCTGCGCGCTGGCCATCAATCCTGTCACGCGCCGGCTCTAGGTGGTGAACTACGGCGACAAAACCCTTAGCATCCTCGATCTGCGAACAAGAACGGAAATTGCGACTTTGCCCGTAGGGCTGCACCCGCAAGAGCTGGCCGTCGATTCCAAATCCAACCGCATCTACGTCGCGAATGTACAAGGGAACAGCGTCACGGTTTTTGACGGTGCCAGGAATGCCGTCGTCGGTGTTCGCAACGCGGGCAGCCACCCCCACGCCGTAGCCGTCGATCAAAGCTCTGGCCATGCCTACGCCGCGAACTATGGCGCGCCCTGGGTGACGCCGCTTCCGGACGCGCCACAGTCTATCCCGCAATCGCCTATCAGGTGACACGTGCAACCGCTTGTTCTTGCGAATCTAGCGAAATCTGCGAATGAAGAGAGAGTGGCGATCTGATCGATAAAGGCCGAGCACATACAACCCCGGTCTGCCCGTCGTGAAGTAAATCTCCTGACGAATGCGAAGTAACGCGGCATTCACAGGAATCTCCAGAAGCCGGGCTGTTTGAGCATCGGCAGTGGTGGCATCCACTTCTTCGTCGGCATGGCCGATCTGAATCCCATACTCGTGCTCCAGTATGGAGAACAACGAAACTCGGTCCAGCCGGGCTTGCTTGAGGCCTGCAAACTCCTGAGCTGAAAAGTAGCAGGTCTCGATGGCACACGGTTCATTTCCGATGAGCCTTAGGCGTTCGAGCTTCACAAGCGGCTCTGTGGCTGGCAACGCGAGTCGCGCAGTAATTTCCTGCTCCGTATGAGTGATACTGAGCGAGCGCATTTTTGAAGAGACAGCCAAGCCTCGGCCCGACATCTGCTCTGTGTAACTCATCAACTTGTTGAAATGAATCTTTGGTGGAGCGACAAACGTCCCAGCGCCGCGGCGGCGCACAACCATACCCTCGCGCTCCAGAGCGGTGAGAGCATGCCGGGCGGTCATCAGGCTGACGCCGTGAATCCGTGCCAGTTCGCGCTCCGAGTCTACAAGATCCCCTGGCTTCAGGAGGCCGCGCTCCAGTTGTTCCACAATCGTGCTCTGGATCTGCTTGTACGCGGGCAGCTCGTTCTTCCCGACATGTGACATTACGAAACGCTCCCTACGAAGATGCACTTTACTACAAAGTGCTCTAGTGCTCCAACAGGAACTGCATATGAGCACAGTCAGCAGAATCCAGAAGAGATATATACCACGGCGGGGACGGGCGGGTGAAGGGATGTGTCTCGCGAGGCGAGTAGTGAACGTTTTGAAGTAATACTTAAATCATTAAAAACAAACTCCTTAGATATACTATTGGGCGGTCGAACGCCTAGGCGCGAACCTCGCTACCCACAGTGTTGGCCCCTTCGAGCAGTAAATCGTTTCAATAGGAATTTGGGATCACAAATGCAATTTTTTGCTTGACTTGCGGCGCAATCCGCTATATAGCATAGCCTATCAACATTTGTTGAAATTTCAGGAGGCATGTAATGAGGAGTTTTTTAACGTTGTTCCGTTCGCTCCTTCTATTTGCGGCAGTAGCCGGAATTTGTCATTTCGGCTGGAGTCAGGAAGTAACGGCTTCCATTACCGGAACGGTAACGGATCCAAGGGGCGCCGCTTTGCCTGGAGCCACGGTGACGGCAACGTCACAGGAGCGCGGTGAGACTTACAAGGCTCTGACGAACGACACCGGTCTTTATCGGATCGCCCAACTTCCCGTTGGCACCTATGTCGTTAAAGTCGAGAAAAGCGGGTTTTCTCTCGCATCCTACCCGGCATTTGTGCTTACGTTGAATCAAGTAGCCCGTGTCGACGTGGCGATGAAAGTCGGTCAGACGACCGAGACGGTGGAAGTAACCGGCTCAGCGCCCATCCTTGCAACAGAGACGACACAGGTCGACACTGTCATCAATTCAGCAACCAACGACAATCTTCCGCTGGCTTCGCGCAATTACGTGCAACTGACGCTGCTCGCGCCGGGCGCGGTTTCGACCGATCCGAGTAGTTTCAATAACGGGAACAACACCGCCGGTTATGGCGGCCGTCCGTTGATCAACGGCAATCGCGAGCAGGCAAATAACTTCATGCTCGATGGCATGGACAACAATCAGGTCTCGGATAATTTGCTGGGTTACACGCCGGCTCCGGACGCGATCCAGGAGTTCAACCTGATTACGAGCAACGCACCGGCAGAGTTCGGCAATTTTGAAGGCGGAATCGTCAACGCGACGATCAAGTCCGGCACCAATGCCTTTCACGGCGATGTTTGGGAGTTTTTCCGCAACGACGTTCTAAACGCGAACAGCTGGTCGAATAAGCTGGCGAATCCTGTGCTTCCAACGGCTGCGCTGCGGTGGAATATGTTTGGCGGCACCGTTGGGGGGCCGATTTTCAAGAATAGACTTTTCTTCTTTGCCGACATTCAGGATCAGCTATTTGATACCCCAAATTCGTCGGGTACAAAAACGGTTTTCACCGCCGCTGAGCGAGGCGGGGACTACGGTGATATCTGCACGCTACATGGCGGAGCGTTCGACTCGAATGGCGTCTGCCAGAACGCGGCTCCAACAGACACCGGAGTGCAGCTCTACAACCCCTGCGCCTCCTTTACCGCCCCGTGCACAGCCTCATCAGCGCCCGCTGCGACGCGCCAACCCTTTCCCAAGAACGTAATTCCGGCTGTCATGATCAGCCCGGTAGCGGCTGCCTTATTTGCGTCAAGTCTGTATCCGACTCCCATCAACACTGGGCTGCAATTCAATTCGGTGAATACGAGTAATTCAGCCGAAGATGAGGCGCAGGGCGATCTGAGGATAGACTTCAAGCTTACACAAAAGGACAACATCTCCTATCGCTTCACCAGGGCTTATCAAAACAATCCATCCGCCAATTCGCAGGCACTGTTGGGGAATGGCTACGGAACGACGCCGATTTACAACACGGTTGGCGACTGGACTCGCACGATCGGAAACAATTGGGTGAACGATGCCCGCGTTGGTTGGAGCCATATCGTGCTGAATACTGGCAACGCTTGGGCATCCAGCGTTGGGGAGTTTGGCAACACGCTGGGCATTGGGAACGGCAATCCTGCAGGTATTCCTGGCTTGATGAGTCTCACCTTCACCAATACAGATGTGAACAGCATAGGAACCAGTGAGGAGACCCAGAGCTTCGATGACCACGTCTGGCAGTTCGAGGATGGGTTGAGTTGGAGCCACGGACGGCATAACTTCAAGTTTGGCGGTCAGTTGAACTACGAGACTCTCAAGACCTTCTACGCCGGTAACAACGGTGAACTTGGTCTCATGGACTACAATGGGTCGTTTACCAGTCAGGCTATTGGAGGTGGTGGTGGTGACGGTGGCGCCGATTTTGTCCTCGGCCTCGACTATCAATTCGGTCGCGGGATAAGTACCGGGGGTACCTGGCAGCAATCCAGCGACGTTATCGGGGCTTATGCGGAAGACACGTGGCGCCTCACGGACAGCTTAACCTTGAATCTCGGTCTGCGGTACGATGCGCACACCCCCTGGGTGGAAGCCAACGACCAGCAAGCGAACTACAACTTCGCTACCGGCAATATCGACCTCGCAGGCAAGAACGGGGCCAGTCGCGCGCTCTACGACGGCTTCTATGGAGGCAGGGACTTCCAGCCCCGCATCGGGTTCGCGTGGACTCCAGCGGTATTGGGCGGACGCACGGTATTCCGCGGCGCCTTCACAATTTCTTCGTATATGGAAGGTACGGGCACAAACCTTCGTCTGCCACTCAATCCACCCTTCGTTCCGGCAGAAATCAATTCGGTCTCTAGCGACGTTGCGCTACCTGGGACCGATTCAACGGATGGCATTGTGGGTTCGGCTACGGGCGCCTCTTGCGCTGCGCCGGCTTATGCCTGCTACGCTAATGCCCAACTCCGGATTTGGGATCCCAAGGTGCAGCCTGCCATCGCGGACCAATACAGCGCGGCGGTCCAACACCAATTTGCCGGTAATATGACGGCCCAAGTCGGGTATGTGGGGCAGAGGGGAACTCACCTGATGGTGCCCTTCGACTATGCGCAGAGAGAGTTGCTGCCGGATGGGACCACGGCGCCCAGCCCCTATTTCGCAGCCAACCCGACACTCTACGCCGTTTTGGGCGCAAGTGCGGTTGCTTCAGGCACCAAGTCCAATGGCACCATGAGATACAACTCGTTGCAAGCCGTGCTGCAGAAAGAGATCAGCCACGGTTTGCAGTATCAGGTCTCGTATACCTTCTCCAAGTGCATGTCTGACAGCACGGGGTATTACGGCGCGTGGAGCAATGCCCTGAGTGCCTCAGCATATTGGCAGAACGTCTACGATCAGCGATCGGAGTATGCGCCATGCTACTACGATGCCACTCACGTCCTTTCATCGTATGCGGTTTACGATCTTCCCATGGGGCGTGGAAAGATGTTGGGGAAGAACGTAAATGGGGCAGTCAATGAGGTGATTGGAGGATGGGCGGTTAGCCCTATCGTCTCTTTCCGTACCGGCTGGCCATTGCCGGTTTATAATGCTGACGATAATTCTGGTACAAACTCCCGCGGAGCGCGAGCAGACTGCAGTGGCATCCCGTCGATCACGAAGACAGCGATCACGGGAGGCGTACAGTGGTTCACCAATACTGGACAATTCACCCAGCCGGCGACTGGCACCTTCGGCAACTGCTCACCTCAACTCGATGGGCTGCGTTCGCCCCATTACACCGACGTCGACATGAGTGTGCATAAGGACTTCCCAATCACCGAGCGATTCCGGTTGCAGTTCCGAACCGACTTCATCAACGCTTTCAACCATGTTCAATACGACGCACCCAACATGGGTATCGGAGCCCAAATGGGACAGATTACCGGTGCTCAACCCCCAAGGAACATACAGTTGGCGATGAAACTCTACTACTGACAATAAGGCACGTATAATGATGCAGGCGAGCAACCTCGCCTGCATCATTTACGTTAATCTTCAGAGAAGGACTCTCGAAATTCACTTCCAGATGTGTAGGTACTTGGCGAAGGCCGCGGCAATTCCCGCCTTACTGGGTTGTTTCTGGCACGGGTCGATCCTGCTCGCTCAGCAATCCCCGGCTCCCAGTTCGCGACCTGTTCTAACTTCCGAGAAAGCAATCGGTCTGGCGGAGCAGGGACGCTGCGGCGAAAGCATCCCTGCACTGAAACATGCAATGGCGTCCACCGTCCCCGCTGAGGTGCGGAAACAGGCTGGCGTGCTCGGCGTTCGCTGTTCCCTGGCCATGGATGACCGTGACTCGACTGATGAATTCATCCGGTTGTTGACCAGGCAATTTCCCAAGGACCCGGACGTCCTCTTTGTAATCGTCCACGCCTATTCCGACCTGTCAACGCGAACAGCCCAGGATCTTGGTCGCGATGCTCCGCAATCCATCGCCGCACACAAGTTGAACGCTGAAGCCCTCGAAATGGAGGGTAAGTGGGACCTTGCTCAGCGTGAGTACGAAGCAATAATGCAAAAAGACCAGAACGTTCGCGGCATCCACTTCTTGTTGGGCAGGCTGCTTCTCTCGCGGCCGGACGCAGGGCCCGAAGCCGTGGAACGTGCCAGGCAAGAGTTCCTCAAGGAAATTATGATCGATCCGAGTAATGCTGGCGCACACTATATTTTGGGAGAACTTGCGCGTAGGGATGAGAAATGCGATGAGGCAATTCCACAATTCTCTGAGGCGATCAAGTTCAATCCCAATTTTGCGGAGGCCTATCTCGGCGAGGGGCTTTGTCTCGTGAGTTTGAAAAAATATGAAGAGGCAGTTCCCCCACTGCGCAGCGCGGAGCGCCTCACGCCGGGAAATCCGGAGGTGCATCACACGCTTGCTACGGCACTCCAGAGATCCGGGCACAAAGAGGAAGCAGAAAAAGAATTCTCCATTCACCGCAGTCTCACTTCTGGGCAAGGCTCTGAAAGCCCACAATAGAGATAAGGCACAATAGCCGCGCAGACTGAATACACATGCAGCGTTGAACGCGTGCGGCAAATCTGATCCCACCGCAGCTTCGTTCAATGGGCGACCGCAGGCTACTTGCTGAAATGTACCTGGTCGGAACTTGTCTTACCCGCGTCGCTACTTCTTCACGAGTCTAAGCAACCCAAATCGTTCCGGCACATGAAAGCTGTCGCTCATCGGGGAGCGCCACGCAATCTGATGCCGAGCCGATGCCGGCCCTTGGCTCCGAAACAGGTTGATCCGAAGCATATTGCCCTGCGCCGCCTGGCGATTATCGATGGCAGAATAAGGAATTTTCATCGCCCCGTACCAAACATGGGCAGCCTCATCGATTCGCGCTGAAACCTGAAACCCGGAGTTCCACTTCCAACCATCCTCGTGATGCGGTTTACTGAGGTCAATCTCCAAATCAACCCACTCGCTCTGCGGAGAAATCTCAAATTCCTTGTATCGCCGGATGTCAGTGAAATCGGCTCCGATGAAAACTTCCGCCACATCCCAGTTCCAAAGTTCGTTCGTCTCGACCGACCGATTTGGATTTGGCTTCAGGTTGAGCTCTTCGTATGGGCAAACGAACAGGAAGTACAGATTCTTTGCCGTCCACCGTGTTCGAACTTCCGTACGATACCTCGGGTCAGGCTTCCCATGGGCATCTGCGTCCATATAGGTCGGCAAAGAATCTCGCCAAAATAAAGACGCGGGATTCGTGTCAAGACTTGGGTCCGAATCGGCCCAGTTGCTCTGAATGATCCGATCGTCCGCGAGCACTTCACCGCAGCAAGTGAAAAGCATCGTCGAGACGCAAATGAACCCAATCACGGAGATTTTTAACCCCAACATTCTTAACTCCCTAGGGATTGCTCGACACTGCAAGCCGCGTCAAGTGATATGCCATCAGGGGGTCAGGCGCCAAAAGTGCTTCTCGAAATTCTTTCTGCGCCTGCTGATCATCGCCCACAGAGCTATCGAGCATCGCCCTATTGTAGCGCCACCAGGCGCTCCTCTCGCCATCATTGTTCGAGCGCTTGTGGCTCTGGGCGATCAAGTGCTGGCATCGCAGGAACGCAAACTGCAGCCGTGGAACATTCCCCTGACTGGATATTTCTATACCAGCCCCAAACGGGAGAACCTGTTTCACCGTCTTCATGTCGGTCAAGAACAGGAGCCGATCATAGCTCTGATCCGGCTGTGTGAGGCATTGCCGAACCACGACAAATGGATGAAGTGGTACTCGGCAGTTGTCCTGCACTGCATTATTATCTAAAGGCAGGCAAAGTCCAACAGGCCGTCTGGCACGCTCACGTTCTCTCCGCAAATACGCCATGGGGCGCGGTAGTGATACCTGATGATGTGCGGCTGAACGCCGCGAGGTCACAGGAGCGGAAACGCGTCACTGAGCGAGAGGAACCCGCTATACTCGTCAGAGGCGGGATATCATTTTGAAGCACCGGATTGCGGAAACATCCCGGCAGACGAACCATTTGTCCCATTCACTCTTCATGCGTTTCTTAACCGTGATACTTGCCGTCAGTCTGGTCGCCACGATCGCGCTGACTCCTGCTTTCGTCAAATCGAATGCCTCGGCACAAACATCGGGCAATTCGGGGACCATTCGGTTCGAGGACATTGCTGCCAAAGCAGGCCTGCGCTTCACGACTCAAAACTCCCCGACTGCAAACAAGAATCAGATAGAAACCATGGTTGCCGGAGTCGCGCTGCTCGACTATGACGGAGACGGGTGGCTGGATATCTACCTGGTGAACGGCGCGGCCATACCTTCGCTGCAAAAAGAATCTCCGGCATACTGGAACCGTCTATATCGAAATAATCACGACGGCACATTTACCGACGTCACCGAGCGTGCCGGGCTCGCAGGCGCGGGCTACGGAATGGGCGTAGCTGTGGGCGACTTTGACAACGACGGCTGGCCGGACATATTTCTTGCGAACGTCAACGGCAACCAACTGTTTCACAACAACGGGGATGGTACATTCACAGACGTAACCGCGAAAGCTGGGCTGAGCGGTGCCGAGATGAACGGCAAGAAAATGTGGTCAGTCGGGGCGGGTTGGTTCGACTACAACAACGATGGCTTGCTTGACCTGTTCGTGGTGAATTACTGCGGCTGGGAGGTAAACAAAGATCCGGTATGCCTGCTGAAGGACGGAGTGCGGGCCTACTGTCATCCCAAGAATTACACTTCTCTTCATAACACCCTGTACCGCAATAATGGCGACGGGACCTTCACCGACGTTTCGCAGGAGACGGGGATCGCGGCGCATATGGGCAAGGGCATGAGTGTCTCCTTTGCAGACTATGACGGCGACGGATTTCTCGACGCCTTCGTGGCGAACGATACAACTCCGGCATTCCTCTTCCATAATCTTCACGGCAAAAAATTCGAAGAAGTTGGGGCGTCGGCGGGCGTGGCGTACTCTCCGGAGGGGTTCACGCTTTCAGGAATGGGGTCGGATTTTCGGGATGTAAACAATGATGGGTTGCCTGATATCTGGTATACGGCCGTAGAGCACCAGATGTTTCCCCTGTTGATGAACGCCGGGGGCGGAGTTTTCGATCATGTAACTCAGACTAACGGACTGCAATCGACCGACGAGATGTCGGGATGGGGCAATGGCATTTTCGATTTTGATAATGACGGATGGAAGGATCTTTTTGTAGCAAGGGCCAATGTGCTTGATAACGTCAGCGAGTTGACCCCAAGCCGAAAGTATCCGGAGCCTAATTCACTGTTCCGTAACCTGGGTAATGGGAAGTTCGCTGATGTAAGCGGCACGGCTGGGCCCGATTTCCAACTTGCGGCCGCTCACCGCGGCGTTGCATTTGGCGACATATTCAACGATGGACACATAGACGCTGTGGTGACAGTGCTCAACGGACCGGTCAAGCTTCTTCGCAACATTTCCAATACAGGGAACCACTGGATACTTTTGAAACTTGTAGGGACCAAAAGCAATCGCATGGGAATCGGAGCACAGATTCACATTACAAGTGAAGATGGACGCCAGCAGTGGAATGAAGTGACGACAGCGGTAGGTTACGCGTCCTCGAGTGACAGTCGGGTGCACTTTGGCTTGGGCGGTGCCCAGCGGATCAAAGATATTGAAATCCGTTGGCCAAGCGGGATCCGGCAGGTGTTGCACAATGTTGCCGCTGACCAGATTCTCACCGTTGAGGAGCCTTAGCACTACCGTCGGCGAGTGTAGCCCACCGAATCGGCGATCGGGTTTCTCTTCGCTTCTTACCAACGATGGTGGTGCAAAATTTGCGTCAATCGCGACAAGCCTCCTTTTGTTTTGCGGCCTCATACGCGCGAAGTCGTTGAAGATACGCGAAGTCATGTGAGAGTACGCGAAGTCCTGTATCAGGGCACGACTTCATTCGTACTGCAAGCTGCGAAGAAATACATGAGCTTTAGCCCCTGAAGAAAGCACCGGCTTCTGAAGCAATTAACGTGAAAACCAGACTTCGCGTAGTCGAAAGATCTGCTGTCGTCTTCCGTGAGCACGCCAACACCACCCGAAACTGACTGTCATTCCGAGCGACCAAAGGGAGCCGAGGAATTTGCAGTTGCTTTTCGCTTCAAGTAAGTGGAGCGCAGCGTAGTCGAAAGATTTGCCCAGAAAATTTCGATGGGAAGCGATGCCTTATTGATCCGGCAAGAAAATACTATTAAGCAGCATATGCAACGAGCGGGTCTTTGAAGAAGGTTTTGATTCTTTCCGGATTGGTTTCGATTGCCGCCATGTGATTGGTTGCAGCCTGACGCAATTTGTCTTTGGTCCTGCATGGCACTTTGGTCTCTAGGTGTCTGTCGGTCATAGCATTCGCCAAGGCCGATTCATCGGTTTTCAGGTCAGGATGCCGGATGTAGGGCGTGCAGGCAGTAGTCCCGTTGGTA
>Ga0224555_1002375_pt1 | contig 22346 bp, 20 predicted proteins | sample 714S23034metaG_FD_180687 | JGI IMG/M metagenome (GOLD analysis project Ga0224555, IMG submission 180687) | Peat soil microbial communities from Stordalen Mire, Sweden - 717 S2 30-34 | ecosystem: Environmental > Terrestrial > Soil > Wetlands > Peat | place: Sweden: Norrbotten County, Stordalen...
GGCCGTGGTCTCCACGATATACTCCACCGGCAGCGCCGCCAGCTTCGCACGCCGCGCCAGGTAGCCCCACAACAATTTTGCCCGGTTCCAAGCCCGCATCGGTCCTTTCATTGTACCCGTGGGGCAGGCCCTCGGCCTGCGGCGGCCTCTCAGGCCGCCTGCTTATTACTAAACTAAACAGATGGGCGAACGCGCGCGGCCCCTTAACTCCGCCCCTGTCCGTCCCACTGGCGACTACGTCCTCTACTGGTGCCAAATGAACCGCCGTGCGGACACCAACCAGGCGCTCGATTACGCCGTCGATCTAGCCAACCAACTCCATCTGCCAGTCCTCGTTTACGAAGGCCTCACCTACGACTACCTGTACGCGAGCGACCGCTTCCATCGCTTCATTCTCGAAGGCGTGCCCGAGACCGCCCAGCGTCTGGCATCGCTAGGTATCGGATACACGTTCTATCTCCGCCGCCGGCCCTCCGATCCCAATGACGTGCTCTACCGCCTGGCCGCCCGCGCCGCCGCCGTAGTCACCGACGACTATCCCACTTTCCTCGCCGCCCGCCACAATGCCAGCGTGGTGCCCAAACTGGACGTCGCCTGCTACGCGGTGGACGCAAGCTGCATCGTTCCCATGGCCTGCTTCGAAAAGCGCGAGTACGCCGCCTACACCATCCGCCCCAAGATCCACAAACTGCTGCCGAGCTACCTGTGGCCTCCGCCGCCGGTCAAAGTCACCCGCCGTTTTCCGCCGCGCCCCTCTGAGTTCCACACGCCCGTGACCACCACCAACATCGCCGCCCTCATCGCTTCCTGCGACATCGATCACACCGTGCCGCCCTCGGTCTCCATCCCCGGCGGACGCCTCGCCGCCCAAAAGCAGCTCGCGCATTTTCTGCAACACGGTCTCGCCCGCTACGCCGCCGAAAGCAACCAGCCATCCGCGCACGCAACTTCCGGACTCAGCCCCTACCTCCACTTCGGTCACATCTCCGCGCTCGAAGTCGCGCTGGCCGCCAAATCTTCCCCCGAGTTCCTCGAACAGTTGATCGTCCGCCGCGAACTGGCCTTCAACTGCGCCCGCTTCACGCCGCGCCTGGACTCATTGCATGTGCTCCCCGGCTGGGCGCGCGAAACTATGCGCCGTCACCGTCGCGACCGCCGCCATCCCGTCTACACCACGGAACAGTTCGAACGCGCCGCCACCCACGATGCGCTGTGGAACGCCACCCAGCAAGAACTGCTCACACGCGGTGTCATCCACGGCTATTACCGCATGTATTGGGGCAAGAAGATCGTCGAATGGTCGTCCACTTACAGCGGAGCGCTCCGCACCATGATCTACTTACATGACCGCTACGCGCTCGACGGCCGCGATCCCAACGCTTATACGAATATCCTCTGGTGCTTCGGCCTCCACGACCGTCCCTGGCCCGAGCGCCCCATCTTCGGCACCATCCGCTCCATGACCCTCGCGGGCATGCGCCGCAAGACCAACGTCGACGCCTACATCGCGGATGGTGGCACAGGCTTCAGCCTGTGAGGCGCGGGGCTTCAGCCCCGCCCCCGCAGTTCGTTCTTTCTCACCTTCCCCGTCACCGTCCGCGGCAACACCCCAAACTCCACCTGCTTCGGACACTTGAAGTGCGCCAGCCGGGCGCGGCAGAACTCGATCAGTTCCTCGGCCGTCGCCGTCTGCCCCGGCTTCAGTCCGATATACGCCTTCGGCACCTCGCCCCATTTCTCGTCCGGCGCCGCGACGACCGCGGCCTCCAGCACCGCCGGATGCTCGGCCAACACCTTCTCCACCTCAATCGACGAAATGTTCTCGCCACCCGAAATCACGATGTCCTTCTTGCGGTCCCGCACTTCGATGTAGCCATCCGCATGCATCACCGCCAAATCGCCCGAGTGAAACCATCCGCCGCGAAAGGCCTCCTCGGTGGCCTGCGGATTCTTGTAATACCCCAGCATCACGTTGTTGCCGCGCATGACCACCTCGCCCATGGTCTGGCCGTCCGCCGGAACATCCCGCATCTCCCCGTCCACCACGCGCAGGTCCGTACCTGCCACCGTATACGCCACGCCCTGCCGCGCCCGGAGCTGCGCGCGTTCCGCCGCAGGCAGCGCGTCCCACTCCGGGTGCCAGGCGCAAATCGTGTGCGGCCCGTACGTCTCCGTCAGACCGTAAGCGTGCGCCAGGCTGGCCCCCATCTCCTCGGCCGCCCGTATGACTGCCGGCGGAGGCGGCGCGCCCGCCGTCACGATCTTCAGCCCGCTCTCAAACCGGATGCCCTGCGCCGCGCAGTATTGCGTCAGCGTGCTCACCACCACCGGCGCGCCGCACAGATGCGTCACCCCCTCCGCCCGGATCAACTCCACCATCCTCTGCGGATCCACCTGCCGCAGGCACACGTGCCGCGCGCCCGCCGCCGTCACCGCCCATGGAAAGCACCAGCCGTTGCAGTGGAACATGGGCAGCGTCCACAGGTACACCGAACTGCTATTCAGCCCGTGTTCCACCACCTCGCCCAGTGCGTTCAGATAGGCGCCCCGATGCGTGTACATCACGCCTTTCGGAACACCCGTGGTCCCGCTCGTATAGTTGATGGCGATGAAGCCATCTTCCTCCGGTTCCGGCATGCCCCTCGCTGGAAACTCGCCGGTCGCCAGCCAACCCTCGTAATCGGAGATGACGTGGACCGCCTGCGGCAACGCCGGCGCAAGCTGCGGATCTGCAATCACGACACGCGCCTCGCAGTGGTTCAGTATCCACGCCAGTTCCGCCGCCTGCAGCCGCGTATTCAACATCACCAGCACCGCGCCCGCCATCGGCACGCCGAAGTGCGCCTCCAGCGCCGCCGCGCTATTCGGAGCCAGCACCGCTACGCGATCCCCAGGCTGAACCCCTATAGCCCGCAGCGCGCTCGCCTGCCGATGCACCCGCTCATTCAACTCCGCGTAAGTGAACCGCCGCTCCCCATCCACCACCGCGACGCGATCCCTATAAACCCAAGCGCTCCGCGCCAGAAAATCCAAAGGAGTCAAAACCGACTTCATACTGGACTGCATTGTAGTTCATGGCACAACCACCAGCCACCAGTCACAAACCACCAGCCACGGCGCGAGCGAAGCTCGCTCAGTGGCACAATAGTCTTATGCCCACGGTCACCCAACTCACCGTAAACGGAACCCGACGGCCCATCGACGCCGACCCCGATATCCCCTTGCTCACCGTTCTGCGCGACCACCTCGCGCTCACCGGAGCCAAGTACGGATGCGGCGAAGGCCAGTGCGGCGCTTGCACCGTACTGCTCGATGGCCAGCCCGTCCGCTCTTGCATCACCCCCGTGCGCGCCGCCGCCGGCAAACAAATCACCACTATCGAAGGCATCCACCACCCGCTCCAGGACGCCTTCCTCGAAGAGGGCGCCATGCAGTGCGGCTATTGCACTTCCGGCATGATCGTCTCCGGCGTGGCGCTGCTGAAGAAAACTCCGCACCCCAGCCGCGAAGACATCGTCCATCACATGAACGGCAACATCTGCCGCTGCGGCACCTACCTCCGCATCATTGCAGCCATCCAAAAGGCGGCCCAACATGCCTGACCGAACCGCGCAAATCGAACCCGTGGCCATCGAACCAGAACGCTACGAACTCACCGCCCCGCCGGCCTATCGCTTCGCCGTCGATCGCCGCGACTTTATCGGTCTCCTCGGCGGCGGCCTGCTGGTGGTCTTCTCCGCCGGCGCGCAGGAGTCCGGCCGCGGGCGCCGCTCCGAAGCCCTGCCCCAGGAGCTCGACGCCTGGCTGCACATCGGCGAAGACGGCGCTGTCTCGCTCTGCACCGGCAAGACCGAGGTCGGCCAGAACATTCGCACTTCTCTCAGCCAGGCCGCCGCCGAAGAACTCCACTGCCCCATAGCCTCCATCAAACTGGTGATGGCCGACACGGCGCTCGTGCCCTACGACATGGGCACGTTCGGCAGCCGCACCACCCCCACCATGGCCCCGCAAATCCGCCGCGCCGCCGCCACCGCGCGCGAGGCGCTGCTCGATCTGGCCGCCGAAAAGTGGAACGTCGACCGCGCCAAGCTATCCATCGCCGATGGCAAGATCGCCGGCCCGGGCGCCGCCACTATCGGCTTCGGCGAATTGACCAAAGGCCAGAAGATCTCGAAAACCATCGCCCCCGGCGTGCCCGTGGCGCGCCCTCTCAGCCAGTCCGCGCCAAAGGTCGCGGCGCGCGAATTCGTCACTGGCCAGCACAAGTACACGTCCGACATGACCCGCCCCGGCATGCTCTACGGCCGCGTCTTGCGCCCGCCCGCATTCGGCGCGACCCTGGCCAATCTCGATGCGTCCAGCTTGCCCGGAGTCACCCCTGCCGTCACGATAGTTCACGAGAAGAACTTCGTGGGCGTCGCCGCTCCCGATGCGCAGACCGCCGCCGCAGCCCTGCGCCAGATCAAAGCCGAATGGACGCGCGAAGCAGTCCCGCCAGCGGCCGCCTCCGGTCCCGGCCTTTACCAATACCTGAAGCAAACCGCGGAACCCGGCGAACCTAATGTCCAAGGCTCCGTCGCAGATGGCATGGCAGCCGCCGATATCAAGCTCGAAGCCGCCTACACCGTCGCCTACATCGCGCACGCCCCGCTCGAGCCCCGCGCCGCGCTCGCCGAGTGGGATGGCGGCAAGCTCACCGTCTGGACCGGCTCGCAGGTACCCTTCGGCGTGCGCTCCGAGCTGGCCTCCGCCTTCGGCATCCCCGACGATCGCGTCCGCGTCATTGTGCCCGATACCGGCGCGGCATACGGAGGCAAGCATTCCGGAGAATGCGCCGTGGAAGCCGCGCGCCTGGCGAAAGCCGCCGGCAAGCCCGTCAAGCTCGTGTGGACCCGCGAAGAAGAATTCACCTGGTCCTACTTCCGCCCCGCCGGCCTCATCGAAATCTCAAGCGGCGTCCATCGCGATGGCGCAATCACGGCCTGGGAGTGCCACAACTACAACTCCGGCGGCTCGGCCTTGTTGGGCAAGTACGACATCCCCAACCAGCGCAATGCTTTCCACCCCGCCAAGTCGCCTCTCCGCCAGGGATCCTACCGCGGCCTGGCCGCCACCGCCAACCATTTCGCGCGTGAAGTGCACATCGATGAGTTGGCCCACGCGCTCAAAATGGACCCTCTCGAATTCCGTCTCAAGAACCTGAAGGACGATCGTCTCCGCGCCGTGCTCCAGGCCGCCGCCGAGCGCTTCCGATGGGGTCAGGGCCAAGGCATCGGCATCGCCTGCGGATTCGAGAAGAACGGCTACATCGCCACCTGCGCCCAGGTGGCCGTCGAAGAGAAACGCATCCGCATCCTGCGCGTAGTGGAGGCCTTCGACTGCGGCGCGGTGGTTAATCCCGATCACCTCAAGAACCAGATCCAGGGCGCCATCGCCATGGCCCTCGGCGGCGCGCTCTTCGAACAGATCCGCTTCGGCGATGGGCAAATCTCGAATGCGCGCTTCTCGCAGTACCGCGTGCCTCGCTTCAGCGACATGCCCGAAATCGACGTAGTGCTGGTCGATCACCCCGACCTGCCCTCGGCCGGCGCCGGCGAAACTCCCATCGTGGGCCTCGCCCCCGCCGTCGCCAACGCCGTCTTCCATCTCAACGGAACCCGCCTGCGCGCCCTGCCCCTGGAGGGCGGGCTTTAGCCAACTGTATCCCCATCCAGCCCCCCCACGTCCAACACCGTAGAGGGATAAATTCCATGATAATGATCCGCACCGGCGCGCTCCTCGCCGCTTCGATCCTGGCAGGCTCATTGTCCGCGCGCGACATTCCAGACTCCGGCTTGCCTGTCAGTGTCATCGTCACCGTCGCCGCGCAAAAAACCGCCACGCAACTGACCGTGGATGACGTTCTGGTCTCTCAAAACAGGCGGCACATGCAAGTCACCGGCCTGGAGCCGCTGCAAGCCCAAAGCGGCCTGCAACTCTGGCTGTTGATCGACGACGGTTCCGCCGCCACTCTCGGCACCCAGTTATCCGACCTCAAGAAGTTCGTGCTCGCCCAGCCTCCTGCCACCCAAATCGGCATCGGCTACATGCGCAACGGCGGGGTCCAACCGGTTCAGCCGCTCACCTCCGATCGCCAACTGGCGGCCAAGGCCCTGCGGCTCCCCACCGCCATGCCGGGCATATCCGCCAGCCCCTATCTCGCATTGGCCAGCCTGATTCGCAAATGGCCCGCCGGTCCCTCCGCGCGCGAAGTGCTAATGGTCTCGAGCGGCATCGATCCCGACTACGGCGCCGGTCCCGATAATCCCTACTTAGGTACGGCCATCCACGCGGCGCAACGCGCGGGAATCGTCGTGTATTCGATCTATTACTCCGCGGCCGGCCGTTCGGCGCATGCTTATATGCAGCTCTTCTGGGGCCAGAACTATCTCGCCCAGCTCAGCCAGGAAACGGGCGGCGAGCTGTATTACCTGGGCACCGAGAATCCAGTGTCCATGGCGCCTTATCTGGATAATCTGAGCCGCCGCTTGAACTCGCAGTACTTACTGACCTTCCTGACCCGGCCGGAAGACAAACCAGGCTTCCAGTCTGTCAAGATCAAAACCGAACTCCCGCATGTCACTCTGGTCGGCCCGTCGCAGGTTTACGTACCGGCCAGCCAATAAAGCCGGATAACAAACCACGCCCGCGAATCGTCCTCCGCAGCAGAGGAGGAATGCAGATGTTACGACGATTCGTTTGGATGCTGATGCCGTCTTGACGGTGGAAGCCCAAGACTGCCAGGATTATTCGCACGCGCGCATAACCGGACAGGCCGAGGGCATCGTCAATGGAATACGTCAATCCATGTCACTGGAGTTGACGCCCACCGAAAAACCCGGAACTATACGGTTCGCAAACAATGGCCTGCCGAGGGAAAGTGGGTGCTGGTCTTCAGTGGCATATCCGGAGGAGGAAATCGAAGCCGCGCTACGCTATATAACTTAGCCCTTGGAGGGCGGGCAATTTTGCCCGCAGCCGGCTTTCAGCCGGCCCGAGCCGCCCTGAAAAGGCGGCTGCGGCCAAGATTGGCCGCCCCACATCAGCCCGATGGAAAGCGCACATTTTGTCGCCAGCCGCCCCCCAACCTGCCCCTCCTACTCCCCCAAACGCTCCGGCATGTCAGCCAGCACATAGCCCATCACCGCCATGGCCGCGACGCACTGCCGGAATTCCTGTAGGTCGATTTTGTCCACCGTGTCCGTGCGCGAGTGGTGCCAGTCGAAGTAGTGCTGCCCGACGGTAAACAGGCCCAGGCCGGGGACGCCGTCGTGCATCAGCGGGCCGATGTCGGCGCCGCCGCCGCCTTCGCGGACGGTATCCGCCCCAATCGGTTCCAGCAGACGCCCAATCTCTTTGGCGCGCGCCAGCGCGGCGCCGCCGGGAGTCACGCCAAAACCCACCGGCTTTTCGGCGCCGCCATCCATTTCAATGGCCGCCACATAATCGTGTATCTTGCCGCCGGCCATTGCGCGATAGGCGCGTCCGCCGGCCCCTCCGTTTTCTTCGTTGGTCCAGAACACCACGCGCAGGGTGCGCCGCGGACGCAGTCCCAGTTTCTTGACCACGGCCACCGCTTCCAGCGAGGCCATGATGCCGGTGCCATCGTCCTCTGCGCCCGCGCCCACGTCCCACGAATCGATATGCCCGCCCATCACCACGATTTCTTCGGGCTTCTCCCGCCCCGTAATCTCGCCCATCACGTTGGCGGAATCGGCGTCCGGCAGCGTGTGCGCCTCCATATACAGATGCACGGAGACCGTTTCGCCGGCATCCGTCAGGCGCTGGATGAGCGTGGCATCTTCCAGGGTGATGGCGGCGGCGGGAATCTTGGGGTCCGATTCAGTGTAGTTCAGCGCGCCGGTGTGGGGCGTCTGCATGGCGAGCGACCCGACCGATCGCAACAGCATGGCCACTGCGCCCAGTTGCGCCGCGCGCGAAGGACCATCGCCGCGATACGCCACCGTCTTGCCGTACCCTTCATAAGGCACGTTGAACAGCACCATCTTGCCGGCCACTTTCTCGCGGCCGAGGGCCTTCAGCGCGTCGAAACTCGAGACGGACACCACCTCGGCGGTGATGCCTTCGGCCGACGTAGCCACGCTGCCGCCCAGCCCCAGCATGCTAAGCGGATGGCGCACCGGCTTGACCATCTCGGCTTCTTCACGGCCGCGCACCCAGTGCGGCACTTTGACCGCGGGCGTCGCCACGTTCTCCAGACCGTCGCGCTTCATCTGCGCGGACGCCCACGCGATCGCGGCGTTCAGCGAATCCGATCCGCTCAGCCGGTTGCCAATGCGGTCGCAGAGATACGAAAGCTTGGCGTAACCATCCTGGTCGGCCAGGGCTGCGGCGATGATGCGCGCGGAAACCTCCTTGTACGATTCCGAGAGCGGCGGAGCCGCCGCCAGCAAAGCGATAGGGACCAGCAGAAACGAAAATCGCGAGAGGGCCATTCAGACAGTCTAACCGAGTCCGGGGCGTCTTGCAGCGGACGCGCAGACCTCAAGCAGAGTTCCTTCCGAGTGCGCCGTCAACCACCCGGAATTCGAAGATTGGGGGATTTCTCCTTCGTTCGCGGTTGCGGCCTTCGATGAGTGAGCTGGCAATTTGGCGTCAAGTGACCGGGGCCGCGATCTCCCTGCTTCCGATTATCGAATAGTGCCTCTCTTCTGTGCTGTTTTATGGAATGGAAGGCAAAGCGCACAAGTTGTTGTTAGAGTATCAACCGCGAATTAGCGACGGCAGTTGCGGAAGGCCCACCCGATCGCATCATCTTGATCTTATCCACGAATACCGTTTCAAGCTGAGTCAGCGTCTCCGTCGGAGTTTCACCCGTGAACTCCGCGAAGTCGTGAATCATGTGCATCTGGTCGTAATACCCGAAGTCGTGGGCCACGTCGGTCCAGGAGCGGGAGGCGAAACGAGCCTTGGTTTCGAGAGCCGCTTCGAACCTCGCGATTCTCGCGAAGCGTTTGGGGCTCATACCCACCTGCTGAATAAACCTACGCTCAAACTGGCGCACGCCCAACCCTGCGCTGTCGGCGAGTGCTGCCAATTCCACGCGGCCGCCTGACCGAATGATCCGGTGAGACGCGGCCGAAATACCATCGAAGCTGGCCGAACGGAGGGACCGACGCAATAGCATCTCGTCGACCAGACGCACCCGCTCCTCGAACGATTCGTTGCCCAGACGCTCCCGGACATGCGAACTGAAGCTTCCCAGCACGGAGTGACCCTCATAGTCCTGATCGGTCAGTTCGTGCATGGGAAGGGAGAATAGCCGGCGCATTCCATCCGGCTGAAACATGATCACGAACGACTCAAGAGCCCCGTGCAGTCGTAATTCTACCCGGCGATATGTCTGCGGACCGACAACAACGACCGGTGGAGATTTCCGATATATCCCTTGCCCATAGTCGAAAACATGGATCATATCGCCGAAAACAAACTCGATCATCGCCGCCGCGCGGGCGGGCACGGGGTGGACAACAACTGCGCCGCGAATCCGGACCTCACGCTGGACGTAGAAGCGGACAAATTGTTCGAGGCCTCGCGCGGGACTGTGGAAACGACTTCGCAGCATAGCCCGACTCCTTTTCGCGGCAGCTTCCCAGGACGCCCGAGAAGGGCGCCTGTCAGGCTATTGTGTCAGAATGCCAACCTGATGTCGTTGGCGAATTTCCACGGACCGCTTTAACCGTGCATTCTATCGAGCCAGCCAGTGAACAAAGTGGTGCCAGGCCGCGCTCGAACCAATTGGACCCGCCTCAAGAAACCCCGAAACCATCCGCTGAATCGCAAGGCCCCAGGTGAGCGGGTGAATTCGCCTCGCCACCAGTAAATCTCTCCCGACCGCGGCTGCCACAAAAGCCGTGATGGGAACCATGACGATCGCTGGAGGCAGCGACGCAAGCCATGGCGTGTGGCCAATCAGGTGCGCAAGCGGTGCGGGCATCAGCTCGATATTCGCGAACAGCATCAGTCGCCTGTGAATCTCCGGCCTTCGCCGAAACGCCACTGCCGCGATCGCCAGCGCGGAGAAAATGAGCAGGTTGGCCAATGGAAAGACAGTTTGATGGGCCAGTTCGTTGTTGATCCCGACGCTGAGATCCCCACTCAAATCGTAGCCTCGCCGCACCATCGCAATGCTCGTGGTGTATGCCAAAGGGATCATCAACGCAAGGATGACAATGGATGCGAGGCCAAGCCGCCGGTGAATCGCGACGCGATGGGTTGCGATGAGTCTGCTTTGGACCAGAAACAGGAGAAGCCAGGCGAAAAATACGACTCCGTGGGCAGCAGCGAGCGCCGAAAGCGGCGCGTGGCGTTCAGCGGGATGGATAATCGACGGGAGGAAGGCGATCAGCGAAATGGCGATCATCGCCAGCGCCATCCCGGTAAAGAACCACCGCTCGACCAAAGCGTTATTCTGCGGTTTCGATAAGGTCTGGTAGGGTGCCGTGGCCATGAGTGATCCTCGTTCTGCTCACGAGTCTAGCCGTATCCGGAACCTTGAAATAGTAAATATGCGACATCTCAATGGTGTGATCCCCCGTGACTCGACGCTTTTTGGGCCCGCTTTCAACTGGCGAGAACAGGCCATAGCACTCAGCGAGAGATCAATCGGTCCTCCTCAGGGGGGGGCGGGTGGAATGTCGGGCACTCGGAGGTTATGATTTAGAAACCTGCCAGGACCGTCGACACCGAGCCCCAACTTACCGAGCCGCGACCGTGAGGGAGCGGGTTCCGTCTACTCCTGCAGAACGTGCCGCAGCTCCTCGGGCCGGAAGCAGTGCGCGAACGCGGTCTCGCGCAGTATGCGGCCGGCCCGCACCAGTTCGGCCAGAGATTGTTCCATGGTCATCATGCCCTCGGCGCGGCCGATGGTGAGCTGGCTGCGGAGTTGGTGGTCGTCGCCCTTGCGGATCAGGTTGCGCACAGCGTCGGTGGCCATCATGATTTCCAGCGCGGGATAGCGGTTGATGCCATCCGCCGCGGGCACCAGTTGTTGCGCCACGACGGCCAAAAGGGCCAGCGACATTTGCTGCCGCATCTGCCCCTGGTGCGCCGCGGGGAACGAATCCAGGATGCGGGAGACCGACTGCGCCGCGTCGTTGGTGTGCAGCGTGGAAAACACCAGGTGCCCGGTTTCCGCGGCCGTCAGCACGGTGGCCATGGTCTCCGGGTCCCGCATTTCGCCCACCAGGATCACGTTCGGAGTCTGCCGCAGGATGCTCCGCAATGAGTGGACGAAATCGGGCGTATCGTGGCCGACCTCGATTTGCTCCACGATCGAGCTGCGGTTCACGTGCTGGTATTCGACGGGATCCTCGATGGTCACGATGTGGACGCGGCGGCGCGTGTTGATCAGATCGATCAGGGCCGCCAGCGTGGAACTCTTGCCGCAGCCGGTGGCCCCGGTGACCAGCACCAGTCCCTGGCGCCGGTCGGCGACGCGCGCAAGGGCCGCCGGCAGATGCAGCGACTCGAGAGTCGGAATGCGCGCCGGCAGCAGCCGGATGCTGGCCGCCAGGGTGCCGCGTTGGTGGTGGATGTTGGCGCGGAAGCGGCCGACGGGTTCGCGCACGAAGCAAAAATCCACCGACTTCTTCTTTTGCAGCTCGTCGTACTGGCGGGAATCCAGCAGCGGCAGCACGAAGTTGCGCACGTCGTCGGGCTCCAGCGGCGGACCGGCGGCGGGCGCCAGCACGCCGTTCACGCGCAGCGCCACCGGAGTCCCGGCGATCAGCAACAGGTCGGAGGCATTTTGCCGGCCCGCGAAAGCCAGCAATTGATCGAGCGATCCGGCGTTTTGGGGAGGGCGCGCCGGTGACGGCTTATCGGCGGGACGCGCACCCGGCGCGGCGCGGTTCAACTCTTCGACGATGCGGCTGAGATCCTGGTCGTAGCCCGCCATGGTTCAGACCTTCTTCTCAGACCTGCGTTTCGGTGGGTGGCGGCGGATCGACCCGCTCCACGACGATGGTGAAGTCCGCCAGGTGCGCGGCGATCGCGCCCACGGCCGCCAGCACAGGAGCGGCCACCGCGCCGATGGCGGCCACGGTCAGCGGGATCTCCATGAAGGTGTGGCCGTGGCCATCGCGGATGATGATGCGGCGAATGTTCCCCGCGTGGATCATCTCCCCGACCTTGTCGACCAGTTCTTTGCTCAGAACCTTAAACTCTTCCAGAGTGACCTTAAAGTTTTCCATAGCAGACGTCTTCAGTGTAACAGTGGGGCAGGCTCTCAGCCAGGTTGCCAGCCTGCAAGCCGCCTCTCAGGCGGCTTCCCGCAATCTACCGCTGAATCCTCGCCGACCCACCCCTGGCGAACGCCCGCACCTGGTCGAGCGTGGCCATCGTCGTGTCGCCGGGGAACGTAGTCAGCAGCGCGCCGTGCGCCCAGCCCAGCTTGATGGCCTCCTCCGGCCGCTCGCCGCTCATCAGCCCATAAAAAAACCCAGCCGCGAATCCGTCTCCGCCGCCGACCCTGTCCAGCACGTCCAGTTGGCACGTTGGAGACACATAAGCCTGCCCGCCGATCCAGGCCACCGCGCCCCAACTGTGCCGATTGGTCGAATGCACTTCGCGCAACGTAGTAGCCACGATCTTGATCTGCGGATGCCGCGCCACCACGCGGTCGATCATGCCGAAAAACGCGCTGGGGTCCAGCTTGGACTTGGCGGCCACCTCCGGGCCGGGTATGCCCAAACCCATCTGCAAATCTTCCTCGTTGCCCACCAGCACGTCCACGTTCTCCACGATGCGCCGGATCACCGCCACCGCCCGCTCGTGCCCGCCCGAGATGTTCCACAGCTTCGCGCGGTAATTCAGATCGAACGACACCACCGCGCCCGCGGCCTTGGCGGCGCGCATGCCTTCGATGATCACCTCGGGCGTGGTCTGCGACAGCGCGGCGAAGATGCCGCCGCTGTGAAACCAGCGCACGCCCGCGCCGAAGATGGCGTTCCAATCGAAATCGCCCGGCTTGAGCAGCGCGGCCGCCTCGTTGGCGCGGTTGTAAAAGACCACCGGTGCGCGGATGCCAAAGCCGCGGTCGCTATAGACCGCCGCCATGTTGGGGCCGGTGGCGCCGTCGTGCTGGAAGTGCTTGTAAAACGGCTTGACCCCCATGGCCCTCACCCGCTCTGCGATCAGCGCGCCGACCGGATAATCGACCATGGCGCTGGCGATGCCGGTGGCCATGCCGAAGCAGTCCGCCAGGTTCGCGGCGCAGTTGAATTCGCCGCCGCTGACGTGGATCTGGCACGCGGTGGCCTTGCGGAACGGGATGATGCCCGGATCGAAACGATGGATCAAAGCGCCCAGCGAAACTAAGTCGAGCGCCCCCGTAGTTGGAATCTGAAGAGTATCAGTCATGTCTCTTTCTTGTGGGGCAGGCTCTCAGGCTGCGGCGGCCTCTCAGGCCGCCTCTTCCCAGGCCGCCTCTTCCCCGCCTAAGCGTTGTAAGTCCCCGATGAAACCCGGCCGCCCCGCCCAGTCCAGTTAGTATGGAAGAACTGGCCGCGCGGCTTATCGACACGTTCATAAGTATGCGCGCCGAAGAAATCGCGCTGGGCCTGCAGTAAGTTCGCAGGCAGGCGAGCGGTGCGATATCCATCGTAGAAAGCTAGAGCGGTGGAGAAAGCCGGAGTGGGAACCCCACACTCAATAGCCTGCACAATGGCGCGCCGCCAGGAATCCTGGTAACCGCCCAGCGTGCTGCTAAAAAAACTATCGAGTAACAAATTACTCAGTTGCGGATTCTTATCGTAAGCTTCCTTGATCTTCCCCAGGAACCGGCTGCGAATGATACAGCCGCCGCGCCACATCAACGCGATGCCGCCGAAGTTCAAATTCCACCCCTCTTCTTTCGCGGCTTCGCGCAGCAGCATGTAGCCCTGCGCATACGAAATCATCTTGGAGCAATACAGCGCGCGGCGCACATCTCCGATAAAGGCGACGCGATCCTCGGCCGGCGCGCGTTTCGGTCCAGTGAGAATCCTGGAGGCGGCCACCCGTTCGTCTTTCATCGCGGACAGGCAGCGCGCGAACACGGCTTCCCCGATAAGCGTCACCGGCGTGCCCGTATCCAGCGCGCTGATCCCGGTCCACTTGCCGGTGCCTTTCTGGCCGGCGGTGTCCAGGATCTTGTCCACCAGCGGCGCGCCGTCGTCGTCCAGCTTGGTGAAAATCTCGGCGGTGATTTCGATCAGGTAGCTGTCCAACTCGCCCTTGTTCCAATCCGCGAAGACCTGGTGCAGTTCGCCCGCATTGAGGCCGAGGCCATCCTTCAGCAACTGATACGCCTCGCAAATCAACTGCATGTCGCCGTATTCGATGCCGTTGTGGACCATCTTCACGTAATGGCCCGCGCCGTTTTCCCCTACCCAGTCGCAGCAGGGCGTGCCGTCTTCCATCTTGGCGGCGATGGCCTGGAAGATCTCCTTCACGTGCGGCCAGGCGGCCGGATTTCCGCCGGGCATGATCGACGGGCCATGCCGCGCCCCTTCCTCGCCTCCTGAAACGCCCGTGCCGATGAACAGAATGCCCTGCTCGGCGAGCGTCTTGGTGCGGCGGTTGGTGTCCGGATAGTGGGAGTTGCCGCCATCGATAATGATGTCGCCCTTTTCCAGGTACGGCGTGATGTGCGCGATCATCTCGTCCACCGTATCGCCGGCCTTCACCATCAGCATTACGCGGCGGGGCTTCTTCAAAACCTGCGCCAGTTCCTCGATGGAATGCGTGCCCACCACCTGGGTGCCGGCGGCTTCATGCGCGATGAAATCGTCCACCTTCGAAACGGTGCGATTGAAGACGGCCACGCGGTAGCCGTGGTCGTTCATGTTCAGGACCAGGTTCTGGCCCATTACCGCGAGGCCGATCAGGCCGATGTCACAAGTTTCCGGTTGCATGCATGCTCCTTGGCGATGAAAGATTATTCTACCCGAAGTCTTACAGGTCAAAATCTTCGCAGCCCGCGGAGAATTTGTGGGGCGGGCAATCATGCCCGCAGCCGGCTTTCAGCCGGCTCGGCGAGCGCAACTCGCCCGAGGTTCCTGTATCGCTCAGGCCACCAGCCCCGCTGTGGCCTCGTCATCGAGAGCTAGCCGCCGCGCTTGAAGTAAAGCCTTCGCAAATACGTCCTGAGATTGCCTCAAGCGGCAATCTTCCTGTACCATCATGGCGTACCCTGAAAGAAGGAGGTCCCGAACAAATGACGGGTCTCGACTGGTCACAATGCCCCGCCGTGGAGAGCATCCCTGGCAAGGTTAGCGGTGCGTGGGTGTTTCGGGATACCCGGTTGCCGGTCGTCACGGTGATCGAGAACCTTGAAGACTTGAGCGTCGAAGAATTGATGGAGCAATTCGACGTGACGCGGGAGCAGATTACCGCGGTGCTCGAATTTGTGGCGCAGAGCCTCAAGGTATCGGTACCACCAGCGCAGGACCCTGTGCCCGTCGATGCTCATTCTTTTTGACCAGGGACGCCACGGGGCCTTGCCCGTGCGCTTCCCGGCCACACCGTCGCCACGGCCAGGGCAATAGGTTGGGACAGGCTGAACAACGGCGCTTTGTTGCCTGCCGCGGGGGCGGTGGTGGTCGATCTCTTGCTCACTACGGACCAGAGAATTCGCGATCGGCAGAACCTCACAGGACGGGCATCCTCAATTCACGGGAGCCGGAGGGACGATCGGGCACATTTTCAAGAAGCCGCCACCGAGGTAGAATAAAAAGCGGATGACCTCTGCACTTCCTCTCACTCGCCTGGTGCCCGTCATCGCGCACGCGGTAGCCGTGTTCGGCGATGAGCAGAAAGCCACGCACTGGCTGTCGACTCCCCTCGCCGTGTTCGATAATCAAACCCCCACGGAGCTGTTAGCCACCAGCGAAGGCGTCGAGTTCGTCGAGCGGACGCTCACCCGCATCGAACACAACATCCCCTCCTGACGGCCGTCCTGACCGGCCGTCGTGTTTTCCGCGTATGTCGGGCGCGTTATGCGCGTCTCGACGGCGCCGGCGCCCGGCTCGTCGGCGGCCGCTGGAATTCGTCTGGGCGAGCCGTGGTCTACATGGCCGAGAGCATCGCCCTGGCAGTCCTCGAGAACCTGGTGCACATGACCAGACAAGACTTCCCGCGCGGCTACGTTTGCGTGGCCGCTGTGCTCCCTGATGGAATTAGCATTCTTAACGAAAAGGATCTACGCAAACAACCGGCGCTCGCAGACCTGAATGCCGAACAGTTGGGTGACTGGTGGCTCGATTCCCGAATGAGCGCCGTCCTGCAGGTCCCGTCTTTTGTGATAGCGGGGGAACACAATTTCCTCCTCAATCCGGCACACCCGGAATTTGCGCGGATACAGGTCGAACCACCGGCGATCTTCCATTTTGATGAGCGGCTCTTTGAAAGATCATAGTACCCAAGGCGAGCCGGTCGCATGGCGCGTCGTGAGCGATTCAGAATCGACGGCGTATCAAACCTGAAGCCAGGGGAGGACCGGTGGCGTTTGGTGGACGACAACAACTTTATCGTCTAGTAAATGGGCCGTGCGAAAGGCAAGAAGAAACAGGTTCTCTATCCGACCTGCCGGAAAGCCCCCACTGCCTGCGGGCCTGCCTTGGGCACTACAATGCCCGATCTGCTCCGTAGGCCAACATCCCGGATCAAAACCAGGATCTGGTGCTTCGTGTCGAAGGACTCCCCAATACACACCCGTTCATCCCGGTTCCTGTCAATCAGGACAATCTCCTTTTGAAAAGTCATCCGTTTGCCCACGGCCGGTACGGCCGGGCTGAGCGGGTGCGAAGGGGTGATGACCGCGAAGAGAGATTCGGAATCATAGATTGCATGGAACGACTCCGACGCAACGATGCGCCGCACGAGGGCGTGGAAACCCCCTTCCCCATCCTGAACCGCCTGCTCCAACACGACGACGCAGCATGCGTGTGGATTGGTCATTACGTATCGGCGGAACGTCGCGTAATTTGAAGCACCGAACTTTTTTGCCAGGGCCATAGGCACTTTGATTCCGAACTTCTGATCGTGCGCCTCTGCCGAGAAAATATCGCCCTGGAACAGGACTTCAGAGGCAAACACATTGGCTTCGCGCTCGAATAGGTCCGTGATATCCGGATCGAGTGTCTTCTCGCAATCGTGGATGAATCTATAGACCCTGCTTTGATGCGGCAGGGTTCCATGACCGGCTTCATGGAGCTTAATGAACGGCATGCGAGGGGCCGGTACTGCCAAATCCAGCACCACCAACCGTTCCTCCGCGTCGAACAACCCCAGTACTTTGCTCAGGGCCGACTTCACCGTTTCAAACCCCGACCTCGCCCTCTTCACGAGCTGGCGTAGAAAGCTCTCATTTAGGACTTTGTCATCCACAACCGTCAGCTTCGCAGCCGCCATCAGATCGTTGATCGGCGTGGGAAACCGGCCGAGTGCCGAGGCCCTACGGAGCAGCAGGTCGGCGTGGCGCTGTACGGTTAGCAGCTGGTGAGCGTCGAGGATTGAATCATCAGGGCGCGTCACCGTCGTCTCTTTTCGTCTCTTATAAATGCAAGGTAATCGAGTAGAGCCTTTTCCTCCGCGGGCGTGATGCCCTCAATCGCAAAGGTCGCCACCCGCGCCTGGCGCCGTCCCTCTGGGTTGGCCTCTACAGGAAAATACCCTGCCCGCACCATCAAGTCTTCGTAGGGCACTTTATAAACCTGCGCCAGCGCGTACAGGATGTTGGGTGATGGCTTGCTGATCTTGTCGTTTTCCAGTTGGCTCAAATAAGCGTTGGACACCTCTTTATTGGTTGCCTCTTCCACTTGCCGCAATGTCAGACCCGCCGCAGTACGTAGCCGTGCGAGGTGCGGGCCAAGCGAAGACTCCGAGGATCGGCGGTCGCCGACCTTTGACATGGCCTTCCTCCTTTTCGCAGAACATTCGCCTTCTCTATTGATTTTGCCCGCTTTTGCTTAGTTCGTCAAGCGCCGCTCATGGCCTGCTTGACATTCTTAGCATCGCTTGCTGTAATGAGCTTAGGGGCGCAGCGCGAGCGTCCCGGCCCGAATTCAACTGAATGGAGGTTTCTTATGGAAAGCAAAGAGCTTGAAGCGGCCGAAGCCCATCTGACACGGGCCGAGGCCGATCTGACCGTTACCCACGACGAAAAGGCCGCCGAACACGAGATTGAAGCGGCCATCCACGACATCCACGAAGCCGAGCGGCACCACGCAATTCATTTCGAGGTTGATGGTGAGCCCTGCGAAACGACCAAGCACGAACTCACTTCCAACCAGATAATCATCGACTTCGGAAAGAAAAATCCTGTCGACCATTATCTCGTCCAGATCGTTGCTGGCCACACCTTCAGCTATCAGGGGAAGGGCGATGAGCCGATCAAGATGCACGACTGCATGAACTTCCAGATCGTGTCCACAGGGCCTAAGCCGGTTTCACATGAGCCCATTGCTACCGGCGTCAGGGTGTTCGTCGACGGATTGCGGGGCTTGGGATTCGACCCAAAACCCCTGGCGAATAGGCCCGACCACATTGTAATCGACTACCTCGTTCAGGCCGGACGCTTCCTCGGCCAATCTGTCCGGCTCGGCTTCATCGTGCCGCCAGACTTTCCGATGACCACGCCTACGGGTCCCCACGTTTCCCCACGTATCCATCCCCTTCACCCTGCTGCCGACCTCGGCCATCCTCGCGGCGGCGTCCACGAATCACAGGCAGCGCTCTTCATGCAGGCGGTGGGGGGCGACTGGCAATACTGGTCTCGCCCCTGCCCTGACTGGGCGACCAGCAGAAAGACAACCGCTGCGTATATGAGTCACATCTACCGGCTGTGGGAAACACAATGAGCCAGGCCATCCGTAGCGCCGCAATGACGGCGGCGGTCAACCAAGCCGCTCGTGAACACCTCTTGCGCCGCGATCGCCAGGAAGATCTTTGCTTCGCCCTGTGGCGTCCCAGCAGAGGGCGCCACCGGACGACCGCCCTGATTGGTCGCCTTATCCTTCCCCATGATAATGATCGCAACGTTCATGGCAACGCCAGTTTCGAGCCTGTCTTCTTTCTGCGCGCACTGGCCGAGGCGACGGCTGAGCAGGCTGGCCTCGCCCTTATGCACAGCCACCCATGCGGAACTATGTGGCAGGGGATGAGCTTCGATGACATCTCGACCGAGCGTAGTATTTCCGCCGCAACCTTCGGTGCCACGCGGCTGCCCTTCGTCGGCTTGACGCTAGCCGGTGATGGTTCCTGGAGTGCTAGGTTCTGGGAGCGGAACGCTCCTCGCACCTACATCCGGCGAGACTGCACCACCGTGCGCATAGTCGGCGACCGCCTAACCGTTACCTATCTGGACGAGCTGGCTCCCCCGCCGAAATCCAACGAAGCGCAGGTGCGAACCGTTTCAGCGTGGGGCGAGCGGTCACAAGCAGACCTTGTCCGGTTGCATGTTGGGGTCGTCGGCGTTGGCAGCGTCGGCGGCATGATCGCCGAGGCGCTTGCTCGCACCGGTTTCGAAGATATTACGCTCATCGATTTCGATTACATCGAACGGCATAACCTTGACCGGCTGGTCTTTGCCGCCCGAAACGACATTGGGCGACTAAAGGCCACGGTAGCCGCCGAGCATCTATCGACGCGAGCAACGGCTGAGCCTTTCCGCGTCCATCCCGTTGCCGCTGCAGTCTACGAGGAAGAAGGTCTTCGCGCAGCCCTCGATTGTGATGTTATCTTCGCGTGTGTGGATCGGCCCTGGGGCCGCTACGTTTTGAACCTGATCGCCTATGCCCACCTGATACCGGTGATCGATGGAGGAATTGGGGTGCGAACCAACCGCTTCGAGAAGCTCGCAGCAGCTGACTGGAGAGCGCACACCGCAACAATCGGTCGCCGTTGTTTGCAGTGCCACAGGCAGTACGATCCCGGTCTAGTTCAAGCCGAACGCGAGGGCTTCCTCGATGACCCGACTTACATCGAAGGCTTGCCAAAAGACCATCCGCTAAAGGCCCGCGAGAACGTCTTCGCCTTTTCCATGTCCTGTGCCGGCATGCAGATGCTTCAAATGCTAGCATTGACCATCGCCCCGCTAAATCTCTCCAATCCTGGCGCGCAACTTTACCACTTCGTCGGCGGCCACATGGAGCCTCCAGACTTTGCCCCCTGCCACCCCGAATGCCAATTTCCCGAGCTCGCCGCCCTGGGTGATGCGTGCGGCATCGTTGTAACCGGCAGTCGTCCGGCGTAAGACCAAACTGGGAGCCCATGGCTGTGATACAGGAAGGCATGAAAATGTTTGGAGTAAAATCAGAGAGAGGTTGGTTTCATGCTCGACACGTATGAGTTCACGGCAGAGGAGATCGAGAAAGCGTTCGATTTGGCTGGCGCTCAGTGTGAATGCTGCGGAAAGAGACTCACATGGCAAAATAGCCGTGCGAATGGCGGCCCAGGCAAGTGGGAGGCACATCACGGAGGCAGATCAACGCCGGTCATCCTGTGCACTGGCGGCCCCGAGAACTGTCATCTGAACTGCGGCCATGATGGCCATTGGGGCAATCGCGGGATAACCCCGCGATTTCATCGCGGCGCTTAAGCCCCATATCGTTGCGTCTACTCTCGCTGGTGATCAGCATCAAGAGTAGCGAACTGCGAGCTTCCGATAACCCGATCTTACGTCAACTCGGGCCCATGCATCGCCGATTCCGGTCACTCGATGCCTCCAGCCTCCAACCCCATAAAAACAAACACCTCTCGCCAGGAATCGCGTCGATCGCCCGCCGCCCTCATGCTACCGTCGAGTGAGGGGATGGGAGCAGTCCGACCCAAGCAAAGAATGCGCAAAAATGAGCAAATTGTCGAACCAACGGCCCTAAAAAGCGGCCGTAACCCATTGCCAGGAAAGAATGTTACGCAAAATTGGTTTCGTCTGTCCAATTTGCATTTACAAGCCTGTTTCCGGCTTCAAAAAGCAGCACCGGAACTCACCACAACACCAACCCACCCGGCCATTCTGTCTTCTGTCCTCTGTCTTCTGTCTTCCGCCTTCTCCCTTTCTTCCCCTTTGGCATTGCTCGGACAAAAACGCAAAGCCTCCAAAACCAACTACCTCCACGCCCGGAACGATGCTACACTCGCACCAAATGACCAAACCCACCGGCCGCCGCGGATTCTTGAAAACCGTCGCGCTGGCCGCCGCGCCCTTGGGACCAGCCGCCGCGCAAACCCCTCCCAAAACCACCCCCGCCCAGTCCGCACCGGCCGCCGCCCCACCCCCGCCGCAGCCCGTCACCCTCCCGCGATCCTCCATGCGCTACCCGCGCGTCTACACCGGCCGCCAGCTTGCCATGCTGGCCATGCCCCTCGGCGGGATCGCCGCCGGCAGCATCAGCCTCGGTGGACGCGGCCAGCTTCGCGACTGGGAACTCTTCAACCGCCCCGATAAAGGCCGCTCGCCGGAATACGCGTTCGCCTCCATCTGGGCGCAGGCCGGCAGCCGCAAGCCTGTCGCGCACGTCCTCGAAGCCCGCCTCATGCCGCCCTACGAAGGTCCCGACGGCCTCGGCTCCAAGAACGCGCCCGGCCTCAGCCGCCTGGAAGGCGCAACTTTCACCGGCGAATTCCCCATCGCCCAAATCGCCTTCCACGATTCCCGCCTGCCGGTCAACGTCACGCTCGACGCCTTCAGCCCCTTCATCCCGCTCGATGCCGACGAATCCGGCCTGCCCGTCGCCATCCTGCGCTATCGCATCCACAATCCGGGTAAGGATGCCGCCCGCGTCTCCATCGCCTGGTCCATCGAAAACCCCATCGGCGCAACCTATCAGGATGTCGCGCAGCACCACCCCGGCGAGCAGCGCGTCATCGAGTACCGTGAATCCGACCAGATCAAGGGCCTGCTGATGAGCAACCCCGGCATGCCCGCCGACGACCCGCAGTCGGGCACCCTCGCCGTCTGCCTGGTCAAGCCCGAGGGCAAGCTCACCTATCTGCGCGGCTGGACCAACGCCAAATGGTGGACCAGCGCGCTGCTGTTCTGGGACGACTTCAGCGACGATGGCCAACTCGGCCCCGAAGCGCCCCAGCGCAAGCCCATCGGCTCGCTCTGCCTGCAGCAGGAGATCGCGCCCGGTACCGAAGCCGCCTACACCTTCCTGCTCGCCTGGCACTTCCCGAACCGCACGCCTGCCTGGTCCGGCTGGACTGCACCCAAGGGCGACGAGCACACCATCATCGGCAATCATTACTGTACGCGCTTCGCCGGCGCCTGGCAGGCGGCCGAATACGCCGCCGGAAAGCTG
>Ga0224555_1002377_pt1 | contig 22312 bp, 20 predicted proteins | sample 714S23034metaG_FD_180687 | JGI IMG/M metagenome (GOLD analysis project Ga0224555, IMG submission 180687) | Peat soil microbial communities from Stordalen Mire, Sweden - 717 S2 30-34 | ecosystem: Environmental > Terrestrial > Soil > Wetlands > Peat | place: Sweden: Norrbotten County, Stordalen...
ACACTTTGTATCAAGCGATGGATGCTCCGAAAGGGAATGCTGGGCGTGCGAACCCAGTGTTCATCATTCCTTTTAGAGCATCCTTACTTTTTTGGCTAGAGACTTCGTGAATAATCCAGGCTAGACCATTCACAAGAGTTGGTATCGCCTCGGATTTCCAGCGGACTTGGAAGGCGGATCAGTACCCCATCTGGGGCCAGTTACACTCTCAAGATGGCCTCTTTAATTGATCCAGAAGCCCACTGCCACAATGGGTAAATTAGACTCGCCGAATCCATCACAACATCGAAGCCAATCACATCCTTCTGGCGGATGAAACCAGTCGCAATAATACATCGCATTCGGCGACTATCGCGCCACTCCCCGCCTTAGGTCTACAGGCGAATTCGAGCCCGCTACCAGAGGCGAAAACGTCACCTTCCAGCCTTCCGAAGAAGCTGTTAATAGGCAGACCAACTGTCCAGGATCACTGACGCAAATGGCCAGGGATGAACAGGCCCAGAATTTGGGACAAATCGCAGTGGATCGACTGAGCTAATCGCCGCTGTAATCTCAAGGAATCCAATCTGAACACACGCCACTTGTTTGTTCCACTTGCATGACTCACGTAGAGACTTATAAGGTAGCGAAGTGTGCATATGAATGGAAGGCTAGGGTCATTTGTAAGGTGACATAACCTGTCTTTCATTCCGGCCCTTTCCCGCCAATTATTCTCTGTTGATATGGGTCTACTTAGCCTCCACGAATGGTACCTCTTTCCTGTTCCAAACCGGCAGCTCTTGATAGACACTGTAGCCCGCCGACTTAGCCTTGCTATATCCCCACTAAACGCTGCTGCTGCGCGATCCTTCTGGACATCGATTCGGATCGCTATTGTAAGTCGACTACCTAGCGCAAAGGCGAAATAAGTACAGAAATATACGTTTTCCACATGGAAAACCTTGAATAATACAGCGACACATAATACAACAGTGAGCATCTATTGCGCTGCTTAGTCACTCTAAGTCAGGAGGCAGAAGCGAGATACTGTCGCGCGCGTTGTAGAGCTGAATCACATGTTAACCATCTCCAAAGCATTGTCGGCAGGGCAGGCACGGACCTACCATGCGCGTGAGTTTGTGTCGGAGAAGCAGAATTACTGGAGCCGTGACGCGCAAGTACATAGCGAGTGGAAGGGCAGGCTTGCCCAGGAGTGGGGACTGCGTGGTTCCGTTGGAGCCGGAGAATTCGCTCGGTTGAGCGAAGGACAACATCCTGAAAGCGGCGCGCAGCTCATCAAGCATCAGCCTGCCAGGACCTACGAGAACGAATACGGGAAGGAAATCACCAGCGTCGAACATCGCGCCGGATGGGATGCGACATTCTCCGCGCCGAAATCCGTCTCTCTCACGGCGCTCGTGGGCGGCGATCAGCATGTACGCCAAGCGCACCGCGAAAGTGTCCGGGTAGCACTTGGCGAATTAGAGCGTTATGCGCAAGCGCGTATCGGCAATATCCACGCGCCGGAAACGACGGCCAAGTTCATTGCCGCCAGCTTTGAGCACGACACTGCCCGCCCGGTAGATGGGTATGCCGCACCACAACTTCATACTCATGCGGTCATTTTCAATATGACCGAGCGTGAGAGCGGCCAGACGCGGGCACTTCAGGAGCGAAGCCTTTTCCAATCGCAGCAGTATGCGACCAGTGTGTATCGTTCCGAGCTTGCCATGCGTCTGCAAGGGTTGGGCTATGAGGTCGAACGCGGCAAGCATGGCCAGCCGGAAATCAAGGGCTACACGCAGGAATACCTGGATGCATCCAGTCCAAGACGAGAACAGATCAAGCGTCACTTGCAGGAGATCGGAAGAGAAGGCGCGGGCGCGGCACAGGTTGCTGCCCATCGCACGCGGGACAGCAAGGCGATTCATTCCCCGGAAGAGGTGCTGCAGCGGCATCGCGAACTGGCTGCACAATACGGCAATCAGGCGGATCGGGTTGTAGCCCAGGCGCGCGACCATACACAGATTCATGCACCGGACTCGAACAAGACCGAGCAGCAGGCCGTAACCTATGCCCGCAATCATGTCTTCGAGCGGTCTGCCGTGCAGGATGAGCGAAGCATCTTGCAGGCGGCGATAAGTCGTAGCATGGCGCAAGCAACTTACGAACAAGTGCGACAAGAATTTGCGCAGCGAGTCCAGCGCGGAGAGTTTCTTGCCGTTGGCTCTGTTGAGGGACGTGCCGCGCCGCTCTATACCACTGCTGAGATGGTCCGCATGGAGCAGGAGATCATCGCTCGTATGCAGAGCGGGAATCAGCGCACATACCGCGATCCGATGCTAGTTTCGCCTTCGCTGCGGATTGCAACAGAGGACCGCCATACAGAACTGAGTCCGGCGCAGCGGGAGGTGGTCGATGACATTTTTGTGAGCCGCGAGAAGATTATCGGTTTGGATGGAATCGCTGGTAGTGGAAAGACAACGACATTGGCGGTGATCCGGGAAGGAGTGGAGGCCGAAGGTTACAAGGTCGAAGGTTTCGCTCCCACCTCACGCGCTGCGCAAAAGCTGGCCGAGGCGGGCATAGGGACCTCGACTCTACAACGCCATCTTGTGCGGGGAGAACAGCCGGACGCAGGCGAGAAGAAGCTCTATGTGCTCGACGAGTCTTCGCTCGCCTCGACGCGCCAGATGCACGAGTTCATGGAACGGCTTCATGCGCGAGACCGGGTTTTGCTGGTCGGCGACACGCGCCAGCATGAGGCAGTTGAAGCGGGCCGTCCTTTTGCGCAGCTTCAGGAATCCGGAATGCGGACGATGAGGCTCGAAGGGATTGTGCGACAGAAAGACCCGGAACTGAAGCAGGCTGTCGAGCAATTAGCGCGTGGTCAGGTCGGCGCGGCCGTCGACAGCCTTGACCGGCAGGGACGCGTACATGAAGTGAAAGGGTACGAGGAGCGTATCGCGGCCATTGCGCGCGAGTATGCCAAGTCGCCGGAAAGTACGCTGGTGGTATCGCCTGACAATCTGTCGCGCACGCAGATCAATCAGCGCATCCATGCCACCGAGACGCCCATCTGTCGGCGAGGGTCATAGGTCGTTTCACTTCCATCTACGCGCAGCACTGTGAGCCGATTGTTTTGCGCGTCGATACTTTTGACGCGCGTGTAATCGCCCTTCGCAATGCCGGTCTCCCGCGAACTGCGCGAGTAGCGCAAAATATCGATGCCGCGCGATTGCAACTCTGCGTTCACTTGGTATTGCTGCGCCCAAGAACGATCTGCGCCGGTCATCTCCTGACGCGGCACCAGCGTTTGGACTGGGTGCTCGTCTCTGCTCACTATCGCGAGCAGGAGAAGGCATTTTCGGTTGGAGACCGTATCCAATTCACTGCGCCCAATCATGAGCTGAAGATTGCGAACCGTGAACTGGGTACAGTGGAAAACATCGCGCCGGACGGCGCGATGCGGCTGAAGCTTGATAACGGGCGCAGTATGGACTACGAACCTCAACGTCATCCGCATCTCGACCACGGCTACGCCGTCACCAGCTATTCCAGTCAGGGACAAACAGCCGACCGCGTTCTTATCCATGTAGATACGGCGCTTGCGGCGAAAGACTTGCTCAATAGCCGCATGGCGTATGTCTCGGTTTCGCGTGGACAGTGGGACGCACAGATTTTCACAAACGACCACCAAAAGCTGCCGCAGGCTCTTGGTCACGATGTCTCGCACCAGAGCGCACATAAGCCAGAACAGGCGATTGCACCAATGCAGCATCAGGAGGCTGCCAGGTCACAACAGCCAGGGCAGGATCTGGGTATGAGCATGGGCACAGGCTTAGGCCTCTGATTTTGACCAGCAAGAATCGACGATCGTTTCAAGGGGGAAGGCAATGATGGGTGGCGCAGAGTCACTTGGCAAAAAATCAGTCCAGAACACGGGCCAGGCGGCACCTGCGCTGGAGCGGCACTACTCCGTCGCCGAAGTCGCCAAGATGTGGGCACTGAGCGAGAAGACCGTCCGCCGCATGTTTGGAGACGAAGACGGCGTCCTCAACTGGGGTGCACCGGAAACACATCGCAAGCGCGGCTACCGGACACTCCGCATCCCAGAGAGCGTTCTGCACCGCGTTCACCGAAAGCGGGAGCTACGCGCTGGCTGAGAGCCGGGCGTTCCAGAAACCTGAAGTGGGCATACTGGGATTTTAGGCCGTAGCTGCTGAAATTTTTCACACGGGAGAAGATGATGGTTGGGTCGTGGCAAACTCACACGGCGTTTCAGCTCGCCGGACTGATGCGCCCCGGCAGTAGTTGCCACGCCGATTGCATACTCTTCTCCAACTGGTCCTGGCGGGCTCGAACCCAGGGCGAGTAATGTTTTTCTGTGACGCGCACGCTGGCGTGGCCAAGCAAGATCGAAACCTGGTCAATGGGCACTCCGGCAAGCAGCATCTCGACGGCGAAGGTGTCACGAAACATATGGCAATGGGAGCGCTTCGGGGCGCCATCGGGATTGCGCAAATCGGCGATCTTGAAGAGACGGCGGTAGCTGCGTTGCCAGTTGGCGACAAAGGTCTTGGGGTCTCCGTTGCCGCTCCAGAAGAAGTACCGCGGGTTCGGTTTCAGGCCATCGGGAACTTTCCGCAGCAACTCGGTGACCTCGGGCGGTAGTGGCACGTAGACGGGTGTGCCCGTCTTGGCCTGATAGAGCAGCAGCTTGTTTTCGATCAAGCGCGAGCGTTCCAGGGTTACCGCGTCACGGATGCGCAGGCCGCTCCAGCGCAGCAGTTCGGTCAACGCCCGGATGCGCCCGCCGCGCTTCTCAGCATCGTAAGGCCGCTCTCCGTATTCATCGAGGTGATACGTCGCTTCGACGATTTTGGCATACTCCTTCGCCGTGAAGTAATCCGTGGGTACCTGCTTAGCGATCACTCGGCCCATCGTGGCCGTCGGGTTCTCCTTGACCCAGTTCATGCGGCTACAGAACCAGAAGAACCCAACCACCCGTTCAAACTTCTTCTTTTTGGCGAGCGCCTTGTCCTGCCAAGTGGAGCGCCATTCGGTCAAGTTGCGCGCGTTCAGTTCGTGAAGGAACGTGATTTCGCGCTCCGCGCAGAAGCCGAGCAACTGCGACTCGAAGATATGCGAGAGCTTCTGCGTGGTGGCGACGGCCAAGCCCCGTGCTTTGGCATCGCCTATATAAGCGGCGACCGCCTCCTTGACGGTGGGGAGTGTCTTCGCGATCTTGACATCTTCTCCGCTCAACGCGGAGCGCTCGTACTTGCGGGCTAGGAGTTCGGCCTGTTCCCAGGACTTGGTCTTGGCGGAGACGCGGAAGCGTCCAGACCGTCCAGGCAAAGTCCCGTCGATGTATTTGGGGCAAGCGCACTTCTTCGAGGAAGCGTTGGAGGCGTGCGGGCAACCGTGTTTATGTCGCGCAAAGACGAATAACATGCCAGAAATTGTACCAGAGTTTGGCTCAATTTCGGCTCAATTTCTTGATTTTACAGTTTCCAGTGTTGTAACTTATTTATTTTGTTTGCTTTGGCAGTGGTGGAGGCGGCGGGAGTCGAACCCGCGTCCGAAAATGTTACTGGTCAAGAGACTACATGCTTGTTCCGGTTCATGCCCTGGGCATTACCCCAGGACGTTCGCGACAGCTGCTCAGAACGGACAAGAAACAGTTGGCGCTAGCCTGAAATCTTAGCCTCTCAGCCCAGACGTAGCAGAGAAGAGCAGCCCGCTGTGTGACGTTCGCTCGCAGCCCACGGGCAAAGCTGCGGAGAACGGCGGCCTAACGAATTAGGCTGCGTATGCCATCTGTTGATTGGCAATTATCATTTTGCACGCGATTACGGGTGTGTGCACCCCGGCATGCCTCTTGGCCGCAAGCATCTCCGTCGAAGCCGTGACGCCCCCACTGGTGGGAATGGGCCTTTAAAGAACTACTTATATTCTGGGCGGGAAGTTACGGGAAGTCAACTGCCGATGGAGGCGCTTCGCGGTTACCAGCGAGCCAGGTTTCAAGGTCTCAAAGTTTCAAGGTTTCAAAGTTGCGAGGTTTCAAGGTCCGAACACCATCAGGCATCCTTCAAACATTGAAACACTGATGGGCTCCAGCTAGTTAATGGTGATGGTGGCCGAGACGGACTTTGTGGCGTCGGTTATTGAGGTTGCGGTTATGGTCACGGTACCTCCGGCCGGAACCGTGGGAGGCGCCTGGTAAGTGGTTGGAACATTACTGGCGATGGGGTTTGGGGTGAAGGTACCACACTGCCCGGCGGGGAGGCACGTGAAATTCGCGCCAGCGTTTTTCGTGTCGTTGGTAACGACCGTTGCGATGCCTGCGGTGCCGCTGGCGTCGAGCGCAGTGGGAGGCGGATATTCGTTACTAAATGCAACCATAATCGCGGGAGGCTGGTATTTGGGATCGCCGCACGCGACCAGTACAGCGAGCATAGCTGTGGCAATCGCAGCCTTGGCAATCCATCGGAAAGTTGGTTGGCGAAGGCTCATTGGATGGTTCGATGCTAGCCGCAATACGGGAGTCTAGCATGGATAAAAAGGGAAATCTCGTGGAGTCGCTGAACGGGTTCAATTTCTCGACACGCTCAATGTGCTGTTCACGCAACATCGCTTTGAATCCGAATACTCGCAGCGGGTATGTGGATGGTCCGGATGTTGACGCGACGGAGATTCAGTCGTTCACTTACTAAGTCTAAGGGAGGCCCACCGAGCCCCCCTTAGTTGTGTGCCGAAACGGTGCAGCGGACTGCAGGTCAGCTCGCCACGGCTTCGATGTCGGATTTCAGCTGCGCGAAATTGAAGCCTGGCGCAAAGCCGGCCTTCTCGGCTTGCGGCGGGAGGATGGCGTATGCCTCGTCCACGCACTCATCCCACCAGGCCCAAGTGGCCTGCTGCGTATTTCCCCAGGTCAGCACGGTCACGCCATTCTGGTCGTACGCAACGGCATAGACCGCGTGGCCATCATTGGTCAGCGGGCCCGGCGTCCAGGGCTGGTGGGCGTCGAACTCCTGCTGGCAGTTTTGCTGCACCTGGAAACCCAGGTAAACACCGCCAAAGAGCTGGATGGCCTGCTGAACGTGGGTGTGAGTTTTCGGCTCGATACTCACATAGGTAATGATCTTCTCACCGGAAACAGGGTTCTGGCGCCAATAGTTCAGGACATCAAGCTCGTTGAGTCCCGAGTCCACGCCACCGGTCAGATGCATGTATAACTTGACCGCAGCTTGCTTCGACATGATGGTCTTGGTGTCGATCATTCCCTGGTAAACCGTTTCGGCGTGCGCCAGTGCCGCGATGGTGCAATCACCCAGCGTATCGTTGCCGTCCATAGGGAACAACTTCGTTGGGTCCGTCGTCTTCAGCTTCGGATAGACGCTGGTGGTGAGAACATTGTAGGTCGCCGGGGGGGCGGCGATAGCAGGTGTCAGATAGTTCTTGAAGCGCAAAGTGCGATAGTCCACCTTCGGTGGATGCTTTCCAAATCTATAGTTCGGCATTTCGGAGATGCTCCTCTCGGGGGATGATCCCTACAGGATTGTGTCGAAGACGCTTGCTTCGTTTCAAACAAAGGCATGAAGATTTGGCGCCCTGTGCAAGCTGGCTCTGATATCGGGCCATCTGATCACCCATTTCTTTTGGTTCCCGGCACCCGGCATTTGTCAACAAATTGTCAAATTCATGTCACTTTCTATCCCGAAATACGCCGCTACCCTGATATCAAGCTAGAGTTTAGGGGTATGATTTCTGACTATTCGGTGGGGGGCAGTGGTGAACAAGAACCTATCTTCGGCGGTAGCGGCGGCAACCATGACGATGGAAGCGGTTCCGGCTAATTCGGAGCGGATCCTGGTGATCGAGGATGACCGAGCGGTGCAAAAGGCTCTAAGGCGATTGTTTGAAGCCGAAGGCTTCGTGGTCGATATCGCGGGGAACGGCGCTGCGGGTCTGGAGATGTTTCGGGCGGCGGCGCCGGCGGTGCTGGTGCTGGACTTGAGCCTGCCGGGGACGCCGGGACAGGACGTGTGCCGGGAAATCAGCCAGGCAGCGCCTTCGTTGCCGATCATCATTCTCAGCGCGCGGACGGAAGTGATGGACAAGGTGCTGCTGCTGGAGTTGGGCGCGCATGACTATGTGACGAAGCCGTTCAGTCCACGGGAACTTCTGGCGCGGGTACGGACGGCCATGCGGCGGTCTCTGTCGATGCGGACTCCGCTGACCGAGACTTTCAAATTTGGCGACGTGAAGGTTGATTTCACGAAGATGGAATTGTGGCGGGACGGGAAACCGGTGCCGCTGACTTCGCAAGAGTTCAAGGTGCTGAAGTTCATGATCCAGAATGCGGAACGCGTGTTATCGCGTGAGGAGTTGCTGAACTTCGTTTGGGGATACCGGAATTATCCGAGCACGCGGACGGTGGATAATCACATCCTGCGACTGCGACAGAAGCTGGAGAAAGATCCGGCGAACCCTTTGCACTTCCGCACGGTGCACAGTTCGGGTTACAAGTTTGTGCCATAGTGGAGCGAGGTCAGAGCTAAGAGGTCAGATTACAGAGGTGAAAATCGCAACGGCCTTACCTCTGCAATCTGACCTCTCACCTCTCACCTCTGACCTTTTGTAATCTATATTCTGTAATCCCTTCGAGGTTTTGACCATGGGCGGAATTCGGTTGCGGACCAAGTTCCTGCTTTGCATGGTGGCGGTATCGGCGGCATTGACGTTCACGACGTTGCTGGTGGTGCGGCACACCGTGCAGCAGGAGGTGCGCCTCGGAATCCAGCGCGATCTCGAGAATTCGGTTTCCGCATTCCACAATTTTCAGAAACAGAGAGAAGTGATGCTCGAGCGCTCGGCGGCGCTCTTGGCCGACCTGCAGAATGTGCGGGCGCTGATGACCACGCACGACCCGGCGACCATCCAGGACGCCTCGCTGGATTTATGGCAACTGGCGGGCAGCGACTTGCTGCTGCTGGCCGATTCTTCCGGCAAGGTGATGGCGCTGCAGGCCGCTCCTCCGGAGATCACGGTTCGCGAGGGGCAGGACTTCTTTCCGCAAGTGGTGTCGAACCTGCTGTCAAGCGCCGAGACGCGACACTGGTGGTACGTTGAAGGGCACCTCTACGAAGTTTTCCTCCAGGATATTTATTTCGGTCCAGCGAGCGGGCACCAGGTTCTGGGATACCTGCTGCTGGGTTACGAAATTGACGACCGCGTTGCCCGCGACTTGAGCCGTGTGGCCGCGAGCGAGGTGGCGTTTCGTTATGGAGATTCAATTGTGCGGAGCACTCTGAAGCCCGCCCAGGAATCGGAGTTGCTGCGCGTGCCGCCGAGAACGGCCGCTGGAGGCCCGCCGCAAGGCGATCCGATCCGGCTGGGCGAGGAACGGTTCTTGGCGACGTCGGTGGATTTGCCCACACCGGGTGCACCCGCGCTCAATCTGTGGGTGTTGAAGTCGTTCGATCAAGCAACTGCATTTTTGAGCAGCCTGAACGAGTTGCTCCTGGCGCTCGGGTTGACGGCCGTACTGGCGGGGAGCCTGCTGGTTTTTCTGATCTCGCATACCTTCACGCGTCCGCTGGAGAATCTGGTCGCAGGGGTGCGCGCGCTGGAGCTGGGAGATTATGCGTATCCGCTGCAGACGCGGGGCGGAGACGAAGTCGCCGAAGTCACAGGAACCTTCGACCGGATGAGAACGAGCCTGCAGAACACGCAGAGAGAGTTGCTGGATGCGGAACGGCTGGCAACGATTGGGCGGATGGCGAGTTCGATCTCGCACGATCTGCGGCATTCACTGGCGGCGGTCGTGGCGAATGCGGAATTTCTTTGTGAGAGCAACCTGACGCCGGGGCAGCGCGAAGATCTCTACGCCGAAATACGGATTGCAGTCAACCAGATGACGGAGTTGATCGAGTCGCTGCTGGAATTCTCGCGCACCCGGGAGTCGTTGCGTCCCACGTACGGCGACGTTCGGTCGGCGGTGGATCGAGCGGTGCAGGGAGTGAAGGCGCATCCGGAATTCCAGCGCATACGGATTCGGATCTCCGGCGAAGGATCGAGCGAAGGCTGGTTCGATTTCAGGAAGCTGGAGCGCGCTTTGTTGAACTTACTGCTGAATGCGTGCGAGGCGGTGCCGGCGGAATCGGGGAAGATCGAGATCGGGCTGACACGCAAGGGCGAGAGTCTGGAAATTCGCATCGAGGATAACGGGCCAGGAATCGCGGACGCGATACGAGACCGTTTGTTCGAGCCGTTTGTGAGCCACGGCAAGGAAAATGGGACGGGGATGGGACTGACGGTGGTGCAGAAAATTCTGCAGGATCACGGGGGCGACGTCGCAGTGGAGCAGACGTCGGCTACGGGAACGACGTTTTGCATAAATATTCCGCTGAATCCCTCGGCGGAAAACGCTTTGACAGCCCGGCATGTTACGTAACGGCACAATTTCTGTTTGGACTCCTTGCATGGGATCCGAAGTGCAGACTCGAAATCCAGATTCCCACTGCGGAATAAAGTGCGGAATGAAGTGCGGAGAGTGGCAGGAGGCGACATGAGTATGAATATGACGCGCTGGTTCGAATGGTTGCGATGGATGACGCTGATGACTGTGATGGCGGGAACCGCATCCGGCGTCGCGCAAGAAGCTGCGAATCGGGCTGAGTCGCCTTCTTCGAGGTCATCGAGTGAATCGGTGAGTGACTCGGTGCGCGAGTTACGCGAGCAGGTGCGCGAGTTGCAGGCGGCGGTTGACGGAATGCGATCCGACTGGCAGCGCGCGCGCGCGGAGACGGCGGAACTGCGCCGGGAGCTCGATGAAGTCCGCGCCGGAACAGCGCCGCGGAATGCGGTGCTGAGGGACACGGTTGTGAAATCGGAGACTCCGAACTCCGAGCTCGCCGGAAGCTTCCAGGACAGCTCGCAGAGTGTCTTGCAGAACGGCGCGCCGCAAGATGAGAAACAAGATCAGAAACAAGATCAAAGAGGAGATCAGAAAAAAGGCGAGCACGCGGCTAGTCTGGAGGAGGAATACCAACTGCTCAGTGGGAAGGTGGACGATCAGTATCAGACGAAAGTGGAGAGCGCATCGAAGTACCGGTTGCGCCTGTCGGGTATCGTTTTGATGAACCTGGTGAGCAACCAAGGCGTGGTGGATAGCATTTATCTTCCCACGCTCGCATACGCGCGGCCGCCGATCGATTCTGGCGGGAGTTTTGGGGCGACGTTGCTACAGTCGGAGATTGGATTCGAGGCGTTCGGGCCGAGCGTGGCGGGTGCGAAGACGAGGGCGGACCTGCAACTCGATCTGGGGGGTGGGTTTCCGGCGGTTCCGAACGGGATCAACTCCGGACTCATGCGGTTGAGAACGGGCACCATGCGGATGGACTGGACAAACACCTCGGTTGTGGTCGGGCAGGATAACATTTTCTTCTCGCCGAACTCGCCCACATCGTTTGCTTCGCTGGCAATTCCGGCGCTCTCCGCAGCGGGAAACTTGTGGGGCTGGATTCCGCAGATACGGGTGGAACACAGAGTGACTTTGGGGGAAGAGTCGAGCCTGATATTCCAAGGAGGGATTCTGGATCCCGTAAGCGGGGAAGTGCCGGCGGCAGCGCCGGGTCGAGGTTATTACCCGCAGGCAGGGCCTGGGGAGGCGTCACGCCAACCAGCGTACGGTACACGGATCGCTTGGACGCGAAATATTTTCGGGCAGCCGTTCCGGGTGGGCGTGGGAGGGTTCTACAGCCGGCAGGATTATGGTTTCAGCCGGAATGTCGACGGCTGGGCGGGAATGACAGATATTGAGCTGCCGCTCAATCGCCAGTTGTCGTTGAGCGGAAAGTTTTATCGCGGAAGGGCTCTGGGCGGGCTGTACGCCGGAATCGGACGCAGCGTGTTGTTCAGCGGCGATCCAACATTGGCCAGCACTGAAGTACAAGCATTGAATTCGGTTGGCGGTTGGGCGCAATTGAAATACCGGCCCGCGAATAAATGGGAGTTCAATGCAGCCTTTGGGATGGATAATCCATATGCGAGCGACCTGAAATATTTCCCGTACGCGCAGGCATACGGAGATCCGACGCTGGCGAGAAATCAGGGAAGCTTTGTGAATATGATTTACCGTCCCCGGTCGGACCTGCTATTTTCCGCTGAGTATCGGCACCTGACTACGTATACGCTCACCGACGGAGGCAACAGCGCGGGCCAGCTCAATCTGATGATGGGAGTTCTGTTTTGAGCCGATGATGGAAGCGGCAAGGCAAGAAGCCGCGGTAAGAGGCCGCAGTAAACAGCTAAGACGAGCCAGCAACGATGAGCCATAGAAGGGTCCTGATCTGGGTCGCGATGTGGTGGGCCGGCGCGGCCGGATTGCACGCGCAGGCGACAACGCAGACCGCGACCGCGACGGTGCGCGGACGCGTCGAGGTCATCGGTGCAAGAGGTGCCGGCAGGACGAGGCATGGGGCGATTCCCGGGACGGTGGTGTGGCTGACGGCCATAACGACGACGGGGGCGGGAAGCGAAGCGACCACGGCGACGAGTCCGCCGGCAAGTCCGGCCCAAAACCCGCGGCTGGTGCAGAAGAACAAAAGCTTCGAGCCGCACATCCTGGTGGTTCCGGCGGGGTCGATGGTGGAGTTTCCCAATCACGATCCCTTCTTCCATAACGTCTTTTCACTTTTTGAAGGCAAGCGCTTTGACCTTGGTCTGTACGAAGCGGGCACCTCGCGGATGGTGCGATTCGACCGGCCTGGAATCAGCTACATTTTTTGCAACATTCATCCCGAGATGAGCGCGGTTGTGATTACGATGGCGACGCCGCTCTATGCCGTTTCCAGCCGGGACGGGCAACTTAGCCTGGCAGGCGTTCCCTACGGGCGCTACATGCTGCATGTTTGGAGCGAGGGCATGGGTCCGGAAGATGGACAGCCGCTCACTCGCGAAATCACGATCGCGGAGAATGCTTCGTCTCTGGGAGTGATTCGAGTTCCGGAAGCGAGTGGGCAGCGCATGGCGCACAAGAACAAATATGGCCGCGAGTACGATGAGCCTACGCCGGACAACTCTGTCTATAATCAGCAACGCTAGGGAAAGTCGCATAAAGTGACACTATGAAAATCGACAAATTGCTCAAGCGCTACCGCATCGAAAACGGAAAACACTTCCGCCTCAAGGATTACGACCCCGCCGACACGCACGGGCTGAAGTCGGAACTGAAGCCGCAGGCGAAGGAACTGCTGGCGGACGGCGTCAAGGAATTGAGCCATCTGCAGGACGTTCTCGCGGCGCAGGACCGCTGGGGCCTGCTGCTGATTTTTCAGGCCGTGGATGCGGCCGGGAAAGATGGAACGATCAAGCACGTCATGTCAGGAGTGAATCCGCAGGGCGTGGATGTGTGGTCGTTCAAGCAGCCGTCGGCGGAAGAACTGGACCACGGCTATCTGTGGCGCTGCATGAAATGTGTGCCGGGACGAGGCCAAATCGGCATTTTCAACCGTTCGTATTACGAGGAGGTGCTGGTGGTGCGCATTCACCCGCAGATTCTGGACAGCCAGAAACTGCCGAAGGCGCTGGTCACGAAGCATATCTGGCAGGAGCGCTTTGAAGACATCAATAACTTCGAGCGCTACCTTGCGCGGAACGGCATTGCGGTGGTTAAGTTCTTCCTGCATCTATCCAAGAAAGAGCAAAGGCGCCGGTTCATGGAACGGCTCGACACGCCGGACAAGACCTGGAAGTTTTCTTCGGCCGATGTGAAGGAACGCCAATTCTGGGACGCATATCACGAAGCGTATGAGGATATGATCCGGCACACGGCGAGTGCACACGCACCCTGGTACGTTGTGCCGGCGGATAACAAGTGGTTCACACGGCTGGTGGTCGCGGAGGCGGTGGCGGATACGTTGAAGGGAATGAATTTGAAGTATCCGAAGATGAGTGGCGCTCAGCAGGCTGCGCTTGCGCAAGCGCGTCAACAACTCGAGAATGAGTGAGGCGCGGGGCTTGTTTGATGATGGAGAGCCGGGCATCTCCGCCCGGCCGCCCCGCACTGGATGGGCGAGACGCCGGTCACTCCATCGTGCATCATTTCAATACCACAGGCAAAACCTGGTCATAGGGTTGAATCGTGACGGTCAGGGATTTGCGCTGATCGAAGGCTTCCCGGGTGACCTTGAAACTGACAATGATGGTTCCTTTCTGTTCGGCTCCGGCTAGCAGCTTGGTTTCTGGCGGAAGCGGCGGCTCGGAACTTTCTTTCAAAGCCGGGAACGCCTGGAAATAGCGGTCGAGATCCACGGCAGAAGCGGCTTCATCGTCGAAGGTGTTGCCGTCCGCGGTGGTGAGCTGCGCTTTGATGGTGTGAATCCATAGCGGCTTGTCCGCCGTATTGCGCAAGGTGAAGGTGATGGCGCCCAGGATCATGTTCTGGCCGGGCACTTCGGCCGCAGTCACAAAATCGATCGAACCCGCGCCCTGCGGTTTCTGACGTTCCTTGAAAGCGAAGATTCCCACAATCACTGCGACAGCGGCGATGCAGATCAGGACAATGCCGGCGGGCGGAAGATTGCGCTTGGCGGTTCCGAATTCGTCGCCAATGTGAAACTGGGTAATCGGCTCGGGTGAGGGCGGGGGCTGCGGCGGTGCTGGTTGATCGGACATGGGGTGATCGGACATGGGGTGATTGTAGTCGAGGCGCTGTCTTCTGCAGGTTACGGGGCGGCCCCACTGTTGGCGGTGGGGCCCTGCCCTTTATCGGGCGACGGGGAAACCGTTCATGTCCGCGTGAGTGCCATGACTTTGGTTACCTTGCCTCGTGTGACGGATGCTGCGACGATGCGGAAGATTTCCTTTTGGAGGTACTCGGCAGTGAATCGGAAAACTCTCTTTGCGGCGTTGGTTTGCGCGTTGCTGGTGTTCAGTATGCTGGGCTGCGGATCAACCAACCAATTGAAGTCCATCCAACTTACCGCAAGCTTGATAAACGGCTTGGCTCCCACGGAGCAGACCGGTATCGCCACTTTGTCGGGTTACGGGGCAACGATCCAGTTGCAGGCGACTGGCACCTACAGCGGCAGTACGACCAAAGATCTCACGAAAAAGGTCACTTACACGGTGATTGTTGACCCGAACTACAACTCGGATGGGGCAGGCGGCGTGCTGCTTCCTCCCTGCCAGGCTCCTTCTTGCCCAGTTCCGTCCGTCCCGCCCTTTACCAGCGGGACCCTTGAGTATAGTCCCACTGGTCTGATCACTGCGGTGGACCCAGCGGAGTGCACATGGGTGAACAGCGCCGTGGATCCCGCCACAACCCCGGCATGGAGTTACGTAGGTGATTACGTAGTTATCGCTTCATACGACGGCGTCACGTCTCAGCCCTTCTATATTCCAATAGGGTCGGCGGTAGGCGTCGTCAGTGACAGCAACGAAAGTGGAAATTGCGGACCTTCCTAAAGTATTAGCGATGCGCTGACGGTCGAGGGGCCGTTGATTCCGCGAGGACGGCCGCATCACAGCCGTCCTCGTCTCCTTTTAGAGCCGCCCTGCTCTGTCGAAGCCGGCCGTTCTTAACACCTCGTTTGAGCGTCCTGCCCGCAACCCTTATAATCCTAGGTTTGCCCATGAAGGCGATCGATGCCTATGCTTCTCACTCCCGCCATTGAAGTCGTGCCCGGATGAAGGTTCGCACCGGAATTGAAGTATCGAGTCAGTCCGACATCGGCTGCGTGCGCACCAATAACGAGGATTCGTTTGGTTATTGGGAGCCCGAGGACGACCAGCAGTTCCTGCGCAAGGGACGGCTGGCAGTTGTAGCGGACGGCATGGGCGGCTACGAGGGCGGTCAGGAAGCGAGCCGGTTGGCGGTGGAAACGCTGGTGGCGGTGTATCGCGACTTTGGCGGCGACAACCCGCAGGACGCGCTGATCGAGGCTTTGCAGACGGCCCACGAGCGGATCCGGCAATACAGTTTTGCGCATCCGGAACTGCGGGGCATGGGAACAACCTGCACGGCGGCGGCGATCGTCAGGGGCGCGCAATATGACGCGCTCTATTACGTGCATGTGGGCGACACCCGGCTCTACCTGATCCGCGACGGCCAGATTACGCGGGTAACCCGCGACCACTCCTATGTGGGGCGGCTGGTGGAGGCGGGAATGATCAGCCAGGAGGAAGCGGAGCATCATCCGCAGCGGAACATTCTGACCGCAGCTTTAGGCACGAACCCTGATCTCATCATGGACTCGCCCGGACACCCGGAGCCGCTGCGCCCGGAGGACGTGCTGCTGATCTGCAGCGACGGATTGTGGGGGCTGGTACGCGACGCGGAGATTCTTGACGTTGTGGAAAACAAAAGCGCGGAACAAGCGGGCCGCGAGCTGATCGAACTGGCTCGGGAACGCGGGGGGCCGGATAACATCACGGTCGAGATTCTGCGCTTGCGCTGAGGCGGTTGTGGTCCTGAAGGCAGCGTCCAGCAAGGGAAGTCCCGCCTTCCGAAAGTGCAAACTCTTGCACAAGAGCCTCCTCTTCGAGGCCCTCTTCCAGCGATAACTTGCTCAAATCACAGGACCTGCCAGAAGCGGGAAATTTAGTGCTTTGGCAATGCGATTGCCTTTTCTATAATGCCTATCAGCGACATAGGGATAGTCGGGAGCGAGGCACGATGAAGGTTTCCCAAAAAGGGCTGTACGCGTTGCAGGCGATGATGGTGCTGACCCGGCGTTATACCCAGGGTGCGATCCGGATTCGCGACATTGCCTACGAAGAAAATCTGCCGGAAAAGTTTCTGGAGCTGATTCTTCTGGAACTGAAGAACGCGCGCATGGTGGAGAGCGTACGCGGCGCCAAGGGCGGATACCGCTTGCGCCGGCCACCGTCGGAGATCCGGTTGAGCGAAATCATCCGTTTAGTGGACGGACCACTCGCGCCCTTTGGGGATGCGGACCAGTTGCGCGCTCTGATCGATCGCGATGCGGATCATAGCGCTCTATACAGAGTGTTTCTGGAAGTACGGGATGCGGCTGCCAAGATTCTGGAGAACACGACGCTGGCCGATCTGATCAGCCGCGAGCCTGCTGGCTCGCGTCCGAACGCGCGCAGCCGGAAGACCGGCAAAAAGAAAAAAAACGAGCCGAGTGTGCTGCCGCTGTTGGTGCAAGGCGAGGGTCATGACTAAGCGAAGTTTCTTCGTTTCGGCCTGTTTGATTTTGTTGCTGGGTGCATTTGCGGTGGCCCAAGCCGTTATTCGTGTGGGCGCATTTCCCAATATCACGCACCCGCAAGCGATGGTGGGTAAGAACAACGGCTGGTTCGAGAAAGCGATGGGCCCCCAGGTCAAGATTGAGTGGAAGAGTTTTAACGCCGGGCCCTCGGCAATTGAAGCCTTGTTTGCGGGGGCGATTGACATGACGTACATCGGACCGAACCCGGCCATTGCAGGCTACGTTCGCTCCAATGGAGAAGCCCTGCGAATTGTGGCGGGTGCGACCAGCGGTGGAGCGTCGCTGGTGGTGCGCAGCGATTCCGGCATTCAGAAGCCGGAAGATTTTCACGGCAAAAAGGTTGCTTCTCCGCAGATGGGCAACACGCAGGACGTCGCGCTGCGCGCGTGGTTGAAAGCGCACGGCATGAAAACGACGGACAAGGGCGGGGACGTGCAGGTAATTCCGCTGGCGAATCCCGACCAACTGACGCTGTTCATAAAGAAAGAGCTGGATGGCGCGTGGGCGCCCGAGCCTTGGGCGACGCGGTTGATCAAGGAAGGAAATGGCCGCTTGTTCCTGGACGAGCGGACCCTCTGGCCGAACGGCCAGTTTATTGCCGCTCATCTGATCGTCCGGACGCAATTTTTGAGGGAACACCCCGATCTGGTCAAGAACTGGATCCGCGCGCATGTGGAGTTAACGGACTGGATCAACGGGCATTTGCCCGAGGCCAAAAAGCTTCTCAACCAGCAGATCGCGAAAGAAACAGGCAAAGCGCTGCCGGACGCAGTGCTGGAGGAAGCTTATGGGCGCATGACAGCGACATACGACCCGCTGCGCGGTTCGCTGATGAATGCCGCCAAGTCCTCATTCGACGCGGGTTTTCTGGGACGTCAGATGCCGGATCTGTCGAGTCTGTACGATCTTTCGATCTTGAACCAGGTGTTAGCAGAAAAAGGGAAGAAGACAATTCAATGAGCACGAGTCCTCAAAACATATATCCGTCGGCAGTCCCACCTGTTCCTCGCACCGGAGTGCGAGCGAATGTGTTTCATGGGAAGCCGGCTTCTTCGGTAACCACCCTTCCGGTTCGCCCGATCGCCGAGGTGGTAGTCCCGAAAGTCGCGCTGGATTCAATCTCGCTCAGCTATAAAACCACTTCGGGGGAGCGTTTACTGGCCCTCGACAATATCAGCTTGGAAGTGAAGCCGGGAGAGTTTCTCTGCATCGTTGGTCCTTCGGGATGTGGCAAGTCCACCCTCCTCCACTTGATCGCCGGGCTGAATCCGCAGACCTCGGGGAAGGTTCTGGTGGATGGCACGCCGGTGAGCGGGCCGGGGGCCGATCGCATCCTGATCTTCCAGGAACTCGGCCTGTTTCCCTGGCTGACGGTCGGCGGCAACGTCGAGTTCGGCCTGAAGATGAAGAACGTCCCGAAGGTCGAGCGCGAGGAGAAGGTGCAGTACTATTTGCGTCTTGTCCATCTTTCGAAGTTCAGGGACAGCTACATCCACCAACTCTCTGGCGGTATGCGGCAAAGAGTTGCATTGGCGCGAGCACTGGCCACCGAGCCCGACGTCCTGCTGATGGACGAGCCATTTGCGGCCCTGGACGCCCAGACTCGCGATCTGCTGCACGACGAGTTGGAGCGCATCTGGGCGGAAACCGGCCGCACCATCATTTTCGTTACGCACAATGTGCGCGAAGCGGTAAGGCTGGGGGATCGCGTGGCGTTGATGACGTTTCGTCCGGGCCGGGTGAAGCAGGAGTTTTCGGTGAATCTGCCTCGGCCCCGTCACATGGAACAAACCGATGTTGCGCGTACGGCGGGAAACATTCTGAATTGCCTGCGCGACGAGATCAACAAGTCTCTGGAAGCGGAGTACGCTGATGAAAAAGCTGGCTAAGCAAGTAATCTTCTATTCCGCGCTTCTCGCTGTCTGGGTCCTGGTGGCGAAACTGCGTATCTGGCCGCCGTACCTTTTTCCTCCGCCGTGGGGAGTCGGGCACGCCTTGTGGGACGGCTTCGCCGACCATAGCTTCTGGATTGGCATCGCTGTCACCATGAAGCGCATGCTCATCGGCTACAGCTTGTCGGTCGTGCTTGGCATGATCCTGGGTCTGGCCGTGTCGAGCAGTAAATTTCTGGAAGACACTCTGGGCGGTTTGCTGGTGAGTCTGCAATCTCTGCCGAGCATTTGCTGGATTCCGCTGGCCGTTCTCTGGTTCGGCCTGACCGAAAAAGCCATCCTGTTTGTCGTGCTCATGGGCTCGCTGCTCTCGGTAACCATCGCGATGGAGGACGGCCGCAAGCAGATGCCGAAGATCTACGGCATGGCTGGGCGCAACCTGGGAGCAAGCGGCTTCCGCCTTTTCTGGTTCGTGCTGTTGCCGGCGAGCTTGCCGTTCATCGTGAATGGAATGAAGCAAGGGTGGGCGTTCGCCTGGCGGTCGCTGATTCAAGCCGAAATGATTTTTCTCAGTCTGGGACTGGGCCAGTTGTTGATGATGGGCCGCGACCTGAGCGATATGAGCCAGGTCATGGCTGTGATGATCCTGATCGTTATCCTCGGCTACATGGTGGACGGCCTGATCTTCCGCACCATGGAGCGGCGACTGCAAGACAAATACGGTCTGACGCCGGCGTAGGAGTCACAGGTGGAGCGACGGGCGTCCTCGCCCGTCCGACTGGGCGGGGACGCCCGGTGTTCCACTGATCCGGACCGACTTGCCCGCTTTCGCTTTCCTGCAAATTCATTTCTAATCTCCGCTATGACCAGCAAACTTCTGCGGTTGGGGTTCACCTTCATTTTGCTAGCAGCTTTTTTCCTGCCAGCTTTCGCAGCCGATCGTAATTCCGACCGAGAAATCGCAGATCGCCTGATTGCGGAGGCTCTCAAGCCTTCGCCGCTGGAAACCAATCTTCGCCGCTTGAGCGATGAGATTGGCGGGCGTATTCCCGGCACTCCGGCCTTCCAGCGTGCGGTGGACTGGGGCGTGGCGGCGTTCAAACACGCCGGCGCCGACAGCGTCCACACCGAAGAGTTCACCATCCAGCATTCGTGGGCGGAGGGCGCGACCGAGATGACGGCGTCGCTTTATTCCGGCACTACTTTTCCTGTTCACGCCGTGTCGGTCGCGTGGGCGCCGGCGCTGGCTGCGGCGAAGCACGTGCCCATCGTCGATGTGGGGGAAGGTTCGGCCGCGGAATTTGCCAAGGTCGGAGATGTTGCGGGAAGAATCGTGCTCGTGCACACCAAGGTGCTCGGGAACTGGGACGATCTTTTCGGCGAATACGAGCGCGCGCCTGCGATTATTGCGCTGGCGGTGAAAGGGAAGGCCAAGGCGATCGCATTCATGGCCACGCGCGAGCACGGGATCCTTTACCGGCACACGAACTCCGGCGCTGGCGAAATTGATGCGCTGCCGCAGGTGATAGTGGCGCGCGAAGATGGGGAGCGGATCGCCCGCCTGCTGGCGTCGGCAAATCCAGTGTGGGCTGATCTTTCGATTCCCAACAAAATTGGCGCCGCGATCAAGACCTGGAACGTGGTGGCGGAGATTCGCGGCGAAGTTCGTGATAACGAGAAGGCCGCCGAATTCGTTGTGCTCGGCGCGCACCTGGATTCCTGGGAACTGGGAACCGGCGCGCTCGACAACGGGTGCAACGCCGTGTTGGTGATTGATGCGCTGCGTGCGATCAAGGCGTCGGGTCTGAAGCCACGGCGATCGATACGCTTCATCTTGTTTTCGGGCGAGGAGGAAGGAATGATCGGCTCGCGGGCTTACGCGACGGCACATCGCAACGAGCTCGACAAGGCGGCTGGCGTGGTCATCTTTGATGCCGGCACCGGAAAAACGACCGCGTTTTCCACCGGCGGCCGCAAAGACGTGATTCCGGCGGCGCAGTCAATGCTGGCGCCTTTGCAGCAATTCGGCGTTATTAAGGCAGATCCGACAGCCGAGTCAGGCACGGATCACTTCGACTTCATGCTCGAAGGTGTGCCCACGTTTGTCGCCGATCAGGACGAAGCAAACTATCTGGAGAACTATCACGCGACGACCGACACGTTCGACAAAGTAGATTTCGTGCAGCTCAAGAAGCACGTAGCCGAAGCGGCGGAATTCACTTTCGCGCTGGCGAACGCTGCCGATCGCATCGGCCCGCGCCTGAACCGCGCCCAGATCGAGCAGACCTTGCACGAAACCCATCTCGACCAGGAGTTGAAAGACATGGGCATGTGGGACGAATGGGCCAGTGGAAAGCGCGGCAGAGAGCGGTAGATAGACGCCTGTCGTAAGATTCCCTGTGCTCGTCTTCTGGATTCTTTTCAACCTGTTTGTAGCGGCGATGCTGGCGCTCGACCTGGGGGTGCTGAATCGCCGCTCCCACCGCGTCAGTTTTCGTGAAGCGCTTGCCTGGTCGGGAGTCTGGATCGCGCTGGCGGCCATGTTTGCGGTGCTGGTGTGGTTCTGGCACGGACGGGCTCCGGCGCTCCAGTTCGTGACCGGCTATGTAATTGAGCTGTCGCTCAGCGTCGACAACCTGTTCGTATTTCTGGTCATCTTCCGCTATTTCAAAGTGCCCGGCCAGTACCAGCACAAGGTGCTGTTCTGGGGAATTCTCGGGGCTCTCGTTATGCGGGGTGCATTCATCCTGGCGGGCGTGGGCCTCATCCGACGCTTCAATTGGATCACTTACGCATTCGGAGCTTTTCTCGTCTATTCGGGGCTCAAGCTGCTGCGGCAGGGCGAAACCGAAATCCATCCCGAGAAAAGCCCGGTTCTCCGCCTCTTCCGGCGAGTTTTCCCAGTCACGGAAGAATATGTGGGCGGGCAGTTCTTTACGCAAAGGGACAGGCGTTACGCGACTCCGCTGCTGCTGGTGCTGCTGGTGGTCGAGACCAGCGACATTCTTTTTGCGGTGGATTCAATTCCCGCGGTTCTGGCCATCACGCTGAACGCCTTTATTGTCTACACGTCGAATGTGTTCGCCATTCTCGGCCTGCGCTCGATGTACTTTGCGCTGGCAGGAATGATGGACCTGTTTCACTACCTTCACTACGGATTGTCGGTGGTGCTGATTTTCATCGGGCTCAAAATGC
>Ga0224555_1002383_pt1 | contig 22286 bp, 21 predicted proteins | sample 714S23034metaG_FD_180687 | JGI IMG/M metagenome (GOLD analysis project Ga0224555, IMG submission 180687) | Peat soil microbial communities from Stordalen Mire, Sweden - 717 S2 30-34 | ecosystem: Environmental > Terrestrial > Soil > Wetlands > Peat | place: Sweden: Norrbotten County, Stordalen...
ACCGGCCACGTGTCCACGATCCACCTTCCGCCGCATCGAGCCCCAGAGGCCTTCCTACGACCACGCGATTGCTCGTTTCGCGCCATGGGCGGCGTTCTGCCACCACGGAGGTTGACTTAGGGCTACTTATGCCACCTCCCGCGGCGAGGCGGTCCTCCAGACCGGCCAGATACGCCTGCACCGCCGACTCGTAGGCCGCCAGGCCAAATAGCAAGGTGACGTTCACGTTGATGGCCGTGCCGATCAGCGCTTGTATGGCAGGGATCCCCTCAGGGGTTCCGGGCACCTTCACCATCAGGTTGGGCCGATCGATCGTCGCCCAGAGCCGTTTGGCCTCGGCGACCGTGGCGGAGGTGTCGTGGGCCAGCTCGGGGGAGACCTCCATGCTCACGTACCCGTCGTCGCCGCCACTCTCGTCGTAGACGGACCGGAGGACGTCAGCCGCGGCGCGGATGTCGGCGATGGCGAGGGACTCATAGGCCGACTTGGCGTCCATCGGCCCCGATTGGCGCAGCTCTGCGATGGCCTCTGCATAGTCGCTCGACCCGGCGATGGCCTTGGCGAAGATCGACGGGTTGGAGGTCATCCCCCGCAAGCCGTCCACCGTGACCATCCGCTTGAGCTCCCCGGAGGTGAGCAGCGAGCGGCGGATGTTGTCGTACCAGATGCTCTGGCCAAGCGCGAGGGCCTGGTGGATCGCGTCGGTCATGGGTTCCTCCTCTATCGGTCGAGCTGATCCCTGGCCACCGCCCCGTCCGGATCGGACAAGAGAGATGGATGCCGCATCAGCCAGCCGTCCGGTGCCGCAGCGGTGCCCGCCCCATTGGCTGGGCCGGGGGTTCCGAGGGCGGGACCTTGTGGGTTGGCCGGAGAACCGGGTTGCCGGTCGCCACAGTGACGGGCTCCCCGTCATGGAGAAGCTGCAACGGCTCCCCCCGGAGCAGCTGGTAGGTGGTGGCGTCCGGCCTGATCTCAACGCGCAATCGCCGGTGCTGCACCGAGACACCGACAGCCAGCCGGGTGATGCCCGGGGGCAATCGGGGCGCGAAGCTGAGGCCACCCGGCCGTTCTCGCATGCCGGCAAGCCCTGCGACCAGGGCGATCCAGGTCCCTGCCAGAGCGGCGACATGCAGGCCGTCGCGGGTGTTGTGCTCAAGGTCGTCGAGGTCCATGAGGGCGGCCTCGGCCAGGTAGTCGTACGCCAGCTCCAGGTGCCCGACCTCGGCGGCGATCACCGCCTGGATGCAGGCTGACAGGGACGAGTCCCGCACGGTCAGGCCCTCGTAGTAGTTGAAGTTGCGAGCCTTCTCCTCTGCGGTGAAGGCGTCACCGCGCAGGTGCATGGCGAGCACGAGGTCGGCCTGCTTGACCACCTGCTTGCGGTACAGGTCGAAGTAGGGGAAGTGAAGCAGCAACGGGTACTGCTCGGCTGAGGTGTGCGCGAAGTCCCAGACTTCGTGACGGGTGAAACCTTCCGCCTGAGGATGGACCTTGAGCGTCTCGTCGTAGGGGATGAACATGGCCGTGGCCGCCTCCCGCCAGGCGCCCACCTCCTCCGCGGTGATGCGGAGCCGGCCGGCCAGGTCCGGGTGGCGCTCAGCAGCGTCTGCGGCCGCGCGGAGATTGTGCTGGGCCATGAGATTCGTGTAGACGTTGTTGTCGGCCACCGCGGAGTACTCGTCCGGACCGGTGACCCCGTCGATGCGGAAGCGGCCCTGAGCGTCGTGGTGGCCGAGCGAGCGCCACAGCCGGGCCGTCTCGGCCAACAGATCCAGGCCGACCTCTCGCTCGAACGCCTCGTCCCCGCTCGCCTCGACGTAGCGAACCACCGCGTCGGCGATGTCCGCCCCGACGTGGAAGGCCGCGGTCCCGGCCGGCCAGTAGCCGGAGCACTCGGCCCCGCTGATGGTGCGCCAGGGAAAGACGGCGCCCTCGAGCCCGAGCTGGCGGGCACGCTCGGTGGCCGTGGGCAAGGTGGTATGGCGCCACCGGAGGGCGTTGGCGACAGCCTCGGGGTCGGTGTAGGTGAGCACGGGCAGAACGTAGGTCTCGGTGTCCCAGAAGGCGTGGCCGTCGTAGCCGGGCCCGGTGAGGCCCTTGGCCGGGATGGCCCGTCCCTCGGCCCGGGCTCCCGCCTGAAGGACGTGGAACAGGGAGAAGCGCACCGCCTGCTGAATCTCGGGGTCCCCATCGACCTCGACATCCGCCCGGTCCCAGAAATCGCCGAGATAGGCGCCTTGCTCCTCGACCAGACCGCTCCAGCCGGTCTGGGTCGCGGCTGTGAGGGCGGCGTCCACCTGGTCTCGCACCGCCGGGTCCGAGCGGATCGCGGACCAACCGTAGGCGACGAACTTGACGAGCTGCAGACGCTCGCCGGGCTCGAGGGCGGCGGTGATGGTCACCCGGCCCAGGTCCGGGGAGCTCTCGGCCGATACCTGCACGGAGGGCGGGCCCACGATGTGGTGGTCCATGGCGGCTCCGATCCGCAGACCGCTGGCGGCCGTGCTGTGGAGGAGTGCCACCCTGGCATCACGGCAGGCGTGGGACACCGAATGCAGCGGCGCCTCGAGGCGAGCCGACTTCCGGGGGTCGCCACCGGCTGGCGGAAGCGCCTCGTTGGCAACCAGCTCGGACTGGACCACCACCCGCACTGCGGCATCGAGCGGTTCGACCTCGTAGGAGATGGCGGCGACCGAGCGCTGGACCAGCGACACCAGGCGCGTCGAGCGCACCCGCACGCCGCGGCGGCCCCGCGACAGCCACTCGACGTGGCGCTGGAGCAGCCCGGTCCGGAAATCCAACAGCCGCTCATGGGAACGAACCTCGCCGTAGCGGACATCGAAGGGTTGGTCGTCGACGAGGAGGCGGATCAGCTTGGCGTTGGTGACGTTGATGACCGTCTGGCCGGCCTCGGGGTAACCGTAGCCGGCCTCGGCGTAGGGCAGCGGATGGGACTCGTAGACACCGTTGAGGTACGAGCCCGGCAACCCGTACGGCTCGCCTTCGTCGAGGTTGCCCCGCCAACCGATGTGGCCGTTTGACAAAGCGAACAGCGACTCGCTCTGGGCCAGGACGCCGAGGTGGAGCTCGGTCTCCCTCAGGCACCAGGGCTCGACCGGGTAGGCCGGGTGCTGGATCATTGCTGGTCCAGCAACTCGGCGAGATCGGTGACGACGATGTCGGCGCCCTGGGCGCGCAGGGCCTCCGCCTGGCCCACCCGGTCGACGCCGACCACGAAGCCGAAGCCCCCTGCCCGAGCGGCCTCCACCCCGGCCAGCGCATCCTCGAACACCGCGGCCTGGTCAGGGTCCACACCCAGAGCCCGGGCCGCGGCGAGGTAGGCGTCGGGCGCTGGTTTTCCCGCCAGATGGTCCTCATCGATGGTCACGCCGTCGACGCGGACCTCGAACAGCTCGGCGATGCCGGCGGCCGCGAGCACGGCGGCGCAGTTGGCGCTCGATGACACCACCGCCCGGTGCAGGCCACCGGCGCGCGCGGCCCGGACGTAGCGTACCGACCCCGCGAAGGCCTCGACGCCATCTTCTTTGATCCTTCGCAGGACGATCACATTCTTGGCGTTGCCCAGCCCCTTGAGCGTCTCCACCCCGGCCTCATCGCCGGGATCACCCTCGGGCAGAGCGATGTGCCGTGACTCGAGAAACGAGCGCGTCCCATCGTCCCTGCTCTTGCCGTCGACGTAGGTGTCGTAGTCGGCCTCCTTGTCGAAGGCGACGAAGGGCTCACCATTCCTCTCGGCCCGGGCCTTCAAGTAGGCATCGAACATCTCCTTCCACGCCGCGGAATGGACCCTGGCGGTCTCGGTGAGGACGCCGTCGAGGTCGAACAGGCACGCTCGCACCCGTGGGGGCAGGCCCAGGTTCGGGGTGGTGCTCACCTGAGGTGGACCCGCCTGTGATTCCCGGCGTTCGTGAGCCGTCACTCGGCCCGCAGCTTGTCCCTGGCCCGGGCCAGGACCTGCAGCTCATCCGGGCCGACCTCCGGGAGCCGAAGGTCGATCTCGTCGATGGTGTGGACCAGAAGGCCGCCCACCAGCGGTCGGAGCGCGTACTTGTGGTCCGCCGGCACCACATACCACGGCGCCCACGGGGTGGAGGTGGCGCTGATCGCCTCCTCGTAGGCGGCCCGGTACTCGTCCCAGTACCCGCGCTCGGCCAGATCGCCAGCCGAGAACTTCCAGTACTTGGTGGGGTCGTCCAGGCGCTCGAGAAATCGCTTCTTCTGCTCCTCGCGGGAGAGGTGCAGGAAGATCTTCACGATCCGGGTGCCGGTGCGGGAAAGGTGGCGCTCGAAGGCGTTGATGTCCTCGTAGCGGTGCTGCCACACGGCCTCCGTGGGCCCGTCGCCGGAGGCGTCAAGCCGGCGATTCAGCAGCTCGGGGTGCACCCGGACCACCAGGACCTCCTCGTAGTAGGAGCGGTTGAAGATCCCGATCCGCCCACGCTCGGGGAGCGCCTTGCTGTAGCGCCACAGGAAGTCATGCTCGAGCTCCTCGGCGGAGGGCTGCTTGAACGCCTCCACATTGCAACCCTGCGGGTTCACCCCCGACATGACGTGCTTGATGGTCCCGTCCTTGCCGGCGGCGTCCATGGCTTGGAGGACGACCAGCAGGGCGTGGCTGTCGCTCGCCCACAGCAGCTCCTGGGACGCCGTCAGCTCATCGACGTAGGACTGGAGGTCCTCCTCGGCCACCCCCTTGGGCTTCTTCTTGCCGGCCCCCAGCCAGTCAGCCGCGGTCGCCTCGGTGCTCCGCTGCTCGAGGCCGGCCGGCTTCCCCGGGGTGACCTTCAGCTCCTCGATGACGGCCTTGCTGAGCTTCATCTCTCGTCCTTCCCATGAGCGGTGATGGCTCGCCCCGTCACCGCGCTGCGGGCCACCAGCGCAGAGCGCTGGGGGCTTCCGATACCGACGGCCGTCCGCCCTCCGGCTGCGAGAGCAGGAAGCGCGGATCTCCGGGCCCAACCTCGCCTAGGCATGGGTGCACCAGTCGCACCGTCGGCGACCAGCCCGGCCCGGCTTGTCGTTGCCATTGGCCTTGATCTCTTGCCCATAGGGACAGTCGCTCCGGTCGTGATACACGGGGTCCTCGGGATCCGTATCAGTGTGGAACGCAGCCACTCTCACCTTCGTCCTCGCCTTCGTCGCGACCGCCGCCGGCTGATCAGCGTCCGCACCGCCGTTGGGCAGCTCCGTCGCCGCGACCAGCCCCGGCTTCCCCTTCACGGCCACCTGCTTCACCGGATCGAGGATCCGATAGGCGAGCAGCTTCACCCGGTCGGTCACCAGGAACCACACCAGCGAGTAGCCCCACACCAGCACCACCCACCGCCAGCTGAGCTGGGGCATGAAGATCCCGAACAGCGCCAGGAGGGTCGCCACCGCCTCCGCCCCGGAGACGGCCAGCACCAGGATCCGCGCCGGCCGTATCGACCAGAACGGACCGCGCGTGCGCGAGAGGTAGATGGTCAGGGATCCGGCCACGGACAGCAGCAGGTACATCAGCGTCTGGATATGCGCGTGGTTGAGATTGAGGACCCGGTCGCCGATGTAGAACATGCCGAACGCGGCGATGGGACCCACGACACCCAGCACCCCGGCCATCCCCAGCACCAGGCGCATGTTCCACGCCTCGGGCTGATCCTTGTAATGGACCTTGTCAAAGGCGATCGACAGGATGGAGCCGTCGTTGAGCAGCGCCAGCATGACGATCATCACCGCCGTCACCGGGAAGAAGTTGAAGATCAGGATCGTCAGGGTGATGAAGAGCAGCACCCGGAGCGTCTCGGCGATGCGGTAGATCGCATAGCTGTTCATCCGCTGGACGATCCGTCGGCTCTCCTTGATCGCCTCGATGATCACCGACAGACCGGGGGTGGTCAGCACGATGGAGGCCGCCGCACGTGCCGCGTCGGTCGCACTCGAGACCGCGATTCCGCAGTCTGCCTTCTTCAACGCCGGCGCGTCGTTGACCCCGTCACCGGTCATCCCGACGATGTGGCCCCGCTTCTGCAGCACGTCCACGATGTGGAACTTGTGCTCGGGAAAGACCTGGGCGAAACCGTCGGCGTTCTCGATGGCCTTGCCCGCCGCCGCCGTCTCCTTGCGCTTCACGTCGCCCAGACCGGCGGCGTCGAGGATGGCGGTGCCCATCCCCAGCGTCTTGGCGGTCTCCTCGGCGATGGCCAGCGCATCGCCCGTGACCATCTTCACCTTCACGCCCATCTGCAGCGCGGTGGCGATGGTGGCCTTGGCATCTCGGCGTGGCGGGTCGAAGAGGGGCAGCACGCCCACGAACTGCCATGGGCCCGTCCCCTCGGCGCGGGCCACGCCCAGGGACCGGAAGCCGCGCGCCGCGAAGTCATTGACCGCCCTGTCGACGTCGGCCTTGACCCGGCGGGAGTTGGCGGCCAGCTCCAGGATCACCTGGGGCGCGCCCTTCGAAACCCGGAACGTCTTTCCCCCGGTCGCCTTCACCGTGGCCTCGGTGCGCTTGTGCACAGGATCGAAGGGCTGGAAGTGGACGACGTGGTATCCCCGCAAAGTCTTGGCGTCCGTGACCCCCGCCAGCACGGCCAGGTCAATGGTGTCGTCATTGTCGGCCCGTGACGCCAGTGCGGCATCCAGGATCACCTGCTCCGGAGCGACGTTGTGCACCGCGAACGGGTCCCCCAGGGTCAGCTTGTTCTGGGTGAGGGTGCCGGTCTTGTCCGAGCACAGGATGTCCACACCCGCCAGCTCCTCGATGGCGACCAACCGGCTGACGATGGCCTTCCTCTTGGCGAGCAGACGTGCGCCCACCGCCATCGTCACCGAAAGGACGGTCGGCATGGCCACGGGGATCGCGGCCACGGTCAGCACCAGGGCAAACTGCAGGGTGGTCAGAAAGGCATCACCGCGGATGAGCGAGACGACGATGATCAGCGCCACCATGGCCGCCGCCAGGATGATCAGGAAGGTGCCGATCCTGAGCACCGCCTTCTGGAAGTGGCTGATGGCCTGGACGTCCTGAACCAGCTCCGCGGTCTTGCCGAAGTAGGTGTTCGTCCCCGTGGCGTAGACCAGGGCGTCGCTCTCACCCTGCCGGATGATCGAGGCGGAGAAGAGCGCCTCCCCAATCTTGCGCGTGGCGGGCAGGGACTCCCCGGTCAGGGCGGACTGATCCACCTCGACGGGGTCACCCTCCAGCAGGCGGGCGTCGGCGGGCACGATGTCGCCCATCCGCAGGCGAATGACGTCGCCCGGCACCAGCTCCCGCGCCGGCGGGGTGATCCACTTGCCGTCACGCTTCGCCCGGGCCTTGATGGCCAGCTGGGCCTTGAGGGCCTCAATCGCCTTGCCCGCCTGGCGCTCCTCCCAGAATCCGACGCCGGCGTTGGCGAGCAGCAGCACCAGGATGATGAAGAAGTCCAGCCAATGCATGAGCACGGCGGAGAGGATCACCGCGGCCTCGATCATCCAGGGGATGGGGCCCCAGAAGTAGGTGAGCAGCTTCAGCAGCGGATTGGCCTTCTTCTCCTCGAGCTCGTTGGGCCCGTATTGGATCAGCCGTTTCTTGGCCTCTTCTTGAGTGAGGCCGTCAGATGAGAATCCCAGCCGCTTCTCCACCTCGGCGAGGGGAAGCGATCTCAAGTCGTCCTTCGCGCTGCCCTTCCCACCCGGCTTGGCTCCGGCCGTCTTGCCACCCGTCGCCTTGCGGGGCTCGTCGCCTCCGTCCGCGTGTCCCTTTGCCGGTGTCTCATCAACCGCCTGTGTCTTGGTCATCTCCTCTCCATCGGAGCACAGGCATTCACTGCGCGCTGCTCCACTTCCAGTCCCGGACCTCGGGCAGGTCCTGGCCATGGGCGTCGACGTAGCGCTTGTGCTCGACCAGCTTGTCCTGCACCATCTGCTTCAGGTAGCTGCCCTTGGCGCCCAGTTGAGGGAGCCGGTCGATCACATCCTGGACGAGGTGGAATCGGTCGATGCCGTTCTGCACCCTGAGGTCGAAGGGCGTCGTGATCGTGCCCTCCTCCTTGTAGCCACGGACGTGGAGGTTGTGGTTGGCCCGGCGATAGGTGAGCCGGTGGATCAGCCACGGATAGCCGTGGAAGCCGAAGATGATGTGCTTGTCCTTGGTGAATATCGAGTCGTAGTCGGCGTCGCTCAGCCCGTGCGGGTGCTCGGTGCTGGGCTGAAGCTTCATCAGATCGACCACGTTGACGACCCTGACCCGCAGCTCCGGGAGATGGGTGCGGAGCATCGAGACGGCCGCCAGGATCTCAAGCGTGGGTGTGTCGCCGCAGCAGGCCATCACGACGTCCGGCTCGGCGTCCTGATCGTTGCTCGCCCACTGCCAGATGCCGATTCCCTCGGTGCAGTGCACGACCGCCTCATCCATGGTCAGCCACTGGGGCAGAGCGTGCTTCCCCGCCACCACCACGTTGACGTAGTTGCGACTGCGCAGGCAGTGGTCGACAACCGACAGGAGACAGTTGGCGTCCGGAGGAAGGTACACCCGGACGATGTCGGCCTTCTTGTTGACCACGTGGTCCAGGAAGCCCGGGTCCTGATGGGTGAAACCGTTGTGGTCCTGCTGCCATACGTGCGACGCCAGCAGGTAGTTCAACGAGGCGATCTCCCGGCGCCAGGGCAGCTCCCTGGTCACCTTGAGCCACTTGGCATGCTGGTTGAACATCGAGTCGACGATGTGGATGAAGGCCTCGTAGCAGTTGAACAGCCCGTGCCGCCCGGTGAGCAGGTAGCCCTCCAGCCATCCCTCGCACTGGTGCTCGCTGAGCATGGAGTCCACGACACGTCCATCGGGCGCCAGAAACTCGTCGTTCTCCCGAGTGCGGGCGTCCCATTGGCGGCTGGTCGCCTCGAAGACCGCGCCCAGGAGGTTCGAGATGGTCTCGTCGGGGCCGAACAGCCGGAAGTGCCGCTGCCCCTGGTTCAGCTTGACCACATCGCGGAGGAACTGGCCGAGCACCAGGGTGTCCTGGGCGTTGACCGCCCCCGGCGACGGCACGGTCACGGCGTGGACGGCAAAGTCCGGCATCCGCAAATCGCGCAGCAGGATGCCGCCGTTGGCGTGGGGGTTGGCACCCATGCGCCGGTCGCCGGCGGGGGCCAGTTCCGCCAGCTCCGGCCGCAGCCGGCCCCCCTCGTCGAACAGCTCGGCCGGCCGGTAGCTTTTCATCCAGGCCTCGAGGAGGGCGACGTGATCGGGGTGGTCCGAGTCGACGAGGAGCGGCACCTGGTGGGATCGGAACGTCCCCTCGATGGGCACGCCGTCGACCACCTTCGGCCCGGTCCAGCCCTTCGGTGATCTGAGAACGATCATCGGCCAGCGCGGCCGGGTGGGATCGCCGGTTCGCCGGGCGTCGCCCTGCAGCCTCTTGATGTCCTCTATCACCTCGTCCAGGGTGCCGGCCATCAGCTGGTGCATCAGCTCGGGGTCATCCCCCTCCACGAAGTGGGGGATCCAGCCGCAACCGCGGAGGAACTGGTCCAGCTCCTCGGGCTCGATGCGGGCGAGCACCGTGGGGTTGCTGATCTTGTAGCCGTTCAGGTGCAGGATCGGGAGCACGGCTCCGTCGGTGATCGGGTCAAGGAACTTGTTGGACTGCCACGCGGTCGCCAGCGGGCCGGTCTCCGCCTCGCCGTCGCCGATCACGCAGGCGACCACGAGATCGGGGTTGTCGAACGCCGCCCCGAAGGCATGGCTGAGCGAGTACCCGAGCTCACCACCCTCGTGGATAGACCCCGGCGTCGTCGGGGCCACGTGGCTGGAGATCCCCCCGGGGAAGGAGAACTGCCCAAACAGCCGTTTCAGACCGGCCTCATCCTGACTGACGTCGGGATAGATCTCGCTGTACGTGCCCTCCAGATAGGTGTTGCCCACCAGCGCCGGGCCACCGTGGCCTGGGCCGGCGATGTAGAACATGTCGAGGTCGTACTTCTTGATCACCCGGTTCAGGTGCGCGTAGATGAAGTTCTGCCCAGGCACCGTGCCCCAGTGCCCGACCACGATCGGCTTCACGTGCGCCAGCTCCAGCGGCCGCCTGAGGAGTGGATTGTCGCCGAGGTAGATCTGCCCGACCGAGACGTAGTTGGCGGCTCGCCAGTACGCGTCCATCCTTCCAAGGAGTTCCGGTGCAAGTGTCGGTGTCGTCATGGCTGGAGCTCCGGTTGGCAGGCTGGGCGAATTCTCGGTCGAGGGCGGTGGATGAAGGGGCACGTGGCGAGCGTCATCGTGACCGGCGCCCCGTGCGTCGCGACAGCGTCCGAGGACGAGTGCAGCGATCGCGCCATGAAACGCCACCCCGCGGCGTGAAGAGGCGGGCGACGACGACCCCCGAGCGCATCGCAGAAGACGCGTCCTGCCGGTGGCTTCGGCTCGCGCGGAATCGTGACATGGCTCATCGACGCGCGTCGGTACCTTTGCGCACCGAGGGACGGATCAGCCGCGGCCGCGCGGAGTCGTTGAATCACAACGGCGCTCTGCGCACGCGCATCGATGGACGCCGTCAGAGGTTCACCGGCACACCACGCGACCGGGACCGCCACCTGTCAGGCGGCCCGGATGTCGCGCCGACCGAAAGCCCAGATCCCGAAGAGAGCCATCGCCACCGCCGGCAACGCCAGGACCAGGTAGCGCCATGGCGCCGTGGCGTTCACGAGTGGGTCCCCCGCGAACGCCCAGTCCCACGGTGAGAGGTGGGCAAACGGCTTCAGGGCGGCGCTCAGAGGGAACAGAAGGGCCGCCACCATTCCCGTGATGGCGACGACGAAGGCGATGCCGAGAACGACGGATGTTCTCGGCCGGAACCCAGCCACGGCCACTGCCAGACCCCCGTGGAAGAGCGCCAGCAACGCCGACAGTGCCAGGGTGGCCCCAAGCCTTCCTCCATTGATCGAGAGGTGGACGTGGGCATCCGCCCCCCACTGGACGAGCGCGGTGACCACGACCAGCACGGCAAGACACGCGAGGGCCGCCACCGCGCGACCGGCAAAGACGGCTCGGCGCGGCACGGGCTGGGCGAACACCAGCTCGAGACGCCCCGCGTCCTCCTCTCCGGCGGTCAGGCTGCTCACGAAGTAGATGGCCACGCCGACCAGAAGGAGGGGGATGAAGAAGGCGTAGAGGTTCCCGCGCAGGAAGCCCGCCGGCGTGCCGAAGCCCTCCAGGCCGAACGCCTGGACCACCCCCTGGGGGAGCTGGTCGATGGCTTGGCTCACCCCCGACCCGCTCTTGAACGCAGGCCACACCGAAACCGTCGCTGCGACCAGCACGGCCAAGGCGACGCCCCAGATGATGGTGGCGCGGCGGATGGAACGCAGGGGCGCCAGTACGAGTTCTGCGCTCGGACCGCTCACGCCCTCTCCTCATAGAGATCCAGGAAGGCCTCCTCCAGGTCCGGCTCCTCGACCAGCATGCCCGTGACCGGCTGCGAGCCGAGGAAGGCGAGCAGGGGGCGGATCGGCCCCGTGAGCGACGCGGTGAAGCGATGTCCGTCCACCGCCGTATCCACAAGGCCCGGGACGTCTTTCAGGTACGAGGGCACATCGCCCTCGAACCAGACCTCCACGCGCTGCCGTGCCCGCCCGCGCAGCTCTTCGACGGTTCCCTGGGCGACGACCCGACCCGCTCTCAGGACGACGACGCGATCCGCCGTCCGCTGGACCTCGCTCAGGACATGCGAGGAGAGGAACACCGTGGCCCCGGTCGCGCGTGCCTCGCGGAGCAGACCCACGAACTCGTGCTGCATGAGAGGGTCCAGGCCGCTGGTGGGCTCGTCGAGGACCAGCAGGTCGACCGGCCACAGGAAGGCCAGGAGCAGCGACAGCTTGCGACGATTGCCGGTCGAGAGCTGGCGAGTCGGGCGCCTCAGGTCCAGCTTGAGGCGCTCGGCAAGCTCATCACGACGGGTCGGATCGAACCCACCGCGCAGGCGTCCAATCGACGCGATCACCTGCGCGCAGGACATCCGGTTGGGCAGGCGCAGCTCTCCCGGGACGTAGCTCAGCCGGGAGCGGATTGCCACGCCGTCACGCCGCGGGTCCATCCCGAAGACTTCAATCCGTCCAGAGGTTGGGCGGAGAAGGTCCAGGATGCAGCGGATGGTGGTGCTCTTGCCAGATCCGTTGGGGCCGAGGAAGCCGAGCACCTCCCCGCGGTTCAGATCCAGGTCGATGCCGCGCACCGCATGGACGGCGCCGTAGTCCTTGACCAATGCCCGCACGCGAAGGAGCGGGGCAGCAGTGGGTGTGGAGGCGACCTGGACTCTGGTTCGCGCTGCCGCCGCGTCAACCATGTCGCTCTCCGATCACGCGTCTATCTCCCGCCGCCTCCGTCTCGGGGCGGCTCACGCCTCTCCAGCAGGACCCTCGAGCAGCTCTGCAACCCCGACGAGCAGGCGGGCGCATCGGCCCACCATGCGAGCCCTCGTCTCCAGAGCTGCTCGCTGCGGGTCGGCGACATCGCCCAGCCCTGCGGCCTCGAGGCTCAGGGCATCGGCAGCGAGCTCCTGCACCAGGATGTCGCGGATCTCGTATGCGATGCCCTGACACCGCACCTCCGACCTCTCCAGAGCATCTCGTGGGGGAAGGGTGCCCGACCCGGGGGATTGTCCGGCGGCCGTGCTGGTGCCCCGATGCGCGGATCGCTCCTGCGAGCGGAATCGTGCCCTGGGCGTCCCGGGGGATCCCTCCAGGACTCGGACGTTCATGACCCACCTCGCAAGCGGACTACTCAGTTTGTTTGTGTGTATGATACACCCGAATGCCGCGCTTGCGTGATGCCACCCGGTTGGAGAGACGCCGCACCTTCGTCGATGCCGCCTGGCGGCGGGCCGCCTCTCAGGGGTGGCGAGACATGACGATCGATGACGTCTGCGCCGAAGCCGGCCTCAGTAAGGGGGCCTTCTACTCGCACTTCGCCTCCAAGCGAGAGTTGCTCGACGCGCTCGTCGATGACGACGCCAGCGCCGTCAGCGAGGCCATGGAAGATCTGGAGGCACAGCCTCTCGATGGGCCTGAGCGCCTGCGCCGTATGACGCGGATGATGCTCGACCGCGCCGGAGACGCCTCCCGAATCCAGGTGCGAGCCGATCTCTGGGCTGCCGCCCTGACGGAGCCGGCGATTCGCGAGCGGCTCAACACCGAGGTCGACGCACGGCGCCGCGTCATCCGCCGCTGGGTCCAGGAGGCGATCGCGGGGGGCGAGATCGTTGATCTTCCCGCCAATGCCCTCGCCTCGATCCTCCTGGCCCTGAATGACGGCCTGATGCTGCATAGAACGCTCGACGAGAGCGGCTTCCGCTGGGCCAACATCAGCCGGGCGCTCGACGCGCTACTGGCGGGGATCACGACGACGTGAGCGAGGGGATCCCGCTCGCGGTTGACCGGGTCGGCCGGCTGCGCCAACGCCTGAGCCGGGGCCCGGGGGGCTCCGTGGCCCGAGGCGGAGCAGCGTGGCTGCGCGGCTCGCGACCGGGGTTGGTGGTCATGGCCCTGGTGGTCGGCGCGGGCTCGGGCCTCGGGGCCGTCGGATTTCGCTGGCTGATCGTCGCCGTCACCTGGTTGGCGACGGGATACCAGCAGTTCGGCCAGCAGGGCCGGGTGGCCAGCCTCCATCTGCCTGGGCTCGGGTTCTGGTTCCTGCTCCTGATCCCGGTGGTCGGCGGCCTGCTCTACGGTCCGCTGGTCCAGCGCTTCGCCCGCGAGGCGCGCGGCCACGGCGTTCCGGAGGTGATGCTCGCCGTGGCCGAGAACGGTGGGCGGATCCGCCCCCAGGTCTCCGTTGTCAAGGCCCTCGCCTCGGCGATCTGCATCGGCACGGGCGGCTCCGTGGGACGGGAGGGGCCGATCGTCCAGATCGGGTCCGCCCTGGCCTCCAGCCTCGGCCAGCTGGTCCGGATGTCGGAGTCCCGCCTCCGGATCATCGTCGCTTGCGGAGCTGCGGGGGGGATAGCGGCGACGTTCAACGCTCCCCTCACCGGGCTCTTCTTCGGGTTCGAGATCGTCCTGCGTGAATTCTCGCTCGACGCCATCTTCGCCACCATCCTTTCGGCGGTCACCGCCGACCTGGTCAGCCGGGCGTTTTTCGGTTCTGCTCCCTTCTTTGCCCAGATCCCGCACGACCTCGCCGTCACGAACCCCTCCACCTACCTCCTGATCGCGGTGCTGGGCGTCGCCGCCGGCCTCATCGGATTCGGCTTCAAGACGGTGCTGTACAAGTCGGAGGACCTGGTTGACCGGCTCTGGAAGGGGCGTCCGGAATGGGCTCGGCCCGCCGTCGGGGGCCTGGGCCTCGGGGCCCTCTTGATCGCGCTTCCTCAGATGTATGGGGTCGGCTACCCCGTGATGAATCAGATGGTGGCCGGCCAGGTGGTCCTGTGGCTCCTGGTGGTGCTCATGGTGGGCAAGGTGGTCGCGACCAGCCTGACGCTCTCGATCGGAGGCTCGGGTGGGGTATTCGCCCCCTCGCTCTTCACCGGGGCAGCGGCGGGCATGGCCTTCGGTGTGGTCGTCGAGCACCTCTTCGGACCGGGCGTCGGCGCCCCCGCCGTCTTCGCGGTGGTGGGCATGGGCGCGGTCTTCAGCGCGGCCGCGCAGGCACCGCTGACGGCGACCGCCAGCGTGGTCGAGATGACCGGCAACTTCGGCCTCACGCTGCCGGTGATGCTGGCGACGGGCATCGCCGCTGCGGTGTCCAAGAGCCTCAGCTACGGCAGCATCTACACCACCAAGCTGCTCCGACGTGGTGTCGACATCGAGCGCCCGAGGCCGGCCAGCATGTGGCAAACACTTACCGTCGCGGACGTGATGCAGCCCGTGGCCAAGGCCGGCGGAGAGCCCCTCGTCGGTGATGGAGCGGAGGGCGCGGCCCGGCTCTCGCCGGTGGCGCCGAAGCAGTGGCTCGAGCTCATCGGCACCGTGACCGACACCGGCCAACCTCAGGCGCTGCTCGCCGACGAGACGCTGGAGCAAGCGCTGCGCCAGCTGACCCTCTACGGTCGCGTCGGCCTGCCCGTGCTCTCCGCTGACCGCCAGCATCTGAGAGGCTGGATAACCCGCCGCCAGATACTGCGGGCGCTGTCCAGCAGCGTGAGCGCCTCGGCTCGCGACGTTGAGCGGGGGGCCGAAGCCGCCGAGTTCGCGGTCGACGACCCAAGTTCGCGCATCCACCTTCCGACGAGCCCGCTGAGCGGGTACGAGACGGTCGAAATCACCATCGACGCGCGGTCTCCTGCCTTGGGAAAGCGTGTCGATGACGTCCTCTGGCCGCCCGGGTGCCTGGTGGTTGCCATCTCCGAGGGGCGAGAGCTCGTCGCCCCGCGGGGCGACGCCGAGCTCCGCGCCGGCGAGCGGGTGATCGTCCTCGCCCCCGCCGCCCACCCCCAGGGCGCGCCACCGCCGGTCGAGGGCACAGAGATCGATGATACCGAGGACGCCCTGCCGCCGGACCACGCCTCGCCGGTGTGAGCCCGGCCGGAGCCGGCCCACACAGCCCCCGTGGCTCCTCACACTGGCCTGGCCCAGTGTTGGGGAATGACCCTTGAAGGTCCGGCGGGGCCAGACGGTTGATGGAGCGCCGCTGACTCGGTGGAGTTGCGACCTCAGGGATCCCCTGAGGCGTCCGCGTTCACTCTGGCCGCAGCGTGATCGAGAGGTCGCTCTTGAAGAGTGCCGCCACGTACTGGGGCCAGACCCTAGGACCCTGGCACCGGAAGCTGGCGACCTCATCCGGAGCGGCATCGAACGACCGCTCGGGGCTGCGATGCCTCCTCGCACCGAGCCGCTGGTGGTCTGCCCCCATCTGCTCGAGGAGCTGGAGGGTGACCTCCGCGGTGTCCGGTGACAAGGACCTCACCAGCCTCACGACGGCCTCGTCGCCGGTGCTGTCGCCGGCGACGTTTCTGGACCTACTCGGACCGCCACCGCGCGCCTGAGGGCTGCTCCAGGGTACCCATAGGACCCCTCTGGCCTGTGTCGGTACGTTATTGACAGAGCACTTGCTTCTGAAATCGTGGCCCGGAGCAGCACTTGCCTCTGCACCCCGAGTCTCCGGCCGGGGCCGGCCAGAACCAAAGCAAGTGCACCAGGCGAATTCAAAACGGACCGTTAGCTGACCCGCTGGTCGGGGCGCCCAGACTCGAACTGGGGACCTCTTGCTCCCAAAGCAAGGGCTTTCGACTTTCGTCGTTCACATAGGCCATCTTGAATTCGCTTGGTCCACTTGCTTCGCCATCCGTGCCTTACGCCAGCACTTGCTTCAAGGGTCAGGAGCAGTTCCGGAGCAATAAGGCGCTGGGCCGGCAGCCACCCCAAGGTCGACCCGGAGGTCTGAACCGCGGCCTGGCGGTAGCGCCCCTAGCCCCGCTAGACTATGACCCTTGACTAATATGAGGAAAGGGTCATAATGACCTTGTGGAACGTCGAGTTCACGGACCAGTTCGAGGAGTGGTGGGAGACGCTCAGCGGGGACGAGCAACGAGCTCTCACTGCCGCCGTCCAGCTCCTGGAGCGCGATGGCCCGGCCTTGGGGCGGCCTCTGGCGGATACGATCAAGGGCTCTCGCCATCGGAACATAAAGGAGCTTCGGCCCCCGGCAACCGCGCTGCGGGTGCTCTTCGCCTTCGACCCTCGGCGGACCGCCATCCTCCTGATCGGGGGCAACAAGCAGCACCGCTGGCGGGAGTGGTACGCGGAGTTCATCCCGGTGGCCGACAGTCTGTATGACGAGCATCTCGCCGAGCTGCGGCGGGAGGGGGAGCTGAGATGAGTGGCCACAAGCCGTTCCAGGCTCTGGCCGACCGGGTGACTGCCACCCCGGAGGGGCGAGAGCGAGTCGAGACCTACCGCCGCCTCATGGACGCGGTGATGACCCTGCACCGACTCCGGGAGGAACGCGGCCTGACTCAGGTGGAGGTGGCCGCGGCGCTCGAGGTCACGCAGGGCAACGTCTCCCGCCTCGAGCGCTCAGAGGACCTTTACCTGTCGACACTCTCCCGATACATTGAGGCGCTCGGCGGTCGCCTGGAGCTGACGGCTGTGTTCCCTGACCAGGTGGTACCCATCGACCTGCCAGGCGGCGGCCGCGCCGCGTAACTACCCGGAGCTGCGCTGGGCGGCTCGGCGGAGGTCGAGAGGCCTCGGGGCCCGGACGGCGTCACGCCCCTTGATGTAATTCAGGGCGGTAACGCCGCCACCAGGACAACGGCGCCGCCGACCTCGACAGGGCTCAGGGGCTGAGCGAAACCCACCGGCGCGGGGAGTGAGTAGATCAGGAAGAGGGCGGCGGGATAACCCAGCTCGGCGAAGCTGGAGACGGACGCGGAGGTGCTGCGCAGGGCCCGGTAGTACAGCACCATGGCGATCAACCCGGGATCACGGCGATGCCCAGGAAGTTGGGGACCTGGCCGAGCGCATAGCCCGAGAACCCGGCCGGCCCCAGGTCGTGGAGCATCAGACCGAGCAGGAAGGGCAGAGCCAGGATGAAGCGCATCGCCGAGGTCGTGGTGAAGGAGATCCCGCTTAGGGCGTAGCGACCCAGCACCGTCCCGACCGCCCAGAGGATCACCGCTCCGAGGACGTAGCCGGCGGCCAGCAGCTGGACACGGGGGACCGCGGGGTTCCCTCGAGCGCGGCCACGGCACGGCCACGGTGGCGCGGAGGAACCCCAGCATGTCCACCCCGACGACCTCGTCTCCTTCTGCATCACCCGGGCTACGTTCACCGGCTGAAACCTGCTCCTGCTAGAGTGCCGCATCCCAGTAACCGGCAAACGCGTTCACAGGGCTGACCCCCTCGAATTCCGCCTCCCCGAACAGTCGGTCGACGATCGCGTCCATCACCTCCTCGGTGGGGTGCTGAAGAAAGGGATCAGCCCGGACTCAGCGTCGGCAAGCATCGCTCAGACTCCGCCGCTCGCCGCAGTCAGCTGAGCGGATACGAGTCGAGGCGTCCCCAGGCAACCACGACGGCGAGGACCACCACCACCACGTGCATGCCGATGAACCGGTCCTCGCCGCGCCGCATGTGGAACAGGATGGCGCCGAGGAACAGCGCGGCGACGCCCACGACCACGGGCGCGATGTGCGTGACGCCCGGCAGGATGACCCCGAGCGCACCAGTCACCTCGAGGAGACCGATGAGCCGCACCAACGGCAATGGCACGTCCGTGCCCGGGACGATGAAATCGGCACCGTCGGAGGTTCGGCTGCGCACACCCCCGGGTGAATCGTCGAAGACGTAGGTGACCGCCGAGAACCGGCATGAGGATGTGCTGAGAAAGGGTCATTCGCATGCGCCCCTCACCGAGCAGCATCAGCGGACGTGAAGCCTGGAACTGTGAACGCCTGTGCGCTCACCACCGGGGACAACCGGTGCGGCACTGTGCGACGTGATCCTGCGGTCATGGTCACGATACCGGCAGTTGCTGTTCGCGCCACGCGGACGCATCCACATCTGCCGGCTCGCCGGTGCCGGACGCGCCGCCCCACCCTTGCTGCGCGGTGGCGAGCGGTCCCGACCGCAGCAGTGCCGTGGCGATCACGGCACCGCCGACGAAGATAGCCGCAGTCCACCAGAACACGGTCGCGTAGCCATCGAGTGCGGCGCCCCCATGAAATGTGTGGGCGGCCACAGCACTGACGATCGTGCTCGCGAAGATGGTGTTCAACAGGGAAGTTCCGATCGAACCGCCGAGCTGGTTGCTCGCATTGATCGTTGCGGACGCCACTCCCGTGTCGCGGGGTGAGACGCCGGCGGTGCCTGTCTGCGCAGCCGGCGCGAAGATCAGGCCGAGACCTGCGCCAGCCAGCAGCAGCGCCGGCAGGATGCCCGTTGCGTAGTCGGTGTGAAGCCCGATGCGGGTCAGCCAGAACGCGCCCGCAGCGCAAAGGAGCATCCCGAGCCCGATCAGCGGACGGGGCCCGGTGCGGGGCATCAACATGATGCTCGCGATGTTGTTCAGGCTCATCGTCAAGACGACCATCGGGAGGAAGGCGAGGCCGGTCGTGATGGGCGAGAACGCGAGATTCTGCTGCATGTAGAAGTTGAGGAACAGCATGATTCCGAACATCCCTGCGCCTGAAACTAGCATCGCGATGCACGCACCGCCGCGGTTGCGGTCGGCAACGATCGACGGGGGCAGCAGCGGCTCGGGTGCCCTGGTTTGCCGGACCGCGAACCCCGTCACCAGGACCGCTGCGCCGATGAGGACTCCCCAGGTCAGCGGCGAGCCCCAGCTGTCGCTGGCGGCGTTGGAGAACCCGTAGACCAAGCAGAACATTCCGCCAGACACGAGCAGCGCGCCCAGGACGTCGAGCCTCGGCCGGCCCCACGAGCGCTGCGGCCCCAGGAGCATGAGCGCACCGGTCGCCGCGATCAGCGCGAAGAACACGTTGACGTACAGGCACCAGCGCCACGAGATGTATCCGGTCAGCAGCCCGCCCAGGAGCAGGCCTACTGCGCCACCCGCCCCGGCGACCGCCCCGTAAACGCCGAAGACACGGCCGTGATCCCTGGGATCGGTGAAGGTGGTTGCCAGCAATGACAGCGCGGAGGGTGCGAGCACGGCCGCGAATCCGCCCTGCACGGCCCTGGCAGTGATGAGCATGGGGAAGCTGACGGCAGCACCGCCGACCGCCGACGCCGCGGCAAATCCGATCAATCCCGTCACGAAGGTCACCTTGCGACCGACGAGGTCGCCGAGCTTGCCCCCGAACAGCAGCAGGCTGCCGAACGCCAGCGCGTATGCGGTGACGACCCACTGCCGGTCCACCACCGAGAACCCGAGGTCCTTCTGTGCGGAGGGCAGCGCGATGTTCATGATCGTCGCGTCGAGCACGATCATGAGTTGGGCCAAGGCAATGACCCCCAGGAGGAGCCAGCGCTTGCCACCACCCGTCGCCGTGACCCCACTGCCCGAGGGAGTTCCGGTGTACGTCCCTGTCGATCGTCCTCTCGGGTCTGCTGCCCGCCCCGTGTAGCGCTCCGACGCTTCCATGGTTGCCGCCTCCTCGTCGTTCGGCTCAGAAATCATTTTGAGGCAAAATCATCATGGTGGGGTACTATAGAAGCATGGAACGATCGAGTCAAGCACCTGAGCCATCGGAGACGCTCGGCTTCCGGCTGTCCGAGCTGGGGTGGAACCAAGCCCGGCTCTTCCGGTCGACGATCGAGCCGTGTGGGCTGGAGCCGGTCGAGTTCACCGTCCTGCGAACGCTCGTCGGGCATGCGGGAGCGTCCCAGAAGACCGTCTGCCGGATCCTTCAGATCACACCGACACGGATGGTGGGGCTGATCGACAGTCTTGAAGCGAAAGGGTTCGTGGAGCGCCGTCAGAATGCGGACGATCGTCGCGCCCGTGCCGTGCACCTCACTGCATCAGGTCGGAGGACCCTGAGGCGAGCGCTCGATGAACTGATGAAAGCTGAGCGATGGCTATGCGAGCCATTGATTGGAGACGAGCGGGAAGTGTTGCTCCGCTTGCTTGGTCGAATTTCGGATCACGTCGGTTTGGGGCGTGACCTTTATCCTGCGCGCGTGATGGGTTGGCCCTGGCCGGATTCGTGACTATCGGGTGCGGCGATTTCGAGGGAGATGCGCGTGGGGGCGCGGCGCCCGAAGGGCCAGACTTGGCGTTGGCGGGGAAAATTGGCCCTGAAGAGCCATGCTGGCGACGCCGGGGAGGTGACTGAGCTCCCAGCGCGATCGCACGCAGAGTAGCTGCCCGGGGTCTATTGCCGAGACGATCGCTGCGGCGTTCTCGTACGAGGCCAACAATGGGCGTCGGTGATCACCCTCGACCATGCCATTTCCTCCTGGGTGCCACAGCATACGCGGGCTTGTCGCCGACAGACTGCCGCGCCATCTCATCGCGGTGGCCGGCGTCGTCCCCGCAGCTGCCCCCGCGATCGCTGAATATTCCCCGCCGCCGCCATGCGCGCGATCGAGGAGATCGAGGCCGTGGTCGCCCGCGGCTTCAACTACGGCGTGCGGTTGGCGGGGGCGCGCCCGCGTTGGGTCTGGCCGGTCCCTCCGCTGGTGGTCAACTACCGCGACGAAGGGCAGACGCTCGAGGTCGCGCAGGTGCTTGACGGTCGTCGGGTGCGCCAGCTTCCCGAGCGCGGCTGAGGGCACAGCGGCGTGTCGCCGTCCAGCCCCCAATGGGCTTACTCGGTGTTCCTCTCCCGGCGATTGTGCGGGAAGCCGGAGGGGACGGCTTGGGGCCGGCACCTGATTCAGCGCGGCGGAGTCAGACGCTCGGCCTGGCCGCCATGGTCGGGCCCGCGCCGGTGACGTTGGGGGCTCGGTTGTCCCGCATGGTGAGCTTGCCCTTGGTGATGACCGCGGTCCGGGGAGCCCGGCGCGCCACCTTGGTGTCATGGGTGACCAGGACGAGGGTCATGCCGCGCTGCTTCCAGAGCTTCTCCATCAGCCCGACGATCTCCAGGCTGGTGACCTCGTCGAGATTGCCGGTCGGCTCGTCCGCGAGGATCACCTTGGGTTCCTTGACGAGCGCTCGGGCGATGGCGACCCGCTGCTGCTCGCCACCCGACATCTCCGACGGGAAGTGGCCGACACGGTCACCTAGCCCCACCTCGGTGAGGGCGGCCACCGAGCGGGAACGCCGTTCCGCGGTCGGGATGCCGAGCGGCACCAGCGCCGCCTCCACGTTCTCCTCGGCGGTGAGCGTGGGCAGCAGGTTGTAGTTCTGAAAGATGAAGCCGAAATTCTGGGCGCGCACGTCGACGAGTTGGGACTCGGGCATGGCGCTCAGGTCCTTGCCGTCGAAGATGATCTTGCCCGAGGTCGGCTTGTCCAGCGCCCCGAGCATGAGCAGGAAGGTGGTCTTGCCGTGCCCGGTGAGCCCCTGGACGGTGATGAACTCGCCGTCCGGGATCTCGAGGTCCACGCCGCTCAGGGCTGCGACCTTGCCTCGTCCCTTGGGGTAGACCCTGGAGAGCTTCTTGAGTTCATACATGCTGGGGCTCCGCGTACGGGGCATCCTGGGCTCCGGCTGGAGCCGGAGGCATGGCGGGGGCCGGCGATGCGGCCAGGGCCGAAGGTGTCACCGGGGCGATCAGGGTCATCGGACTACTCGACACGTCGCCGCCCACCCTATTCGGTGCGCCGGAGGGCGACGGCGGGCTGCAGGCGGGCGGCTCGCCAGCCACCGATGGCGCCGGCGATGATCGCTCCCACGATGGCCAGACCAGCTGCCACGCCGAACACCTCGAGGCTGAGCGGCGCGGTCATGTGCAGGGTCACGCTGT
>Ga0224555_1002386_pt1 | contig 22274 bp, 15 predicted proteins | sample 714S23034metaG_FD_180687 | JGI IMG/M metagenome (GOLD analysis project Ga0224555, IMG submission 180687) | Peat soil microbial communities from Stordalen Mire, Sweden - 717 S2 30-34 | ecosystem: Environmental > Terrestrial > Soil > Wetlands > Peat | place: Sweden: Norrbotten County, Stordalen...
CCCCATCCCCACCTCTGTCATCCTGAGCGCAGCGCAGCGCAGTCGAAGGACCTGCGTTTCGGCTTTTTTGCGAAGGGATGATATCCCACAAATGCCCCGTGCCCCATCCTTCCGCAGCTTTTCGCGGAAGGGTGGGAAACTACAGCACCCCAAAGCCGGTTGCCCCATCCCCACCTCTGTCATCCTGAGCGAAGCGCAGCGGAGTCGAAGGACCTGCATTTTCCCGGAGGGAAGAAATGAAAATAGCCCCGGATGGAATCCGGGGACCGCACCCCAATACGATTTTCGCGTCCCGTAGGAACGCGACGAACCCCTTCCTCAATGTGTCCTCGAAATATCCCTGAGCGAATCGGCGACGGCGCAACAGACGCAACAATTGAAAATCCCAACTGGCGGCATGAATGTTTAAAGCGACTGAATGCGGTTGTGAGGTGGGTTCAGATGTCCCGGTGGGTAAATTGAGAATTTTAGCCGCGAACTTTGAACCTCGTAGCGCTTGGCGCTATGCCGCGTTGACAGCATCCTCTATGAGCTTTGCGCTTGCAGGAGTGAAACGGTGTGGGTAAACCAACACGAACCAAATTGCGAATGCGGGCCTGCTTTGGATCGCCGCAGGAAGCCCTTCGAAAGGAACGTTGCCCGCACTATTTCTCAGGCTTTCCCAGCTTTGCGGCTCTCCCGCCAAATGGCCGGCTAGAACCCCTTCAGAAGATTCCCACCTGAACCAATCGGCAAGAGACGCGGGAATGAATTCAATCAAAGAAATACGCGTCAATCCGAACCAGAGGCTACGTAGGGCGCCCCTCCGCCACCGTCTCGCTAAGAAATCAATTAACGGCTGGACGGAATAGCTGAATCTGGTGAACTGTTCATCGTTCAGGGCTTCAAGTCCGTAAGCGAGGCGGAGCGAAGCCTCAGGAGAATAGTAAGGGTTAGGGAGTCCCCTACCCTTGGAGGATTCGCCATTTGAGGCAGAAATCTCTCTTATAAGTTGAATGCCAAGGCCTTCGGCGACCGAAGGGTTGCAGCGCTGCTCGGCAAAAAGCATAACTGAGTAGAAGTAGGGTACGGCGGATTCTCCCCAACACAACGCCTCTTTCAATCGGGCATCAACAAAGGACGAGACGAATTCGGTCAGAAATCTTGGTCTTTGTCGCACTTGGAGTGACAAATCCAGAGCGCAAATGAGCCCTAGCAAAATTGTGATACGAGCGCGATAGGTGTACGCGTCGACCAAGGGAAGTCCTTGAACAAGATGCTGGGCGCCTTTGGTCTCCTCAGTGATTGCGATCAATGCTCCTTCCGCCGCCATTTCACATATCTCAAATGAAATGTGACAGTTGGATTCAGCCGGTCCGGACTTCTCGATAAGAAAGAGAATGTACGCACCAGCCAAAACCCAATATTCAAAAACGCTCCAGTGATTCGATGCCAATAAGGCTGGGCCAGTGATATAGGCGGTAAGTAAGGCAATGCTGGTTGCCGCACGCGATAGGTTTAAAGCCGAAGCATTCTGGGGATCGGTTGGAAGGATGTGCTCAATTAGTTGCGCGGCCTTTTGTTTCTCCGCCGGTTCTGCCCCTTCCCGAAGAATCAATTCTAGAAATGTACGGAAATCTTCAAGCTCTTGGGGCAGGTACGCGCCGTGCGAGGACCTGAAACGGTCAAAGAGCTCACCTTTTTGGATAGGCACGAGCTCCTTGTTAATCCCGCGTCTTTTCCATGTAGTGTTTGCGACTCGGACTTGTTCGATCACTGGCGCGGTCAGTTCGCCATTCGTGACTAGATATGGAGTAAAGTCGATTATGGGGGGAACGCCGGGAATTTCGATCGCCAACTCCACAAGATTGACTATCTCGCCATAAATTTCGCGCCACGTACTTAGACCAATATCACCGGCTTTCATTTGGTATGCTCGGATCTCCCCGGACACCGTGCGTGTGATGATGTCTTTTCCCTTCTCAAAGGGGCCATGGGTGGAAACATAGAGAATCGTTTCGCCCTCTGCGGCCAAGACTTGGCAGAACGGGAGTTGGTATTGTCGTTCGTTGGCGCTAGTCAACCAGTTTTCGATTACTCTGTCGAGTAGCCCACTCCGCTCGCTGTCGCTCGAGTATCGCGGCGTGTTTTCGTTGAAGTTCTGGGTCACGTTCAAATTCCTCTCCAGCTTTTCTGAGAGCAGGGGCCATGTCAGGGTGAATAATGAACTGCCCTCGCGGTTTCCCGTCTGGCCCAAAGTCCGTCTGTACTGAGCCGATTAGTTCTAGGATTAGCTCAGCAGAAAGAGGCGCGCCGTTCGCATTGACAGTGGTGCCGACCTCATTGCAATCTTCTTCGACTCTCCTGAAGAGCATTCTTGCCTGCTGAGCCGCGAGTTCTTGTGCCATTTCCTCCAGCTTGGCATCCAGTTTCTCACCAAGGAGAAAAGGGACGTCGGCGATCAAGACCTCAAATTTTGCTTGGATCAGCTCTGGGCCACTTTCTTTTGTAGGTGCGTCAACCCTCTCGTATCGGAGTTGACGTCCCTCGTGCTGGCTAAAGCTTTTGATTTGCGAAAGGACTGGATCCAGAGAATTGGCGCGGTGTCGGATCCTCGCCGTAAGGTTCCGGCCAACCTCATCTTTGATCGCTGGAAAGTCTGGGAGCATGACCCCAATGTTACCCCAAAACAGAAATCGAAATCGGTAATAACTCGCCATTTTAGAATGGGCCATTATTTGAAGATGTGTTATTGGATCAGCGACCTGCGGCGACTCACCTCAAATTTGGAAGTACGTCCCGATTTGTCGGCCAGTGTTGACTGATCTCCCCGACACCCCATCCTTCCGCAGCTTTTCGCGGAAGGATGGGGTGTCCACAACTATCTACCAGCCATTTGCAGATAATTACCGCCAATCAGCGCACAATGAAGGAATGGGAAAACGTAGCTTTACCGACCCTTGGTTTAGTCCCTCATCCCTGGCTACCCCCCACCCCCTCCCCCCTTTTTCCCGTAAGAGAATGAAACAAAATATGTTAGGTCTTATTTTTGTGAATATAAGGCGAAAACATCTACCCCCTACCACCCCCCCGGGGGTCCCTACTCCACTTGTTCGCCTTTTTAAGGGTATAAATGACTGATTCTATTAGATAATGGGTGTATAAAAGTATGTCATTTTTGGGACAAAAACGGTTGTTTTTCGTTCAAAATTGCATCAAAATGCGCGAAAAAGCCCGGCTTCGAGCCGGGCTTTTGTATGCTTCAAACCTCAAGCAGCGCTTATAGTTTCTCGTAGAAGTCGCACGCGGAGCAGGAAATGTAAACTCCGCCGGGAACTCCGCGTTCGCGGTCCTTCACGCGCTTGACGATGCGCGTCGCCTTGTGGCACTTGGGACAGTCGGTCGACTTCGTCGTGTCCATTTCCTTCTTGCGGTCACCTGTTTTTGCAATCTTGGCCATCGTTCGGTGGTTCTCCTTCTGGGATTGTCTCTGCACACATCCGATGAACGGACGGCTTCAACGGCGCGGTCATTTGCCTGCCTCTTCAATGATCTGAGGTGAGCGGGACTCGCTCCATCCAGTCTACCTCAACGCCGCCTGCACCGCTCTGACAGCTACTTGTCCATGAGTGGTCATTTTGAAGCGGAGTAGTTGTAAAGTTTCAATACATAGTTCCTTCGTCCGAGCGTAGTTTTGAAAGGGCACGACTTCAGTCGTGCCGAAAACGCAACAAATAAACTTGGGCTTTAGCCCCTGAGGGAATGATCATTTCAAATTGATTTGTCTTGATTTGCGCCAACTGGAGGCTCCGGCGGCGTAGAAACCGGGTTGATCTGCACCAATCCCGGCGCAACAGGCTCAGCCGCCGGTCCCATAGCAGCATCATGCTGTCGCCGAGCCGCAGCGTCCAGGTCAACAGGAATGCCTCCAGGCACTAATACCGGCGCGTTGTAGCGGAAATTCAGGTCGCTGGTGACCCTGAAAACCACCGGCAGCGCCGCCAGAAGCACCACAAACGTCACCCAGCTGCCGTCCAGCCCAAACGCCCCGCCACTAATCCACAGCGGTCCCATTGGGTCGCCCTGCACCACTGGAGAATGGCTGCTAACTCCGCTAACCGCAAGCCCGAAGAGCAGTGCGCGGCTAGCCTTCCATCCGAAGTTGAGTCCCCAGCTAAGCCACAGAGCCCGCGTACGCAGGTAAGCCGTAGAGAGCAGCAAGCTGAAGACCAGAGCGACAGCAATGCTGGCGTGGCTGGAACCCGGCAGAAGCGCCTGCACAATGGCATAGAAGGCCGCAAATCCCAGCGCCGCTCCCAGCGGCCCAACCGCATGAGCAAACCGCTGAAACCCATACCCGCGGAAGGCAATCTCCTCTGCCAGCGCGGCCAGCGCAAAAAATGCCGCCTCAGCCAGCAGCCAGCCCCATGCGGAAGGCTGAAGCACAAGAAAAATAGCGATCCCGCCAACCAGAATCATAGGCAGCACGCATACCACCGCCAGCGACCAGCCCACGGCCAGGCCTAATCCCGCCTCATGCGGCCATCCCGCCCGTCGCGGCAATCCCTGCTCGCTCAACGGATGCATCTGCCGATTGAGCCAGAAGCCCATTCCTGAGTAGCCCAGCAGCAGCAGAAAGACCAGAATTCCCTGCTCAACCAGCGGAAACCACTGCTCGTCTGCCAGCCCTCGCGCACCGTGCCGTGCCAGCCCCTGAGCCAGAAAGAAGTAGACGACCGCGGCAACAAATTGCAAGTAGGCGCGAAAACGGCCGCCAGAGCTGGAATTCTGCTGGGGAGTGTCCATCGGCTCTAGCCTTCCGTATAGAACTGCGCGATATTGCGGAACTTCTTCTGCCGCGCTGTGATCATTTCGTCCACGGGCATCGCCTTCAGTGCGGCCAGGTGCCTCTTCAGCGCGCTGCCCAGCAGTCCGCAGCCCGCCTCGCGATCCGTGTGCGCGCCACCCGCCGGCTCGGGAATAATCTCGTCCACGCAACCCAGCGCCGAAACCTCCGGCGCGGAGATGCGCATAGCCTCGGCCGCCAACTGCTTGTGCGCCGCATCGCGCCACATGATAGCCGCGCAAGACTCCGGGGTAATCACAAAGTAAAGCGCATTTTCAAGAATCAGCACGCGATCACTGACGGCCAGCGCCAGCGCCCCGCCCGATCCTCCCTCGCCGCTGATAACCGAAATAGTAGGCACCCGCAGCCGCGCCATTTCAAGCAGGTTCCGTGCAATGGCCTCCGCCTGGCCGCGCTCCTCGGCGCCCAGGCCGGGATAGGCACCCGGCAGGTCAATCAAGCTGATCACCGGCCGCGCAAACTTTTCTGCGATCTTCATGCACCGCAGAGCCTTCCGGTACCCCTCGGGGTGGGGCATGCCAAAGTTGCGCCGCACCCGCTCCCTGGTACTGCCCCCCTTGCGGTTGCCGATGACCATCACCTCGTCCGAGCCCAGCCGTGCCATGCCGCAAGCCACGGCCTCGTCGTCGCCATAGGCACGATCCCCGTGAATCTCGCTGAAATCCGTAAAGATCCGCTCGATAAAGTCCATGGGGTAAGGCCGCTGGGGATGCCGCGCTTGTTCGATTTTGATCCACGCCTGCGAAACCGCCTGCGCTTGAATGGAAATCCCTGATTCCTCTTGGCTCATCTCAACCTGAAGCGCCGTACCGGGCAACTTCGCCGTCGGCCCTCTTGTGATTCTACGGGTCGCAGGCGGTTGGGACAAATCGAAGTGATGCTTCCCGCTGATCTCATAGAGCGGTTTGCGACTTTTTCCGCTCCGGTGCCTGCGTTTCGGTTGCAGGATCCTGCGCTGCAATTGCCTCCGAGGCTGCGGGTGGTCCTTGCAGCACATCAATGCGATAGCCGGCAGTCTCAGCCGTAGCCAGAGCATCTTCGACGGTCTTGTTCATCTCCTTCGCAGCTTTACGGTTCACCGCATGCTCGCCTGCCAGACGGAGCATCGAGGGCAACTGCAGCCACCAGAGCAACTCCTCATACGGCTCACGAACCAGGTATTCCTGGCCCTCTGACTGGTGAACGCCGGTCAGCCAGCGAATGTCAGGATCAAGCCACAACTCCGGCGCGAGCGGTCCCGTTTCTTCCTTGACCGGCCCCTGTTTTCTCGCTACCGGCTTGCCTGCGGTGGGTTTGCTGGGCTCAATTCCCTTCCCAACCACATTTGTACTAGCCACGACTGAGAGTGTTCGATCAGTAGACAAATCATTGGCTTCGCCGGTTGTTTCCATCGGCTTACCAATACCGGCTCTGCTAAGCAGCAATACCTTGATCCGTGCGGCGGCGCGCCAGCCCTCTTCGGTCTCGAATCCGAGCGCAGCGAAGGCCTGGGCGAACGGCTCGCGCAGGCGCAGACGGTCATATAGGTCCAGGGCCACACGCTCCGGATTTTCCGCGTCAATGGATTTAGCCAGTAGTTCCAGCACGCACCATCCGAATACCGGCCCCCACATTGCAGCGGCGGAAAACTGCGGACTTGAACTGGGGAGCACCCGGCGGGCGCTAACTGTCCATGGCGTTGGAAACTGAGACTCGATGGCCGGAATGCGCAGGACGGCGCTCATACGCTGGTGAAAAGCAGTGGCCAGCAGTACCGGGTTGACCGGCTGATCAGTTCCAAACGGCTTGTTTGCCCCTGCAATGCGAGAGGAATAGACCATCTGCGCCTCATGCAGGAAGATTTCGCAGCGCGCCCAGGCCATTTCAGAAAATTCGCGGCGCTGCTGTTCAACCTTCTTATTCATTCTGCCGGAAAGTACTTTTGGATGCTCCGCCAGGTCGGCGAGCAGCCGCACGACGGCCGGATCGAGCTGCTGGCGGAGAGCATCGTGCACGTGCCGCAGCTCCAGGCTCACCAGCGCATCGTCGAGGTTGGGAACACCACGCCCGTTAAGTTGATTGCACAGCCGGTCCCAGGGTTGTTCCACGGTTGCGTACAGCTCGCGCCAGTCAAGGAAAACGTGGCACTGGTAGGCGTGCAGGTTGAGATTGAGTCCGCGCTCAGACAAATCATTCGCCCTCCGCAGGTATTCGAGTCCCGTCAGCGAGTCACGCCATGCAATCACGGCGCTGGAAGCCGAGTTGAGGCCAAGCCCTTCCCTCAGGCATTGCCGGTGAAGCCGTCCTGCGCCTTTATCGGCGTACGCGGCGGAAAAGTGGATAGTCCCGTGCGCTGTGCCGTAGCGATTGTTATAGACCACCAGCGCACGCTCTCCGCCGTTGCGATTGGAGTAGGCAAAGACGTTCTCGTCCACCGCACCCGAGTCCTGGTAGAAGTCATAAAGCAGAAAGTTGCTGCTTTCTGCAAAAAGCCAGCGGCGCTTCAACAGCGGTGCGATCTCACGCTGATGCCGCTCGATGAGCCCCTGGTCGGGAGTTTCGTCGTAGCGGGGCCGTTGGTACTCCATCCCGTATTTCTCGGTGAATCCCTCAATTTGTCCGTGGCCAAACATCGGCAGCCCGGGCAGCGTTGCCATCAGCGCGGCCACGCCGAAACATTTGTCGCCCTTGCCGAACTGGTCGATTGCCGTGCGCTCATCGGGATTGCTCATGAAGTTGACGTAGCGCTTCATAATGTCGGGATCGAATTCGAGAGTGTTCTTGATGACCGAGCGGTACTTGGCGTTCTCCTCGTCGCGCATCATGTTCATGAAGGCGCTGTTGTAAACGCGGTGCATCCCCAGAGTGCGGACAAAGTAACCCTCCATGAGCCAGAAGGCCTCAGCCAGCAATAACGTGCCGGGGACTTCTGCGGCCACTCGATCGACCACCTCGCGCCAGAACTCATGCGGCATGCAGCGGTCAAACTCAGTCTGGCTCATGCCAAATTCTGCACGCGATGGAATGGCGCCGCTGGAGCCCGGCCCCGGAAACCACAGCCTGTGAAAGTGCCGCTTGGCCAGGGTCATTGCGGCATCGAAACGGATCACTGGAAACAGTCTCGCCACGTGCAGAATGGTCTGGATCACCTGCTCCCGCACCGCCGGATTCAGGTAATCGAGCTGCGCCGTATCGTTCCAGGGAAAGCTGGTGCCGTCGTTGCCGTGGTAAATATAGCGGGTCTCGCCACTGGCGCGGTCGCGGCGGCGAAAGACCACCGCTGCGTCCGACTGCTCGAAATAGTGATCTTCAATCTTGATCTCCACGCGTCCGTCCTGGGAGAGATCGGGTCCGTTGAAGCTATAGGCGGGATAGGGCGAATCCTGCCGCGAGATAAACCAATCGGGATGCTCGACGACCCAGGGCGAGTCGATGCCCATGTGGTTGGGCACCATGTCGCTGGCCAGCCGGATTCCGTGGCAATAGGCGCGGTCGCGCAGGTTCGTGTAAGCCGCTTCACCGCCCAGGTCCTCGGCAATCCTATAATCGAAGAGCGAATACGCTGAAGCTACGGCATCCGAGTTTCCGCAGAGCTGCTTGATGGTCTTCGATGCGCGGCTGCGCTCCCAAATGCCGATCAGCCACAACGAATTGAGCCCACGCCGCGCCAACTCGTCGAGCGCCTCGTCGGGAATCTCATCCAGCCGCCTAATCGCACGGCCATACTGCTTGCTCAGTTGCGCCAGCCAAACGTAAGTGCTCTTGGCAATGAGCACCGCAGTAGGCATCCACGCCGTGTCCTGGCTGAACTTTTCATATTCATGCGCCGGATCGCCGAAAACCGGAACCTCGGAATGGCTGACCACCGATGGGCCGTGCTGCTGCTGGCCGCGGCGCACCGCCTCCGCAGTCTGCGAACCGGGAGGATTGAACTGCATCCATATAGCCAACTCTTCTTCATGCAGAACCTCGCCGGCCAGCAGCAGCAAACGCTCAAGGCTATCGCCCAGCAGCGGTTTCCAGAGCCGGCGGATAAGGGCAAGCTGGTCGCTGAGGGAACGCGGCGAGCCTACCGCAGGCGATCGTAGCAGCTCCAGCAGGCTAACGGGTTTTGAGTCGGCAACCGGCACCAGAGGCCGGGTAGCGAAGTATTCCGGCAACTGTTGCGTCACCTGGCGGTAAACGGTCTTCTCGGCCAGATTTTTTTCCGCGAACAACTCCTCGAAGGGTTGGAAGGCCTCATTGCGATTCGCCGTCCATAGCAGCAGCATCTCCTCGAACGCTGCGGCCCGGTGGGGAGTGCCGTCTGTCGCGCCGGCCAGCCACTGCCGAGGCGTCTCCAGTCCTCGAATCACGCTGGAGCCCGGAAACTGCTCGACAAAAGTGAGCAGCAGCTTATCCAGTTCCTCGGTGCCCACCTGCGAAGAAAACCAGTCCAGCGCCGAGGTCATTACCCCGGGGTCGAACTGCTCGCGATAGCGCGCCATCAGAACGTGGCTGGCCTCGTCGATCAGCCCCATGGCGTAAAGCGCGCCCGCATGCACCGCCTGCTCGGGATGCTTTTCAACGTCGCGCACCAGGTTCATGCGCTGGGCAAATTCGCGGGCTCCGGCCAGATTGGCGAAAACGACGTTCCCGGTATAAGAGAAGAGGGAATCCTCAAACTGGTAGCGATCACGCGCATTCCGCGAAATGTGGAATTCCATCATAAGTAACCGAGATTCCAGAAAGTCGAACAGAAAAGAGGCATCCGTAAGGACATAGCCGCTGGAAGTTTGATTTTACTCTGTATGCGCCGCTGCTGGCTGAACTCGAATTCCGAAGGGAATGGTCCTCATAAATTGACAAATTACCCCCTTTGGTTAGTTTCTATTGCGCGATACCGGGAAAGCCTTATACATTTTGAGAATCGTTATTGCGCAACCGCCTCTCAACTGTCAGGACTAACGGTATGTCAGCCACGAACCATCTCGATGTACCAGGAACGCAAACGTCCTCAGTAGCTCCAACCCGCTCCCTCGCTTACTTGATAAGCACCTATCCGACCCTGTCGATGATCTTTGTCCTGCGCGAAGTTCTTGCACTTCGAGCCCTGGGCTTTCGCATTGAGACTGCCTCCATCAATCCGCCGGATCGAGCGCACGACCAACTCACAGACGAGGAAGCTTCTGAAGCCGCTCGTACCTACTGCATCAAGAGTCATGGCCTGACCGGCGCCGTAAATGCTCATTTGCTTGCTCTTCTGCGAAACTTCGCCGGCTACTGGCGAGGTCTTCGATTGGTCTTACGCCTGGGCGGACTCGACCTGAAGAAACTGTTCTTCAATTTGATGTATTTCACTGAAGCTTTGATGGTGGGCCGATGGATGCGGCGGCTGAGGCTGGCGCACCTCCATTGCCATCTCGCGCAGCAGGCGGCAACCGTGGGGCTCTACGTGCACACTGTCTTCGGATTCGGATTCTCGATGACCCTCCACGGACCCGATGAGTTCTACGACGCCATAGGCCAATTCCTTACTCAGAAAATTGCAGCGGCTGAATTTATCATCTGCATCAGTAACTATGCCCGCAGCCAGTTAATGATGTTATCTCCCTATATCTACTGGAATAAGTTCATCGTTTCGCGTCTTGGAGTTGATCCGCAGCTATTTTCGCCGCAGTCCAAAACGGATGAGCATGATTTTTTTGAAATCCTCTGCGTTGGACGTCTTACCCCAGCCAAAGGGCAGCATATGTTAATTGATGCAGTGGAGCGGCTGACGCAGCAAGGACGCCGCGTGCGGCTTCGCCTGCTGGGCACCGGACCCGAGATTGCTTCACTGCGCAAACAGACCGCGCAAAACAGGATTGTCGACTACGTAATCTTTGAAGGCGCGATGAATCAGGATCGCATCCGTTCTTTTTACGCGGTTGCGGATCTGTTCTGCCTTCCCAGCTTTGCCGAAGGGCTTCCGGTAGTGCTGATGGAAGCCATGGCCATGGGGATTCCCTGCGTCTCAACGCAGATCACCGGCATTCCTGAGTTAATTCGTGATGGGACCGACGGCCTGCTGGTTGCGCCATCCGACCTGGATGCGCTTGTCAAGGCCCTGGCAAAATTGATGGACGATGCCTCTCTGCGCGAGCGCTTCTCAAACAGCGGGCGGAAACGCATCCTGAAGCTATACGATCTTCATCGCAATGTAAAAGAACTCGCCCGGCACTTTGCCGAGCGCATAAAGGCTTAATCCGCCTCTTGTGGAAGTGAAGTTTGGCGATGGTAAGCAGGCGCGCTCTGAGCCCCGCCATGGCAGCCATCTCAAGCAATAGGATCCGTTTGCTATCCTTTCAAACTGAAGAGAAATGCAAGCTGAACGGAAAGATGTTAATGATAGATCGCAGAGAGTTTTTAAAAACCGGCGCAATGGTTTCGGCGAGCGGTATGCTTGCATGCAGCTCCGCAATAGCGAACAGTGAACTGGCGACGAGAATCGCGATCCGCACTCTTTCTGCCGATGGGATAAAGACCCGCCTTGCGGCGCGCGAGTTGCTAAGCGGTCTACGCGCCTTGAAATTGCCCGGCATTGTGGTTGATACCACAGAGAGCAGCGCGGCGATTGAGATCGCGCTGACGGTGGATGCCTCCCGCTTCAAGCAAACTGAAGAATATGAGATCGTCCGCTCAAGCCGGGGCGTAGCTATTCACGCGGCAAGCGATCAGGCGCTACTTTACGCTGCGTTCGACTTCCTTGAACGGCAGGGGATGGTCTTCGGTATCGATGGCGCAACGGCCCCGGTTCAGCCCCCCGCCGGATTGCTTCTGCCCGAGCAAGGGCAGCCGTGGACGGCTTCGCCGCGCTTTGCCGTGCGTGGCCTATTGCCGTGGCCTGACTTTCTCAACTGCATCAGCGTTTATAATGACGAGGATTTCAAAGCATATTTTGCCGCCATGCTGCGCATGCGCATGAACATGTTCGGCATGCATGTCTACACAGAAAATGTTCCCAGACCTATGGCGGAATCGTATCTTTCCTTCGAATTTGCCGGCAGCGGCCATCGCGCGGCGCTGGAGGATACGACGATGGAATCGTGGGGCTATCTGCCGCAGAGGACTTCGACGTTCAAGATGGGGGCGGCGCGCTTTTTCGATACCGACACGTTCGGGGCCGATGCGACGCGGCTCGGTGCGGATACGTGGGACATTGCGCGCCGCACGACTGCGATGCTGCGCAAAGCCTTCAACTTTGCCGGAGAGCTTGGCATCCGCACGGGAATCGGGTTTGAGCCCTATCAGAATCCGGTCGAGATTGTGCGCGCCCTGCCTCCCGAAGCGCTCTCAACCCCCGGAGGTTTTATCGAGTCCAGGACCGCACGCGATCTGTTGGAGCGCCGGCTGGCTGACCTGCTGGAACGGTATCCCATGGTCGATTATGTATGGCTGTGGCAGGACGAGCGCGCCAACTGGGAGAGTCGCAACAAGAATGTGCCGCTCTCGATCACACCCTTCGTTCAGGCTCATGACTTCCTCAAGCGTCACGCGCCGGGCAAGCAATTGGTGCTGGCCGGGTGGGGCGGAGTAACCCGCCATTTTGAATCGCTGCACCAGCGTCTGCCCGAGGACATAATTTTTTCGGCCTTAAACGACTCGCTTGGCTGGGACCCGGTGAACGAGGCATTCGGTAAGCTGGGCGGGCGTGAACGCTGGCCAATTCCCTGGCTTGAGGACGACCCCTCCATGTGGTTTCCGCAGTTTCGCGCCAGCCGCTTTGAAGCCGACATGAAGCGCGCACAGGATTTCGGATGCCAGGGAATGCTCGGAATTCATTGGCGGCATCGCATCGTCGATCCCACCGCGACCTATCTGGCGCGTGCAGCCTGGGATAGCAATCTGACCGCGGCCAATCACTATCGCAGTTTCTGCGCGGCGCAGGCTTCGGGAGAGCGCGCAGAAACACTCGCAACTTTATTCGATGACTGTGATCGCCATCATGCTATCTCGTCGACGTTTCTGGGCAGCTACGACAAGGAGGGATTCGCCAATCGCAACGAGATCACCGGCGACTACTCTGAAGCCTTCAACTATGCGGAAACCGAACCGGAGCTTCAAGTTCTGCCCAGGCAGCGGGACATAGCTGAGCGGTTTCGCCAACTGGAGTTGCAGGCTACAACGGCTTTGGAGCGGGACCGCATCGGCTACTTCGCGGGCTTTGTCGGCCTCATGGTTCCCTATTGCGATGCTCTTGAAACAGCACACAAGCTTGACGCGGTGTTGAAACATGCAGTGGAGTTGAGAACCGATGGCAAGTTGGAGGATGCACGGGCTGAAGTCACGCAGCACGGCATTCCGCTGTGGCTTGCCATGGCTCCAAACGTGCGCGCCGCCATGCTTGAGTTTCAGCACGTGGTTGCCACGCGCAACGACCTGGGCCAGCTTGCGTCCATGCAGAACAAGTTTGTGCGCATCTCTCTCGAACGGCTCCGGCTTTCCGTCAAGGAGTTTGTCGATGAGCTGCCGCCGGAGATGGAGCAGGCCTATGAGAATGCCATTGCACCGGAGCCAGGCATATCTGCCCGTTTGTTTATTCCCACGCGCCCATCCCTGCTTAAGCCCGGTGAATCTCTGCGCATCTTCATCGTCGCTCCGGGGTTGAAAGAAGGCAGCGCCGTGACTTTGCATACACGCCGCCAGGGTGCGCTTTACTGGAAGACCATCGACGCGATTCACGCAGGACGCGATGTTTATGCCGCGCATCTTGGACCGTTTGACGCTGCGGATGGAAGCATCGAATACTACGCATCGGCAATAGCTGAGGCAAAACTACTTACCGACCCACCGCAGGCGCCGTCGAACGTGTACATGCTGAATCTGTTGTCGTGATTTCAAGAGCCACATTCCGCACCGCAGGCATATCGCCTGCTATTGCCTCGGAGATACCAAGGCCGGTAGACTGGTCCTAGCAGGGTTTGGGCGGCAGGGTTCTGCCGAAGGCCGATCGGTTCATTCCACCCATCGGACACAAGACCTTCAGCCCCGAAGAGATGCCCTCCAGATCAGAAAACCGTCAATGGTTCAGTGGACAAAACGAACGCAGGAAAGAAACCAACGGATCAATTCGGCACCCTGCTGTTAGTGGTTGAACGGAAAGAATTAAACGAGCGGAGAGGTGGCAGAGCCCGGTTGAATGCACCTGACTCGAAATCAGACGTACTCGCAAGGGTACCGGGGGTTCGAATCCCTCCCTCTCCGCCATATACATTTAGAATCAAGAACTTACAAGATACGAACCTGCAATACCCTTAGTATTCCACGTAAATTTGCAGATTTCTGGCCGTGCTGGAACTGGAGAGTGTTCTCCGGCTCAACCCATATGCGCCATTTTGTCGGCACTTCTCTGTTGGCAGTTTCAGCAGTTCCCTTTCAATATGCGATGGGACTGGAGAGATTTAACTAGTCGGCGATTGCATGATCCAGACTGAACGTAGCATAATTTGTTTCGGAAAAGCTAAAGCAGACCGTTAGCTGCTTGAAGAGTTGGCAGATTGAAGAATTGGTTTGCTCGTTATGCGGACTTTGTAGGCAAACCGAGCAACTGCTCGCGCCAGTCCAGTGGGATCGCGGCAAGCAGATCATTGAGCGAGAGGGGCAGCGATTCGGGCCGATTCATCAGATTCTCGATTGACTGCGGGCTTAGTTGAACCAACTTCATCTGCATACGGATAAAGCGGGAAGACACGCCGTCGGTGGCGGCCAATTGCGCGATTTTCCCAAAAATGTGTTCGCGTGCAATAAAGGGTATCGACAGGCCCCATTCAGCAGGCCAATTCTTATTGATTTATCTAGCAGGGTTTGCGGCAACTGCACAACTCGCTCAATCGCCTGCCCTGAAATCGAGACTTATTCGCACCAGGAACCCGCTCTCAAACCAGGCCGGTGCTCTGCTCCATATTTTTCAGGCAACGCACATCCGCGGCCGGAGCCGACTGAACCAGGGCAACCGCCGTCCCGGCCAGCACGACCATGTCCGTCCATAGATTGGCGCGTAACTGATAAGCATGGGAGATGCGCAACTTGTCAGGAGTCACCACCGTCTTGAAGTAATCGTCCGGGTCGAGAACCAGGGCCAGAATCTCGGCCTCGCGGCAGTACTTGAGCGTAGCCGGATCGGTCAGGCCGGGACGCGCCTCAAGCAGCAGATCGTAGTCCTGCTTGAACTCCGCGGTCAATTCAGGAACAACGGGCCGCGGTCCCACCAGGCTCATGTCGCCGCGCAGCACATTCCACAGTTGCGGCAATTCGTCGAGTTTGAAGCAGCGCAGCCAGCGCCCTGACCGTGTGATGCGCTGGTCGGCGCCCAGTGTATAAGGCGGTCCGCCGCAGCAATCGCGCATAGTGCGCAGCTTCAGCATTTCGAAGCACCTGAAACGCCTGCCCGTCCTTGCCTGGCGAAAGATCACCGGGCCCGCAGAATCCAACTTGATGATGATGGCGGCAAAAGCCAGTAACGGCAACGAAACAGCCAGCAGCAAACCGGCCAGTACTATATCTACGCTGCGCTTGCACACGATCCCACCCCTATCAGAGGATCAAAGCGCCCCGATCAGATGCAATTTTCGGAGCGCTAAGAGAAGCATGCTCAACGGCGCCGGGTAGCTATATTTCCTGGACTTTCTGCCGGGTTAATGTATCCCGATCCATCCACTCCCGTTTTTCCGTTTCGTCATACCCCTCGCACAACGCAGATGCATGCCTATTCTTGAGGACTGTCCGCAGGGATAAGTAGATTCAGTACTCAAAGGAAACATCTTTATTCATGCTCATGTCAAGCGATTAATTTCCACAAGGAAAAATAGCCGGTAATTGCCTTCGGAAGGAACCAGCCGATTCAACAAGCCCGTCCATCGGCAGATTACCTCACCAGCTCAAATGCCCTGATCGTCTCCTTGCGCACCGTCAGCCGCTCCACCAGATCCGTTCGCACCTCATATCCCCGCCCCGGCGTATCCAGAACTTCAATCTCGCCCTCCGGAGTCACCGTAACCTCAGGCTCGATAATGTCCTCAAGCCAGTAGCGCGCCGAGGCGGAAACATCGCCGGGCAGGGTAAAGTTTTCCAGCGTCGACAGAGCAATATTGTGCGACCGTCCCACGCCGCTCTCCAGCATCCCGCCGCACCACACCGGAATCCCGCGCTCCTGCGCCGCATTATGCACCGCAATCGCCTCTGAGAACCCGCCCACACGCCCCAGCTTGATATTGATAATCCGGCACGACTCCATCTCGATCGCCGCCAGCGCATCCCTCCGGTTGCGGATCGATTCGTCCAGGCAGATGGGCGTATGCAACCGCTTTTGCAGCATGGAGTGGTAATAAAAATCGTCGTGCCACAGCGGCTGCTCGATCATCAGCAGGTCAAACTCATCAAACGTCGCCAGGTGGTCGGCGTCCCTCAGCCTGTAAGCCGAGTTGGCGTCGCAGCTCAGCATAATGCCCGGCCATTTGCTCCGCACCCGCTCAAAGATCTCCGTATCCCAGCCCGGCTTGCACTTCAGCTTGATGCGCTGGTACCCGTTGGCCAGTTCCCGCTCGATCACCGCCATTAGCTCAGGAATCGACGACTGAATCCCCAGCGAAACGCCGCATGGAATCGTCTCCCGCATCCCACCCAGCAAATTCGCCAGCGAGATGCCCAGCCGCTGCGCCTCCAGATCCCAAATGGCATTTTCGAGAGCCGCCTTGGCCATGCGGTTGCCGCGCACCTGGCGAAAGATTCCGGGGCAATCTCCCCCGTGCTCAGGCGATTCTGCAGCCAGCATCGGTCCCAACTCATTCACAATCACAGCCCAGGCGCCGTCGGTCCACTCCTCTGAGAAAAATGGCCGCTCGCCCGCGGTGCATTCGCCCCAGCCGGTCAGTCCCTCTGACTGAATCTCGGCCAGCAGAATCCTCCGCTTGCTGGTGATGCCAAAGCTCGTTTCAAAGGGCCACACCAGAGGCAGGTGCAGTTCGCGCAGGAAAATTGCATCGATTCTCATAAGTTTTTTGATCCTTCTTCAGATCACTCCATCATCGCTTGAGCAAGGGGACCCAATTCGAAGATTCCATTTCCTTCCGCATCCCGGTCGAATCCAACTACGGCCAACCCTCGAGAAAATGCCTGTTCAAACTTCCGGCGGTTCTCCATCTGCACGGCGAGGGCTCGTTCCCGCTCGGCTTCCGAGGCCTTCCATTCGTAGATCGAAGCCGGAACCAGTATACGTTCCTCGATGGCGCGCTCAGTTGCAGGGCGGCCTTCCAATATATCGTTAACACGGAGCGAATCCAGCCGCCACTCCGCCAGTAAACGGTCCGTAGGCAGACCACCCTGCAGCCGAGATGAGGATAAACCATAGAAATTAGGCCGGTATTCGCGAACCACCGCTCCCAGCCTGTGGATATTGAGATAAGCGTTTTTGATTTCCAGGGGATCGAAGGTCCACTCCATCAGCCGAATTCCCCGCGAAAGCGCCTCAAGTCTTTGTTCCCGCTTGAGTTCGGCGCCCAGCCCTTTGTTCCTGTACCCCTCTTTCACGGCCAGCATATGCGAGTGCAGATAAGCCCGCGGTTCGCCCTGTCCGGTTTTCACTCCCGGCAAAGAAAAGGCGAATCCAACCAGTGATTCCGCCCCGCCCTCTGACCCTTCGCCGGCAACATTCGAATCGAAGGCTCCAATCACCTGACCGCCGATCTTCTGTGCCACCAGAAATGCTCTGCGGGGAATCACATCTCCCACGTCATAGCCCCAGGTCTCAACTTGCAGCCGAACGCAAGCCCCCAGCTCCTCAAACCCCTCGCAGGCACGAATCGTAATCATGCCCGCGCTCCTATAACAAATGGAGTCGTGGGTATCTCAGAGTGAGGCGAGGCTATTACGGAAGCATGCGCGGCCATTACAGAGGAAGGTGAAGGTACTACAAAACCAAGCCAGGGCATTACGGAGGGAGGCGGGGGTTTTAACCCCCGCATTAAGCCGGCATATTGAACGCGGGCTTTAGCCCCGGAAGAAATTCCCCCGCAAACCTCGCTCACAACCCCTCCCTCTCTTTGGATCGCCTCGCCAGTTTCCGTTTAGCCTGCACCCAAAGCTCCTCCAACTCCGCCGGAGAAAGCTCCTCCAACGGCCGCACCGCCGCAACTTCCATTTCCCTGAACCGCTCCCGAAACCGCAAATTGCATCCCCGCAGCGCCATCTCCGCATCCACGCCCAGATGCCGTCCCAAATTCACCACGGTAAACAGCAGATCGCCCAACTCCGCTTCCACCGCCGGCTTCCGCGCCGGATCATCTGAAGCAGCCTCAGCCTCCAGCTCCGCCGTCTCCTCAGCCAGCTTGGGCAACAAATCTCTCCAACTCGGCCAATCGAACCCAGCCTTCTGCGCCTTGGCCCCCAACTTGGCAGCCTCGGCCAGCGCCGGCATCGCCCGTTGCACCCCATCCAGCCGCGACTTCGGGAGTTTTTGCGCCGAAGGCGCGTCTGCTGCATGCAATGCCGCGTCCGCTGCATGCAATGCCTCCGCCGCCTTGATCTCCTCCCAATTCCGCAGCACCTCCGCCGAAGAACCCGCCGCGTCCACATTCGCCCTGTTCCCCGCCGCCCGCGAAGCCTCCTCGCCAAAAACATGCGGATGCCGCCGCACCAGCTTCCGGTTCAGGTTATCCAGCACCTCGGCAATAGTGAAATGTCCCTCGTTAGCCGCCATCTCCGCATAAAACAGCACTTGCAGCAGCAGATCGCCCAGCTCATCCTTGAGATGCGGCCAGTCGCGCCGTTCAATGGCGTCGAAGACCTCATAGGCCTCCTCCAACGTATATTTGCGTATCGAATCAAAGGATTGCTCGCGGTCCCATGGGCACCCGTCCGGAGCCCGCAACCGCGCCATGATTTCGACCGACTTCTCAAACAACGCCGCCGCCCCCGCCGCATCAGTCTCACCCTGCGCCGCGGAAGCCTGTTCGTTGGAGCGTTCAGGCGGAAGGTCCATTGTGACCAGTTTACCCTTCCAAACAGGCAGATCGTGTGCCCCACCCTCGCGGCGTCTTTGTTTTTGCCGCTTGGGTGGGATACGACAAATGCCCCGTGCCCCATCCTTTCCGTTTTTTTCTGCGGAAAGGGTGGGATACCACAAAACTCAACCCCCCACCGATGCGGAGCCGTATACTCAACCTCGGCATGATTCGCATCTTCGGAACAGTCTTTGCAGGATTACTAGGCCTGGCCTACGGCAGCTTCCTCAACGTTTGTGTCAGCCGCTGGCCCCAGGGCGAAAGCATCGTCCGTCCCCGCTCCCACTGCCGCCATTGCACCCACACGCTCACCTGGTGGGAAAACGTCCCCCTCATAAGCTGGCTAGCCCTCCGCGGCCGCTGCCGCAACTGCCGCGCCTGGATAGGCCTGCGCTATCCGCTGGTCGAGCTGGCGATCGGGTTGCTTTGGGCAGTTACCGCATGGCGCACCCTGCCACTAGGCCTCAATCCCTATCTATCCGCAACCGACTTTTATTATGCCTGCGCAGATGCAATTGGAAAGATGCTCTTCTATTGGTTATTGGTAGCGCTGGCAGCGCTCGATGCAGAGAACTTCTGGCTCCCCAACCTGATTACACTGCCGGGAACTGGAGTGGGATTAATTCTAAGTTACGTATTAATGGTTCACCATGAGCATCTCGCCGATATTAGAGTGAGATACGCCTATCCAGCTATCTATCTCGTATTCGGCATCCTGGCCGCCGCCGCCCTGATCCTCCTCATCCGCTGGCTCTACAAGCTACTCCGCCGCCGCGAAGGCATCGGCCTGGGCGACGCCAAACTGATGGCTCTGCTGGCCGCATGGCTAGGCCTGCCCGGCGCTCTTCTGGCCTTCGCTCTCGGCGTAGTCCTCTCAGCCTTTGCCGCGTTGCTCCTGCTCGCAATCCCCTCCGCCACAACCCAATCTGAAAGCTGGGCAACTACCAAGCTGCCTCTCGGCACTTTCCTCTGCATCGGCGGCATCGTCAGCAGCTTGTGGGGCCAACCCATCATCGCCGCCTATCTCCACTGGTCCGGCTTTTAGTTGCTTTGAAAGGGCGCGTCTTTAGACGCGCCATAAGACGAACAGAAAAGAGGTGGGGCTTTAGCCCCTGAGGGACTGCCTCCTATTTAGCCGTCCCGGCCGCCGTCTGACCATCCGCAGGCTTCTTGGCATTCGCAATCTCCGGCTCCTTCAGCGCCTTCATCGAATCTTTCCCATGCCTGCTGTCCGGATCGTACAAGGCCACCTTCTGGTAGTAGCCCTTAGCATCCCAAAAATCCCCCATATGCCGCTCCGCCTCAGCCAATCCCCAATAAACCTCCGGATTATCCGGGTCCAGAACCATGGCCGACTCGAACCGCGACAGCGCCGCCCTCCAGTTCTTGCGGTCCATATAGTAGCTCCCCACCTGGATGTCCTCTGCGGCAGCCTCCGCATGGGTTGGTTGTTTCACCAGCAGCTTTTTCTTCTTATCTATCTGATCGTCTTCAGGCCGCGGCAGCAGCCTGTCCAAGCCAGTGATGCTGGAGCTCCACTCCTGGTCCGTTCCGCTCGAGGCCGCCGGAGCGGCATCGTCGGGACTGCGAACCGGATCATTGTCCTCGCCCGCCAGCGGAAATTTCCGCGCATCCGATCCGTTCTCCGCCCCACTGGAGCTATCGTCGCTGGGAACATATTCGCTCTTCGAGGGCAGCACCGGAACATTGCTCGTATCCGTGGGAAACGGATTCGCCTCCGTCTGCGCCGGCGCGGCAGCAGGCTTTTGCCCCGCACCGGCCGGCACATTCTGCCCATCTCCCGGAGCCTGCGCAGTCACCCGCATCGCCGCCAACAGGCAGCAGGCAAAAATCAGCGCAAGCAGATAGCCCCGTCTCAGTTTCGTATCGCCAACCCCCACTTCATTGTAAGTTGCCGCCCATCGAGCGCAATGAATCTGTACACTAATGGAAAGCATCGCACATTCGCATGTCCCTTATCATCCGCTCTTCCTCAATCCACGCCGCTGGCTGCTACACCACCGCCCCCATCCGCAAGGGCGTGCGCGTAGCCGAGTACACAGGCCCTCGTCTCAGCAAAGACCAGGCAGATAAAGCCTACGAGGACTCGCCCATTACCTATCTCTTTGGACTTGGAAACGGCAAGATCGTCATCGACGGCCACTCCATGGCCATGTTCATCAACCACAGTTGCGACCCCAACTGCGAAACCACCGAAGCAAACGACAGAATCTGGATCAAGTCCATCCGCAAGATAGCAGCTGGCGAAGAGATCACCTACGATTACTGCCTCTATGACGGCGCCGTCGACGAGGCCATCTGCAACTGCGGCGCAAAAACCTGCCGCGGCACCATGTACTCACCCACAGAGGTCCGCCGCCGCAAATCCGCCGCCCAAAAAGCCCTCAACAAAAAGCCCGTCAAAAAGAAGCGCAGCACCCGCAAAACCTAGATATGTTTGCGTAAACCGGCTTTGAAAGGGCACGGCTTCAGCCGTGCCGCTGGGACCAGAACAATCGTGGGCTTTAGCCCCTGAGGGAAATTACCGTTTGTTGGGCAGCAATTACGCAACAGACTTCGAACTTAAGCGAGCATCCTGAAGTTGAACCTCCACTCCTACCCCAGCGCCTGCACCGTCCCTTTACCCACCAACTCCTCCACCCGCTCCACCCAATCCCGATCCGCCGCCACGCTCATCCCCTCCGGCTCCAACAGCACCGCATACTCGCCCTTCTTTTCCAGATGCAGCATCACCTGACCCGGCCCCGGAGCCGCATCCGCCGCGCTCTTCAGCCCGGCAAGCATCTCTTCCGTAACCCGCTCCAGGTTCACGCGAATCCTCACCGTCCCTGGCAACTTCACCTGCACCTCTTCCAGCGCCACAATCGAGCTCACCGCAATCTTCGGCGCCGCATCCTCATCTCCCATCAGAACCCCGCGCACCAGCACCGGAGCCTCCATCTTCAGCGCCCCACTTAGCCGCTCATAATCCCTCGAAAAACAAATCAGCTCAATCTTCCCCGCCGCATCCTCGAGCGTCCCCTGCGCATACAGCTTTTGATCTTTCTTGCTCTTTCGCGGCGTCACCCCTACCAGCATCCCCGCCACCAGAATCTCGTCCGCCGGGTCCGTCTGCGTCCCCCAGCGTTTCTCCGGCGGCTTCCGCTCCAGCGCCTCCGCCGTTGAAATCACCCCTGTCAAATTCCTCAGCTTATCCGCATACTTGTCCAGCGGATGCCCCGACACAAAGAACCCCAGCACCTCTTTCTCGTTCGCCAGCCGCACGCTCTCTTCCCACTCCGCCACCTGCGGCAGAGCATCCGCGCCGCTCCCCGCTTTCGGCCCCTCGTCGAAGAGCCCAAACAGTCCCGTCTGTCCCTGCGCCTCATCCCTCTGCGCCTTCTGCGCCCGCTCCATCGCCTTATCCACCG
>Ga0224555_1002390_pt1 | contig 22213 bp, 18 predicted proteins | sample 714S23034metaG_FD_180687 | JGI IMG/M metagenome (GOLD analysis project Ga0224555, IMG submission 180687) | Peat soil microbial communities from Stordalen Mire, Sweden - 717 S2 30-34 | ecosystem: Environmental > Terrestrial > Soil > Wetlands > Peat | place: Sweden: Norrbotten County, Stordalen...
TCACCCTGCTGCGGCTGGTCCTCGGCGGACACAGCCGCGCTCCACAGCCTTACGGACCGCGACTGTGTGCGAAGCGCCAGTCGCTGCGCCCGGGCATTGCCACCGCGCTCCGGGACCATCTCCCCGGCCTTCCCCCTTCTCACCCTGCTGCGGCTGGTCCTCGGCGGACACAGCCGCGCTCCACAGCCTTACGGACCGCGACTGTGTGCGAAGCGCCAGTCGCTGCGCCCGGGCATTGCCACCGCGCTCCGGGACCATCCCCCCGGCCTTCCCCCTTCTCACCCTGCTGCGGCTGGTCCTCGGCGGACACAGCCGCGCTCCACAATGCCCAGTTTTCTGCCGCCGCCCCATCCGTTGACTATGAGGGCCTGCGGACTTAATGTGCCCTCCCATGTTTGAACTGGTTTCGTCCTACCAACCGGCAGGCGATCAGCCGCAAGCCATCGCGAAGCTGACGGACGGGGTGTTATCGGGCGCAAGGCATCAGGCGCTGCTGGGCGTGACCGGCTCGGGCAAGACGTTCTCGATCGCCAATGTCATCCGGAACACGGACAAACCGACGCTGGTCATCTCCCACAACAAGACCCTGGCCGCGCAGCTTTACGCCGAGTTCAAAAGCTTTTTCCCCAACAATGCGGTCGAGTACTTCGTCAGCTACTTCGACTATTACCAGCCGGAAGCCTACATTCCGCGCACGGACACGTTCATCGAGAAGGATTCCAGCATCAACGAAGAGATCGAACGGCTGCGCCTGTCCACGATGAGTTCCCTGTTCTCGCGGCGCGACGTGATCGTGGTGGCCAGCGTCTCGTGCATCTACGGCATCGGCAGCAAGGAGGATTACGAGGCGATGGTGATTCCGGTCCGGGTGGGCGAGGAAATGACGCGCGACCATTTCCTGCGCCGGCTCGTGGATCTGCAATACACGCGGAACGACATCGAATTCATGCGCGGCCAGTTCCGGGTGCGTGGCGACACGGTCGAACTGTGCCCGGCGGGGCGTGAGGATGCCCTGCGGGTCGAGTTTTTCGGCGACGCGATCGAGCGGCTGACCCGGTTCGAACCGCTGACCGGCCAAAAGACCGAGGTCCTCCAGACGGTCTGGATTTATCCGGCGAAACAATTCGTCACGCCGACGGAGAAATTGCGGCCGGCGCTGCTGGCGATCCGCGAGGAACTCGGCGAACGCATCGGCTGGTTCGAGAAGCAGGGCAAGCTGCTCGAAGCGCAGCGCATCAAAATGCGGACCGAATACGACCTCGAGATGATGGAGGAGATGGGCTTCTGCTCCGGAATCGAGAATTACTCACGCCATCTGGCGGGCCGCCCATCCGGTTCCCGCCCCTACACTCTCTTTGACTTTTTCCCGAAGGATTACCTTCTCGTGATCGACGAGTCGCACGTCACCGTGCCGCAGATCGGCGGGATGTATGAGGGCGACCGCTCCCGGAAGACCGTCCTGGTCGAACATGGCTTTCGCCTGCCCAGCGCGCTGGACAACCGGCCCCTGAATTTCGAGGAGTTTCAGTCGATGCAAAACCAGACGATTTACGCGAGCGCCACGCCCAGCCCGAGGGAATTGGAATGGTCCAAAGGCCGCGTGGCGGAGCAGATCGTCCGTCCCACCGGGCTGGTGGACCCCAAAACCACCGTCAAACCCCTGGCCGGGCAGATCGACGATCTCATCAACGAATGCCGCAAGCGCGCGGACGCGAAGGAGCGGGTGCTCGTGACCACGCTCACGAAACGCACGGCCGAGGAGTTGACCGATTATCTCCGCGATGTCGGCATCCACGTCCAATACCTCCACAGCGAGATCGACGCAATCGAGCGCGTCGAGATCTTGCGCGCCTTGCGCAAGGGCGAGTTCGACGTGCTCGTCGGCATCAATCTGCTGCGCGAGGGGCTCGACCTGCCGGAGGTGTCGCTGGTCGCGATTCTCGATGCCGACAAGGAGGGGTTTCTGCGCAGCACCACCAGCCTGATTCAAACGGCCGGCCGCGCCGCCCGCCATTTGAACGGGGAAGTGATTTTGTACGCGGACGTGATGACGCAAAGTATCCAGAAATTCCTCGCGATTTCCGAATACCGCCGCCGGAAGCAGGTGGCGTATAATCAGGAGCACCATATCACGCCGCGCAGCGTCAGCCGCGCCGTCGAGGAAAGCCTGTCCTCCCATCGCGAAACGGCGGAAAAAGTCCGCGCTGTCCTCAACGAGTCGGGCGTGGACATCGACATCAGCGAAACCATCCGCGAGCTCGAAGAGGAAATGCTCGGCGCCGCCAACAACCTGGAGTTCGAAAAAGCCGCGCTGCTGCGCGACCAGATCCGGGAGCTGAAGAGGGCCGTCGATGGGACCCTGCCGGCGAAGGAGTCGAAAGCCGGAAGTTATCGCACCGGCAGGACGAGGAAGAGCGCGATCAGGCACTAGCCTCTCCACACGATGATCGCATGAGATTGATTGGACAATTGCCCGAAGAAGCGCAGGCCCGCAGGTTCAGTGATTTCCTCATCGCCAAAGGCGTGAGGAACGAGATCGAACGCGATGGCAATGAAGCGTGGTCTCTGTGGGTTCACGATGAGAATCAGGTGTCGGAGGCCCGCGACTGGTTCACCCGGTTCAGCGCGGCCCCGGGCGCGGCGGAGTTCCGCAACGCGGCGCCGGAGGCGGCCAAAGTCCGCGAGGCCGAGGCCCGGGAATCGGCCGAATACCGGCGGCGCCTCAGCACACGCCAGCGCCTTTTCGCGGACTCCGGCCGCCATACCGCGGGGATTTTGACTTATGTGCTGATCGTCGCGTGCGTTGCCGTCGCCGTCTTCTCCAGGTTGGGTCGGGACGAGGGAGTTCTGGGGCCTTTGTTCATCAGCGACCCCGGCACTGATTCCACCGGCTTTCTGCACGATGTCCTCGCGGGCCAGGTGTGGCGTTTGTTCACTCCCGTGTTCATCCACTTCGGCGTGGCGCATCTGCTCTTCAACATGCTTTGGTTGTTCCAGCTCGGGAGCATGATTGAAGGCAGGCAGGGGCACATCCGCTTTGCGCTCCTCGTGCTCGGACTTGCCGCCGGTTCGAATATCGCCCAATATGCCTACGCCGGCCCGAGCTTCGGCGGAATGTCGGGGGTTGTTTACGGCCTGTTCGGCTACATCTGGCTTCGGGGGAGGTTTGATCCCGCCTCCGGGCTTTTTATGGATCGCCAGAACGTCATTCTAATGGTCGTGTGGTTCGTGGCGTGTTTTACGGGTTTGGTGGGTCCGGTCGCCAATGGGGCGCACGCCGCGGGAGTGATTTTGGGCGCCGCCTGCGGCTATTTGTCGGCGCAGGTTGCCCTTCGCAGGTAAACTCAAATCATGAACCGTCGCGTCCGCCGCCGGTCACGCGTCGTGACGCGCCGTTGCGGAGGGGGCGGAGGAAACCGTTTCGTGCCACAACTGGAGAGATTCGTGCAGATTGTCCAGCCACGGCATCACCCGCTGCTCCAGCGCGTCCGACACCATGGCGGCATCTTCCCAACGGCAAGCCTCGTCCACGTCCTGAATGACGCAGCCGAGTTGCTGGAGTTGCCATTTGCGCAATTGAATCAGCGGGGCACGTCCGTTTTCGGGTCCGCAAATGGTATCGGGCACCAGACTCAACGTCAGCAATGGTTCCTTCAGAACGGTGGACAGCGTCCACCACAGCTCTCGCGCACGCACGCTGTCATTGATCAGGATCAGATCCACCGCTGATTGCACCCGCGCGCGCGCGGCGGCGGTCTGGTGAAGCGCCCCTTTGATGAGATGAACGGGCACCTCGTTGAGATCCATCGTCTCCCCTTCCACGTGGGCAAAGTCGTCCCCGATGTGTCTCGGTTGGGTCAGATGCACCGGCTCGCCATCCACGGTGATCCAGCAAAGAATCCGTTGTTGCTGCAACGCCAGAGCTTCCAGATAGGAACGAATGGCGCTGTAGGTGCGCCTTTCGGACGGCACACTGATCGGGGCGCCATCCAGTTTCACTTTCACCTCGCCGACAGGAGAATCGAATGAATCCATAACGACTCGCTTCATTTGCAGAAAACGTGCCCCCGTTCCTGAAATCTTAAGTTTTACATATGAATTGCGGTCTCTTGCCGCCGCGTTCCTCGCGGGATCCCGACCCGGAACAGGACTCCGCCGGTCTGAATGCAGTCGCATTCGCGTGCCCACGCCGGTTTCTGCGCTGGGCTCTTGTCAGTCCTCCGCACGGCGCCGCCTTGGGATGGATCCATCGACGAGCCGGCCCTTGTCCATAACGTGGACAGGGTGTCCCGCACCGGTCCTGGAACCGACCGGTAAAATTGCCGGAACCGCACCGGGTTTTTTGCAATGGAAAACTGACGTCGATCCGCTGGATCCCGCTCTCGAAACGGCATTGTGCAATTCGGGTTAAGAATTCCACAAAATACGGTGAGCTTTTGCTCATCCGAATACCCAGGCTCGCGCGCATGATTCGTGACTGTCAACTGTCCCAGGTCGAGTCGGCGAATGTCGGATCGGCGGCCTGCCCGGGCCTTGCGCCGGTTCGGGAGGATGCAACCAGGTCCCTGAAAGAGCTCATGGGAAAGTGGCGCGCCACCCTGGCTGCCCTGGTGCCGATTGGTTACGAGGACGAAGCCGGATTCCATTACGGAGCGGAGCCGCGGCACTCGGCCAATTAATCCGGTATTTCCTGCCATCGCATCGGGCTGTCGCGCCGCACGCGCAGGAGCGCGTCCGCGCCGCCTGGTGAGATTGCCTTCGAGGGAGACCTCTGGGCAATCGCAACATTCGCCTCTGGCACAAACAGGGCCTTTTCGTATACTCCGGCCATGCGATTCAAATGCTCCTCCCTTCTCACCATCCTCGTCTTTGCGGGTGCCGGCTTGTGCGGCGCGCAGCCGATGGGGGTCGCGCCGGACCGAACCAACGGTGTTTACGAGGTCGGCGATACCGTCCATTGGCGGGTCACATGGAACGCGGAAACAAACCCTCCGCCCGCGCATTACAGATTCCTGAGAGGTGAAATGACGGACGCCGGCCAGGGCGATCTTGTGTTCAGCAACAACCTGGCCTCCCTCGAGACACGGTTTGATGCGCCCGGGACGATGGGGGTCGAGGTGGCTTGGAAAGGGAATGGCGAAGAGCCTCATCGCGCGCTGGGGGGCGCCGTGGCCGCGCCGGACCGCATCGCCCTGTCCGCTTCCCCGCCGGCCGACTTCAACGACTTTTGGAAAGCGAAGCTGAAGGAACTGGCGAAGGTCCCGGCCGACCCGCGGCTCGAGAAGGTGGACATCGGGAAGACCAACCTCTTGTATTGGAAGATCACCCTCAACAATATCCGCGGAACGCACATCGAGGGCCAGCTTGCGCGCCCGGTGGAGGGCGGGAAACTTCCGGCATTGCTGATCGTGCAATGGGCTGGTGTGTATCCGCTGCAAAAGAATTGGGTGACGGACCGCGCGGTGGAGGGATGGCTGGTGTTGGACATCGAAGCCCATGACCTGCCGATCGACGAGCCCGATGCCTTCTACAAAGACCAATTCAGCGGACCGCTGAAGAATTACTGGTCGATCGGCAACGACGATCGCGACACCAGTTATTTCCTCAGAATGTATCTTTCCTGCTACCGGGCCGCGGACTATCTGGCGAAGCGGAAGGATTGGGACGGCAAAACGCTGGTGGTGATGGGCGGCAGCCAAGGCGGGCAGCAGACGCTCATGACGGCCGGGTTCTATCCCAAGATTACCGCGGCTCTGGCTGTCGTTCCCGCCGGATGCGACATGCTGGGCCCCGACATCGGTCGCAAGGGAGGCTGGCCGCAGTGGTATTCCAACACCGAAGGGAAGGATCCCGCAAAGGTGCGCGAGGCAAGCCGCTACTACGACGTGGCAAACTTCACACCCCGGATCAAATGTCCGGTACTGGTTGGGATGGGACTGATCGACGAGGTCTGTCCGGCGGCAGGCGTCCTGGCGGCCGTGAATCAAATCTCTTCCCCCAAAGAAGTGATCCTCCTGCCCAAGGCCGGCCACCAGGACGAACACAATACCCACGGCGCTTACATTCAGCGCTGCTACGGCGTTTGGCTTCCAGAGCTGCGACGGGGCAAGCCCGCACCGGTCCGGCAATGATCGGGGAGGCGAGTCCTACTGTTTGCTGAGCCGCAACATCAGCACATCGTGTGCGGGCACTTCCACGTCCAACATCTGCGCCGTGGTCCCAATATCCTTCTTCGCCCACAGATCGCGGAGGCCGTAAACGGTTGTGTCAAACCCGGCTTCTCGCTTTGAAAATCCATCCATCACTTTTTCCTTTTTCCAGTCGAACTCGATCTTCTGGGGCCGGCCGCTTCGATTCAGCAGGCACATCGCCCACGCGCCTCCAGACAGCGGCTTGAACCAGACCTCGATGAAGTCTTGCGACGAATACTGGAATCCTTCGATCCCCAGCGCATCCTGGTCAACCGCGATTGCCTCCATGTTGGTCAGGATCCGGAGGGTTTCTTCGGACACATTCCTCAGATCATTCCCGGCGATCAGCGGGGCGGCCAGCATGCACCACATGGAGAAGTGGGCCCGGTCCTCGTTCGCGGTCATGCCATTGCCGACCTCCAGCATGTCGGGATCGTTCCAGTGACCCGGTCCGGCGTATTCCCGCAGTCCCTTCTGCAAATCCACAATCTGCATCGCGCCCCACGAGACCCAAGTCCCATGGTCCATCTTGCAGTCGAAGCAGTTGTAAATATCGCCCGTGGTGCGCCAAAGATTGCCGACCTTCCCCGCCCACGTCCACGGCTGGCTGTTGCCCCATTCGCAAATGCTGAACACGATCGGCCGGTTCGCGGAATACAACGCATCCCGCATCGTCAGATACGCTCCCTCCGCCTTCAAACCTTCGACGTTGCACCAGTCGTATTTCAAGTAATCAATCCCCCACTGGGCATAGGTGAGCGCATCCTGGTATTCGTGCCCCCGGCTGCCCGGCCTGCCGCCGCACGTTTTGGATCCGGCGTCGGAATAAATGCCAATCTTCAGCCCTTTGGAGTGAACGTAATCGGCCAAGGCCTTCATCCCCGACGGAAACCTCTTGGAATCGGGCTGGATGAATCCCTGGCTGTTCCTCTGCCCCTGCCAGCAATCGTCGATGTTCACATACTGGTAACCGGCGTCCTTCATGCCCGTCGAAACCATTGCGTCGGCAGTCTGGCGGATCAGGTCCTCGCTCACGTCACACGCAAATTTATTCCAACTGTTCCAGCCCATCGGCGGGGTGGGTGCGAGCCCGGCGAACTTCTGTCCGTAAACAGCCGTGCAGGTTACGCAGACGATCAACAGGAGAATCCGTTTCATGGTAGTTTTGTTTTTTGGAGGGTTCACTTGTCAAAATATTTGCGGGCGAATCTCAGAAACGCGGGCCAGTCGGGCAAATCCGTGTGGCCGCCTTCGTGCATCCTGAAGCCGATGTCGCCCGAAGTCAGTTCGACGTCGGGAGCCGGCAGTTCGGTGGCACCCAGATCCTTCCTGCCCAGCAAACGGTAAACGGGTCCGGCGCCCACGCACGCGAGGAACTCGCCATGCGGATCGGACCACTGGTCCTGGGTGCCGCCGGTGATGAACACCGGGCGCGGCGCCACGAGCGCGATTAATTCGTGCGCATCCACCGGAAGGTCGTTCCAATGACCCGCATACTTGAGGAAATTACCCGCCATCCAATGGTACTCGCCCTCTCCGGCGACGTTGTCCACGGTCTCACCCCAGTTCCGGCGGGAGAGCTTGGCGCCGCACTCGCCGGAGCAACTGCTGTAAACGATCGCCCAACGCGGGTCCAGTGCCGCCGCCAGGAGAGCTTCCTTGCCCCAGCGCGAATGTCCTTCGATGCCCACCCGCGTCGCATCCACCGATATGTCGGTTTCGAAATAGTCCATGGCGCGGCTCAGACCCCAGGCCCACGCGGCCAAGACGCCCCAATCGCCAGGTTGCCGCGGCTTGCCGCCAGCGGTGAGCCCGATGATACCCTGGCTGAATCCGCTTCCCGTATCCGCCTGGATGGCCCGGGTGTTCACGGTGGCATAGCCCCAGCCGAGAGCCAGGACTTGCGCCCGCGCGGCCTGGATTCCAACGCCGCCGCCGGGCAGTCCGCGGTCCCCGCGACCCGATCCGTTGCCTTGCACTGGAATGATGGAAGCATTGGTGGCGGCCGGGTTGTTGGTGGAAACCGGACCCGGACCGCTCCGACCTCGGAACCCGGCAAAGCCCCCGCCGACCACGACCATCAAGGGCACCCGCCCGGAGGCCTTGGCCGGGAAGTACAATGTGATGTCGATGCTGGGGTTGGCGGCGGGGTCACCGGAATTGTCCACATGGCCCACCATCCGCTTCTGGATCGCCGTCCCGTCAATGGCATTCGTGTCTGTGCTGACCACTTCCCATGTCACGCGCGGCGTGTTCGCGGGTATTCAGCCGTAAACTTCGGTCAGGAAATCATTCAGGATTTCGGGACGACGCTGCGTCCACCACGCTTCCGCATCCTTGACAGGCTGGCCGTTCCGCAGGAGCAGCGGGTTTGGAACCCGATAGGGGTTGCCTTTGTTTTCGTCGTAATTTGACCAATGACCCCAGCCTGATCGGACGTAAGTGTTGCCCTGGTCATCGGTGTAGTTGCTTCCCCTTCCTGCGGGGAGCGTGTTCGGCGGCCGATTCGTGTCTTCCGCCAAAGGTGGTAATGGGCCCGGTTCGGAGAGGTGGAGCAAATCCATCATCCGTTGCCGGTCCTCCGCGGCCGACATGCCTTGAGTTGCCACCGGCCCGAGGGCTGCCGATCCCGCGGTTACTGCCGGCGCGGTTCCTGCCGCAGGGGTGGAATCCGCAGCGTGGGTGCGGGGACACACCAATGCGGTCAGAGCCACGAGGCCCATGAACAACCGGGTTCGGACGCAAGCATCCATCCGGTTCGGAGCCTAGAAGGCCATGGATCGAGCAACAAGAGAAAATCGTCGCACTTCTTCTTCGAAACCCGGCAAATCTCTTGTTCGTTACGGGCGGGCGGCCATGGAGTTGACGATCCACATCTCCCGGATATCAGGGGATTGCTCCGAACAGCGCGTCAATCCTCGATCGGACCTCTTTGTCCATGCGAATGAGAGGTGGCCATTGCCGTTTATACCCTTCGCCTGGCAGCTTCCGGGTGGCGTCGATTCCCAGTTTCGTTCCGATGGCCAACTCCGAAGTGGCGTGGTCGAGCACATCCGCCGGGCCCTTGGTGAAAATGCTGTCGCGCTGCGGATCCGTGTTGGCGCAGAGTCGGAAGAGCACTTCGCTGGTGTTGTGCACGTCCACGTCATCATCCACCACCACGATGTATTTGGTGAACATCATCTGTCCCATGCCCCAGAGCCCGTGCATGACCTTGTAAGCCTGCATCGGGTAGCTCTTCCTGATGCTCACGAAGACGAGGTTGTGGAACACGCCCTCGGCGGGCAGCGCGATGTCCTGGATCTCCGGGAAATTCATCTTGAATATGGGCAGGAAGATCTTCACCGACGCGCTTCCGATATAAAAATCTTCCATGGGTGGAACACCGACGATCGTCGCCGGGTACACTGCGTCCTTCCGATGAGTGATGGCGGTGATGTGGAAAACGGGATACGGCTCGGGCAACGTGTAGTAGCCCGTGTGGTCGCCGAACGGTCCTTCCTCGCGCAACGGTTCGCGCGGGTCCACGTAGCCTTCAATGACGAAGTCGGCCTGGGCGGGGACTTCGAGCTCGCAGGTCTCGCACTTGACCAGGTCGATTGCTTTCCTGCGGAGGAAACCGGCAAGCAGGAATTCGTCAAGACCGTCGGGGAGCGGCGCCGTGGCGGCAAACGCCAAGACAGGGTCGCCGCCGAGGAAAACCGCCACGGGCATGCGCGCGCCGGTTTCGATATAACGCCGGCCGTGGCGGGCTCCCACTTTCTGCAACTGCCAATGCATCCCGGTGGTGCGGCTGTCGTAAATCTGGAGGCGATACATGCCCACGTTGCGCTTTCCCGTGTCGGGATCTTTGGTGACCACGCAAGGAAGGGTGATGAAGCGACCGCCGTCGAGAGGCCAGCACTTTTGAATGGGAAGATTCAGGAGAGTCGGGGGCCGTGGGTCGAGGGACGAGGGATCGCGCCAGTCCGGGGCTTTGGGCCAGTTCTCCACCCTCGTTTCCCGGCTCTCGTCGAAGCGGTGGATCACCTCTTTGCAGGGGCCATCTTTGACGAGCCGGGGCTTTGCGTGACGAAGATCCAGCGCCGCGGACAACAGCTTTATCGCCTCGCGCATTGACGTGGGCGGGTTCGCTTTTGTCAGCGAACCGAGTTCGGCGGCGATTTCATCCACCGAACCTGCGCCCAGGCTTGCGGCCATGCGTTTCCACGAACCCAGGGTATTGATGGCGATGGGAAATGGGGATACTTCGCCGTTGACGGTGGGCGCTTCGATGAGAAGCGCCGCGCCGCCGCGCGACGATTTCATCTCACGATCCGCCAGTTCGGTAATCTCAAGCTCCGTCGCGACCGGTCGCGAAATGCGCTTCAACTCGCCCATCGCGGCCAAAGCCTTCAGGAACTCGGAAAAGGAATTGAAGGCCACGCGCGGGAGACTACCAGAGCGCCTGGGCCGTGCAACGTTTCCCCGCCCGGCTCGCATGCGTGACGCTCACGCGAAGCGCGTGAGAATTTCACCACGACGGGTGAGGTTGGCGCCCATTTCATTGTGTTTTGCGTGCGAAACCGAATTGGCATCTCCATTGCTGAGGTGATCTCAGAAACGGTTTGACAGTGTGGGTGGATTCAATAGAGTTGATGAACTATTTGCCGAAAAAACAATCATTCCTGTAAACGTATATGAAGAGATTCAGCAAGAAAATCCGCGCGTTCACTTTGATCGAATTGCTGGTGGTCATTGCGATCATCGCCATTCTGGCGGCGTTGTTGCTGCCGGCGCTTGCGGCGGCCAAGAAGAAGGCGCAACGCATCCAGTGCGTCAACAATCTGAAGGAAATCTGCGTGGCTTTCCGTCTGTGGGAAGGCGACAACAATAACATGCTCCCGATGGCGGTGACGATGGCCAACGGGGGGGCCATGGACGCCAGAGGCTCCGCAGCGGTTGGGCCAACCCAGGGTGCAAACTTCAATCCGTCCGGGACCGGCATCAAGGGTGTGTTTTCGATGTTCTTCGTGATGTCCAATGAGCTGAGCACCCCAAAGATCCTGTACTGCCCTTCTGAATATCAAACCGCAAGGAACCAGGCAACGACGTGGATGAACACTCTGACACAGAATACCCTCAATCTCACGTTCTATATCAGTGACCTGAATATCAGCTATTTTATCGGCATTGACGCGGACGAGAATTTCCCGCAGATGTTTCTGGTTGGCGACCACAACATAGGCCTTCTCAACAATGGCTCCGAGCCAGAAACGAGCCAAAACATTATCTTCGGGAATAACCAGCCCTTCATGCAGCCCCTGGGAACAAATGCGCCGTCGCAAAACAATAATAACTGGGTAGGCTGGGGAGATAACCAGCACGTGAAAATTGGCGATATCGCTCTGACCGATGGCAGCGCCAACTCATACACCCGTTCCGCTTTGCAGTCCGCCCTCCAGTCAACGGGGGACATCTATCACACCGACACAGCTCCCGGTGGAACGGGCGTTGGAACGATCCCCGTGGGGGCCAACCGCATGCAGTTTCCGGGCACCCAGTAGAGAGATCCGCTCCTTTCCGGCCTGGCAGTGTTTTTAGCAAAGGCGCCCGATTCGGGCGCCTTTCGCTTTCGCTCAATCGCTGACTCCGGCCGTCTTGAGGATGATTTCACGCAGGGGAGTCATGGGACGGAATCGCGTGACTGCGGCCAGCTTTCCCACCGCCGGTTTGCGCTGTTGCAGGTCCTCGCCCCCGCGCGCGAAGGCTTCGTTGTATGGGACAAACTGGATGTCGGATTTCGATCGGAGAACCCCGACAACAGTCCTGGCCAGATCAAGGATGCTGACTTCTTCGGTGCTGCCCACGTTGAAGACGTTGCTCCTGGCAGCCGGGCAGTTCTGCAGCCGAACCAAGGCTTCCACGGTGTCCGTGATGTAACAAAAGCAACGCTTTTGCAAACCGTTTCCAAACACTTTCAGGGGTTCGCCGGTTTGTGCCGCAGCGATGAAGCGCGGGAGCACCATCCCGTGGCGCCCGGTTTGCCGTGGACCGACGGTATTGAATAGCCGGGCAATGACCACCGGCAGCGAGCGTTCCCGCGCATAGGCCATTGCCAGAAACTCATCCATCAACTTGGAACACGCATAGCCCCATCGGCTGTGATCCGGAGGACCGATCAGCAAATCATCGTCTTCGCTGAACTCGAGCCTTTCGCTCTTGCCGTAAACCTCCGAACTCGAAGCCAGGAGCAACGGCACCCGATCCGCGGCGGCAGCCTTGATCAGCACCTCCGTTTCATGAAGGTTTGTTTCCAGGGTGTGCAGCGGAGATTGAACGACCAGTTCCACCCCAACCGCAGCGGCCAGGTGATAAATCGCGCCTGCCTGTGCCACCAGTTCCGGCAGCTCCACGCAGGCGGAGACCTTCGACGCGATCACCCTCAATTTGGGATCTCCCGCCACCGAACGCAGATTTCCCAGGTCGCCCGTCGAAAGGTCGTCAACGACCACCACCGCATGGCCGTCACCCAGCAGGCGCTCGACCAGGTGAGATCCGATGAAACCGGCACCGCCGGTGACGAGGACGTGGCGCGAGGCCCGCGATGCGGCGTCCGTGTTCAATGGAATTGTCCCTTTTCCGGGATGGAATTTGAGGATTGGGAATCGGAGGCCGGGGGCTGACACTCGGAAGCCGGAGGAGGAACGCCGGCAACCCGGCTTCCGGTTTCCGACCGCTGGCCTCCGGCGTCCAACGTCCCGTCGAGTGCGGCGGCCACGGCCTCCGCGAGTTTCTGGCGGTAAGCGGGATCGGCGATCCGCCGGGACTCGGCCGGGTTCGAGAGATAACCCCCTTCGATCAGGATGGCGGGACGATTCTGGCCGCGCAAGACTCCGAGAAAGCGGGCGTGCCGGACGCCCCGATCGTTCCGGACGACCGTCAGGAGCGCTCGATGGAGGAGGACGGCGTATTGAAGGTTCTCCGTGTCGAAGGCATTGTTGGCAAACGCCAGGGCGGGATCATCGTCGTAACCGCGCGTGAGGGTGGAGGGCATGCCCGCGGGCGTCAGACAATAGGTCTCCAGCCCCGTCTGTTCCTGGCTCGGCGCAGCCGAATTAAAATGCAGGCTGATGAAGAGGTCCGCCTTGTGCTCCTCCGCGAGCGCCACCCGGCTTGACAAGGAAACGTCGATGTCACTCGTGCGCGTGAGAAATACCTGCCATCCGTTGGTGGCGAGCAACGACTCCAGGCGGCAGGCCCAGTCCAGCGTGTATTCCTTTTCGTAAACACCGTCCGTGACGCTGATCGTTCCCGTATTCTGCCCGCCGTGGCCGGGGTCGATCACCACCGTCCTGTTTGTCGCGGAGGAGGAAGTGAACCCCCGAAGCAACGGTTCCAGGGTCTTTTTCAGGTCGAGGAAATGAACGAACGGTCGATCGTTGATGAGTTGCGGCTCGAATCCCAGATGCAATTCCAGGCCGTTCCAATTCGCGACCAGACTGTGGATGCGCAGAAAAAAAACACCCGTGGTTGTGCTCAAGGCGAATGCCGGCGCCGGACCGAAAGCAACCTGCCGCAGAGTGCCATAACCGCTCTCGCGACTCCACCGGCCCAGGGAAATCCAGGTGTCCGCATAGCCGCGGGCTTGCGACGGGGACCACTCCGGAAGGGTCGTGGCCGGTGGCGCCAACTGCGGTCCAGTGGGGACTCGCTCGATTTGCTCCGGAGGGTGGGCCGTTTCCTCGGCGGCGTTGGAACCCGCTACGGCCCCCCGGTTTCGTGCTTCTCGCGGGCCGGTCGCGCACCCTGTGACGCCAATGAGGAAACAGATGAGGATCGGACCTGGTTTCAGCACGCGCAACATTCTGCGGAACCCGGCGGCGGACTCAAGACGTTTCAGCGCGCCGGACACGCGCCGGATACGCGGCTTGTCCGGACCGCGTCTCTTCGCCATACTTTGGCCGGACAGGGGCAAACTTGAAATTACTCGTCGCCATCACGGGAGCCAGCGGCGCGCTTTACGCGCAACGCCTGCTCGACAACCTGGACACGCGCCAGCACGAACTCCACGTCGTCCTCAGCAATTATGCCCGACAGGTCATCGCGGAGGAACTCCCCGCGGGTTTGCGCCTGCCCGACGGCGCCAGATCCCACGCGCTCAAGAGCATGAACGCCCCGTTCGCCAGCGGCTCCAATCCGCCGGACGCGATGGTGGTGATTCCCTGCACCATGGGAACGCTGGGGCGCATCGCGCATGGCTACAGCGAAGATGTTTTGCTGCGCGCGGCCGACGTGGTTCTCAAGGAGAAAAAGAAGCTCATCCTCGTTCCTCGCGAGACGCCGCTCAGCCTCGTCCACCTCAAAAACATGGAGCTGCTCCTGCAGGCCGGCGCCACGATTCTGCCGGCCAATCCGAGCTTTTATGCAGGACCCAGGACGATTCAAGAAGTGGTGGATACGGTCGTCGCCCGCGTTCTGGACCATCTGGGCATGCCGCACAATCTCGTGCCGCGGTGGAGCGAGGAAAAGGAATGAAATGAGATTGAGAAAACATCCAACATCCAACATCCAACATCGAACACCCAGTGAATTGGCAACGGCCCTTTGGGAGTTCCGTGATGACCATCAGGAAAAACGCAAATTCGATTTGGAAGAACGGTTGCTGGAATTTGCCTCTACCGTGATTGACCTTTCCGAGGGCCTCCCAAACACCCGCGCCGGAAATCACATCGCAAGTCAGATGTTGCGTTCCGGCACGTCGCCCTATCCGAATCACGGCGAAGCGGAAGATGCCGAATCGCGCGATGACTTCATCCACAAGCTCAAGCTTTGCCTTAAAGAACTGCGTGAAACTCGCCGCTGGGCCCGGCTGATTAAACGCAAGGGCTGGGGCAAGGATGATCCGACACTGCCTTTTGTCTTGTCTGAATCCGATGAACTGATCCGCGTCTTCTATTCGAGCATCCAAACCGCGAGGAAAAATGCGCTGGCGGGGCGCCGCAAGTCGTCCGCACAGAATCCTTCCGGCGAAGCCGGCTGAATATTGGATGTTCGGCGTTGGATGTTGGTTGTTCGATGTTGAATGTTGGATGTTTCCCTTGCTGGATGATTTCTCTGATTAACAAATGGGCTTCGTTCGTCCGGTTCTCGCACACCGTTTTCGCCCTGCCGTTCGCTCTGGCGGCGATGGCGGTGGCGGCGCGGGAGCATCGCGGCTGGCCGGGGACGCGGACGGTCCTGCTCATTCTCGCCGCAATGGTCTGCGCGCGCACGTGCGCGATGAGTTTCAATCGCATTGCGGACCGCAAGTTCGACGCCCTGAATCCCCGCACGGCCGATCGCCATCTGCCGGCCGGCCGGATCGGCCTGGCGGGCGCGATCGCCCTCTGCGCGCTGTCGGCCGCGGGTCTGGTCGCCGTCAGCGGTTTGCTCAACGCCCTTTGCCTTTATCTTTCGCCGGTGGCGCTGGCCGTGATCTGCTTCTACTCGCTCACGAAGCGGTTCACGGATTACACGCACGTTTTTCTCGGTCTTTCGCTGGCGCTGGCGCCCGTCGGAGCCTGGCTGGCGGTCAAAGGCGCGGAGATCTCGGCGCTCGAAATCCTGCAGATGCTCGTGCTCGCCGCAACGGTTGTGTTGTGGCTCGTCGGTTTCGACATCATCTACGCGCTCCAGGACTATGAGTTCGACCGGACCCACGGCCTCCACTCGCTGGTCGTCGGATGGGGTCCGAAAAACGCGCTGCACGCCGCGTTTCTGGCCCACATGATGATGTGCGGCCTGCTCCTCGCCTTTGGATTGCTCTGCCGCTTCCGCATCGCGTATCTCATCGGCTGGTCCATCATCGTCGGCTGCCTCGTGCTCGAGCATTGGATCGCGCGACGCCGCAGCCTGGATTGGATCAACGTCGCCTTCTTCCGACTTAATGCCCTGGTGGGCGCGGTTTTTTTCACCGTCACGGTCGCGGAAGTGGTTTTTCAGGGCGGATTCAAGCTGCGGTGATGAATTGGGAACAACCAACAACCAACATCCAACGCCGAACATCCAATGGCTTCGCCCGGCGGTCATTCGTTGGATGTTGAATGTTGGCTGTTCGATGTTTCCCAAATGTTTTCGGTAACAACTTTCCGGTTTTGCTTCTGAAGGAGGGATGGACACGGTAAAACTGGATCAGGCTATGCCCGACGGAAACCAATGCCCGCAATGCGGCACCCCGCTGCCGGCCGGCGCGCTCGCCGGACTCTGTCCCGCCTGCCTGCTCAAAATGGGCGCTTCGGCGGACACCGCCACGAACGCGCAAGGCAAACCGTTCACTCCGCCGAGTGTCACCGAACTCGCCGCGAAGTTTTCGCAGCTCGAAATCCTCGAATTCATCGGCAAGGGCGGCATGGGCGCGGTTTACAAGGCACGACAGAAGGAACTGGACCGCGTCGTGGCGTTGAAGATTCTTCCGCCGGGCATCGGCGACGATCCTGCCTTTGCCGAGCGCTTCGCCCGCGAGGCCAAGGCGCTGGCGAAGCTCAATCATCCCGGCATCGTGACGATTTACGATTTTGGCCGCGTGGACGGCTTGTTTTATTTCCTGATGGAATTCGTGGACGGCGTTAACTTGCGCCAGCTTCTCCACGCGGGTCGGGTCTCGCCGCGCGAGGCGCTGGCCATCGTGCCCCAGATTTGTGACGCGCTCCAATTCGCCCACGACCAGGGCATCGTCCACCGCGACATCAAGCCGGAGAATATTCTGCTCGACCGTCGTGGCCGCGTGAAGGTGGCGGATTTTGGCCTGGCGAAATTGGTGGGGGCCGGGGACGAACCGGCGGCAGGCGGGGGAACTGCCGCCGGTTCGCCTGTGCTGACCGAGTCGGGCAAGGTCATGGGCACGCCGAGTTACATGGCCCCGGAACAAGTTGCGCATCCCAACGAAGTTGACAACCGCGCGGACATTTACGCGTTGGGCGTGGTGTTTTACCAGATGCTCACCGGCGAACTGCCCGGCAAACGCATCGAACCGCCCTCAAAGAAAGTTCACATTGACGTGCGCCTGGATGAAGTGGTGTTGCGCGCGTTGGAGAAGAAGCCCGAACTCCGTTACCAGCAGGTCAGCGAAGTAAAAACCTGCGTGGAGACGATTGTGGGGAGCGCGGGCGTCCCGCCTGCGGGATTCGGCGTCGCGCCGAATTCATCGCCAGACAAATCAGCCAACGAGCCGCCCGGCGCGACGCCGGACGGAGCACGCGGGGCGCATGCGCTCCCTGAACCGCCGCTGCGTTTCTCGCGCACAGCCATCGTGGGTGCGGCAAGTGCTCCGCTCTCCTTTATCCCACTGGTCTGGTTTATTGCGCTGCTCACAGACTATGCCAGGAAGACAGCGCCCGGCACAGCCATCAACTGGGGAGCCATGTTGATGACGGTCATCTCCCTTTTCGCGCTGGTCCTGGTTGCGCCGCTAGGCACGACGATTCTCGGTTGGATTGCCGTGGCGCAAATCCGTCGTTCGTCTGGCCGGCTTTGCGGGCTGAGATTGGCCGTGTTCGACGGCTTATTGTTCCCGCTCTTGGCGTTGGATGCCATGATCGGCGGCGCGTGGATCGTTGCGGCAAAATTATTTGCCATTTTCATATTGAAGCTTCATGACTCGTTATTCGCAGATATTTCGGACGCCCTGATCTGGCTGCTATTTGCCGTGACCATTACGGCATGGATCGATTTTCAGGTCATCCGCAGGGTCTGGCGGGCGATGAACAATCCGCTGGATGGTTCGCCGGCAGCCGGCAGCCCCGGTTGGAAAACTCCTGTCATCCTGGCCGCCATCATCCTGTTAACGCTTTTTTGTGCCTCCTGGATCAACGAGCGCTTCCATCCGGCCAAAACCTTTTACATCGGCCAAGCCTATTTCCCCAAAAGCGATTCGATTGAAATCACCTCCGTCGAACGAACCCCGCAAAGGATGGTCGTCAAAGGCCATTACAACCTCGTCAGCCATGATCGGGCGACGCTGGCCCTTTACATCACCTCGACAAACCAAAATGTTCCCGAAGACTCACAACAACGGAGGCAGATTTCCAAAGGACGGGGTGATTTTGAATTGATCCATTCCCACCTTGTTCCTGGTCTTCCGCATGTGGCGATGTATGCCGACGGAAAGAATGTCGCCAACCTGTATTTTGGAACCCAGGCCGAAGCGCTTGAAGAAAGCAAAGTGAAATGGATCCCGGAGACGAACAATACGTCCGGCGACGCTTCACAATTGATGCAAGACGGCTGGCAATTATGGCAGGCGCGGAAACTGGACGAGGCGGCGGCAAAGTTTTACCAGGCCGTCGGACTCGCGCCCGACGATGCAAACGCGTGGAACGGACTGGGCTGGGCGACATTCAATTCAGGCAAAACAGAGGAGGCCGAGAACGCCTTTCAAAAGGCCGTTTCGATCGACACCAACCAACCGGGCGCGCTGAACGGCCTCGGTCAAATCTATTTGTCGCAAAGAAAATACGATCGGGCCGAAACGTATCTGCTCAAGGCCGCGCCTCAGGCCCCGGCGGCCTGGTACGGATTGACGCGGCTCTATTTGCTCGAAGGCAAGTTCGACCAGGCCGCAAGGTGGGCGCACGCTCTGATGGATGCAGGCCAGGCGGACGACCTTGTGCGCCAGATGCTGCAGGCAGCACAGGCGAAACAGTTGAGCGAAGGTCTTCGATTCAGGATCGAACCCCCTTTACCGGTTATCCTCGATCAGCCGGTGCGAAATACGAGTCATCTTGAAAATGACCGCCCAACTCTATCCGAACAACCGCCGGTTCCCGTCGAAACGCAGCCCGTTTCCGGCGCGCGCGATGTGGCACCAGGCGTAACCGAAATCCGCGTGCGGTTCAGCAAGGAAATGATGGACGAATCCTGGACCTGGTCCACGGCCTGGGAAAACTCCACGCCGGAATTCATCGGCCAGCCGCATTTTGAATCCGATGGCCGCACCTGTGTGGCAAAAGCAAAACTGGAACCGGGACACACTTATGCGTTCTGGCTAAACTCCGGTCAGTTTCATAACTTCAAGGATCGTGACGGTCGCCCGGCGGTTCCGTATCTGTTGATTTTCCAGACCCAACAAAAATAAAATGGAGAAGACAAACACATGAAAACAACAACAATGCTCACCCTTCTTCTGGCGGGCGCGCTGTGCCAGTTCGCAGCCGGCGTCAGCCGCGCCCAGGACATTGATTCCATCGCGCCGGTGGTGGTGAAAACCGTTCCGGAAGCCGGCATGAAGGATGTTGCGCCCGGCGAGGTCGAAATCAAGGTCACCTTCAGCAAGGAGATGACGGATCAATCGTGGAGCTGGTCGTCGGCCTGGAAGGATTCAGTTCCCGAATCAGTGGGGAAACCGAAATACGAAGCGGACCACAAAACATGCGTCATGAGGGTAAAATTGGACCCGAACAAAACCTACGGTTATTGGATCAACAGCCAAAACTTTCACGGCTTCAAAGACACGCAAGGCCATGCCGCCGTGCCTTACCTGCTCGTCTTTCGGACCAAAGCCCAGTAGGAGCGGATTTGAGTCCCGAACCATCCTCCACAGCATCCGGCGCGCCCGGTGACATCTTCGCCACGACGCACTGGACGGCAGTGCTCGCGGCGGGCAAACGTTCCACGCTGCAATCCGACCGGGCGCTCGACGAGCTGTGCCGCACCTACTGGTTTCCGCTCTACGCCTACGTCCGGCGGCGCGGCCATACGAAGGAGGACGCCGAGGATTTGACGCAGGCTTTCTTCGCCCGCTTTCTCAAAAAAAATTATCTTGAGTGCCTGGACACCGAGCGCGGCCGTTTCCGCGCCTTTCTGCTGGCGTCCCTGAAACATTTTCTGTCGAACGAATGGGACAAGTCGCAGGCTCAAAAACGTGGCGGCAACGCGGAGCACCTTTCGCTCGACTGGCAAACTGCGGACACCCGATTCCAGGTCGCCGCCGTGAACGAACCGGGTCCCGACAAGGCATTCGACCGGGAATGGGCGCTGGCGTTGCTCGCCCGCGTCATCGAACGGCTGCGCGCCGAGTGCAAGGCGGACGGTCGCTCAAAACAATTCGAGCAACTCAAAATCTTTCTCACCGCCGGCAAGGACGTGTTGTCCTCTGCGGGCGCCGCAAAAGCTTTAGGCATGGACGAAGGGGCCATGCGCACCGCGGTGCATCGCTTGCGAAAACGTTACCGGCTGCTGCTCCGCGATGAAATTGCGCAAACCTTGAGCGACTCGGCGATGGTGGATGAGGAAATGCGGGCATTGTTCGGGGCGTTCAGCGGATAAAACAACGCCGCCGGGTGTGCCCGGTTCGGAGTCCAGCCTTCAGCCGTCTCTATTCAGTCGCAGGGGAGCGCACGCGTCCTCGCGTGCAGTGGTTGGCGTCTCGCCAACCACTTTTGGGGCGTCCGGCCACTCCCCGCTTAGTGATTGCGTTGCGCCCTCCTCCGACCGGCGAGGCGCCGGTCGGAACACGCGAAGGCGCGTGTGCTCCCCAATTCCAACTGCACCGTTCCGCCTTCAGGCGGTTGGAGCAACGCCAGAGAGTTGGCCCGAAGGTGGCGCTTCCAAACGAACCTCCTGCATTTGCCTTGTCGCACAAATGCTGCTTTAATATGCGGACGAATGGATTTCTTCGTTCAACGCAGCGGGTTGCGCGACCTTTACGGCAAGGTCGCCGCCGGCGAACGCATTTCCGAGGCCGACGCGCTCCGGCTGTTTGAATCCAAGGATTTGAACGCCGTCGGCGCGATTGCGGATCTGGCGCGACAGAAGAAGGTCGGCAACCGCGCCAGCTACATTCTCAACCGCTACATCAATTACTCGAATTACTGCATTCTCTCCTGCCAGTTCTGCTCGTTTGCGCGCAAGAAGCGCGACAAGGACGGATTCGAATTGGCGGCGGACCAGATGGTCGAAAAGGCCCGTGAGGCATTGAAACTCGGCATCACGGAACTGCACATCGTCGGCGGATTGCATCCGTCGCTGCCGTTCAGCTATTACACGGACATGCTCAAGGCGCTGCGCGCGCTCGACTCTGATGGCAGGGCCGCGCTGCCGCGCGGCCGGGACGAGCAGCAGCTCGTCCCTCCCCAGCGCCTGCAACTGAAATGCTTCACCGCCATCGAGATTCTCCACCTTGCCTGGCTGGCAAAGAAAACCGTGGAGGAAACGTTGCGCGAACTGAAGGCGGCGGGACTCGATTCCCTGACGGGCGGCGGCGCGGAAATCTTCCGGAAGGAAGTCCGCTCCTCCATCGCCCGCGGCAAGGAATCCGCCGAAGAGTACTTGGACGTCCACCGCACTTGGCATCGCATGGGCGGACGCAGCACCTGTACGATGCTCTTTGGCCATGTCGAGTCCCTCGCCGACCGCGTGGACCATCTGCGTCAATTGCGCGCGTTGCAGGACGAGACGCGCGGCTACGTTGGTTTCGTTCCACTGCCCTACCAGCCCGAGGACAACGATATCCCGGTCGATCATCCGCCGACGGGGTTCGATGCGTTACGGACCATTGCCGTGAGCCGCATTTACCTCGACAACTTCGACCATATCACCGCGTATTGGGTTGGCATGGGGCTGAAGCTGGCGCAAGTGGCGTTGAGTTACGGCGCGGACGATCTCCACGGCACGATCATCGAGGAGCACATTTTTCACATGGCGGGAGCCAAATCGCCGCAACACCAAACCGAGGCGGAAATGGTGAAGGCCATCCGCGAGGCCCGCCTCATTCCGGTCCAGCGCAACACGTTTTACGAACCCATCAAAGTGTGGGACGGCGCGCCGACATTGTCTGAAGCTGAACCGCCCGCGAACCAATCCAAGGTGTTGGAGGATAACCTGGCGTCGGCGTGACACCTCTCCAATATGCGATAGGCGCGTTATTCGTTTGTGGCGTTGTCATTGATCACGAGGGATGAGGATGCGGCTCTGTCTCCGGATTCGGCGAGTTCGAAAAGCACCTGTTTTGCAGACGATTCCGCTTTTTGGCGGCTTCGGTCGGCGTTTCTCTTTTTGCCAAGCAA
>Ga0224555_1002391_pt1 | contig 22191 bp, 22 predicted proteins | sample 714S23034metaG_FD_180687 | JGI IMG/M metagenome (GOLD analysis project Ga0224555, IMG submission 180687) | Peat soil microbial communities from Stordalen Mire, Sweden - 717 S2 30-34 | ecosystem: Environmental > Terrestrial > Soil > Wetlands > Peat | place: Sweden: Norrbotten County, Stordalen...
TTTCGATGTCAAAGTCCTGTGGATCTATATCGTGCTGCTGCTCGTCGGCGGGCTGATTGGTTTTCTGAAGGCCAAGAGCAAGGTATCGCTCGTCTCATCGGCAGTGTTTGCCGCGCTGCTGATCCTGACGACGTTGCGCGGGGTGTTTCAGCCGGGCTTCGCGCTGGGACTGGCGAACGTGATCATGGTGGTGTTGCTGCTGGTGTTCGCGGTGCGGCTGGCCAAGACGAAAAAATTCATGCCAAGCGGCCTGATTCTGGCGGCGACGGTGGTGGTGCTGGCGTTGTTGAATTTGAAGTTCCGCTGACTTTGCGCCGCAGTTGCGCGCGGAAAATGATTGCGCGGAGAAAGTTTCGCTCGTAAATTCACTCTCCTTTTGGTCGCACCCATAGCTCAATTGGATAGAGCGGCTGACTACGGATCGAAAAAAGGGCTTTTTGCTATGTTTGGCTATGGTATGCAACCACTGATTCGCTCAATATCCACAATGGTTTTATTCGTTTCTGCTTTAGCTGCGTTTGGTCACGTTTGGCTATAAAAAGTGCAAACAGTATAGAAAAGCAGTATAGAAAAAGGTGTTTGGAAACGCGCTCAAATCCTCATGCCGCGACTGTGATTTTGCTCGTGACCGGGCGTAAGCTCGTGCTTTTTGGAAACGGCTTGCGTCGTGCATTTATGGATGAATGAGTCGGCCACGCGGCTCAAGTCCTGGCCGGGAAATTTCTCCGATAAAAATTCCTTCACCTGCGCGGTCATGTCCTCCGTCCAAACCTGCAACGCCTGCCGTTGCTCTTGGGTGAACGATTTCAACACCTCGCCCGCGTTCCAGCCCCGGTTCAAAATTTCATTCGTGCCGTGCGCCGGGAAATGCTCCACCACCGCATATTCCGCCCCGTAGGAGATTGGCCGGTGGCAGAAATGAATGTCTTCCATGAGATCAACGCTCTTGTGCCATTGCTTGCCGTCGTCGGCTTGAATGACGTTCTCTTTGGGTGTGGGCTTGGTTGCGGCCCGGTTCGCCGCCAGTGCGATTTTGTCAGCGTCCCGCTCCAGACGCTCAACCGCCTCGCGGCTGGCAGGAAACTGCTTCAGGTGTTCGGCAAAGTGCCTGACGGCTTCGGCGTGGGCCTTGTCCTCCAGTTCGGTTGGGCGGCGGTGTTCAAATGGATTATTCATAGATGCCTCATTCGGTTGCCAGCAGCTTCAACAGTTCGGTGCGCGGGACAAGTAGCTTGCCGCGCAACGCCCGGCAAGGTTTAAGTTTGCCACGCTGGATGAGCCGGTAAACGCTAAAATAATTAACGCCGAGCATATCGGCGGCTTCTTGAATCGAATACGCCAGCCGTTCGGGTGGCGTTGGATTGGGTTGGGCTTCGGTTTGGGGAATGGTTTCCATGAGGTTCTCCTTTGGTCAAGATTCAGGTGCAAGATCGTGTAGTTCCTGGGGAATGTGTTTGTGGACGGTTTCATCCATCGGGCGTTTCCAGTCAATCGGGGGAAACAAATGGACAAAGTGAACGCGCAGGGCGGCGGCGATGAACAACAGGTCGTATTCGGCGACACCCATCGAGCCGCCTTCGATCTTGGAAACGGTGCTGCGGGTGGCGTTGTGCCAGCCGGCAAGCTGCAATTTGACGGCAAATCTCTCCTGCGACCAGCCGTTACGCTGGCGCAGTTTCCTGACTTGCTGTCGAATCAAGTTTAGCTTCTTCATGGCAACCGAATCAGAATCTCATGCAATTCGTTCTGCGTTGTTTCACATTGAAACAAAATGCAGCCTCTGTTTTTACCGCAAATCCACCGGGCAGGTTGCGATGAAATCATCACAACTTTTACCCGGCCTGAATTTGGTTTCACGATGAAATCAAATTCCCATTGCGGGTTGCCATGCTCATGGGTTTGCTCCCAGCAACCCATGAACGCGCGCAACGGTCGCCGTTGGCGCAGTTCGATGATCTGCCGTCGAATCAAGTTGAGTTTTTTCATGGCAACCGAGTCAGCATCTCATGCGATTTGATCTGCGTTGTTCCATATTGGAACAGAATGCAGTTTCTGTTTTTACCGCAAATCCGCCGGGTAGGTTGTAATGAATTCATTACAACTTTTGCCCGGCCTGAATTTGGTTTCACGATGAAATCAAATACCCATTGCCGGTTGGCAGGCTGGCGGGTTTGCTCCCAGCAATCCATGAACGGGTGAAACGGTCGCCGCTGGCGCAGCGTGACGACGGGGCGTCGGTTCAAAGTCAGTCTGTTCATTTTCACTTCTCCGGTTTTACCGCAAATTTGTCATTGGCCAGTGCGGAAATCACACAGCTTTCTGGCCGCGATTTTTCTTCGGCCAATCTCGGAACGCACGACGGCCAAGGCCGGAACAAAGTGCGTTTCGACAAATTTCCCCAAGGCGGAAAAAGTCCGCACCTGGGGAAGAATTTTTGTGGGGTCATCGAGCCGACCGCAAACCGGCGGTCAAACTCTCACCAATGAAGCCTCAATTGAGGGGCGCTTTCGCTTTGCAGGCAAAAAGCCTGGCCTATGATAGGCGAAGATTTGACAGGACGACGGCATGGGCGTTCAACGAAAAATGAAGCGGCAGGGCAACGCGCTCAAAACCATGCAACTCGCGGGACGGAAAAACAGCAGGCGATGCGCGGAGCATCGCCACGCTGCCCGGCGCGGCAGCCAGAGCGCCTATAAAGAAAGACCGCGACGTTTGACCGCGCGGCGCGGCAACAAAGGTTCGGACGCCCCTCCGCCAAACCAGAGATGCCATCCTAGAAGCCGCGTTTGCTTTTGGCGAGCAACCTGTGACCGTGGCACGCGGCAAAGAACCAACCAACCACCGGCACACGACCGGCGCGATTTCATTTCCTGTCCGGTTGGTGACGACGAGCGGCACGACGTTCGGAGCGGACACCCAATAAAAAATTTGTTCGCGTCCACTCCGGTCGGCGGGATGGTCGGCGTCACGAACTGGCTGACTTTTGATGAAGCGAAACAGGCGGGTTGCTGGCAGGGTGCTTGCCGGATTTAGCAATGCACCATGACGGCAACCGGCCTGCGAGCGTCCAGCAGCGGATGCGCCGTCACCCATTCAGACGCAACTGTGTTCAACCCTTCGTCAGCCTTGCGAAAATCCAAGTTTCGGCTGGCCGTCGCCGGATGTGTTCTTGCCCCGTCCGCTCTGGCTTGCCGCTGCTGGCGGCGTGGTGGGTGCAGCGGCACGTTTGCTTTGGCTCGCTCCACGCCGCTTGGCGGCTCCCTTGCCGCCCGCTGTCCAGCGGTTCAAACATTCGCGCACACGCGCCGGATTCACCGGCACTCCGGCGGCTTTCAATTCTTCCGCCAGTTGCTGGCTGCTCCAGCCTTTGCGATGCAATGCGATTATTCGTTCACGCAACGGTTCCAACAGGTCAACAGCGGTCTTCCGATTTTTCGGCGGCTCGCGCTGCGCCAGTTGTTCCAGTTTTTTATCCAGCGTCGGATAATCCAGTTTCGCGGCGATTTGTCCGTAATCAATGCGTTTGCTCATAATGTTTTTCCTGTTCCTTTCATGGCCGATGATTCGGCGTCGCGGTGTTCAAGCCGTGTGGCGGTTGCCGGTTTTTCCACCGGCAACTTGACGGCTTTGTTTTGTTCACGGCGACGACGTTTCGTCCGATTGCGTTTAGCTCGCCGGTTGGTTTTCCGTCCGGCTTGGCGACGAGCGGCCAAGCGAGTCGGCTTCCGGCAACGCGCCCACTGGCGCGAGGCGGGGTAAGTGTCATGGCATACTTTCCGGTTTCCACTGTCAGAAACCGCCGGTTTATTTCATTCACCACTGGCATCCAAGGTTTCGGTTTATACGGCATTTCATTGCGTCCAAACCGTAGCATAAGGATGGTTGGCGATTGCGCTCCGTGGGGTGCAATCCGCTGTGAACTTGGTGCTACCGTTTCCACCATGATGACGGGAATTCTAGCTGAAACCGGAATGTCAGGTTGTGAGGAATTCATCACAACCTGTTGGCGGATTTTCCCGTAACGTGGTGATTTATGTTTAGCGGCATACCACAGAAAAATCGGGCGGGTGCGGAGTCTTATTTTGACGAGCATCTTTCCCAAAACGATTATTACACCCAGGAACAAACGAAACACGGTCAATGGCTGGGCATTGGCGCGGAACGATTGGGACTGCAACCGGGTGGCGTGGTGACTCGTGAGGAGTTCCTGCACCTGTGCGACAACCAGCATCCCTTGACGGGCGAACAATTGACGCCACAGAAATTCAAGGAGCGAAGGATTTATTTCGACTTTGTGTGTTCGCCGCCAAAATCGGTTTCGATTCTCGCCGTCACCATGAATGACCGGCGTATCATTGAGGCGCACAAGGAAGCCTCACAGTTGGCGATGCGTGAACTCGAATCGTTCGCCGCCGCCAGAGTCCGCAAAGGTGGCATTCAGGAGCAGGATCGCACCACCGGCAACCTCGTCGGTGCGGCTTTCCTGCATACCACGTCACGCGCACTTGATCCGCAGTTGCATACGCACTTCGTCCTGTTCAACTGCACTTGGGACAAAAAAGAGGCGCGTTGGAAGGCATTGCAAACGGGCGATATGTTCGGGGCGATCAACTACGGCACGGAAGTCTATCGAAATGAACTTGCCAAGCGTCTGCATCAAATCGGTTATGTCACGCGTCGCACCGGCTCGGCATTTGAAATTGAGGGTGTTGACGCCAAGCTGATTGAACGGTTTTCCAAACGGTCACAGCAACGGGACATGGCCGTGAAGCGTCAGGAAGACAAACTCGGTCGCAAGCTCACCAAAAAGGAAGTTGCCCATGTCGTCCACCAGTCGCGGCCAAAAAAGCTCAAGGGCGTGTCTGACGAACAGGTGCGCGACCAGCAACTCGGCGAGATCGGTTTTTTTGAGAAGCGCGTCCTTCGCCAAGTGGTCGCCGCCGCCGATGGTAAGCCCAAAGCCTTCGCCCAAAACGTCAGGCCGGATGATGCCCTCGCGCACGGCCTCGCCCATGTTTTTGAACGCCGCTCGGTCGCCCCGCAGCACAAGATTTTGGAAGCGGCTCTCATCAAAGGTTGCGGTCAACTGAACTTGGGACGGCTGAAGGATCAACTGGCCGCTGACGACAAGTTGGTGAGGGTCGGTTCGGAGTTTTCCACGCGGGAAATTTTGGCCAAGGAGCTTTACCTGATTCGTGCCGTCAATGCCGGGGTCGAGGCGGTCGCGCCGTTCGTCCACCGTTACGAACCAGCCGCCCACCTCGGCCTTGACCAGCGCAAGGCACTGGCGCACGTCCTCACCAGTCCTGACCGTTTCACCGGCTTTCGCGGTCTCGCTGGTTCCGGCAAAAGCACGGCCTTGGTGGAACTGGCGGGCATTGTCCGCCGTGAGGGTTTTAAGCCGCTCTTTTGCGCGCCGACAGCCTCCGCTGCCGACACGCTTCGCAAGGACGGCATGGATGCCATGACGCTCCAAAGACTGCATGGCAGCTTGGCGGCAGGCGGCAAACTTTCCCCAGGTGTCGTGATTGTCCTCGATGAAGCTGGGGCGGTCGGCCTCGATGACATGGTGAAACTGTTTGAACTCGCCCGCCGCGATAATTGCCGGGTAATTCTGTCCGGCGACACCGGCCAGCATACGAGCGTTCCGCGCGGCGATGCACTCCGCATCATCGAGCAGTATTCGTCCTACCGTTTTGGCGAGCTGACGACCATTCGCCGCCAGAAACCCGCAGCGTTCCGGCAGGTGGTTGAACTTGCCGCCGCCAAGCAAACCGACAAGGCATTTGCCAAGCTCGTCGAGCTTGGCGCGGTCAGCGAAATAGCAAATGATGGCGGACAGCTTTACCAACGCGCCGCCGATGCGTATGTGTCGGCAACCAAGCAGGGCAAATCCGCGCTGCTCGTCTCGCCGACGTGGGCGGAAATTGATGCCGTCACAGAAAAGGTGCGCGAGACGCTAAAGGCCGGTGGCGTAATCAGTCCGCAGGATGAATCCGTCGCCGTCTTTGATTCGCTGTCGTGGACGGTTGCCCAAAAGAAAAGCACCCGCGAATTTGAACCCGGCCAGCGTCTGCGTTTCGTTCGGCATACCAGAAAATTTGAGCGTGGTGAAACGGTGGAAGTGGTCGCCACGATGGAAACCGGCCTGCGTGTCCGTCGTCCTGACGGCACGGAAGTGGATTTCATCCCCGCCAGCGCCGCCGCATCTTTCGACGTGGGTGAGTCCCGCGAATTGAAAGTGGCCGCTGGCGACTGGCTGTTATTGCAGGCCAACCACGGCAAAGAGTTTATCAACGGCGAACGGGTGCAGGTGAAAACAATTCAGGATCGCCGCATTGCGCTCGCCGATGGTCGCACTATTCCCGCCGCTTTCAACACCTTCACGCATGGCTACGCGGTCACGTCGCACTCGTCGCAAGGCAAAACCGTGGATGAGGTGCTCCTGGTCGCGTCTTCAAAATCCTTTCCCGCCGTCAACCGGGAACAATTTTACGTTTCGATTTCGCGTGGCCGCGAGCGCGTCCAGATTTTTACCGATGATTCGGAATTGCTTGCCCGCCGCGTCACCGATTCGCACGAACGCAAGGCCGCTGTCGAGTTGCAGGCGTTGCGCGATGACCTGGCCAAGCTCGGCTTCAACCGCACAGAGCAGGAAAAAACCTCGCCGCCGCCGTCAACCGTTGCCCGCCAGCATCGTCCGGCGCGACATTTCCGAGTCACCCGGCTGTCGCCCGTTCAAAAGCTCGCGCAAGTCGTCGAGGACGTGCGCCGCTGGCTTGGCCTCGAACGCACGGCAACCGTCGCCAAGGAGCAGGCCGCTAAAGAAGAAACAACCGAGGCCATGAAACCGGCTGAAAACATTTCACCTGCGGTAAAAGAAACGCCACGGATGCGCCCGAACATCAAACTAAACGTGCCGCCGCCCCGCCGCTCGCGTGGCATCGGCATCTAACCATCAACTCCAAAAACATCATGTCCACGTTCCTACAAGATAAATGTTACGAAACCGCCAACACCTATGCGGCCTGCATTGAGTTCCGCTTCGACGAGAATCATCGCCGCGCGTTTAACGCCAGCCAGTTGATTGAATTCTCGCTCGACCCCAACCCCGATGCCGACGCCGACAAGAATGAGCCGCCGCAAAAAATAACGCTCGTGTTTTCCACCGCCGATGTCGTCATTCTTGGATGGCGGCTCGGCCTTATCGCCGACTACCTGCGAGGAAACACACTTACTGCCGTTTGTATTCTGCCAAAACGCTATGCCGAACTTGAACGCAACGTGATTTATATTTCGTCAATCGTCATCACGCCGCTGGTTGGCAAAAAATAAAAACCATCAGTCAGTAAATTTATTGTGAAGGGAGATTGACAATGGGAACGGCGCGGTAAAACCGACTCGCACTGTTCGGTGCGTTGGGATCAACAAAATCAATCGAGCCTTGAAAAACTTGATTGGTGCAAACCGGCAACCAATTCACCAAGTCCGTCGAATACTGAACATAGAACCACGCACCGTCCGGCCCTGTGGCCGTCACATGAAAACTGCCGTCGGCCAAAACAGCAGAAGGCGGACGCAACCAATTTTCCCAAATGAGTGCGGCGGCGCGCGGCGGGAAACTGACAATGTAATCCGGTGGTGTGTTCGTGGATGGCGTCAATGTAAGCACAACGGTTTTGCTGACATTCGACGCGCCGGTATCAATCGGCACAATTGGAATTAAGGCGTAAGCAGAACCGGCTGGAACGGTGACAAAGCCCGGCAACGCTGCGTAATCCACGCCATTGCTCGCTGTGCCACCGATGCTGTAATTCACCGTCAAATCACTGCTGGCGTCGCCAAGACGTTTCACGGCGAAAATTGCATTTTTCGGTCCCCAATTTGTGAACCATTGAAAAGCCGCTCCGCTCCAATTCGTCCAAGTCGGCGTTGCATTTGTCACGCCACGCCAGACGTAAGCGTTTGTTCCGGCAATGGCAATAGGATCAATAGCGTCAATGCTTACGATGTCCGTGGGATTCGTGTTTGTGGCCGTAGCCAAAATGGTGATGTTCACTGGCGCGGACGTGCGCGATAAACCAGATGAAGAAGTTGCAACGGCGGTCAAAGCAAAAGAGCCGACTGGCGCGTTTGTCCAAACGAAGCAATACAGTGACGACAATAACGAAAGCGATGGAGTTGCCTTGTAGAGCAAAATCGGGCGATTTGTCGCGCTCAAATTGACACCAGAACCTAAATCAATGGCGTTGGCGAAAAATTCAACATTAGTAACAGAATTTGCTGTGGGAGCGAGATAACCCAAAGATGGCAATCGCGCATACGCAAAAATCGGGATGTCCACCGGCGCGTAGAACGTGGCGTGGTTGGCCGGGCTGGTGATTCTCACTGGCGGAGCAACGGGGATGGGAGAAACGATTTGAGCAAAACCAAGCCACGGGCAGACCAAAGACAACACCACTATCATCAGCCTGTTTTGCTTGGCGATTCTGGCCAACTGGTTCATTTTCATAAATGAAGTCTTATCGCTTTAATGGAACACTCTGATTTTCGCACAAACACTGATTTTGACAAGACGAAAAATGGCATTTTCAATCGCCTAGCGCCTGCGCGTGTTCCGCTCCGTTGGCGTCAAACGTGACAAATTCCACATGGCCATTTGTCCCGCGAAGAATGTAATTCCCAGGCGAATCCTCCTCGTGAATGCGCCCGCCGAGATAACAATTATCCCAATGCGTCCATTCGAGATCATTGGTTGGCGCGGCCAAAAGGCTGGCAGCCGTTAAGCAAAGATTGTTGAGGTCTGACGAATTGGCATCGTTCAACGCGATTTGCAACTGAAGATGGCTCATTTTCATTTGTTCGGAGAATCCTTTCACCAAACGCACGTCGGTCTTCGGCAACGCCAGATAAATCGCGCCAGCCAAAGCGATTCCAAAAATTGCAAAGATGCCGACGATTTTGAGTGACGGTTCCCGCCAATCTTTTTTCCGGCGCGCGTAAATGAAAGTCGCGCACAAGCCTGCGGCGAAAATGCCCGCTCCCCAATTCAGTGCTTCAGTTTCAGCGTCAGCGCGACTGAAAAATCGTTCTCGCTTTGCGGAAAACGGAGTCCAATTTATCTGCACGTCCTCGCGCATTTGCTCCGGCGTTAGCGTTCCAACAAGTTTGGTGACAACGGCTGAACCATTCACCCACTTTTGCAGAAGCGGATGAATGATTTGAGGTTGGTCAGGCTTCCAATAAAACCAGTAATTAGACGAAGGCGGGTAAGCTGGTCGCGCGCAAGACGCGACTTTGAAATGCGCCGCGTTCGCCCTTGTTTGGCCAAAGACAAAAAGTTGAACGGTCAAAGGCCGATTATTCAAGCCGGTCAACTGCATTGGATAGACCGCCTTTTCAGTTTTGAAAGTGAATGAAAGTGGTTGCGGCGTGCTGGTCGCTGTGTCGGTTTTGTCGCGGTGAATTTTTACAGCAACAAAAATCCAATTCTGTTTGACATAATTTTCGATGGTTGAATCGCTGTTTTCTGGAATGACGAAGCCATTATTTCGCAACCATGTTTGAAGTGCTTTTGTATCGCGTGACGCGATGGTCGTCGTCTCAAAAACGCCGATAATTTGTCGGCCAAGAATGGAAACGTTTTCTGCCGAAGAACTCGTGCCCATGCTTTTCGCTCTGCTCGCGGACAGTGCCGGAAGCACGGCGGCAAATTGAATCGCCAGAAAAAAGATGAGCACGGCACTGGTAAAAACGCTGAATCGTTTCCAGAACCGAATGAGGACTGTAATTACAAGCAAATCAACAAAAAGGATGCTCTCCAAAATCACGAGTCCTGAACCTGCCCTTTCGAGATTGCTGACAACAACGCCAATGACAACCAAGATGCAAGCTGTCACGTCCAGCAAGTTCATTCGCCCGGTCGGCCTGACGAAGAAAAGCAAATAGAAAAGCCAAGTTAGCGCGAGAATTGCAGCGTAATGCGCCGGAACATAGTGAATGATTTCAGGCCGCAAAATATAATCCAGCGTTGGGAACAATCCTGCGCTCGCTTCTTCAATCACCGGCTTGCTCGGCAATGGAACAATCCACGCAAAATTGGTTCCTGCGCCGACGAAGTGAGTTTCAATCACGAGTCTTTCCGTGCCGTTTGTGAAATGAATCAATACTTGCTGGCCGGGCATTTCGATTTTCGCCGGAAACGCAATAGTTGGGACAATCATTCCGTCAGCGAGTGCCGATAGCGGCAGCAAAAAGAACAGAAAAGTGAGAAAAAGACGGTGGATTCTTTTGTGTGCTGCTGGCGCAATTCTCATACAAACCTAATGAATCCGTCTATCCGGTGAAATACCGCCGACGGGAACATTCGTTTCGATGGGAAAACCGGCAATCTCAAGAGGCTTGCGAAGAATAAGACTTGGGTCTTCCACCCGCAAAGTCCAAATAATCACGATTGCGGATTTTACAAGCGTAATTTTCATTTTGCAAAAATAGTTTTTGATATTTCGGCAACCTCGGATGAAACATTACCTTCAAAGATGCTGTAACTTGGACTTGGCGATTGTTCCTTAAAACCGGATTCGCTTCTGGGTATCACCGCTTTACAATCGAGACAAAAGAACAAATCTATACTTCTTGTCCCGTCGGAAAAATTGAAAACTAAATCAGGTTTGTGGATGCAATGGTCTCGCCAGTCCGGTGGCAAATAACTTTTTCCATTTGTTAAGATTTTCGTTAAACGAGAAATCACGTTTGCGGGAACAACAATGCCTTCACCATTCTTTTTGAATCCTATGGTTCGCCACGCCTTAACATTTTTTGGAGATTCGATTAGTTGATAATCCTTTGTCCCGCCGAAACGTCTAACCAACTGGTCAAAATCTTTTGTTTCCGTCGAGTCTGAAACACCGGTCGGCTCTCTTGAAACCGGCAAATCCACGGCGAAGCGCGCAACCAGATTACTCAATTCCAGCGGGGAGTATTTCATAAATTCCTCGTCTGGAATTGCCAGTAATTTGTCCGAATCTTTAATCAAGGAGGCTGGCCGCATGGAATAAGAATCATTCTCTTGTCGAAGCTTCAAAAGTTCTCCCGTCGCCCCAAAGATTTTGACATCAATCACGGGTTCCACCCAATCTCCCCACCTCACATCGAAAAAAGGAAGAGCGACTTCTTTGTCCGCATTGGTTTTTTGATCGTCCTGCCATGCACTAAAAAACTGCTGCCTGCTTGCGTGTGGATTTTCTTTTTCTAGCCGCTGAACGTCCACGTCCATCGCAGCAAGCCAATTGGTGGCGATTTGGTAAGCATCTTTGGTGTTGATTATTGATTTGATGCGCGACATTTGCTCTTGATATTCACGAAGCGACAAGTTGCCGCGATTGTCATTGAGGCTAGTGATAAAGCGCAGCCTTCCAGACTTTGCAAACGAAAAGGAGTATTTTGCCGTGTCAATGCGCCCCGCAAAACCAATCACGCGCGGCGGAAAAACAGCCATAGCTTTTATGTCTTGTTCCTTAATTGGCAAATCAGCCGAGAGATGCAAGCGGTTTGCGCAAAAGTTTATTTCTGCCAGCATCAAAGTCATGGCGACATATTTATAGGCGAGTGCAACGATCATAAAATCATCTGAAAGATGGATGAAGCGTTCCGGTAGCGGCAAAAAAAAGAGCCAAAACTGCGAACACAACAGTCCATACCGCGTCCTTGCGGTCTTTAGTTAAGGCTTGAATGATGGCTATGATGATCAGTGCTAGGAAAGAAATAAAATAGCCGACCGCATACTTCTCGATAATTGTATAATCAGGACCACCAATCGTTCCAGGTCTGCCGGGCATCGAAAAAAGCCAGACAGGATAAAGAAGACCATATCCCAAAACATAAGTCTTAAACGGAAGCGAAAGCAGCCTTAACCATGCCTGTTTGTTTTTAGGTAAGATTTTCATGGGATTGTTACCGATCAAACGTTGTTAGATCAACACATCCTGAAATTTTGTATTGCTTGACAGCAACACCGCTGCCGTAGAAACCAAGAAATCCGTTGTCAGATGTGAACCCATAACTAACTAATGTATCGGTATAGTCTTTTATGCAAACATTTAATGGATACCCCAATTGCCATTCGCTAAAGAGAACATCTAGGGCGTTTTGCCATTCTTGAATTCCATCAACTGAAAGCGCCCAACCCGAAGGCGCAGGAGTGTCAACAGTCCATCCAACAAACGCCTGTGGGTCAAGATGAAATCTATTGTTGTAGTCGTCAACAGTATAACTACTACCGTTCGCTTGATATACTATGCCAAATGCATCAGCCCAAGCTTTAGAGTATCCCTCGCAACCATCCAAAATCACAAGCCGGTATGAGTGAGCTATTTTACCTTGGTCAGCATTATTGCGCAAAATTTGCCCCACCATCCCGGAGCTTACAAAATTGACTCCACTAGGTGTAGGGGCAATAACATCCGTGTTACAGTGCCCCCACCAATAAAAATTCGCGCCTGAACCCAATGCACCTTCTAATGTGTTTATTGACGACTGATTATCCTGAAATTGCCACGCGCTGGCGTATGGCACATTACCGCCGGAGTCAGTGGGCAAAAGGTTGTAATCATTCCCACCACCCGAATCAGCATACCCATCATACAGCGTATCCAAATTTTCCACCACACTGGAAAGCATCATGGTTTGGAGCGCGTTCATTTTTGAAGATGACGAATAATCATACCCATACGCGACAGTGAATGACTGGCCACTGACATGAGGTATGAATTTGAATAGCACCGATGCAGAAGAAGAACCCGATGAATTATCGTTTGGAGATGCGCGAAAACTGCGCGACTGTGCCGATGATCCAGAAGATGTTAGATAGAAGTCGCAGATTAGTGGCCCGTCAACAATTCGGTTGCCTTCATCATCCTGCAAATTCCAGCTAGTTTGGATTTGTCCATTGGAAACATCTCCCGTCAAGGTTTGAAGATGTTCTTGGGTCTCTGCGTCATAGACCTCAATCGTGTATTCGCTCGCATCAACATTTACATTCGCATCAATCGTAAGTTGATCAGTGAACCATCGCGCTGTCTCATCAACCGTTATTGCATTGTTCACGGCGATAACCGTGGAGACTCCAAACGCCTTATGGCCCGTCAAATCAAGTGTAGTTCCAGCAGAAATAAAGTGCGTCCCGTTCGGAATCGTCATTGTGTCCCATTCAACCGACCAGCTATTACTCCCTTGAGAAATTGTCGTGCCGACGTCTAAACCATCAACAAAAAAATGGAATACTGTATTGGTATCCATGTTGGTGCTAATGTTTAATGGAATTTGAACGATGCCCGAAAGCGACGCGCCTTGCGGAATAGTCGAAAGATTCAATGGATTATCAGGAATCAACGGATTCGTCCCAAAAAATCGTTCCGCCCTTCCCGTTAATCCATCACCATCCAAATCCACATCATCATAAACTGGGCTGTAAGCATCCGGCGTCACTCCATCAGTCATCGGATTTTGCCAGTCAGTCTCGGTGTCGGTGTGCGCGCTATAATTTCCATCGCCATGCCAGTTCTCAACATAGTCTGGAATGCCGTCGCCGTCCGTGTCTTTGGGCAAACCGTAGTTGTTTGCCGCGATGTAGTGCAAGCCAATGTTGACTTTATGGCCTGACGATTCATCGCCTTCCTTTACTTGGTCAATGCGCGTCGTGTAATGATAAAGTCCTGCATCGCCCGCGCTTCGACTGCCTGCGCCATAAAGCGGCGTGGTGTTCGGCAGATAAAACTTTCCAAACGGGCCGGATTGATACGGCGGGGCAGTTGTCAACACCGGCTCGTGTGCGCCAACAAGATTACCTCCGGTTGCCGGCAGCAACTGGCCGGAATCCCCGCCCCACAGCAATTCCGAAGCCTGCATCGGCCAGTAACCGTTGTAATCAAAATCCAGAGGCTGGTTTGTGTCCTGCAAGAAATCAATCTTGTCGAAAAGATTGTCCTCGAACGTCCAGTTGCCAGCGGATGTCGGGGATGGTTCGAGATAAAGCCACAATCCACCACGAAAGAGATTGTTGTAAGCCAGAAGCTGCATGTCGGAGTTCACTATCTGGTCATACCAGTAATACGTCGGGGCAAGATCAATGCTGACGTTCTCAAACGAGTTGTTCGTCCACGCCGCCGCGCCGGGGGCATAAACCTGACTCGGATCGTAATAGTAATAATCGGGACTGCCCAGGTTGATCCGTCCGCCGTGAAAATGGCAATCTTGCAGGCTCAAATACATCGAGCTATCCGGCGACATTTCAATCTCGCCGTATTCATCGAAGCCAGACCAAACATGATAGTCATTGGGCGGCAGGTAGAATTTCGAGAAGCGAAAATCAAGGCTGGGCGCGGTATTATCCCCCAACTCAAAATCCGTGACGAAGGTTATCGCGCCAAACCATAAACCATTCCAATAGTATTGATCTTCTGAAAAATCGGTTTCTGGAAATTCCTGAACCATTTTTTCGGCGGTGAAAATATTCGGCTTGGTAGGCGTTCCATGACTGACAAGAGACGCGCCTTGTTGCAGCACAATTCCTTCGACGCTAAAATATGTGGGGTAGCCGTCTTCATAATCCCCTTGCCAGCACCCGTTGGGAAAGTAATCGTTGCGAACGGCGATGGCCGTGCCCGGCAGCACGGTGAGGTTGCCGCCAGACAAGGTGAGGTTGGCGACGCTGTAATCCAACGCATCATAGTAATAACCCAAGTCCGGCGCGCCGTTCGTGTAACGCGACGCTTGCGGAGCCAGGGTAAGGCTGCCGTTGATCTGAGTGAAGGCCGCAATGGAAACGGGCGAGCAGGTGGTCTTGTGCTGCAATTCAGTTTGCAAACGCGAACTGATGCCGGCCGTGCCCGAATGGTGAAGCGGACTGGCAGCCGCCAGATAATAACTGCCGTAGCCTTCCGACACAAAATTCGTGTTGTCAGGATTGAGGGCGACATTAACCGTCGAAAGGCTTGAAGCCGTCGGGGAATTTCCCCAAACGATGCTGTTCGTCAAGGCAATCCGGCCGGGCATGGATGAGGCCAGACAAAAATTGCCCACGTCCGCCGTCACCTGCTCGCCTTCAATGGTGATGGCATTGGTCGAAGCGCTGACGGCTGCGCCGCACGCGGCAAACAGGACATTATGCAAGCTGTCATCCGCGCCAGTGCCGGCAACCAAATTAACCAATCCGCAGTTGCATTCGACAAACTGGCAATCCCACACGTCCAGCTTTCTGGAAACAGCAGGCGTGGTCACTCCCCAATCGGCAAAGCAAACGCGCAGGTTGCTGATGGAATTGCTCTGGGCGCAAGTCAGATCAAGATACGGCGTTGCATTGGCGGCGGTTTGCGGATAGCCGTCGCTGAAATAGATCATTTCGCCCACCGCATCGTCGTCAATCGAAGTCAGAATCGCCGGATTATACGGCTCGCCTTTACAGATCAGCCCGCCCATGACCATCAAGCTGGAATTGGTTGAATAATCGTTGTCAAATTTCAGAATTGCGCCGCCCTCAATGGTGGTGGCGCCGGACAATTGAACGGGGGAACCGATGTAATACGTGATACCACTTTTGAACGTATAATCGAGCCGCTGGCCTTGAATGACCATCAAGAGTGCGTCGCCAGTCCCTTCATACACGGTCAACACGGCATTGGAACTGACAACCGAATTCAGCCCGACACCGACAGTCACCGCGTAATTCCCGCCATATTGGACATTGTTGATGGTGTAGCTGCTGTTGGTTGCCCCTGGAATCGGGCTGCCGTAATAAGTCCACTGATAAGTCAAATTCGTGCCGGCAGCAACGACGTTGAAAGTCACCGTGTCACCCTGATAAACTTCCTGACTGAACGGCTGCGTGATGATTGTCGGTGGAGACCAGTTGACCAGCATCGAGGGTTCTTCCGTGACCGGAACGGTGCTGAAACTGCCGCTGGAATCGCCGTTCAAGCCATAGGGGATGCTTCCCCAAACCACCACCGTGCCATCGGATTTCAACGCCGCGCTATGCGCCCAGCCTGCCGCGATTGCCAGAACGTTGCTCAACCCTGTCACCCGCACTGGCGTTGCATGGTTGTTCGTCGTTCCGTCACCAATCTGGCCGTGTGAATTACAACCCCAGGCCCAAACCGTGCCGTCGGATTTCAGCGCCAGATTGTGATACTCGCCAGCCGCGATTGCCACAATGTTGCTCAAACCCGCCACCCGGACCGGCGTTGCCCGGTTGTTCGTTGTTCCGTCACCAATCTGGCCGTAGTTGTTATATCCCCAAGCCCGGACGGTTTCATCGGAGACCACCGCCAAGCTGTGGTTGTAACCAGCGGCAATCTCGAAGGCATTCGTCAATCCACTGACAGTCACCGGCGTTGTCCGTTGCGTGGTCGTTCCGTCGCCAATCTGTCCATAACTGTTATTCCCCCAAGCCCGGACGGTTTCATCGGAGACCAAGGCCAGACTGTGTGCTCCACCGGCTGCAATGCCAACGACGTTGTTTAATCCGCTCAATTGTTCCGGGGTCGTTTGATGTGTCGTTGTTCCGTCACCCAACTGGCCGCTGCTGTTGTTGCCCCAAACCCAGACGTCGCTGCTGGAATCCAGCGCCAGGGAATGCTGATAGCCGCCGGCCATTTGCACAATCCCACTAAGATTGGCGATTTGAACCGGGCTGGACTGCTGCCCGCTGCTGTTTCCATCGCCCAACTGGCCATAGGTGTCATCGCCCCAAGCCCAGGCCGTTCCATCTGCTGCCCAAGCCAGACTGTGCAATGCTCCCGCCGCAACCCCCACCGCGTTGGTCAGGTTTAGCACACCAACCAAATTGGTGCGGTCAGTGGTTGTCCCGTCGCCCAACTGGCCGCTGCCATTTGACCCGGCGGCGAGTATGGTTTCATCCGGGTTGAGGATCATCGTGTGTTTGCGGCCCGCCACGAGGGGATGAATGATGGTGAAAGCCGCCGATTGAACATCGCTGGGCCGCAGAATGGCGTCATCAAAAGCGGCGGCATTGACCGTCGTTGTCCAAGGCACAATCATTGACTGTCCATTGGTGAGCGCTGGGTCGTCTTCGGTCGGGTCGTCGCCATCGATCGTGTAGTGGATGAGCGCGCCCGTGGTGGCGCAACTCATCACCACGTTCGGCATCATGGTAAAAGTTCCGCCCGCAGGCGAAATATCCGGGTCGGCCACATTTCCCTCATAGTCGGTAAAGGTGATCTGTTCCGTATCGGTTCCGCTCTGCGCCGTCACCGTAACCGTGTTGACTACGGGCGCGTTGGTAGGCAGGAAAAGCCAGACTGTGGCATTGCCATAGATGTCGGACCTCACAAACAGATTGGACACGAGCGTTTCCCCCTCGAATGCGGCCAATTGATTGAGTCCGCTGGTCACGGAGAATGTGACCGGCGCATTGGTCAGTGGGTTCCCATACCAATCGGTGATCTGCACCACCAACGGCTGGGGCAGGAAAGCGCCCAGCGGTCCGCTCTGGCCGTCTCCGCTGATGAGTTGCAGGTTGGGCAATTCTCCATCGTAATAATCAGGAACAATGCCGTTGGTGTAGTCATACAACAGCGTGTTGCCCACGCTGTCCAGATTGGTGTCCGACAAGGCCGTGGTGCCGAAATACCACCAAAACCACCAGTCCGGCGTGGTATTCCCGTTCTCTGTCACGCCCGTCCAGTCCTCCGCCCGCATAAATAGATTTTGTCGGTCTAAATTCTCCACCGTGAAGGACAGCACATTGGTTTGATCCGGCGTCGGCCACAATTCCGTTTCCACCTGAAATGGAGTCAAAAGATTTGTCGTTGACCAGATGGCATAAACCTGATTGGTGGCATGGTGCAGGTTCAAATAGGATAAACCGTTTGAGACATTTGTGATCTCCAGCCAAAGGCCGTTCGTATTAAACATGTAGGGAACATAACTGCCGCTATAATCACCGCTGCCGCCGGAACCACCACCAGCACCGCCGGGTGAAGGAACATCCATGCCCATTGCCCGCATCTGCTGGCTGGCCACCGTTGTCTGAATCAGTGCAATCAGATTTACGACCATGCTTGCCTGTGCTTCCAAAGCCGTTTCCATTGTGTAGCTGGTTCCCAGTCGTCTGGACATCGCTGTGCTCAAAATCGGCTGACGGCCAAGGGTGTCATCCACTAAAAACTGGTTCCCGGTGACGGCGTAAATTGGCGCATTCTGGTCAAGGGGTGGACATGGTGCTGGCACGGCGGCTCCGCCACCGAGTCCCGGCATGACCCACCAGAAGGTTCCACAGCGAGGCACTTGATCCGGCGACACCAATTGCAGTCCTTGCGCCTCGGCCGTGATTTGGACGATGGAATCAGCCTGTGCCGATTGAACTGGCGTCGCGGTCTGTTGGGCGCGAGCCAGCATCATACCGGCCAGACCCGCCGCACTTAAGACGGCGGCAATGACCGCTGGTTTTATTTTCATAATGGTCTCCTTTTGTTTAATCCGGTTAAAACCTTGAAATGTTCGGGTGATTTTTGCGCCAAAGAAGATGCGGTTGGAAAAGTTTGACAACGGGTTCGGCTCGTTGTGAGCGTCTCAATGGAGAACGAGGAGGGCGTCGGACAAAAGCTTCCTTTTGGCATGGTCTCATGCTTCCGATTAGTGTCACTGCTTTACCTTCCGCCATGTCAATACTTGCAAAATCCACGCCGAAATTGCAAGCGCAAAATCGCTCAAATACCAACTGGTAGTTGGTAGCTTGGTTTTGCCATTCTGGTTTCATGGACAACTGTGCAATCATCTTCGCGCAGAATTTATCGCGTTTTGGGGGAAGCCATCCGCGCCAGGCGGAAGAAGGCGCGTTTGAGCCAGGAGCAACTGGCGGAAAAGGCCGATCTGACGCGAAATTACATTGGCGACATCGAACGGGCGGAAAAGAAGATTACCCTTGAAACCCTTGCCAAGATTGCGAAAGTCCTCAAATGCCGTGTGCGAGACCTCGTTTGGGATATGTGACTTGCGCCATTGGGCGTCCCGCATAGCGACTAGCAAGAAATGCCTGGCAATGCCGCTTGCGTTTTTTATTTGTGTTGTTGCTGTCTGATTCACTTTCACCGCAATTTCTAAAAAATTATCCACAATGATGCAAGCACTTTTTAATTTCTCATTCTCATGTGGGAGTAAATCCATGCCCGGCTCGCGGATAGTCTGGCTGAATGAAGCTGGCGCTGAACGTCGTGGGGCCGCAAGTGCGGAAGCACCGCAACCGCAAAGGCTGGACGCAATCCATTCTCGCTCAAAAGCTGCAACTGCAAGGCTGGAGTATAAGCGTCGGTTCATTGGGAAAATTGGAAGCTCAATTGCGGCGTGTGCCAGATTGCGAACTCATGTTCCTAGCGAAAGTTCTTGGCGTTTCGATCAACGATTTGTTTCCAAAAAGCAGGCCATTCAAGCAGCTTGGGCCTCAATTTCAATCCGGCAAACGGCTGGCGATTTTCCCAACCCGTGCCGACCAATAGCCGTTGCCAAAAAAAATTCATACCATTGAATGCGCTTCCATCACTACAGAATCATGTTGCGTTTTGATGTGTGAAAGAAGTCTCGGCGCAAATTCAAATGTTTCAAACGGCTTGGTGATGTAATCGGCTGCGCCAACATCAAGGCCGTGCTGTTGGTCTTCAATGCAACAACGGCCGCTCACAAAAACAATCGGAGTCTGGAAAAATGGATTTTCCTTCAAGCGGCGGCAGACTTCAAAGCCACTGATGCCCGGTAAATCTGCGTCGAGCGTAATCAAATCGAAGTTGCCATCTTGCGCCTTTTGCATTGCGTTTGCGCCGGTTGTTGCCACTTCCGTTTCGCATCCGGCGCGCGCGAGCAAAAAAGTCATCATCATGGCCACCGGCATTTGGTCTTCGACAATCAGAATTTTCACTTTTGACGCTCTGCCATGTTGTTCGCCATTCATCTTGTTATGTGAAGTTCACATAAATAAAAACAGGTTTTCCGTTAAATGTCAAGTATGTGGATTCCGCATTTCACATACCCGTGAAAAAAACTCATCAATTGCCGTCCAGAAACGTGATTGGCCGCCGCATTCGTGAGGCGCGGCTGAAAAGCAAACCGCCAGTTTCACAAGATGATTTGGCCGGACGGCTGGCCGCCAAAGGCATTGTTTTAGACCAAACCGCTGTTTCCAGAATTGAACGGCAGGAGCGTTATTTGATGGATTACGAAGTTGCGGCCATTGCCAAATGTTTGAAAGTTTCCATCGCCTGGCTGCATGGTGAAAAATAACAGACTGCTTCGGTCAGCGGTTCGGCGGCCGGCAAAGTGAAGTGCAGGCGGAGAGACGGCTGGAACGAAGCCGGAACGGAACGACCGCCGCCGTGCCGTTGACGGAAGCACAACGCGGCTGCGCTCTCCCTTGTTCGTCCGCGACGAGCGCGCGTTGCGCGGAGCGAATGTGCGTTGGTCGCGGACGTTGACCCCCAAAGGCTTTTACTTTTTAGGATGGGCGGATGGCTTTCGGGTCACTCTCCGTCGCCGCGACGGGCGACGCCTACGCCGCTACGCCAAAGATTTTCTTGAACCGGCGGAATGCGATTGGCCCAAGATGCAAACCAATTTTGTCGGATCAATTCGCGGGCGTTTTCGCTTTTAATTCGGAGGCATTTTCTTCGTTTTCGATAAATCTGACTTTCTGCGCCATCGCCGTGGAATGGCTGTCACGCAGATGTCCATAAACTTTCATCGCCAGTGCGCCGCCGTCCTTGTGGCCGAGCCAGCGGCTTACCGTCGGAATGTCCACGCCTGATTCAATGCAGCGGGTGGCAAACAAATGCCGCAAATCGTGGTGCGTAAAACGGGCAATTCCCAATTTTTTGCAGGCCGTATCAATTGCGCCTTGGCATTCGTGAACGAGCATAATGGGATTGCTTAAGAATTGCACCTCGCCCCGCTCCTTTTTCAGCCGTTCCAATAACCGGCGCATATCGGGAATCATGGGGACACGGCGAATTCCCCAATTCTTTGTTCCAGTAGCCGGGTCACCCAAAACCGTAACTTCACCTTTTTCAAAGTCACAGTCCCGGCCATTGACGCGCGCCGCTTCACCTTTTCGGCAACCACTGTATGCTAGAAATTCCACGAGATCGGCGCATCGTTCCGCCCAACCGCCGTCGCCCTTTCTGATTGTGGTTATCAATTCAACGAACTGCTTTTGACTCGGAAGTTGCAATTGTTTCTGCCGGATTTTTTTCCGTTTGATATGGATGGCCGGATTGTCGTAACGCGCTCCCGCTTCAACCGCGATGTCCAAAACCGCCCGAAATGTTCCGACAGTATTGTTGAAAGCCGACGGGCTTGCAGTTTTCCCGAATCGCGCCGCCCAGGCCAAGCCATCAGTCTTGGAGATTTGGGCAACATCCATCTGGTTGAGGTCGGGCCACGATTTCAGCAAGGCCGCAATTCGTTCCTGCCGGTAAGTTTTGCTCCGCTCTTTGAGTGATTGGTCGCCGCTTAACCGCTCGCGGTAAGTTTGCAAGGCGTCGGCAAAAGTCATTTTCCCCCGCGCTACCGCCGTCTGCGCTGCGGCGCGTTGCCGCTCCTCTTTGTGGAAATCACCGAGGCGCAATTTGGCGACGCTGATTCGGTCGGTCTTGAGGGATTTCCAAATCAGCTTGCCGCGAACGCGGATTCGCGCATAATAGTTGCCTGATTGAATGTGGCGGACGAGATTGGCCACTGGCGTTTTTTGCCAGCGCGATTCTGTTTTATCTGATGAATTGGTCTTCATGCAGATAGTATAGAACAGCAGTATAGAAATGTCAAATTCGGCAAATCGAAAAATCGCATTTAATTAAGTAAAATCAATACGATCGGAAGGGTGGCTGAGTGGTTAAAGGCACCTGACTCGAAATCAGGCTTAGGAGCAATCCTAACGTGGGTTCGAATCCCACCCCTTCCGCCATCATTAACCTGTTGATTTTCAACAGGATGGCGAAACCAGAGGAGGCAAGTGCCAGTGAAAGTGCCAGTGAAATCAATACCGGGCTGCTGCTCAACAACTGCTCCGGTAAAACTCGGCAATCACTCGCGACGACGGGATTCGCCGCCCGTCTGGTGTGTCTGACACACCAAAAGCCGCGTGCGGCTTCATAACATCGGACAAAGAAAGTCTGAGTTATGAAACGTCGT
>Ga0224555_1002392_pt1 | contig 22189 bp, 15 predicted proteins | sample 714S23034metaG_FD_180687 | JGI IMG/M metagenome (GOLD analysis project Ga0224555, IMG submission 180687) | Peat soil microbial communities from Stordalen Mire, Sweden - 717 S2 30-34 | ecosystem: Environmental > Terrestrial > Soil > Wetlands > Peat | place: Sweden: Norrbotten County, Stordalen...
GGCAACATTCTCGATCCCAACAGTGAAGTCTCCTATATCCTCAAGAACAAAAGGGTGTTCATCCAACTGAAGGAGGAGATGGGGACCTCGCCCCGGTTCTTTTACTACTTCGACGTATGACGCGCGCGATTCGGAATTATTTTGTTTTTCTGCGGCGCTGCGCCCGCATTGCGTTCGTGGGCGACTGGCGGTACTACGCCTGGATGGGGGCGTTGACCGTCATCTGTCTGTTGGGCCTGAATGCCTACGCGAAGCAATTCGCGCAGGGCCTCATTGTCACCGGCATGAGCGACGAGGTTTCGTGGGGGGTGTATATCGCGAACTTCACCTTTCTCGTGGGCGTGGCGGCGGCGGCGGTGATGATGGTGATCCCCGTTTACATTTACAATAATGAGGAGCTGCACGACCTAGTGATCTTCGGCGAACTGCTGGCCGTCGCCGCCATCCTCATGTGTCTGGCGTTTGTGGCGGTGGACCTGGGCCGGCCCGACCGTTTTTGGCACCTCATCCCGGGGATCGGGCAGTTTAACTTTCCCGCTTCCATGTTGAGTTGGGACGTGATCGTCCTGAACGGGTACCTCCTGCTGAATGTTTACATCTGCGGTTACCTGCTGTATTGCCGCTATCAAAAGAAGAAGGCGGCCAAGTGGTTTTACATTCCGTTCGTTTTTATTGCCATCGTCTGGGCCATTTCAATTCACACGGTGACGGCGTTCCTTTACGTCGGCCTCGGCGGACGGCCTTTTTGGAACTCGGCCGTTGTCGGTCCGCGCTTTCTCGCCTCGGCGTTCACCGCCGGCCCGGCTCTGATCATTCTGGCGATGCAAGTGGTCCGCCGCGTCACCGCTTCCGCTCCCGCGGCCGACGCCTCGCGGGCGCGGCAGGGCGCGGCAGGTCCACGGCAGCCGTCGAGCCGCCCCGCCACGCTCGCCGATCTGGAGCTGCTGGCCTGTCATTTGCGCGAGATGGAATCGGTCTCCAGGGAGGTGCGCGAGGGCATCCTCAGCGGCGCGACGGTTTTGAAAGCGGGCGCGGGGGATGTTCTGCTGCGCCAGGGGGAGACGGAGGACAGGGCGTTTTTCGTTTTGGAAGGGCGGGTGGTTGTGAAGCGGGAGGAGGGCGGTCGCTTCCGGATCACGCGCAGCGTCGGGCCGGGCGAACAGTTTGGCGAGATCTCCGCCCTCGCCGGATCACCGCGGGCGGCCACGGCCGTCGCCGAAGAACCCTGCCTGGTTCTGCGTCTCTCGTCCGACTCCCTGCGCAGGCTCATGAAAAATCCCCGGGTGAACAAAATTGTCCGGTCGAGAATGTCCGAGCGGCTGATGATTACGGATCGCGCCCTGATGACCCTGCGCAGCATCGTGCAGGTATCGATGCTCATCAATGTGTTCCTGCTTCTGAACGAGGTGTTCAAGGAGTTTTACTCCGGCAACCTGCACGTCGCCTCATCGAAATACCTCTACGTCGGCCTGCACGGCCATCACGCCCTGGTCCCGTGGATCTGGACAGCCATCGCGTTCAACCTGGTCGCGATGGTGCTGCTTGTCCTGCCGGTGAGCCGCAGTTTGCGGTGGCTGAACGTAACCTGCGTTCTCTGCATCGTCGGCATTTGGATTGAAAAAGGAATGGGCCTCGTCATCCCCGGCTTCATCCCGACGCCCCTGGGTGAGATGGTCGAATACCGGCCGTCGCTGAACGAGACGCTGGTTTGCTTTGGCATCTGGGCGTTCGGGTTGCTGTGCTATACGGCTTTCCTCCGCATGTCGGTGCCGATTCTCCAAGGCAGGCTGTGCAAGGCGAATGAGGGACAAACCGGACGCGGTGCAGGCGCCACGGCGCTTGGGGCCGCGGCCGAACCTTGAGTGTGTTTCACAGTTTCCACTGAAGACCTATGGCCATCCAACTCACCGCTCAAGACGCCCGGCAATCGCTGAACGCGCACGTGGCCGCGAAGGGCGCGGAGATCCGGGCGAAATACGGCCCGACCATCGGCTGGCGGGAATTGCTTCGCATTTTGGAAGACCGCGAGGTGGTGCGTTACCCGTGCGAGATCGTTTTCGATTCAGGGCCGCTGCAGCCGGGCGAATTCGCGCATCCGATGGCGCGGGGGAAACGGCCCGAGGACGGCTTTGTAATATGCGTGCATCCGTCGTTCATCACACAGATGGAGCGTGTGCCGCACCTGGTGCTCTACCAACTGGTGCTCGTGAATTACGGCGAATTCGCCTCAGCCGAGGACGCCGAAACGTTCGGTGCCGCGGCGCTGGGCCTGGTCAGGGATGACTATTACCAGGCTCTTTGCGGATTGGCGGATCAGGTTGGCGGGTGAGGCGGTTTGATCAAGGGCAAGAGAAGCATCAGGCAACCAGGAAGGGGAGCGCACGCGCCTCGCGCGCGGGAGTCGGCGCCCTCGCCGACAACGAAAGCGCGCTCGAACGAAGCACCGGTTGGTGACAGCATTGCGCCCCCTTTCCGACCGGCGAGGAGCCGGTCGGGACACGCGAGGACGCGTGTGCTCCCTGGAACCGACGGCTGCTCCTGGATTGACGCATTACGCCAAGAAATGTTAAGCCTTTGACAAGATCGGAAAGGTGAAAGCCGGAGGGCGGCGATAAGGATACGGACGTGACGCACACAAAATCCGGTCGGCGGATCAAGACGGAAGCCGGCTGGCAGTTTAACACAGACAAATCTATGAAAAAACTACTCACTCTGAGCATCGCGGTGATGGCTGTTGCAGCGTTGTCCGCACGCGCGGGGGATGCCAAGGACCTGTACGACCAGGGCTGCGCCAAGTGTCATGGCGCCGATGGCAAGGGCGACACAAAAATGGGAAAGAAGCTCGGAGCAAAAGATTACACGGACGCGAAAGTCCAGGCGGAGTTGAAAGATGATGCCGCCTTCAAAGCCATCAAGGAAGGATTGAAGGACAAGGACGACAAGACCCTGATGAAGCCGGCCGAGGGCCTCTCGGATGACGACATCAAAGGTCTGGTGGCCCACATGCGCGCGTTCGGGAAACAGTAAGGCGGCGGTTCCGCAATCCTGAGTTCAGCAACTCCGGCCGCGGCGCGCGAGTCTCCAAGATCGCTGTCGCGGCCGGCGAAGAGTCCTTCGTCTGCCGTGAAGCATGAGAGATCGAGCGACGAGAGGACCGCTGTAAAGCCCATGGGACCGATATGAGCACTGAGAGCACGAACAACCCGGCGGACCGGCGGTCCTTGCTGCGCAACTGGATCTCCCTGACCGGACTGGTCGTTGTCGTTGGGAGCCTTTTCTCGTTTTTCTTCCTGTTCGTGCTCGATACGGTGTCGCATTCCGCCAATCCATACATCGGGATCCTCACCTACGTTATCGCGCCCGGGTTCCTGATTTTCGGACTGCTGCTGGGGTTGGCAGGCGTGCTGCGCGAGCGGCACAAGCGGGGCGGGGCGGGTGTCCTGCTGTCGGCGGTGCAAGTGGATCTCTCCCGTCCGCGCGACCGGCGCATCATGGGCTGGTTTCTCGTGGGCAGCGTGCTTTTCCTGCTCCTGTCGGCGATCGGGAGTTACCACACCTATCAGGTCTCCGAGTCGGTTCAGTTCTGCGGGCAGGCCTGCCACACCGTGATGCAACCGGAATTGGTGACCTACGAGCACGGTCCCCACGCGCGCGTGGCCTGCGTGGAATGCCATATCGGCCCGGGCGCGACGTGGTTCGTCAAGTCCAAGCTCTCAGGCACTTACCAGTTGTACGCCGTGGCGTTCAACAAGTTCCCGCGCCCTGTGCCGACCCCGATCAAAAATCTGCGTCCCGCTCAGGAAACCTGCGAGGAATGCCACTGGCCGAAAAAGTTCGTCGGCAACCTGGACAAAACCTTCAACTACTTCCTCGGCGATGAAACCAACACGCCGTTTTCCGTGCGGCTCATCATCAAGGTCGGCGGCGGTGATCCCACACACGGACCCGTCGGAGGCATCCACTGGCACATGAGCGTCGGCAACAAGGTGCAGTACGTCTCCACGGACGAAGCGCGCCAGGTCATCCCGTGGGTCCGGGTGGTGGATGCGCAGGGCATCGTCACCGAATACAAAGTCCGCAACTTCACCAACGACGTGAACCGGATGACCATCCGCACGATGGATTGTATCGATTGTCACAACCGTCCGGCGCACATCTACCAATCCCCTGACGACGCCGTGGACCTGGCCATGTATCTGGGCAAGATCGACCGCTCGCTGCCCTGGGTCAAAACCAACGCTGTCGGCGTCCTCACGCGCAAGTACACCGACCAGACGCAGGCCATGGAAGGGATTGCCACCGCAGTGGCGCAAAGTTATCCGGCCGACAAATACTCCGGCCTGCAGCCGAGCGTCCACGCCGCCATCGATGCGGTGCAGCAGATTTACCGCGACAATTTCTTCCCCGAGATGAAGGCGTCCTGGGACAAGTATCCCAATAACATCGGCCATAAGGACTGGCCCGGCTGCTTCCGCTGCCACGACGGCAGGCACATGGCCTCCGACGGCAAGCGCACGATCAAGGCGAGCGACTGCAACACGTGCCACACGATCCTTTCGCAGGGCAGCGGCGATGAGCTCAATGTGCTGTCATCCAACGGTCAAAAATTCAAACACCCGGGAGACGAAGTCGATGGCGCCTGCAATGACTGCCACAACGGCGGACTATGAGAAGGCTGGAGAACCTGGCGGGAACATTCAACATTCAACATTCAACATCCAACATCCACCAGGAGGCGAAGCGGACGCCCATTCGATGTTGGTTGTTGGTTGTTGGTTGTTGGTTGTTGGTCTTTCTCTGCCTGGGCCTGGTGTCGGCCAGTGCGGCTGAAAAATTCGCCAACTCGGATTGCCTGGACTGCCATCTGGACCCGTCCACCACCCGAAAAGTGGACGGCAAGACGGTTTCGTTGCTGTTTCCAACCAATTCCTTCCAGAAATCCGTTCACGCCAAACTCGCCTGCGTCGATTGTCACGACGGAATCAAGGACCTGGTGCACCCGAGCAAACTGCCGCCGCCGGATTGCGCCTCGTGTCACGAACAGGCCGGCAAGGATTACGCCACCAGCATCCACGGCATGAGCCACGCGATGGGCGCGTCCGGAGCGGCGAATTGCTGGGATTGCCATGGCTCGCACGGCATCCTGCCGGTGAAGGATCCGGCTTCGCCGGTTTTCAAACTGAACCTTCCGCAGACCTGCGCGAAATGCCACAGCAACCCCGGGCTGACCAGGGAATATGAGATAAAATACCCGGAAGCGGCGTCGCAATACATGGACAGCATCCATGGCCGGGCGTTATTGAAAATGGGTCTCATCGTCGCGCCCTCCTGCAACGATTGCCACGGCGTGCACGACATCAAGCGCAGCATCGATCGCGACTCGCCGATCAACCATGCCAACGTCGCCAGGACCTGTGGCAAATGCCACGTCGGGGTCGAGAAAATCTACCGGCAGAGCGTTCACGGGCAGCTTCTGGCCAAAGGCGACAAGCGCGGGCCCGTCTGCATGGACTGTCACTCCGCCCACCAGATCGAGAATCCCGAGGGCAGCAACTTCAAGGCCCTCAGCGACCAGCGTTGCGGCCAATGTCACGAGGACCGGCTGGCGCATTACCGGGAGACCTACCACGGCAAAGCCATGGCGCTGGGCAAACCGAACGCGGCGCCGGACGTCGCCGCCTGCTACGACTGCCACGGCTATCACGATGTGCTGCCGCCCTCCAACCCGGCGTCCCATCTCTCGCAGGCCAACATTCTTGCCACCTGCCGGAAATGTCATCCCGACGCCACGAAGGGCTTCACGGAATACGAGCCCCACGCCAATCCGCTCGACAAAAAGAATTATCCATTGCTCCATGCCGTGTTCCTGGGCATGACCGGCCTGCTGATCGGCGTGTTCACATTCTTCGGCCTGCACACCGTCATCTGGCTGGTCCGAGCGGTATACTTGTTCCTGCACGACACCCGGAAGTTCCGCGAAGCCAAGATCCGGACGCAGCAGGATGACGAATGGTTCACGCGCTTTGTGCCGTTCGAGCGATTCCTGCATTTTCTCGTGGTCACGAGCTTCCTGCTGCTGGTGATCACCGGCATGCCGCTCAAGTTCTACTACACCGACTGGGCCAAGGTGATCTTCAACGTGATCGGCGGGGCGGAAACGGCCCGCACCCTGCATCGATTCGGCGCTCTCATCACCTTCCTCTACTTCGGCCTGCACGTGACCGCGCTGGCCGGCAAGGCCTGGAAGGGCAGGGGATTGCTGCGCGATCCGGCCAGCGGCCGGTTCCAGTGGAGAAGGCTCTGGACGACCCTGTTCGGACCGGATTCCATGATGCCCACCTGGCAGGACTGGAAGGATTTCGTCGCGCACAACAAATGGTTCTTCGGCAAAGGGCCGAAACCGGAGTTCGATCGCTGGACTTATTGGGAAAAATTCGATTATTTCGCGGTGTTCTGGGGTGTGGCCATCATCGGCGCGTCGGGATTAGTCATGTGGTTTCCAACATTCTTCACGCGCTTCCTGCCGGGCTGGATCATCAACATCGCGCTGATCATTCATTCGGACGAAGCCTTGCTGGCCGCGGGCTTCATCTTCTCAATCCATTTCTTCAACACTCATTTCCGAATTGAAAAATTCCCGATGGACACCGTCATCTTCTCCGGTCGCGTCTCGAAGACGGAAATGCTGCACGAACGGAAGCGCTGGTATGACCGGCTGGTGGCCGAAGGCAGGCTGGATCAGTACCGGGTCAAGGACGAATGGGAACGATGGAAAAGCATCGCGAGATCCTTCGGCTATTTCTTCTTCGGCTTGGGTGTCCTGTTGCTGATCCTGATCATTTACGCCATGGCGTCGCGCCTGGCACATTGAACGGGAACGGATGGGACCGGGCTGTTCGTTCCTCGACGGTCAAGGCGGTGAAAGGAACCTTGCGCAAAAAGGGTTGGGAACCTGCACCGGCGTTCCCGTCTGGGTCAACAGGCCGGTTCCCTCCTCGACACGGAACACGATGGCATTGTCCGAATCGTGGTTCAGCAGCAGCAGCCATTTCCCCGTCGGATCCAGCGTGAAAAAGCGCGGCATCCTGCCTCGCGTGGGCACGCGCCCGACCCGGGTGAGACGGCCGCTTTTCGCGTCGATGCCAAAGACGGCGATGCTGTCGTCTCCGCGATTGGTTGCGTACAGACATTTTCCATTCGGATGCACCTCGACCTCGGCGGCCGTATTCTGGCCGTTGAAATTGGACGGCAGGGTTGAGATCGTCTGGAACTCGGCCAGTGTTCCCTTTGCGGAATCCCAGTCGAATGCGGTCACCGTGCCGGCGAGCTCGTTGATGACATAGACGAATCTCCCGTTGGGATGAAAGGTAATGTGGCGCGGCCCGGAGCCCGGTTTGAGCGGGACGGACGGCGGATCATTCGGCGTCAGCGAGCCGTTGCTCGCGTTGAAATGATAAACGAAGATCTTGTCGGCGCCCAGGTCGGCGGCGAGGGCGAAGCGGTTGTCCGGATCGGTGAGGATGCAATGAGCATAGGCGCGGGTTTGTCGCTCCGGGTTCACGCTGCGGCCCGTCTGTTGCACCCAGGCGGTGCGTTCACCCAGGCTGCCATCCGGCCGAAGGGCATAGACGCAGATGCTTCCGCCGCTGTAGTTGGCGGCGAGCGCATAACGGCCTGTGCGGTCGAGGCTGATGTAACAGGGTTCGCCGCCGCCGGACGGCTTGCGGTCGAGCAAGGTGAGCCTGCCCGACGCGGGGTCGAGCGCGTAAGCGCTGATCGAGCCTTCCGGTTTGCCTTGAAACGTCTCGATCGAGTTGCACGCGTAAAGATGTTTCCCATCCGGATGAACCACAAAGAACGAGGGGGCCTCCGCCTCGCAGACGAAGGCCGTCCGGGTCAGTTCGCCGGTGGCCGGATTGAAGCGACCGACGGAAAAGCCGGTACCGGGGCCGGACCGATGGGTGCCGAAGAGAACCAGCTCGTCGGCGGCTGCAGCCGGTCGGAATGCAAGCGTGGCGCCCAGCAGGAGGGGAACCACCGGCGAAAAAAGTGTTCGCATGAGATTCATGGATTGTTGGTTTCCAGCGTGTCCTGCGATTGTCACCGGAACACCGCAGTCGCCACAAGCAATTCTTTGGCGATCGACTGGCAATCGATGCGCGGGATGAAAAGGCCGCCCGCAAAATAGGGGAAGAAATCGCCAAGCCAGGTAGAGCGGCCGGCCTTGTCCACTGCAATCTTGGTGCAATATGGACAATGGAAGAAGAGTGGCTGGCTGCCGGGCCGCCGCCCTGCTTGGGTTCATGCTGGCAAGCGTGGCCGCATCGGCTGCTCCCACATTGAGAGACAGCGATTGCCTGGATTGTCATTCCGACAAGACGCTTTCCAAGACCAATTCAGCGGGCAGGGAGGTGTCGTTGTTTGTGGACACCGCCAGGCTGGCGGCGTCCGTCCACCGAACCAATACGTGTGTCAGTTGCCATGCCGATGTGACGTTCAAGCATCCGGATGACAATCGTCCTGTGCAGCCGGTTCAGTGCGCGACCTGCCACGGCCGGGCGACCGAGAGCTACAGCGCCAGCGTCCATGGCATGGCCCTGAAAGCGGGGGATGCTGCCGCCGCCTGCCAGGATTGCCACGGCTCCCACGACATTCTCCCGTCCGAGTCGCCTCTGTCGCCGCTGTATTTTTCGCGGCAGGCGAAGACGTGCGGCGCCTGCCACGATCAGGAAGCGCGCGATCTGGAGGCGAGCGTGCATGGCAAGGCGACGGCGGCAGGCAAGCGGGATGCCCCCGTCTGCACGGATTGCCATTCGGAGCACAAAATTGAGGCGCTGAAAAACAGCTCGACGCTGAAAATATCGCGGGAAGTCTGCAGTAAATGTCACGCGTCAGAGCGTCTGAACACCAAGTACAATCTTCCGGACGACCGTGTCAGAACTTTTTTTGAAAGCTATCATGGGCTGGCGGCGGAGTACGGTTCCACCGTCGCGGCCAATTGCGGCAGTTGCCACGGGTATCATAAAATCCTGCCCTCGTCCGATCCGGACTCCACCATCAATCGGGCCCACCTGGTCGATACGTGCGGGAAATGCCATCCGGGCGACAGCGAAAAATTTGCGTTCGGCAGAATCCATGTGGAGATTGCCGCGAAGAAAAGCGGTCCGGACCTTTCGAGCCGGATCAATTGGTATGTGCGCCGCATCTATCTCGCACTGATTTTCACCACCATCGGCGTCATGTTCGCGCACAATGTGCTGCTGTTCCTGAAAAAGACGGCGGCGAGGCATCGCGCCGAGGCCGGTTTCGTGTTGCGCATGAGCCTCGCGCAACGCTGGCAGCATTTCGTTCTGGCGGCCAGTTTCATCGTCCTCGCCCTCACGGGATTCGCCCTCAAGTTTCCGGATTCCTGGCTGGCGCGGGCGATGGGATCGAGCGAACCCTTCCGCCGCTGGACGCATCGCATCGCCGGAATCCTGCTGCTCGCCGCGGGGGTCTGGCACCTCGTCTATGTTCTCTCCACTCGGGAGGGCAGGCGGCTGGTGAAGGATCTGTTCCCGGTCCGGCAGGACGTTGCGGACGCATGGCAGGCGGCGCGGTACCTGGCCGGAGCGAGCGACACGAAACCGAGGATCGGACGATTCGGATACGCCGAAAAAATGGAGTATTGGGCCGTGGTCTGGGGGACCCTCATCATGGGCGCGACGGGCCTGATGATCTGGTTCAAGATTGACGTAACCCGTTTCCTGCCGCGCTGGGCCGTCGAGGTCGCCCTAACGATCCACTATTATGAAGCGGTGCTCGCCTGCCTGGCCATCGTCGTGTGGCATTTCTATCATGTGCTCTTCGATCCCGACGTTTATCCGTTGAACCGGGCCTGCTGGGACGGCAGAGTCTCCTCGGAGTGGTATGGGGAGGAACACCCGCTCGACCGGGAAACCTTGAAGAAGGCGATGCCGTCTCAGATCGAGCAGGGGCCGGCAGCCGGCCCTCCGCCCCAGAAATAAGACGGTGTTCCTGTGTTGTTCGGTTGACGCCAACACCCGCCATGCAGAATCCGGGCGCGTCAATTGTCTCTTCCCGGAACCCACCCCGCCAACGGCACTAACCTTCTTTGGTGCACCAAATGTCGATTAGTAGTATGAATTTACAGTGACATGTAGAACAACAATAACTGATTGTATCCAGGTCTCCTGCCGTGTGATTGTTCAGCACGAAGGGAGGCCTGACAGGGCGCATGTCCAATGTTTACCGGGTTGTCTGGAGGTTACCCCGGGCCGGGTCTGGCGGGGCTGGCGGGACGGTGCCGGGTCCGCGCGCCGAGGGAGGCGAAGCCCCTGAACTCCGGTTGCATCCCGGACGCAAAAAACGCGAAGTAATTGACAACGGATGGGGAGCCAGTCCCGGTGGTCAATTTAGATTAGGCGCGTGAATTGGATCAGCCGACACGACGTTGGTGGGCTAATCAGTAAAAGCTGGGAAGAGGTGACTCCGGCGGGTCGGGCATCCCGGTGGCCGCAAGGTCGGAGCGCGGCGGGTCGTCGTCCGTCGGCAGCCAGAGGAAGCTCCAACCCCGGTTCCGGGTCCCGACAGGCATACGCATGAAAATTTTTGTCGCCGGATTAAGTTTCAAGACAGCCCCGGTCGAGTGCCGGGAAAAACTGGCGGTGCATGCCTCGCAACTGCAATGTCACGGGTGCCGGTTGAAGGTGGGCGGCGAACTTTCCGAGGTGGTCCTGGTGTCCACGTGCAATCGGGTCGAGGTTTATGGGGTGGCTTCGAAGGTGAACGGAAACGTTCACGGAATCTTCCGGCACCTGTCGGGGGACAGCTTCGATGTTTCTCCCTACCTTTATGTGAAGGAGGGTCCCGAGGCCGTGGAGCATCTTTTTTCGGTGGCGAGCGGACTGGACTCGATGGTGATCGGCGAGACGGAGATCACGGGTCAGGTGAAGCATGCCTATCAGGCCGCTCAGGCGGCGAAGCTGACCGGGCGCGTCCTGAACCGCGTTTTCCAAACCGCGCTCCAGACCGCCAAGGAGATTCGCACCAAGACCGGGATCGGGCGCGGCGCCACGTCGGTGGGCAGCGTCGCGGTCGAGCTCGCGGAACGGATTTTTGACAGGGACCTGTCGGAGAAGACGGTGATGATCATCGGCGCCGGCAAGATGGGCGAGGCATGCGTGCGCCATCTGAGCAAGAAAGGCGCGCATTCGGTGCTTGTCTCCAACCGCTCCTACGACCGCGCGGAAGCCCTGGCGTCGGAGTTTGGCGGCCGGGCGATCCGGTTCGACGAGTGTCTGGCGGCGATGGTCGAGGCCGACATCGTGGTGAGTTCCACCGGATGTCCGCACACCATTTTGCATCGCGACGACATTGCGTCGATCATGCCGGCCCGGCGCAACCGTCCCCTGTTCCTCGTGGACATCGCTGTGCCGCGCGACATTGCGGCGGACGTGCAGCAGCTTCCCAATGTTTATCTCTACGACGTGGATGATCTGGAAGTGATCGTGCGCGAGAACGTGCGGCACCGCGAGCAGGAGCTGGCGCGGTGCGGGAGCATCATCGCGAAGCACGCGCGCGAGGTCCTGGCGCGCTTTGCGGAGCGGCCGGTCGAGGCCGGGAAACCCCGGGATTCGCGCCAGCCCGGTTTCACCCTGTTTCAACCCGCGGTTTGCGGCAACCCCAGCTTTTGAACAACAGATGATCGTCGGTGTGCGGCCAGGGTCTTAATGAAGAAAGTGTGACAGTCAACCTCTAAACAGCAGTGCAAATATGAAGATGAATCCTTCCATCACAAAGACGGCGGTTTGTCTCGCGGCGGTGGTGCTGATGGCCTTTGGAACCGCTACTACAACAGTGAAGGCGGCGACGGCCTTGACGGGCCAGATCGCCCTTCGCCCTCTGACGACATCAGAAATCGCCACCTACGGGCTAACTGGAGTCTACGAGACTTCAGGCGGCTTGTCCGCCGTAGGTGTCGGCCAGCCGGCCTACCTGGAAGCCCTGGTGAATATCGCCATCCCGGCCTCCAGCACGGTGACCGTGACCTGGGTGCTGACCAACAAACCGATCGGATCAGTGGCCGTGCTGGGGACGAGTCCGCTCGGCATCAATGTTCCGACGTACAAAATGGCCGATCGCCTGACGTTGAAGGTCGCCTCGCGCATCCTCCTGCGCCCGGACATCGCCGGCGAATACACCGTGGCCGCGACGATTACGGTCGCCGGCATCGGGACCACCAACATTACACAGAACATCTCGGGCAGCACGTACATGGGCATTCAGGTCTGCGAGTTTTGCCACAGCGGAAGCGCGTCTGCGGAGAATATTTATTCGACCTGGACCAACACGCCGCACGCGACATTCTTCACCCTGGCCATCGACGGCCTCGAGAGCAGTCATTACAACAAGAGTTGCATTTCCTGCCACACGGTCGGCTACGATACCAACGCGTTGGCGGTCAATGGCGGCTTTGACGACATTGCCACGCAACTGGGATGGACTTTTCCGACAGTGTTGACCAACGGTAATTGGGCGGCCATGCCTACTGCTCTGCAGGATCTTGCCAATATCCAATGCGAAAACTGTCACGGGCCGGGCAGCGAACACGCCTATTCCTTCGGCAATACCAACCTTTTCAACTGGCCGAGAATCGGGATCAGTTACGGCGCAGGCGATTGCGGCCAATGCCACGATGACACGCCCAATCACATCAAAAACGCCGAATGGAATAATTCCATGCATGCCATCACCACGAGCATCCCCACCGGCCCCACCCGCAACAATTGCGTCCGCTGTCACACCGCCCCCGGCTTCATTGGCTACCTGGCCGGCAGCACGACCACAAACACGGCTTACGAGGCGATTACGTGCCAGGCCTGTCACAATCCGCACGACGCGTCCAACCCGTACGAATTACGCACCGCACTGAATTATACTCTGCCGGACGGCACCGCGGTCACGAACGCCGGCGCCGGCGGTTTCTGCATGGAATGCCATCACAGCCGCGACGGTGCGGCGACCAACAACGTTGTCAATTATGCCATCGGGGCGGCCACCTGGGCCGGTGGATCCAGCTTCGGCCCGCACGACAATCCGCAGGGCGACATGATCGAAGGGGTCAACGCCATCACCTACGGACAGGCCATTCCGAGTACCGCGCACCAATATGTGCTGACCAACACTTGCGTGGACTGCCACATGCAAACGGTGGCGTCAACGGACCCGGCATTCCTCAAGGCGGGCGGCCACACCTTCGAGATGAGTTACAGTGTTGTCGCCAACGGCGTGACCAACATCGTTGACAAGGTCGATGTGTGCGTGCAGTGCCATGGCCCGATAACCTCCTTCAACTTCCCGGTGGAGGATTACGATGGCAACGGGATTGTCGAGGGCGTCCAGACCGAGATTCAGCATCTGCTCGACCACCTCACTACGCTGCTGCCGAACACGAACGGGGTGGTGGATGGCCTGGTGAAGAGCCCCTCCGTCACCACCAACTGGGCGCCGGCCTACCTGAAGGCCGCTTACAACTGGCAGTTCGTCAACAATGACGGCAGCAAGGGCATTCACAATGTTCCGTTCGCTGTCGGCCTGCTCAAGGCGTCCATCAACGATCTCACGGGCGACGCCAACAACGACGGCATCCCGGATTGGTGGCAGATCTATTATTTTGGGTCGATCACCAACGTCAATGCGGCGCCGAATGCCGATCCCGCCGGCGACGGTGTGCCGAACTGGCTGAAGTACTCCATGGGCCTCGTTCCCACGGCGGCCGGCGTTGTGCTCCCGAATGGAGTTGTGTGGGCGGATGGCAAAGCCCTTATCAATTCGGCCACCAACACGGTTCAGATCTACACCGCCGCGGAAGTGACCTTCAACACAAAGGTGGGGGTCAGCTATCAGATCCAGTCCATCTCGTCGCTGGGCGGCGGCTGGCAAAACGTGGGCGGCCCGATCGCCGGCACGGGAAACGCGGTGAGCTACCTGACCCCGACTCGGAACAACGTTCAGCAGTTCTACCGCGTGGCCCATACACCATAGCCGGGAATATCCTGGATCGACCAAGGCCGATCTCTTCACCCCTCCCCGCTTCGGTGGGGAGGGGTTTTTTGTCATCAGCTAGCCAGCCGGCTCATTTCGCTTTGAGCTGCTCCAACGCGGCGAGCTGCGCTTCGAGACTGGCGGCGATTTGTTTGAGCTTCTCCGCCTGGTCGGACTGCACCTGCTGGAGGCGTTTCATGGCGGCTTCCTGGTCCGTTTCCGACCCGCTCTGCCGCGCTCGGATGATTTGCTGTTCGGCTGCCTTGACCTGAACTCCCCTTTCATCGACCGCCGCCTTGAATTGCTTCATCGCGGCGTCGCGGAGAATCTGCGTCCCTTCCTCGACGGACACGGCCGCCAGATTGGGAATCGCCCCCATCACTTCCTGCGTCGCGGCGGTGGCGATGTTGGACGCCTCCGCGCTGGGTTTCGGCTGCGGGTTCGGACGAGACACACGTTCGATGGCGCGGCTCAGGTCGAACTCAAGGGCCTGCTCCCACTCCGGACCGAGGTCGGACAGGGATTCGCGCTTGTCATTGCAAGCCACGGCCAGACCCAGGTAACAGGCGTTGCCCTTCTCAAGGTTGAAGGGTTTGATGCCGTCCGACGAAGCGCTTTCAGCGGCGGAATCGGAGACGACATTGTAACGGATCACGTTGATCATGCCGTTGCCCTGGCGCTGGAACCCGGACAGCAGTTGGTCCACACGCCCGGCGTATGAGACAAGAGAAGCAGGAACGCCGGCCGGGTCCAGGATTGAGTAGAAACGGATGTCAACGGGAAAAACCAGACGTTGCAGCACGGCCCGCGTGCTCTCGGACAACACGATGGGGTCCGCGGGTGGCAACTCCTTCGCCACGGGCTGCTGTCTGAGGCTGCGGTAATACCACGCGCCGCCGCCGGCGAGCGTCAACGCCAGCGCCAGGACCAGCAGGTTGATCCTCGCCCCCGCGAGTTCTCGCGTTTGCGGTTCGATTGGGAAATCATTCGCCGTTGTTTTCATAACATGTGCGTGACGTGCAACCTTCAAACCCGGATCCAACACCTCATGCTGAGGTCGGTGCTCCATCCCGCTGAGCTTATCCACTGTTGAATGGCAGCCTGCCAAATTATGGTGATCCGAGCCAGTAAAAGTTGCTCCCTTTGTCAGAAAGCCCACTCCCGCGCCGCCGGGAGGCGGGACGGTTGCGCAATCAAAAGCATCCGCTGCCACAGAGGGCTCACACGCCCTGATGCTGCCGCTGAGACTAGAAATCCGGGAGGGGACGGAACTCCGGCCGCCCCAGCCCGCACCGTGAGCGGCGAGTCTCTCTTGCTCATTCCAAAGCAATAGGAGGTGAATATCCGACAATATCCGTATAGCTCGCGTTTGGGGGCCGTGTAGTTTTCGTTTGATCATATGGGCGCACGAATCCAGTTTGCGGAGTGTGCGGTCGTGGCCGGCGCAATTTTTCTCCTGACAGGCCCGGCGGTGCGGTCGCAAACCGTTCAGCACTTGAGTGTCCCGCAGCCGGGCGGCATGCCGGGGATGCCGGTGATGACGGGGATCACGCGAGTCACGAACGGAGTGAAGGTGACTTGGGACGGTCCCTCGGGGTACTACCAGGTTTTTGAGGAAGCGACTTTAGGAAGCTTGAAGTGGGTTGCGGTGGGCAAAGCCACCAATCTGGTGAGGAACGCGACGATCACCGCTCTTTACAGCAACGCCTTCTTCCGGGTTTCGGGGCCGTCGCCGAAGTACGTCGGATCCCAGGCCTGCGCCGAGTGTCATCCGGCGATTCACGCCACCGAACTGAAGACGGGCCATGCCGCGGCTTTTACCAACGCCCAATTTGTGGCGGAGGGGGGCCAGACCAACCGTTACTGCCTGGCCTGTCACACGGTGGGTTACGGGTTGCCGACGGGATTTGTCAGCCTGTCCAAGACTCCGCGGCTTGCGGGAGTTCAATGCGAGAACTGCCATGGTCCGGCGGCGAAGCACGCGGCCAACCCGGATGATCCGATCGCCGTGCCACGCGTTGAACTGGCTGCAACCGTGTGCGGCGGGTGCCATACCGGTTCGCGACATCCCACGTATGAGGAATGGTTGACGAGCGGGCATGCGGAAGTGGTGGCAGGGGCGCTGAGCAGCATGAGTTCTTCCACCACCAACCTCAACAATTGCGGCCGGTGCCATTCGGGGTCCGTGCGATTGAGCCTGTTGGAGGGCAACCCATTGCCTGTGGGGGATTTCAACGTCAGCGTGGTGTGTGTCACGTGCCACGACCCGCATCAGGTGACTCCCAACCCCGCGCAGCTCCGCAATCCGATCGCGTCAACCGCCAATTATTCCATCACCGCCTCTGGAAACTTTACCAAACAATACAAAACCAACATCAACCTCTGCGCCCAATGTCACAACGATCTGGCGGCTTCCTGGACGAATTCCATCGCGCCTCCGCACCACTCACCACAGTACAATATGTTGCTCGGCACGGTGGGTGTCCTTGACACAGGCGCGCCTCCGAACCAGCCTGGGTCGCACGCGCTGCTGGTGACCAATCAATGTGTGCAATGCCACATGCAGACGGAGGATGCCGCAGGCGGCCAGCCGGCTATCACGGGTCACAGCTTCCGGATCGAGCTCTACGACACGTGCCTTCAATGCCATCCATTCGAGCCGGAATTGCTGGCGGAGTTTACGAAAACCGGCATCTCAAACCAGATTCAACAGGTGAAGGAGGACCTGGATCTATGGGCTATGGCCCAGGCCCCGGACTCGTTGTGGACGGAATATGGAACGCGAGCCTGGGAATACACGACGCCGGGCGATCTGTCGCCGGGCGGCCCGGGGCCGACGGCTGCCGAACAGGCCCTGATCCCTGAAAACATCCGCATGGCCCGCTACGACCTGTATGTGGTGCTCTACGACGGCAGTTACGGCATCCACAACATCCTCTATGCGACCACGCTCCTCGACACGGCTGAGAACTGGATTCAGGAGCAGTTGAACCAGTGACACGACATCCTGAGGCCTCATGAACTACCGCGATTTTCTCGGCAGACCAACGGCGACGGCGCGCCGGTGCCGGGGGCTTGCGCTCATCGCCGCCGCCGGAGTCCTGCTTCTGGCGGTGATTTCCTGTCGCACGGTGAACCGTTCCGTGGTGCAGCTTCCCGACGTGCCGGGAGCAAAATACATCGGTTCCAAGGAGTGCGAGCAATGCCACGAAGATATCTACCGGGATTTCCAGACCGCCGACCACGCGCGGCTGATGGCCGAGGGGCCGAACGCCCTCAATGCCGGCTGCGAGTCCTGTCACGGTCCCTGCAGCCTGCACTCTGATTCGGGCGGCGAGGTCAAGCCCCCTTACAGTTTCAGCTCCGGTCGGCCGGCCTCGTCCAGTTATGGCGCCCGTCTCGCGATCGAGCCGGGTCGGGCGGTGGAAACCGTCTGCTACCAATGTCACGCGGATGTTCGCGGGCAGTTCAATCTGCCAAGCCATCACCCGGTTCCCGAGGGAAGGTTGAAATGCACCGAGTGCCATTCGCCGCACAAGGGATCCATCCTGGCGGGGGGCGGCACTTCGTTGCTTTCGGAAAACGACAGTTGCATCCGCTGCCATTCGGCCCAACGCGGCCCTTACGTGTTCGAGCACGAGGCGCTGCGCGAAGGGTGCACCGTCTGCCATGTCCCCCATGGATCCGTCAACGCCAAGCTCCTGACGGTCCGGGACGCAAACCTTTGCTTCAAATGCCATTTTCAACAGCAGGTGCCGGGCGGCGGCATTCTGATTGGTGGATCCGACCACACCCTGCGCCTGCGCGAAGGCACATGCTGGACGGCCGGCTGTCATGAGGCGGTTCACGGGTCCCGGGTGAGTCCCTCCCTGCGGTTTTAACCAGCGACCAGAATGCCGATGAAACCCAGAAGGCCATTCCAAAACGAACGCATCCTGTGGCAGGGAACGGCGTTGCTCGCCCTGGGCACGGCGGTATCCACCCTTTCGGCGGCCGAAACCAATGCGCCGGAAACGACCGTTGTCGCGCCCTTGAGCCAGCAGGAGCTGTTCGAGGGGGGAGGCGCTTCCTACAACAATTGGATCGAGCTTTCGACTGGCGGGTTCATCACGAGCGGCAGCAAAGCCCAGTTCCAGCAGACGCACCAGAGTGTCCCCGGGCCCTTCGGCGGCATCAGCGATTTCCATTACCAGCACGATCTCGACAAGACCACCACGATTACCGCGGACGGCCATGCGCTGATCGATGAACACGATTACAAGCTGAGCCTGGGAGTCACGCGCGAGAAGGTCGGATTTCTCAAGGTCACATATGACCAGTTTCGAACCTGGTATAATGGCGACGGAGGCTTTTACCCGCCGTCGGGCGCCTGGTATCCGCTGTCGGAAAGCGCCCTGGCGCTGGATCGAGGGTCGGTCTCCTTCGAAGCCGGGCTGAGGCTGGAGAACGTGCCGAACATCACGTTCAAATACACCCACGATTTCCGGAACGGACAAGAGGGTTCCACGAGCTGGGGATACGTGAATCCGCCGGGCAGCTCTTTGGCCCAGGGCCTCAGCCCGTCCATCCTTGACATCGACGAGCACAGCGATGCCTTTCAACTGGACGTGACCCACCGCATCAAGTCCACCGACATCAGCCTGGGTTTGCGTTATGAAACGGGGAAGCTGGACGACGCCCTCGAGATCAGTCAATACCCCGGCGAACCCGTCCAGGAAAAGATCACGGACCGCGAAGGCACGACGTACGATCTCCTGAGCGCGAACGCCTCGACGGAAACCTGGATCAGGAAGAACCTGCTGCTTTCCACCGGTTACTCGTTTTCGGACCTGGACAGCGGTTTCTCCGGCAGCCGAATTTATGGTTCCGACTTCGATGTCGGTTATGTGCCGGCCGCTCAAAACGGGTTCGGCTACCTCGGCTTGAGCGGAGGATCGCGGCTGCGGGACTACGTGATGGACCTGAACCTCCTGTGGAAACCATCGCCGCAGTTTTCCATCGTCCCCTCCTTGCGTGTGCAGAAGGAGGATCTCGATTCAAGTGTCAACGGGGAGGAGACCCTCGCAGCGGACCCGGCAATTCCTTTTGACGCCTCCGGCAGCGGGGAAGTCCTGGACGTGCGCGAACGCCTGGATATGCGCTATACCGGGGTGACGAACTGGGTTTTCGACGCCCGCGGAGACTGGACGGAAGGCGACGGGAATTTGAATGACGCCGGCGGGTTGGGTCCTGTGAATGGGATTGGAACACCCGGCGTTCAGAATCAGACCGACGACGCGCGTTTCTTCCAGAAATACAGCGTCGATGCCAGGTGGTATCCCCTCCGGCGCGTCAGCGTGGACGCTGGCGGCTACTACAAGATCAACGACTACCATTACGACAACAACCTGGACAGCACTCCGAACAACAGTGCGAACCGGTATCCGGGGTACCTGGTGATGCAGGATTTCGAGACCTACGACGCAAATGTGGGGCTGACACTCAGGCCCTGGCAGAACGTGACCCTGATCAGCCGCTACGAGTACCAGTGGTCCACCATTCATACGGCGCCGGACCCGGTGTCGGGATTGGACGAGGTGGAATCCTCGGAAATGAGGAGCCACATTTTCGCTCAAAGCGTCAGTTGGATTCCCTGGTCCCGATTGAACCTGCAAGCCACGTTCAACTATGTGCTGAGCACGACGAAAACCCCCGCCTCGGATTACACGCAGGCCGTTCTCGCCGCCCAGAACAACTATTGGACGCTGAGTTTTTCCTCGGGGCTGGTGCTGGACGACAAGACGGACCTGAATCTCGACTATTTTTACTACCGCGCGGACGATTACAGCAATAACGCGGGCGTAGGGGTGCCTTACGGCGCCGGAACGGAAGAACAGGGAGTCACCGCGTCGCTGGTGCGGCGGATCAACAAGCACCTGCGCCTGAGCCTGAAGTACGGCTACTACCGCTACCAGGATGAACTGTCAGGCGGGCAAAACAACTACGAGGCGCAACTCCTGTATTCCAGCATGCAGTATCGTTTCTGACCCTGGACGGAAGCGTCGAAGGGGCGGCGGCAAACAGCGGGCGGACGTTTTTCTCCCAATCACCCGTCATCCGGGATCTCCTGTGTGGGATGAATTCCGAACTGCATCAACTTTTCGCGGAGGGTCAGACGCGAGACGCCCAGCCAGCGCGCCGTCTTGGCATGGTTGCCGCGCGCCAGCTCGATCGCCCTGCTGAAAATCTCCCGCTCGGCGGCATCGAGCAGCCTGGCCCGGGCGTCCTGCAACTCGCCCCGCCGCGCCGCCCCAAGCAGGTCGTCGGCATATTGACGGAGGGTCTGGTCGGGTGATCCATCCCCGGTGACGGCGGATTTGGCCGTCGTGGCCCGGACGTGGTCCGCGCTGATGGTGTAACCGCGGGCCAGCAGCAGGACTTTCCGGATCGTATTCTCCAGTTCGCGCACGTTGCCCGGCCAGTTTTGCGATTGCAGGTATTCGATCGCGGACGGGTGGATCGCCGGGTTTTCCACCTGCAGCTCGGAGCTGTATTTGCGAAGGAAATAGTTTACCAGATCGGGAATGTCCTCCTTGCGCTCGCGGAGCGGCGGCAGGGAAAGCACCACGACGCTCAGTCGGTAGAAAAGATCCTCGCGAAACTGGCCGCTTCGAATGGCTTCCTCCAGATCCCGGTGGGTCGCCGCGATCACACGCGCGTCCACGGGAATCGTCTCCTTGGCACCCAGCCGCCGCAGGCACTTTTCCTGCAACACCCGCATCAGCTTGGCCTGGGTTCCCGGCATCATGTCCCCGATTTCGTCCAGGAAGATCATGCCGTGGCTGGCCTGCTCGAACCGGCCAATCCGTCGCAGATCCGCGCCGGTGAAAGCCCCGCGCTCGTGGCCAAACAATTCACTCTCCAACAACGTCTCGGGGATGGCCGCGCAGTTGATGGCGACAAACGCCGCGTTCGAACGGTCGCTGTGATGGTAAATCGCGCGGGCGATCAGCTCCTTGCCGGTGCCGGTTTCCCCGCGGATCAGGACGTTCACGGGCTTGGAGGTGATCCGGCCGATCTCCTTGTAGATCGCCTGCATGGCGCGGCTGTTGCCGACGATCGCATCGCGCGTGGAATCCGGGGCGCCCAATTCGACGGGCGAGGACATGAGCCGGCTGGCGGCAATCGCCTTCTCGACCAGTTCGATCATCTCCGGCATCTCGAAGGGCTTGAGCAAATAATCGAACGCGCCGGTCTGCGTCGCCTGGATCGCCATTTCGGTCGTGCCATGCGCCGTCATGAGGATGATCGGCAGCCGCGGCCGGGTCTGGCGCAGTTCGCGAACCAGATCGAGGCCGCTGAGCCCCGGCAGTTTGATGTCGCAAAGAACCAGGTCGAAGTCGCGGGCGGCCGCGCAGCGGAGGCCGGTATCACCGCGCGTCTCCACAAAAACCTTGTGGCCCTCGTCAACGAGGACCCGCCGCAGCGTCACGACGATCGCCGGATCGTCTTCGATGATCAGAATTTTGCCGGGCGCGTCCATATCGTGCGCGCGGGAGTACGATGCCAAAAACCGTGCCCCGGTTCATCTGGGTTTGATACTGCAACGCGCCGCCGTGTTTTTCAATGATGCGCGCAGCGATCGCAACGCCGAGTCCCGTCCCGGATTCCTTTGTCGTGAAGAACGGATCGAACAGCCGCTTCTCGACCTCCGGCGGTATGCCTTCGCCGGTGTCGGCGACTTCGAGGATAACCACCTCGGTCGTGCGGTCCGAAAGCCGCTTTGTCTCGACCCGCACCCTCGGGGTGATGGCGCCGTTCCGGCCGATGCTGTCCGCGGCGTTCTGGATCAGGCTGACCATCAAGCCCATCGCCAGAACAAATGCCACCAGCCTGAATCTGATGCCGCCACTCATCAGCGCCGAGAAGTTTAAATCGGGTTCCCCGACAATACGAGTGCCGTTTCGCCGGCGACAACACCCGGTCTGGCTGCCCGTGAAGGTCCGGCAAGGGTGACATTCGACGGAACGACGGCATTGGACGCAAAGGAAATGATCACACCTGCAAGGGTTTTTTCCACACCGTCCTCTCCGCAGGCGGAGACGGGCGCAAAATCCCGAACAATCAAGGGCTGTCGCTCCTTCGCGCGCGCTGGCATGGTTCC